>Ga0228711_1000481_pt1 | contig 48944 bp, 26 predicted proteins | sample MedpolnodulmetaG_2_FD_177996 | JGI IMG/M metagenome (GOLD analysis project Ga0228711, IMG submission 177996) | Root nodule microbial communities from Medicago polymorpha collected in Santa Monica, California, United States - brown nodules | ecosystem: Host-associated > Plants > Roots > Nodule...
CCCCCCCCCCAAAATAATAATAATAATAATATTTATTTAACAAAGATTCAATGGAAGAGATTATACCTGACGAAGCTTTGAAAAACGAAAGTGCATAAACAGGAAGAGCAGTCAGGACAGACTTTAGAAGAATCAAACGACCACCAAAAGAAAGGAACCGACTATGCCAACCAGACAATCTAGATTTGATTCAATTAACAACAGGTTCCCAAAACAATAATCGGCGTGGATCACCCCCAATCGGAAGGCCCAAATAGAGGAACGACACTTTGCACCCCAACACAGAAGCCACTTCAGACAACCAAGAGGCATTAATATTAACCCAAACCAGTGAACTTTTATGGAAGTTGACTTTGAGACCAGACATAGCCTTAAACAAAACGAGACCAGCCCTCATCGCACGCACAATAGCCCAACTTTTATTCCCAATTAGGAGCGTATTATCATTAAACTGTAAATGAAACACAACCACTAGAGTAACACCCCCACCTTGTACCCCGTAAACATTTCCGCTTCAAACAATGCTTTCATCAAAATATTCAGGCCTTCTGCTGCTAATAAAAACAAAAGTGGAGATAGAGGGTCACCCTGACGTAAACCCCACTCATGAGAAAACTCATCAGTAGGACTACCATTGACTAAAACTGATGTAGTGGCTGTACTGACACACTCCTTAATCCACTTACTCCACAAAGTCGGAAAATACATGCTCCCCATTACCTCATCGAGATACCCCCAATCAATAGAGTCGTACGCCTTTTCAAAATCCACTTTGAACATCAAAAGATCTTTCTTAGATTTAAGTGCCTCATCAACCATCTCATTAGCTATGAGAATTTCATCAAGAATTTGTCTATTTTTAACAAACGCATATTGAACTTCTGACACAACACTCCCAATAACCTGTCTCAACCTGTTTGCTAGAATTTTTGCCAAAATCTTATAAAGACTCCCCACCAACGAGATAGGACGAAAACCATTCAAAGATTGAGGACCATCAACTTTAGGAATTAATGCAATGAATGTAGAATTTATACCTTTCGACAGTTTTCCATTCCTATGAAATTCTGTAACAAAACGCACAATATCATCTTTCATCTCGTGCCAAAAATTCTTGATGAATCCGAAGTTGATACCATCTGAGCCCGGGCTCTTAAAATCGTCACAGTCCCACATTGTTGACTTAATTTCATCCACAGAAAAAGGTTTGGTCAAACTACCCCTTTCCATAAACGATAATTTACGAAACTGCAGATTTCCCGCACTAGGATTGTGGGCAGACCCTATACTATAACATTAAATATAATGTTCTCCTCTTGACCCTATAAGAATGAGTGTGTGCGGTTTAATTCGTCTATGCGACGTTGATCACACATTCTGAAATGCAAAATGTGAGAGCTAAATATTGTTGTTTTAATGACTTTTTTAGTTTTCTCACAAGAATAAGAACACTACTCCCTTAGGTTAGTATTATAAGCAAAACAAGGTCATTAAATTTTGGTCACCATTATAAGTAAAATTAACTATTTCTGACTTATTTAATATCATATCAATCTTTTTACTATAGCTTTCATTTAATTGAAAAATATTTAATGTGGATAGTTGAATAAGTTTTTTTTTTTTAAAGAGTTGAATAAGTTTTTTCATACACTAGTAAATATCAATAAGGATACTTTAGTAAATTTAACTGATGCTTTATATGAAATTTTAAAAATCAATTACAATTAACTAACATTCTTAATCACAATGACTTTTTTTTTTTAATAATAGTGATCGAAAAAAGTACACAATAAACCCGCCATCATCATATATCTTTTTTACACCCCTTGACACCATGTAATTAAAATGTCCAAAGTACTTCTGAGGCCATGTTTAATTTTCAAAACATTCTTCTTCACTCCTCTCACCTTCACTCACACACACAAACTCCGTATAATTGGTTGCTAAACAAATAAGCACGCTAGCATGCATGACATACTTTGTGCGAGGTTTTTCTTTTTTCATAAGTCACTTTCTAAGAGGTATAATATTAATGAACGATGTGTAAATTTTTATGACGATTAAATATCTTATTGAGTATGATTTATATGTAGACACAGAAAAGAGGCAAGGACCGGAGTAGTGGAGCTAGCCTTTGTAAATTTAGTTGCAATACTATATATGACTAGTAAAACGTAAATTCTAATTCACTCAAATAATATTCAGAACTATAACTACGCTATAGTCACAGTGGAGATTTAATTGACCGAGCTGAGTAAACAAACATTCGGTTACTAGTGACGTTCTAACATATCTATTTTTTTTTTTTGAAATAAACATATCTATTTATAAATAGACATGGTGTACATCATTATGACGGAAACCCTTTAGTTTAAAAACAAAAAATAATTAATGTTAGAATAATACAAAAAACAACTGCAAATTAAAATGGGCAACGATCGAAGAGTTAGGGGGCAAAAAATCACTTTTGCTTGAAAGTCAAGAAAAGAGAGTTGCTGCCAAAGTTTTTCCCCAAATTTTTTTTATCGAAAATAATAATATTAGCTGCAAAAACATGGTTTTCATGTAGGACGGGCCATGGAATTGACTCTAGAAATTTTGATATTCTTTTCTTAATTTCTTGATGTATATATAGCTACTATAAGCATCGTTTGGTAACATTGAACATCTCCTCTATTTTGGTGGGAGTATGCAGTTACCTAGTTTTGACCAGCAGCCTAGGCTCATCCAACTAGGGGTCCACATTTACAAATGGAATCTAATAATCTAAACATGCAAGAATCAAGACGGTTAAGAGTTGTTGAAAATAAATATTCAACTAAGAGAACTGTTATAGACATCGAATTCACAAACGGATCATGAATGAAAAAAAATCAGGTTAATTCTATCATAAACAAGTTTTACGAGTCTTACATCGTAAGTCGATGTCCGATGTTGAATCAATAAACCTTACCATCAAATTAAATGAGTATGATATGACATATTGATCGATAGTGAAAGAAACACTTATGTATGATACAAGATCGTTTTGTTTGTACCTGTAAGACAAAACCAATCAGAAATCAATATTTTGCAAAAATCATGAAAGATTTATAGAAATAAATAATAGTCAATAAATAGAGGTTTTGCGGAATTCACGTCATTGCTGTTTCACTTATTGATCCTTAGAGAAAAGTAGCATTTTTCTTTAACTAATTAATTAATAAGGTATACATAGTGGCGGAGCCAGAAAAAATAGTTTGAGTGGACCATTAAAGTTTGACTAAAAAGTTCGGATACTTAAAAAAAAAATTACATAGCTTACTACTGTTATAAATTACGATTTTTTTTTATAATACCGCAAATTGAGGTTTGAACTTATAATCTTTTGAACAATTTATTATTAACTAAAGTTTACTACTACCATTAACCATGGAACTAAGAAAGCTTAGATAGTTGCTTGTGCCACAAGTTATTGACTGGATATATAACTAACTTATGTTATATGTAGTTGAGGTAGTTATACTTCTAGATCAATAACTAACTCTAGTGTGTGTGTGTGTATATAGATGTGTGTCCCCTATGATCTCATTTCTAAAACTAGATTGGTGAATATGAAGTGTCAATTCATGAGCTTCTTCCATATGAATTCTTTTTGTTTTAAGCTTTTTTCTTTGTTTGAGATTAACCTTTCACAAACTACTTGAGTCAAATCATTCTATTAATATCATGTGTTATTTTTAATTAGCTATATGCATTAGATTATTAATTGAACTAAAAGGTGCATGAACTTAGTCACTATACGGCGCATTGACATGTTTAAACAATATACAAGTAATTAGACTGAGAATCTAAGCACAATTTTATAATATCATTTTCTAAAGTATATGTAGTGTGTTTGTTGCTTCAATGCAATTTAGTATTGCAGAAACCAACTTCTAACTTTTTGTTTAATAAGAGAAAAGACAAAATGTACAATTGAATTAATTAATTTAAAGAGAAATGTTAACGAGTGTCTCCGGGACACTCTTTAAGACTTTTAAAAAGTAATTTTTTTTGAAATTTTTGTAATCAATGCATTGAAAATTGAAACATTTGACTTTTTTTATGAAATAATTTCTCTTTTTAGAATGCTTAAAGAGTGTCCGAGAACACTCGTTAACAAAACTCTTATTTTAATTGCATATTTACAATTGGTTTAATTAATTTCATTGCATGCAGAACTCCGGGAATTTTAAGGAAGAAAAATGTGACTACTCAAACATTGGTATTATATAGCTTTAAGTTTAATCAGATGAAGAATACAGTATTAATAAGGTTTGTCTTTTCTCTTTTAACTAAAGATGTTGACAACCTTGATGTGAAAATGAAATGATATATATGATCATATGAGAGAAAAAATACATTCATTTAAAAAAACTTAGTACTTGATGTATCCCAATGAATCATACATACCTCATCTTCTGATTTTTTTTTTTATTTTTAAAAAGGATTCATTTACCATCTTAATTATCAAAACGAATCTAATTCCTTTATTTTTGTTATAATAGATCAATTGGATAGATTACATCGATGATAATAAATTAATCAAATTAACACCACTAGTTAATAGAGCAATGATGGATAAGATAAGGATGAAAAGAAAATGGGTAAAGTAAGAAATATATGTCAAAGTTCCAAACGTTGGTAAAGTAAGGCAGTTGTTGTGACCCTCAATTAGGACATAGTATATCTCCACTACTTACTAGGAACTTGTTCGAGCCTCCATGCTTTTAGGAAAATAGCTTGTGTTTGAATTTCTTCCTAATCAAAAATTGTGGGCGCTAGCTGTCGGTATATTCTTGAACCAATATGATTCTAGAACAGTTGAATACATGAATTTGGCTAGTTATTTTTTTACCAATTGTTCCCGTTATTTTTTGAAAGATTTGGTGCTATTGCAAATAATGTATTTTTTAAAGATTCGTGAAATTTGTGCTCAATGTACGAATAATTTCCATTAATATTTAAACATTTAAAAATTGTAATCAAAATTATAGACACGAACATAATAAAATACACACACGTTAGCATGATAAATAGAGCAGACAGACGGGCACAGTAGTGCTGTCTTTCTCCTTTTTGGATTATGTTCTTAAAGCCTTTGCTTCTCTTGATCCCCGACGTATTTAAACACATCTACATGTCAAATATAGCAAGTAAGAGTAATTGAGAAATGATATAATTACCAAATTGTCCTGTTATACTATCAAAACGACAGTCAAATAAAAACGTTAATCTGTACTCAAACGACAATTTAAAAATAAGGAAGATAATATATGAGGAAAAAAAAGGATGAATTAGTATACTTGTCAAATTGTTAACCATCTCTTCTTTTTCCAATTTACTCTTCATTTATCATCTTTTACTTCAAATTAGATACTCTCCTTCATTTTTCTATCTATCTTCTTTCTACTCTTGGTTTTCTTCCTATTATCTATATTATATATAAAGAAAATAACCCCTTTCGGCTCTTTCAGACTGACTTTTTCTCCTTCCAAAATTACCCTCAACTTTCAATACAAATAACACATATAACAAATAGACAAGAGAAAATTCAAATATTAAAACAGAATGTAACAAACACAATTCTTTTTTTGTTACCACACAAAATATATCATATAACAAACATGATATGAGTATATGTCCAATTTTTTTTCTTTCCGTTTATCCTTAAAAAAATGTAACAAACTAGATCAAATATATGTCACTACAAATATAATCAATAAGAAAACGAGTGTTATTTTATTTTAATTTTATATACAAACAAACTAAAATATGCCAAGTTGATATATAATTTCGTTATATGCTTTGACAATAATTTGTAGATAAATCAATGTACGAATAATTTCCATTAATATTTAAACATTTAAAAATTGTAATCAAAATTATACAAACAAACATAATAAAATATACACACGTTAGCACGATACATAGAGCAGACAGATGGGCACAGTAGTGCCGTCTTTCCGCTAGTTTAATATAAGTACTTTTATATATATGAATTTCTTTAAGGAGATTAGCTCATGAAAGCTTTTGTCAAATAATACTTTTAGAAAAATAGGGTTTGTAGTTTTTCAATAATTTATGCTCCACCCGTCTCTACTTATAAAGAAGATGTACTCTTGAAAAAATTGCAAGAGTACATTTTCTAATTATTCAAGAGTACTCTTGAAAAAATTTGTACTCTTGAAAATGTACTCTTAAATTGCAATTTTCAAGAGTACATTTTCTAATATTAGATGCTCCACCCGTCTCTTTATCGACATACTCTGTATTTATTACATTTTCTAATTTTTTTTTTATAATAAATATTAGATCTTATCCTTTTCTTCTCCTTCAAAACTAGATATCCAACTCAAAGATCGACTATTTCGAAAGGATCAATCTTATCGTTGATTAACGGAGGTTTATTTAAAGTTAGAGTTAAGCCATGTATGGATTAGCCAATGAAAATTGACAATACGAGAATTTAAACATGAAACCTTAAATTATCACATTCTAGGGTGTCAAGTCTACACGATATATAGGCTCAAATAAATACACTAAGTACAACTATGAAAACCATATGAAACTGGGTTCTAAGCTAAACAAGAAAGAGAAAACAAACTAACAAAAGAAAATAAAATATTTTTTGATTATTTTTAGTTCCTTTGCAAAGTGTCTCAAAGACAATCCATATAGCAGTGATAACGGATAATAACCTAAGAGCCTAAAAACTAAAGACGAAATTATAAACAATTAAAAGAAAAGACAAACTGATAGTATAATTTTGCTTCTAAGTATCTAATTATTTGTTAAATCATAATTGCATGCTCTATCAGGCTTTGTTTGTGAGTTTTGATGGGAGGAGAAGGAACGACATAGGAGGAGAAGGAAAAGGAATAAAGAAAGGAGGGAAAACCTTCCCTTTATTTGGGAGTTAAAGAAACCAACAAGGAAATGAGATGGAGGGCTTATGTGATAATTTTACTATTTTACCCTTTTTTTCCTCTTAAAATCAATACATTGTAATTTATCTTGGAAATTATTTTTGTCCTTATTAGAATTTTGAATTATTATGAGGGCAAAATTGTCAATTTATATGTTTAACCCCCCAAAATCCTCCAATTTGGGGGAACTTTAAAATTGGACAAATGAAACCCTTCAAAATCCCCCAAAACCTTTTCCTATTTTTTTTAAAACTCTCAAATAGGGGTTTACCTCTCCATAAGCCTTTCCTTCCCCTCCCCTCCCCTCCCCTCCAAAACCCAACTTGCAAACAAAACCTAAGCCAACTCATATGGATTTACTCGATTTTATTGTAATTAATATATTATTATTTTGTTGATGTTGCTGTTGTTTTTATTGTTGAAGGAATATTGCTATTGTTATTATTATTCTTCACACGGAAAAAATAATCTTCATGGTTTAAGCATAATTATACCTTATTACAGATATACGTATCGTAACCCTACTTATCATACGTCCAAGAAGTTCACTGTCCACGTGCAAAATACTATTGGCAACTCTTTGGTGATTAAAAGAAAAAAATTCTTTGGTGATTAAACTTATGAAGATTGTTCCTTATGCAGCTTACGAAGAGCAACCCTTGAAAAAAAAAAAACTCTTTCTCTTTGGTGATTAAGCTTATGAAGATTGTTTCAGAAAACAAGGTTATGGAGATTGCACCATAAGACTGCCGGCGCATAAACTATTGAAAATTGCTCTTTATGCATCTAGTGTTTGCTCCCAAAAACTCTAAAGTGACGAAAATACATTCAACGATAGTTAATTACCGTTCATTTGTTTACGATAGTTATATGCTGTTACAGAATTCTAACAGAAGTTTACTGTCATTGCATTTTGGTCATATTTCAAAAAAGAGATAACAACTTCCGTTTGATGAAAAACACACAAACACAAATTAACCATTCTCCCTTCAAACTTCAACAAATCAACCTCTATCAAATTCAAGAAACTATGAGGAAAGTCAGTTAACTTCCGTTGCGGCTCAACGAACGCCAGTTAACTACTGTAGATCAGCAAATGGTAGTTAACTATCGTTTGAGATTTTTCGCTAATTTAGGGTGCGTGAGAGCAAATAGTGGATTCCGAAAGAGCAATTTTCTAAACTATATAGGCTTAATAAGAGAATAGTATTGGGCCCAAAATTTTAATTTTGACTCAATCTGTCACAGAAAATTGCTCTTCTCACATTCCATTTTTGCTCCCATACGCCATAAAAATACCAAAATACCCTCACAATAGTTAAATGCTGCTCAACATATGTTGTTGAGAACTAGAGGTGTCAATATCACGGGGCTTTGAAGTTTAGGCCCCAGCCCACATAGTAAGGGGGCTTGAAAATTCACAAGATTAAAAAGCCCACAAATAAAAAAAATCAAAAGGCCCAAAAATTTCTATAAACATTTTTTTAAAAAACAAATAATTTTTTTTTTACCGAAAATAACTTTTTTTTTACCTTTATAGTGGGGCTTTTTTAGGCCCACAAATAAATAGATTTTAGAGTGGGCTCGACCCCAAATATTTTGTTCAATTAGGGGGCTTTAATTTAGTGGGCTTGGTGAGGGCTTTTTTAAGTGGGCTTGGTGAGGACTTTTTTAAGTGAGCTTTGAAATTTGAGGCTCTATTGACACCTCTATTGAGAGCGAGCGGTGCTGCTGGAGGTATTTTGGTATTTTTGCGATGTGTGAAGAGCAAAAATAAAAGTGAATATAGTCACTTTCTCTCTCACACGAATTGAAAAAATTGGAACAAAATCGACTTTGATTAATTTTTTGATAATATCAAAACATACTCATCATTAATCAAAGTCCATGTGAAGTATAGGAAAAGAGAAAGGAAATGTGAAATATAGAAAAAAACATGGCGACTACATCACTAATTTTACCCTTAGAATTGTATGGTCAGTTAATTTCGTCTTGAGTAATGTCAGTGACACTCTCTTTTAAACACTCTCTTTAATATTCATTCTTTTATTGGTTTAAATCATTGTTGGTCTACACTTTGAAAATTGAACCCACCTAAAGTGGTGGGACATACAAAGAGGGAGTGTTAGAGAGAGTGTTAAAAAGTGAGTGTTGCTAGCATTCCTCTTTCGTCTTTCAAGTTTTCAAAATAGCATAAACATCCATTAGTTATCCATTCATTTTTCTCCGTTATATTGTATGAAATGACATTTTAACTGTATATCCGACACTCTATATAAATGTTTTGCAAAATTACACCAAAGGTCCTTTATCTTATTTATTTGTAACATATTAGTCATTTATCTTTTTTTGTCCCATTTAAGTTCTTTATCTATTAAAATGTGCACAAGTTAATCCTTTTGTTCATTTTTCTATTAAAAAACATGAAAATATTAATTTTATTAATAACTTTATTTTATAAAATATTTTTTAATAAAAATAAATAAATTCATAAATCATATGAACATCTTCATCCTCATCTTCATCTTCTTCCTTAAATCAATTTTTTGCATCCAAATACACCTTCATATTCCTTAAATATTTTCACTTCTATATTCTTTTAAACACAATATTCAAAATCCCCAAATTTCATAAATCCTAAGATTACCAAATCCATAAATTTGGATTCAAAATAGATAAACATATGTTATGAGTTTGTTTTCACAATATTAAAAATCCAATATTCGAAATAGATAAACCCAATGTTATGAACATATGTCAATAATTTCATTTTAGGGTTCGGTAAACTTAGGGTTTATAGAATTTGGGGATTTTGACTTTTGTGTTTAGAAGAAGAGATGAAAGTGAAAATATTTAAGGAATATGAATGTGTATTTGGATAGAAAAATTTTTGATTTAAGAAAGAAGATGAAGATGAGGATGAAGATGTTCATATAATTTATGAATTTATTTATTTTTATTAAAAAATAGTTTTAATAATATAGTTGTGTTTGACCTTCGAGAATAACACACTCTATATGAGACATTTCATTATCCTCTCTTTATCCTTGTGACCATGACCTTCTTATTTATAGAACCAAATTAAGTTTAACTATTAACATTTCTATTTTAACCCATCACAAATACATAACTAGTATTTAGTCTCCTCCACACATTAAAAGCTCATACTCTTTTAGATATTTATAAATTCACATTAATCAAACTGTATTTGATCATTTTTAAATGAACTTAACTTAAATGACGGTCTACCATACACAGTTACTCACATACTATAATACAATGTTTTTTAAGGACACATAAGACAATATTGGATTGAACAAATATCACTTCTGACCAATTTTTTTTTTTTATTCCTGCCAGATTTTATAATCATCTTACAATTTACAGATTTGATTCCATCGCCAAAACCAAACCAGCCTCATCATTGCTTTATCTTTAATTCGGTGACTTTGTTCTGTCTGCTGATCCCCTTACACTTTATATCATTACATGTTATTATCTTACCACATTTTGTAGTATTGGCACACATTGATCTCTAGTTGTTATTCTTGTAAATAAGCAACACATATCAATGTTTGAATCAATTTTAGTGCATTATTGATTCTCTACCACTATTGGAGTTGAAACTATCTTAAACTTTCTTTTCTAAACATCATGTTTTTTTTTATAGTTTTAGCAAAACCAAAATATTAGACTCTTAGACACATGAATGGATCTTATGTCATGTTTGTAACATGTTCGCTCACATATATGTGTGGACAATGATTAACTTTTCTACTTATGCTAAAATTTAACATTTTTCTCAAAAGTAGAGCAACAATGGATTAAACAATATGCCATCTAATCAACTCTGATAAGATAAACAGAGCCGGTCCTAAGATTTTCGGAGCCCTAGATGAATTAATAAAATTGTGCCTTTTTAATTATTTAAATATCTTTCTTCTTGCATTTTTTATGACAAAAAATTCATTAATTATCAAAGTTCTTTAAAAACATTTCTTCAATATAATTAAGGCCTCTTTTGATCCCTTAAGTATTTAATTGGTATCGCTTTGGTCCCTTAACTAAAACAAAGACTGTTTGAGTACTTTAAGTTTTTTTAGTCTCGTTTTGGTCCCTTCTGTTAGGTTTAATAAAAAAACGTTAAGTGTGGACACGTGTCACCTTGTCATTGGCTTTAAAAATAATAATATTTGTTTACAAAAAATAATAATATTTTTTAATTTATATATTTTTTTGTAAAAAAATTCCCATAACCAATGACAAGGTGACATGTGTTAACTCTAGGACACGTGTCACTTTGTCATTGGCTTTGAGATTTTTTTTTAAAAAAGTATATATATATATATTTTAAAAAATATTATTTTTTTTGTAAAAAAATCTATGACAAGGTGACACATGTTTAGGAGTTAACGTTTTTTTTTAAACCCTAACGGAACCTAACGGAAAGGACCAAAACGAGACTAAAAGAAAACTTAAAGTACTCAAACGGTCTTTTTTTTAGTTAAGGGACCAAAGCGATACCAATTAAATACTTAAAGGATCAAAAGAGCATTTAAGTCAATAATTAATCAAAACAATTTAAAAAAAAATATCTATATAGCACTAACTATTGTATTATATAATAATAATAATAATAATAATAATAATAATAATAATAATAATAATAATAATAATAATAATAATAATAATAATAATAAAAAAAAAATAATAATAATAATAATAATAATAATAATAATAATAATAATATTTTTGGTGTGTTTGACAAAAAATAAATAATAATAATAATTTTGGTGTGCTATAAAAATGGTGCTCTGGGCTGCCGCCCCTCTCGCCCACCAAAAACATTATTTATAAAGAAAAGTATTGAAGTTATATGGTTGATAAGCGTGATAAGAAACTCAAACATCTTAAGTAAGTACTCAACGGTCCTAAACTTTTACATACTAAGAAAATCAAGTTAAAAGATAAGAACTCATTTTATATGTTCAAGAGGTTCTCTGAACAAAAATTAATCGCTACTAGTACTAAACAACGGTGAATGTTTCTTATCTATATTGTAGTTATAAAAATAAAAATCTAGCACAAGCATGTTGCCGATTAAATTGATGTCAAATTTCAAATATAAAATAATAAATTACTCATTTTTTAAGGGAGAGAATGGATAAGATATGCACCTCAAATCTCTTGAAAAAAGGGCTCTCTGTTTAACAGTACATTTTTTGTCCTCATAGTTTTTTTCATCTTCTATATTTGGCATATTCAATTCTAGAATATGGTGGAGATGAGTTTCTTTTAGGGCTTGATTATATTGGAAATTATTTGTACAAAACAAATATTAATTGGAAATTATTCTTCTTCTAATATTTTTCTATATCACATTCATCTTAGTTCCTTTTCATACATGCTATGCTGTCTTCCTTTCCTTTACAACAAGTGTTTAACTACTTCCAAAATTGGATAGTTGTAAAATAGTGTAATCTTTGTTTTTTGTTCTGAGAGAATGATGAACGAGATAAAAATCCTTACAAGTTGACAAAGATGTGGCTCAGAAGAAAAATGGAACATGCCTCTTGAAAGAAAATAAGTTATCATAAAAATAAAAAATAAAAAGTTTAAAGTTATTTGAAAATATAAAGGTAACATATTACTACACTCTACTAAGAATTTGACAATTCATTATGCTACAATTCTCAACTATTAACCAACATAATCCAAAACACATAAATAATGAAATTGACATTGGTCTATACTTTAAGATTAAATAATGTGATTGAAATACAAATTTGAATTCTTGACTTTTTATTAAAACTTGACTTTTGATTTTTATGTTTCATAATTGATATCTCACATATACAATGCAATTTTAAGATAAGGTTTTTTGTATTGCTTGGTTGAGTACATGCTAAGGTTATAACCATGTGTCATATGTGGATCTTATGTTTTCAACATTGTATGTTTGGCTACTAATCAATCAAGCATGATAAGCCCCATCTTTCTCCCTACCACCCCTTATCTTCTGTACACATTTTGCTTATCTACATTGCAATGGTGAATTCTAAACAAAACCTATAACAATAATTAAACAATGCTAATGAAAATTATTGATGTAATACTAATTAAAAGAATTGGTCCCATGTATAGGTAAAGATAGAACCCTATTTTCAGCTACACAACAAAGGGATAAGAGTGTCAGTTGAAGAGATTTGCTTGAACTTTTGTTCCTTCCCCCAAGAAATTAACATTTACCTATCTATATTAATTTCATATTTGTTTGATGCCTTTACTTCATGGCATAGTTTTTAATATCAATAGTTAGATATCAAATTAACGACGGAAATTATTTAAAGTTGATTTTGTTATTGTATAGTATAAATTGTCTGATTTTAAATTAATGATCAAGATTGTTTATTTCATATAAACGCATGCATTTTCTACCGCATACAATTCAGATCCTTAAATTTCATTCCTACCTTGAGAGAAATACAATTACACGTTGGATTTCCTGTTGTAGAGATACCACGCAGTTGCACGTTGTAGTGGATCTCAATTATAGATTTAAGATCAAACAGTTCAAATTTCAAATACATTTTTACACTGTAAAATTATCTCAACCACCCATTTTAAATCGGGCGGTCCGGATCAGTTACGTTTGTGGGAAATCCAATTCCCTTTACTTCATGGCATAGTTTTTAAGATCAACTGTTTGATATCAAACTAACACCAAAATTAATTAAAATTGATTTTGTTATTGTATAGTATGAACCGTCTGATCTAAAATTAATAATCTTTATTTAATATAATCACATGCATTTTCAATAGCAGGCAATTCAGATCCTTAAATTTCACTCCTACTTTATAGAACATAATTGTAGCAACAAAGGTACAAAATGTTATTACTTTTCACTCAATATGGACATAAAAGAAATTATGGTCACAAATATGTTAAGATACAAAATGAGATGTCAAAAAATATCAACTTCACCACAATCACACATTCATGTGCACTTCCTATGAAGAGATAAGATTATGGAGGAAAATCCACGTGGCATTACCATAGTGGTACCTAACGATAAGGCTACCATTTCAAAACCTAAAACTCTTTTGTGGCCAATATTATGTAATATCCATAATTATTCAATCCAACGGTCCAAAATTTTCAGCCACCAATTCTTTCAATTCCATACCATTAGATAAGTAACATCCAAATTTTACTATTATATATAGCAAGTTTGAGTTGAAGCAATAAGCAGTAGAAGCAAAAGTTTAGTACTTGGTGAACCTTGAAGGAGAAGGAAAAATGGCTTTGATTTCCTCCGCCGCTGTCACCACCGTTAACCGCGTCTCCGCTAACTTGGTTGCTCCATTCACCGGTCTCAAATCCTCAGCTGGTTTCCCAGTCACCAAGAAGACCAACAATGACATTACCTCCATTACAAGCAATGGTGGAAGAGTGAACTGTATGCAGGTAATACACCCAAGCCCTAGTCCATATTTTTGCACATACCATATAAAATTTAATTTCATGTTATGTTATGTTACATATTTATGTACCTTAAGGTTACTTAAATTATGAATCATAGCATAAAAAATAGAATGTCACAAAAAAAAAATTGGACTATAATTCTATACATATTTTATCTATAAAGTATACCATAGTTGATATAATTAATTAAAATTGTCAAATTTTGTTAACCCTAATACTCAATTTTATGTATAATATTTATATTTATAGGTGTGGCCACCAATTGGCAAGAAGAAGTTTGAGACACTTTCATACCTTCCACCCCTTACTGAGGAACAATTGGCTAAGGAAGTAGACTACCTTATCAGGAAGGGATGGGTTCCTTGTTTGGAATTTGAGTTGGAGGTTAATCTAATTTACTATTGCAACCCTTTTTTTCCTTCTTAATTTACGAGTTTAATTACTATACACTATCGGTGAAAAACAATTTTACACATACAACCAATCAGATTTTATCATGATCCCACTTTATTGTATATATTTATTCTTAAAGTATCTCAACAAACATTTGCGTGGCAAAATCTGATTGAATGACCGTGTAAAAATATTTTACATATATAGTTAATATATATTCTATGATATTTTTATAGCGTTTAGCGGAATTTAGATTGCCTACCGTCGGTAATCCTCTCATTCACTTAGTCGGTACATCACTGGTCGTTGGAATTTGATATGGATCCAACAGCTGCATGATGTGCCGACTCTGTGAATGTGGAGAATTTCTGACTTCAGACAAACCGAATTCGTGTTTCGGAGTGATGAATTTTGTAGGGTTGATGTGTTAATTTGTTGTGTTATATAGAAAGGATTTGTCTACCGTGAGAACCACAGTTCACCAGGATACTATGACGGACGTTACTGGACAATGTGGAAGTTGCCTTTGTTTGGAGCCACTGATTCTTCTCAAGTGTTGAAGGAGCTTGCTGAAGCTAAAGCTGCTTACCCAGAATCATTCATCAGAATCATTGGATTTGACAATGTTCGTCAAGTGCAGTGCATTAGTTTCATTGCACACACACCAGCAACCTACTAAGTTTGATATTTGCACCTCCCTTTATTACTACTTTGTTTGTACTTGACCATTGTAAGAACTATATGTCCCATTTGTTTTATGTTTTTTGATATTTCATCATCAAGATCATCCTATTGTATTTTTTGTTATATGTATTCGGATTTCCCTTGGAAATTAAGAATGGATGAGAACTATCAATAATAAACTATATGTTGTTTTGTTTCCAAATGATATTGCTACAAAGAGTTAGTTAATCCATTATTATCCTATAATTTTCTAATAGTGGGTTGAAAACTTTACTAAAATGAAATTATTGACAAGATTTCAAATTGTGCTTATGTTGCGATTTTTAATATTGTGAAAACTTGCGGTTAAATTTGGATGCATTCCACAAGTCCTAGCTAAGTGACAGATGTCAAAATTGATAACTTAGACATTGTATCTTGGATTTGAACTCCAAATCTCACACTTGTGTGTATGATCTTTTAAGTGGTTATTGACATTCTGTTTATCAAAAAATAAATAAATATGGTTGATGTAACAACAATTAATGTAATTGTGACATAGTCACCACGATGACATCAAAAACCTTTATGTTGCGGTCACAATCGCTTTCACCTTTAAAAGCTTTGTTATTAGTGATTTGTTACTAAATGAGGGTTAACAAAGCAACTTAGATAAATAATTGTTCTTATACGTTTGGTTAGTCATAAGAGAAAAGAAGTCCGTAATTTAATTTGTCCTAAGCTAAAATGACTAGTATGCACACAATTTCTTGTCATTCTATTTGAGCAATATTTTGCACTCATGTTGTGGGGAAGCAATGAACATCCCCAACCAAGTATGAATGAAAGTGTGAAACTTTAAACAGAATAGTTAATAAAACAAGAAAATTAATGTTAACATAACCTATGAAGCACTGACACAGACACATAGACGGATACCAAACACAACACTGACACAGACACGTTGACACCAATAAAATTTTGAGAAAATGACATAATTCAATGTAATCACAAGTGTCGGTATCGGACACGACATGTGTCAGACACCGAGACACACTTTCAATCAAAAGTGTATGTGCAACATAGCTCATAACTCATCATGCACGTGCATACAATACTTGTCTGCTCGAGCGTTTTTCTCGTTTATCAGTAAACTATGAGTCATACTCAACAACAATTCACGTGTATATTTATATGCAAATAGTTTGACCTCCTAATTTTAATGCATGAAGTTCAAATCTTCTCGAAAATGGTTTTAAAATGACTACCACTTTTAATTGTTAATAATTTCTCCTTTTCCCAATTTATGAAAAACAAAAGTTTATGTATGTTGGTTTCTTAAACATTCCTTTCAAAGCAACAAAACTAATTGTAATCATAATATTCACTGCAAATTATAAATCATAATTTGGAACTTGTACAAATTTAAGCACAATTGGATTAGATCAAGTGTGGAGCTACCAAGTATATAAATTTTTTAGAATTTCCAAAATTCAAAGGTATATATACAAGAATCTTGATATCAACATGATTCACTTGATTAATTTTGGCCAGTAACTTGTTGTATATAGTCATAGATTTCCCATTGGTAAAGTCATTTAGCCGTTATGAGGTATGATTAATTATAGGTAACCTTATAGATTGCATCAATATTTAGAGTGGACCCTTTAGATAGGTACTTTTGTGAACAAGGTTACTCAAAGATAAAGAAATAGATAAGAAATTTCACCTCCTTTACTCAAACTATACAACATCACACATTTATTCAAACATGAATAGTCATATATGTATTTCACCATTAGATATATAGCAAGTTTGAGCTGAAGCATCAATCAGTAGAAGCAGAAGTTGAGCACTTGGTGAACTAAGAAGCTTAGTACTTGAGGAAAAATGGCCTTGATTTCCTCTGCCGCAGTCACCACCGTTAACCGTGCCTCCTCGACACAAGCTAACTTGGTTGCCCCGTTCACCGGTCTCAAATCCTCAGCTGCTTTCCCAGTTACCAAAAAGGCCAACAATGACATTACCTCCATTGCAAGCAATGGTGGAAGAGTGAACTGTATGCAGGTAATACACTAATCCATATTCCATATTTTTGCATACTCCATAAAAAATTAATTGAATTTCATGTTATGTTACATACCTATGTACCTTAAGGTTACTTAAACTATTATTCTTGTCATGAAAAGAAGAATGTAACAAAAAAATTGGACTATAATTCTAGAAGAAAAAAAATAATGTACAATTGTATACCAAAGTTGACATAATTAATTAAAGTTGTTAAATTTTCTTAACCCTACTAAATTTTATTTATAATATTTCCAGGTGTGGCCACCAGTTGGCAAGAAGAAGTTTGAGACACTTTCATACCTTCCACCCCTTACTGAGGAACAATTGGCTAAGGAAGTAGACTACCTTATCAGGAAGGGATGGGTTCCTTGTTTGGAATTTGAGCTTGAGGTTAATCTATTTACATTGCAATCTTTTTTTTCTTCTTAATTTAGAGTTTAAGTATTACACACTATCGATGAAAAACTTTTACACGTACAACCAATCAAATTTTTCATAACGCCACTTTTTTACACGTACAACCAATCTCATGACGCCACTTTATGCCACTTTACATATATAGTAAATATATTCTATGCTATTTTATTTGCGGAATTTGGATTGTATGTGGTCGGTAATCCTCTCATTCACTCAATCGGTACATCACTGGTCATTGGACTTTGATCTGGATCCAACAACCACATGATGTGCCGACTCTATGAATGCGGAAAATTTCTGACTTTGGACAATCGGAATTTGTGTTACGAGCAATGAATTTTGTAGGGTTGATGTGTTAATTTGTTGTATGATTTGTTTTGTGTTATATAGAAAGGATTTGTGTACCGTGAGAACCACAGTTCACCAGGATACTATGATGGACGTTACTGGACAATGTGGAAGTTGCCATTGTTTGGAGCCACTGATTCTTCTCAAGTGTTGAAGGAGCTTGCTGAAGCTAAAGCTGCTTACCCAGAATCATTCATCAGAATCATTGGATTTGACAATGTTCGTCAAGTGCAGTGCATTAGTTTCATTGCACACACACCAGCAACCTACTAAGCTTGATATTTGCATCACCCTTTATTACTACTTTGTTTGTACTTGACCATTGTAAGAACTATATTTCCCATTTGTTTATGTTTTTTGATATTTCATCATCTTGTATTTTTGGTTAATATGTATTCGGATTTCCTTTGGAAATTATGAATGGATGAGAACTATCAATAATAAACTATGTTGCTTTGTTTCCAAAAGAACCCAGTATTACTCTTAAATTTCCATGGGTTGAAAATTTATTTTACTAAATTGAAGTTATTAGCAGGGTTTTCAAATTGTGTTTTCTGATATTGTGAAAAATTGTGGTCAAACACGGTTGATGTAACGGCAATCAATGCAATTACGACTTGGTCATGACGACGTCAAAATCATTGATGTTGCAGTCACAATCGAAATCACATTTAAAAGCTTGATTATTAGTGTTGTCTTACTAAAAGAGGGTTAACAAAGCAACTTAGATGTGTAAATGTTCTTATACTTTGGTTAGTCATAAGAGAAATGTAAGTCCATAATTTAGTTTTTGCTAAGCAAATATGACTAGGGTAATATCTTGCATTCATACTGTGAGGAAGCTACCTTTACATCCCAAACCAAATATCTTACAAATGTTTCTTAAACCTTGCTTTAGAAGCAATAAAACTAATTGGATCAAGTTTGGTATATACCAGAATCTTATCCTTGGGTATATACTTAATCTCAACATGATTCACTTTGATTACTTTTTATTTGTAACTTGTTGGTAGCCATCAATTTCCCATTGATAAAGTCATTTAGCCGTTCTGAGGTATGACTAATGATAGGTAACCTTTTAAATTGCATTAACTTTGAGTGGACCCTTTAGATAGGTACTTTTGTGAACAAGGTTACTCCTAGATAAAGAAATAGATAAGAAGTTTCTCCTCTTTCACTAACACTACCACATCATACATTTATTCAATCATAGTCTAAAAATATATGGCTTAATCATATTTTTATCTCCATATTTTATCATATTCACGAAAATAGTCTCTTTTAAAATCGAACTTTTTGATCCATCAAGTGTATCACACTCTTTGTAATTTTGGTTACAATCCCAATTTTTGGCCAAAAAAGTGGCGGTTGTGACAAGTTTTTAAGTGACATGACATTAAGCATGAGGACTTGGCAAAAATAAAGTATGAAAAGAAGTTTTGAACCCTAATTTCTAAATCTCTTGAGTATGAGAATCTTAAACGAAGAAGAATCAGGAGCGAAGAGAGTGCTTCAAAAACATTCAAACAGAAGCTGAAAAATGCATTCTTAAGGGACCAAAAAATTTGTCACATCACCACTTTCGGGAGCAAAAATCTAGGTTGAGACCAAAACTTACAACAACTGTGATACTTGAAGACCAAAAAGTTCAAATTTAAAAAATGGACTATTTTCGTGAGTGATAAAATACAGAACCAAAAGTGTATTTTGCATTTCGTTCATTTTGAAGTCGTGTTGTACGAGGAAAAAATAAAAGCAATATTTTAAGATAAAATGCATTGTACTTATAGTTCTACTCTACTCATATGACAACACAGTAATGAACCATGGCAAACAACAATAGAAAGGTATATACATAAGTATGAAATTCTATATATTATTTAGAATTACCAGGAAAGAAAAAACAAAGAGAATTCTTGCATCATATGTATATAATTTATGCTTCCAAAATTAGAGAAAATGCATAATAGTTGCAGTATCTTTGTGATAACTAAATATAAGATATAAGAGAATTGTTGCAGAGGATGGGAAACCTGACAGTAATTATCAACACCTAGACTTAGCAACAGGAAGTACTATTAATTCCAGATGCAAAATAAGCTCGACATGAACTGGTCCATTAAAGCAAACTAAACCTTCACCGTTCCATTGGAAAATAACAATGATCGTTCATTGAATAAATACCCAATTTTTTATTGCGGCCCGAATCCAGACCCTGACAACAAATAATACCCAAGTTAGTGCTGAAATTTTCATAAGGGGCCCAAGTTAGTCCCCGACACATTGTAACAGAGGGACTAATTTGTCCCTTGTATGAAAATGTAGGGACTGCATATTGTCAAATATACATCTGATCATATAATGCCCCCCCTCTCAAAACAAAATGCACAATTCAATTTTTCTTGTTCTATAAGTACTAGTTGAAAATTTTATTCCGGTCTAACAACTAAAATAAGCACAATAAAGCTATATCACAGTCACATTAGAAAGTAGAAAATTTTTGATGCAAGGTAACTTACTAGGTAACGAGGTCGGATCCACTCTGGAGGTGGCCATAACAAGTTGGAATATTCAGGATAATCAGACAAAAGTGAATGCCGACCTTGATCCAAGTCCAAAATATATTGCTTACATTGAAATCCAAATGGCCTATATGATTCAAAGATATAATTATTAAAGATGACAGCATTCCCTTTGGCAACACACAAATCTGAAGCACAAGCAGAAAACGAACATACCAACCCCAACCCCAAGAACAAAATCCTATCTCCTAAACTTGTCAACTTCACCCACTTCTTCTCCTTCTCATTAAGCTTAAACAAATCAATTCTTACAGGATCTTTAAGATAAGAATCAAGAAGACCAGTACAAAGACAATCATAAACATCTGCTAACAACAAATCTCCCTCGCTCTCCACTAAGAATTTCATGTTCCCACCACCAACCAAAGGTTCACCCACTAATTGGATACTTGAGTCCGGTCCAACCACAACTGTCTTACCGGTTTTGTCGACTGCGTAAGGTTGCCCTTTAAAAAGGCAGATGTCTCCAAATTTTGTTGACATGTCAGATATCACCTTCCATTCCTCATCGCCACATTTCAAAAGTAACGGCTGTGGGGGAGAGGTTAACATGCCAACAATGAGAGGTTTTTTCCCATGGCACGTAACAACAACGACCTTTTTAGGGTACATGTAATCGTGGGGGTTGTAGAGTTTATCATTGAATGTGAAGTCAAAGTCTATCATGAAGAAGTTGCTTCCCAAATGGAGGATGGATAATTTATTGAAGTCGAGCACAAAATTGTACGGAAATTTATCGCCATTTTGTAAGAGTGGGTGGTATAATTTGGATTTGCCACGTGCGTTTTGACAAATTCTTATCAACGAAGGGCGTAGGGTTAGGGTTTGTTCTTGCTGTGGTGGTTTGATGAGGAAGATATTTTGTTTGGTTATGTAACAAAATGACTTGTTCCTGTTGATAAAATCAGGGTTGAATGGAAATTTAAGGAGTGGGAACTGGAAGCGAAATTTGTGATGATGCTTTGGGACGGAGGCAGAGCGCCAGGTTGAACAAACTGATCGGAAGTGAATGAGATCAACTTCTTCGTAGATTCGTTGTGATATCAGATTGAGAAGCTCCGTTGGGAGTTTAGACCAGTCAACCGCCGCCATGGATGCTAGTTGCAGAATCTATATGCATAAGCAAAAGAAGAAGCTATAAGTAAAACCTATAAGCCGGATATATAAGCAAAAACAGATGTCGTAAACTAAAAGCAGAAGCCATAAGCAAAACCTACAGGGTGCGTCTGTTTCAGCTTTCAAAAAATAGTGTTAAAAAAATCTAAAGATTAAAATAAAATCTGAAGTTATTTTTGTTTGTTTACTATCCATAAAAATCACTTTAAAAAAAAATGGTTTTTAACTTGTTCATGAGTTACCTCCTTGTTTTTGAACATATAGATTTTCGAAAAGTTAATCCTAATAGCTTTACATTTTAGAGTCGAAAATTATATTTTTTTGAAATTCCTAAACAGACACTCAAAAATGACAAAAGTGATTTTTCTTTTATAAAACAAAATAAATAGATTAAAAAAAAAGCTTTAAACAAACGTGCTCATAAGCAAAAACAGAAGCTACACATTGGCAGAATCTATAAACAAAAACAGAACTATAAGCAGAAACAAAAGTTATAAGCAGAAGCAGAAGCTATAAACAATTGAAATAAGCAAAATCTATAAGCAGAATCAGAAGTTATAAACAATTAAAAGCTATAAGCAGAAGCTAAAAACAATTATAAATTAAAGCAGAAGTAAAAGCTATAAGTAGAAACAGAAAAAGCTATAAGCAGAAGCGGAAATATAAGGGAAAGACACGAGCTACCTCACAAGATGAAGGAGTTAACGAAACTCGCCGGAGTATGAATCGCACAAAGAGAAGGGCTGCCAGAAGAGGTTCGCCGGCGCCGGAGATACCGCAAATCGATTTGGGGGTTAGGGTTCAGTCGTGTCTGAAGAATAAAAAATTCAAAATGATTTTTGTGTATGTAAAATGTTATTTTAGGTTAAATGTGATGAGAAATGCTAGCAACACACATTCTAACACACACTTTTCAATAAATTCTATCTTTGATTAGCATTCCCATGGGACCACCAAATTATGTGGGTCCTATATAATTTTGGTGGGTGCTATGTGAATTCTAACCAATCAAAGAGAGTATGTTGAAAAATGTGTGTTAGAATGTGTGTTGCTAACATTTCTCTAAATGTGATTATTATCCAAACTTAACCTTTATAAAAGTTTGAGAGGAACGGTGACAACACACATTTTAACGTGTATTTTTTCAATACACTCTTTTTGAATGTGGGACCCACATGATTTAACAGGACTCGTGTGAATTTTAATCATTCAAAAAGAGTGTGTTGAAAATTGTATGTTAAAACATGTGTCGATAGCATTTCTCAAAGTTTTAATCCATACTTCGTAATTGAAAAAAAGAGAAAGATGTGGAAACATATTTCAGTGCGAAATGATAAGTGAACACATATTTTTTTTGACACAATACAAACACCATGGGTAATTTGGATATTTCCACACTAAAATAGGGGGCAGTTTTGTAAATACACATCCATCCTCTTTCTCTCTTTCCTGTTGCTTTTTCTTTTTCCATTCTTTCATAGTTTTTCCCACGGTTGTTCTCACCACCGTCATCCCCGACCGTCCTCATCACAACCACCATTGTTATCAACATTAACCACCATCGTCCTGGCAACTTGGTGGACAATTGCTCTCCTCTTCCCTCCGCCTTCTTCATCGTTAAATTCTTCCCGGCACCACCATCAACTTTTGCATCTCTCCCTCCCTCCTCGTCGCCGTCGTCGAGAACAAACCCAAATTAGATCAACACAAATGGAATCAAAGAGAGATCGATGAAATACGAGATATGAAATTAAATAAATGAATGAAAGACGACAGCAGGAGGTGGTGGTTAGGATGTCGCGGTTGTGAGAGTGGAGGATATGGTGGTGGCGAGGTCGACAGTTGTGATGGTGGAGGGTGGTCCAGATCTGATGATGGGAGAGGAACAGAGGAGGTGAGAGGGAGAAGAAAAGAAAGGAAAAAAATACCGTTTAATTATACATACGGTGTCTGTATTGTGTCACAAAAGCTGTGTCTATTTATCATTGTTGTATTTCGGTCGGTAATGATGATGTATTGTAAACGTAATATGTAATGGTCGGGTTCTAATTTCGACACTCCACTTATTTATAGTGAAATCTAGTCACAAGTCTATTTGATAAAAAAAAAAATGATTATTAAAACAAGCGTTTTGTTCTTAACCAAAAATAATAATAAGAAGACTCTTGTTCTTAACCAAAAATAATACTTTAATTTTTAATGAATTTAAATACACAAATTTTTATAAAAAGTTACTATTTAAAGTTCTTAAAAACGGTTTAGGGTACTCATTAGCATTTATTTAAAAGAAATTAATACATAAATACAATTTTTTTTTTATCAAACATTACATGAGGATAGTTTAATTGGCAAGGGCATTGAATTTTATATGCATGGATCAATCGAGGGTTTGAACCTGAATACCAGTGGGTGAAATTCTAACCACTTCATTACTTTGACAAAAAAAAATAACTTCAATTGTAGTAGAATTGAAATGAAAAAAAAAACGACCTTATTATTTTTGAAGAAAAATAACAAGGTCGTTTTTTTTAAGGAAAACCGACCTTGTTATTAAAGATAGTAATCAAACTTTTTTTTTTGGTCAGGCAATTGATTTTTTTACTTAGCCCATTAAAATTATTATATCTTAAATAAGTAATTAATATAAACACGTATTAACTATCAACGCTAGTTTTCAATTGTTTATTGATATGTATTAACTATTTTTTATCTAATAAAATGTTATGATGAGGAGTGTTAGCAACACTCTTTTTAACACTCTCTCTAACACTCACTCTCTTATTTGGTAAATGTTGGAGAGAGTAAATGTTGAAGAGATTGTTAAAAAGAGAATGTTCATAGCATTCTTTGGAACTTAATCATAGTCTAAAAATATAAGCCTTAATCGTATTTTTATCTCACTATTTTATTACATTCACAAAAATAGTTTTTTTAAAATAGAACTTTTTGATCCATAAGTATCACACTCTTTGGAATTTTGGTTACAATCCCAATTTTTGGCCAAAAAGGTGGTGGTTTTGACAAGTTTTTAAGTGACATGACATTAAGCATGAGGACTTGGCAAAAATAAAGTATGAAAAGAAGTTTTGAATCCTAATTTCTAAATCTTTTGAGTATGAGAATCTTAAACAAAGAAGAATCAAGGACGAAGAGAGTACTTGAAAAATATTCAAACAGAAAGATAAATGCATTTTTTTGAAGGAAAAATAAATTTGTCACATCACCAATTTTGGAACCAAAAGTCTAGGTTGATACCAAAAATTACAACAAGGGTGATACTTTTGTTTGAAAGAACAAGGGTGATACTTCAAGACCAAAAAGTTCGAATTTAAAAAATGGACTATTTTTCGTGAGTGATAAAATACGGAACCAAAAGTGCGATGACCAAGCAAAGTGTATTTTGCATTTCATTTTGAAGTCATGTTGTACTCATAATGACAACACAGTAATACACAGCAGCTAGAAAATGCATTTTTACATAAGTAGGAAATTTTATGTATTATTTAGAGTTACCAGGAGAAGAAAAAAAAAGAGAAAACATGCATCATCATATATATAATTTATGCCTCTAAAATTAGAGAAAATGCACAATAGTTGCAGTATCTTTGTGATAACTATAACTCATAAAGGAAAAATATTGATTCCACATTCCAGAAACATCAAATGGAAAAGGGAACAGCCATGAAGGAAAGAGGAAAGAGTTCCATTACAATTGAAAGCTAGTGCTTATATAACCGTAAGTTACATTCATTGGGGAAAAACCGTTCACCCCTGTCCATTTCAGCCCCTAACAAAAAGTAATACCCAAGTTAGTGCTGATATTTTTAGAAGAGGCCCAATTTAGTCCCTGACTCATTGTAATAGAGGGACTAATTTGTCACTTGCATGAAAATGTCAGGGACAGCATATTGTCATATATACACCTTATCATATAATTACATTCACATTTCTAGAGGATGGATAAATGAAGAGCTTGTGAAGATACTTATTTACAAAGGACATATTAGTAAGAAAATCTCATAGTCAGTTAAATTACATTTCTATTTTTCTTGTTCTGTAAGTACTAGTTGAAAAGCTATATCACAGTCACATTAGAAAGTAGAAACCTTTTGATGCAAGATAACTTACTTGGTAACGAGGTCGGATCCACTTTGGAGGTGGCCAGAACAAGTTGGAATATTCAGGATAATCGGACAAAAGCGAATGCCGACCTTCATCCAAGTCCAAAACATATTCCTTACATTCAGATTCAAATGGCCTATGTGATTCAAAGATATAATTATTAAAGATGACGGAATTCCCTTTGGCAACACACAAATCCGAAGCACAAGAAGAAAACGAACATACCAACCCCAACCCCAGGAACAAAACCCTATCCCCTAAACTCTTCAACTTCACCCACTTCTTCTCCTTCTCATTAAGCTTAAACAAATCAATTCTTATAGGATCAGTAAGATCAATACAAAGACAATCATAAACGTCTGCTAACAACAAATCTCCCTCGCTCTCCACTAAGAATTTCATGTTCCCACCATCAACCAAAGGTTCAGCCACTAATTGGACACTCGAGTCCGGTCCAACCACGACTGTCTTACCAATTTTGTTGACTGCGTAAGGTTGTCCTTTAAAAAGGCAGATGTCTCCAAATTTTGTTGACATGTCAGGTATCACCTTCCATTTCTCATCGCCACATTTCAAAAGTAACGGCTGTGGGGGAGAGGTTAACGTGCCAACAATGAGAGGTTTTTTCCCATGGCACGTAACAATAACGACCTTTTTAGGGTACATGTAATCGTAGGGGTCGTAGAGTTCATGGTTGAATGTGAAGTCAAAGTCTATCATGAAGAAGTTGCTTCCCAAATGGAGGATGGATAATTTATTGAAATCGAACACGAAAGTGTTGGGAATTTTATAGCTATTTTGTAAGAGTGGGTGGAATAATTTGGATATGCCGCGTGCGTTCTGGCAAATTCTTATCAACGAAGGGCGTAGGGTTAGGGTTTGTTTTTCTTGTTGTGGTGCTTTGATAAGGAATATATTTTGTTTGGTGATGTAACAAAATGACCTGTTCTTGTTGATAAAATCAGGGTTGAATGGGAATTTGAGGAGTGGGAACTGGAAGCGAAATTTGTGATGATGCTTTGGGACAGAGGAAGAGCGCCATGTTGAACAAACTGATCGGAAGTGAATCAGATCAACTTCTTCGTAGATTCGTTGGGATATCAGATTGAGAAGCTCTGTTGGGAGTTTAGACCAGTCAACCACTGCCATGGATGCTAGTAGCAGAATCTATACTCAGAAGCAATGAAGAAGTTATAAGGAAAACCAATGAGCAGAGTATATAAGCAAAAACAGATGCCATGAGCTATAAGCAGAAGCCATCATATAAGCAGAAACAAAAGCTATAAGGTTTGACTAATGACTTTGGCCTGCCTATATTCATTGGTAAGGAAATTGTGTGATCTTAACATTTTGTTGGACTGGAAAAACAGTAACCCTTCTGAGAGGTGAAAGAATGAATCACTTATGCCTTCACTCAAAGGGCACTCTTCCAACATTTACCACCTGTCAAAATCTCATGCTGACTAAAATGCACTCTTCCTATGACAAAAATCGAAATATTCAAATGGCAAAAGCTTTATTATTATTATTATTTTCTTTCTAATAAACAGCTAACACAAGTACATATGATTATAAAATTCCTTTTCACGTTCATGATAATAATACTATAAATGTACGTAGATATCTCAAATGACGATTTAATGAAAAGAAGTTTGAATGGAATGACATTCACGAAATGTGTGTTCAGGAGGGCCACAATTTAGTGTTTTTCTTTCTTATTTTATCTATAATAATCTACCTTCACAGACATGTATAGTTTTATATTTAACAAAGTATTTTAGATGAGACTCATGCGAGCTTAACTCAGTTGATAAGGACATTACATACTATATGTATGAGACGAGCATTAATCTCTATAATTGGATGTAGAGATCAGTACGTTGGTTTACCTATAAAAAATCAGTTAAAAAAGACTAATAAAAAGTAGAGTCTTGTTAAGGAGTGCCCCGAGGCACTCTTTAAACATTCTAAAATAAGTAATTATTCTTTAAAAAAAGTCAAATATTTCGATTTTCAATGCATTGGATACACATATTTCCATAAATACTTACCACTTATGGTCTTTAAAGAGTGCCTCGGAAGCACCCCTTAACATTTCCCTTAAATTAAAACATGGTAACATATCGTTTTTTTTGTAAGGTCGAATTCATTCTGCTTCCTAAGTTTCTCTAATTTAAAATCCTATTTATTGAAAAAATCCCCTTATGTTATTTTTGCATTGGAAGCCTATGTTCTGCTACTCTACTCTCATGATGCAAAAGAAGCCAAAAAGGAGTTCATTGTGAGATAAATATAGTTAGACCAAGAATTATCCCATTTAGAAATCGGATTTAGGTTCTCCTAAACGATTTGTCTTTTTTGTAGAGTTCATTAATCATTTAGGATCAATTACTTGGTTTGCATGCAATACCTATACCTATTTTATTAAATCAAACGCTTAGCAGCTGAAAGTCACTATAGCCAAGATTCAAAATTACAAGATTTTGTTTTACTTGGTACTTTTCGATGTAAATTATTTGGGTTTTTTTTTTATTTTGTTGTAATCAAAGAAAGAGTAATTAAGAAAAAAAAATGTAATTGATTTTGTTGAACCAATTTTTTATTTTTTTAAATTCTTTTATGATACGACACAACAACAAAAAAGAAGTTCCAAACCCTAATTTCTAAATCTCTTGAGTATGAGAAACTTAAACCAAGAAGAATCATGGGCGAAGAGAGTGCTTCAAAAACATTCAAGCAGAAGCTGATAAATGCATTCTTGAAGGACCAAAAAAGTTGTCACATCACCATATTTGCGACCAAAAATCAAGGTTGAGACCAAAATTACAAGTATCATACTTGAAGACCAAAAAGTTTGAATTTAAAAAAAAGGACCATTTTCGTGAGTGATAAAATACGGAACCAAAAGTGCAACCAAGCCAAGCCAAAGTGTATTTTACACTTCATTAATTTTGAAGTTGTGTTGTACTAGGAAAAAATAAAAGCAATATTTTAAGTGTTTGTTTGGTTTAGTGGTGGGAAGGGCTTAACGCCCGTCCGGAGTGAAGCTGGAATTCTCAACTTCTTATTCCACAGCCAAAAAGTGCATTGGGACGCGATTTTTTTACCCTTGTGCTCAAGAGTTCTACTCTACTCATATGACAACACAGTAATGAACCATGGAAAACAGCAATAGAAAGTGTATATACACAGCTGCTAGAAAATGCATTTTTACATAAGTAGGAAATTCTATAATATTATTTAGAATTACCAGGAGAAAAAAATGAGAAAAATTGCATCATCATATATATAAATTATGCTTCCAAAATTAGAGAAAATGCATAATAGTTGCAGTATCTTTGTGATAACTAAATAGAACAGAGAATTGTTGCAGAGGATGGGAAACCAGACAGCAATTATCAACACCTAGACTTAGCAGCAGGAAGTACTATTAATTCCAGATGCGAAATAAGCTCTTCATGAACTGGCCCATTAAAGCAAACTAAACCTTCGATTGAAGGAAAGAGAAAACCGTTCCAATGAAAATGATTGTTCATCGAATAAAATCATAAACACCCAATTTTTCATTGCGGCGCCAATTCAGTCCCTGACAAAAAATAATACCCAGATTAGTGGCAACATTTTTATAAGGGGCCCAATTTTGTCCCTGAATCATTGTAACAGAAGGACTAATTTGTCCCTTGAATGAAAATGTCAGGGACTGCATATTGTCATATATACATCTGATCATATAACCCCCCCAAAACAAAATGCACCAATTACATTTAGATTTCTAGAGGATGGATAAATGAAGAGCTTGTGAAAAATTAGAAGTGTAGATACTTATTTACAAAGAACATATTAGTTAGAAAATCTCATAGTGAGTTTAATAACATTTCTATTTTCCTTGTTCTGTAAGTACTAGTTGAAAAGTTTATTCCGGTCTAACAACTAAATTAAGCACAATAAAGCTATATATCACAGTCACATTAAAAAGCAGAAACCTTTTGATGCAAGATAACTTACTTGGAAACGAGGTCGGATCCACTTTGGAGGTGGCCAGAACAAGTTGGAATATTCAGGATAATTGGACAAAAGCGAATGCCGACCTTGATCCAAGTCCAAAACATATTCCTTACATTCAGATTCAAGTGGCCTATGTGATTCAAAGATATAATTATTAAAGATGACAGAATTCCCTTTGGCAACACACAAATCCGAAGCACAAGCAGAAAATGAACATACCAACCCCAACCCCAAGAACAAAACCCTATCTCCTAAACTCGTCAACTTCACCCACTTCTTCTCCTTCTCATTAAGCTTAAACAAATCTATCCTTACACGATCATCATGATCGGGATTACAAAGATCAGTACAAAGACAATCATAAACATCCGCTAACAACAAATCCCCCTTGCTCTCCACTAAGAATTTCATGTCCCCGCCACCAACCAAAGGTTCAGCCACTAATTGGACACTTGAGTCCGGTCCAACCACAACTGTCTTACCAATTTTGTCGACTGCATAAGGTTGCCCTTTAAAAAGGCAGATGTCTCCGAATTTTGTTGACATGTCAGGTATCACCTTCCATTTCTCATCACCACATTTCACAAGTAACGGCTGCGGGGGAGAGGTTAACGTGCCAACAATGAGAGGTTTTTTCCCATGGCAGGTAACAACAACGACCTTTTTAGGGTACATGTAATCGTCGGGGTTGTAGAGTTCATGGTTGAATGTGAAGTCAAAGTCTATCATGAAGAAGTTGCTTCCCAAATGGAGGATGGATAATTTGTTGAAATCGAGCATGAAAGTGTACGGATATTTATCGCCATTTTGTAAGAGTGGGTGGAATAATTTGGATTTGCCGCGTGCGTTTTGGCAAATTCTTATGAAACAAGGGCGTAGGGTTAGGGTTTGTTCTTCTTGTTGTGGTGGTTTGATGAGGAAGAAATTATGTTTGGTGATGTAACAAAATGACCTGTTCTTGTTGATAAAATCAGGGTTGAATGGAAATTTAAGGAGTGGGAACTGGAAGCGAAATTTGTGATGATGCTTTGGGACGGAGGAAGAGCGCCAGGTTGAACAAACTGATCGGAAGTGAATGAGATCAACTTCTTCGTAGATTCGTTGTGATATCAGATTGAGAAGCTCCGTTGGGAGTTTAGACCAATCAACCGCCGCCATGGATGCTAGTAGCAGAATCTATATGCAGAAGCAGAAGCTATAAGTAAAACCTATAAACAAAATATATACGCAATAAGAGATGTTATAAACTATAAGCAAAACCTATAAGCAGAAGATATAAGGTGCATTTGTTTCAACTTTAAAAAAATAGATTTTGTGTTAAAAAAATCTAGAAATTTTTTTAAAAAATCTGGTTATTTCTGTTTGTTTACTTTCAATAAAAGTTGTTTTTAACTTGTTCATGTGTTACTTCCTTATTTTTGAAAAATATATATTTTGGGAAAAACTAATCCTAATAGCTTTACATTTTAGAGTCAAAAATGTTTTTTTTTATTCCTAAACAAACACGAAAAAATGACAAAAGTGATATTTTTTTTTTCAAACAGAAACTATAAGTGATAAGCAGAAACTATAACCAAAACCAAAACCAAAACCAATAAGCAGAATATGAAGCACTGATAACATCGGACACGCCGACAACACTAATAATTTGAGAAAATCATGTAATTCAGACACGCCTAATCCAAGAAATGCCCGTGCTTAGAACATATAAACAGAAACAAAAGCTATAAGCACAACCTATAAGCAGAAGCAGAAGCTATATACAATTAAAATCAGAAGTTATAAACAATTAAAAGCTATAAGCAGAATCAGAAATATAACGTAAAGACATGAGCTACCTCACACGATGAAGGAGTTAACGAAACTCGACGGAGCATGAATCGCACAAAGAGAAGGGCTGCCGTAAGAAGTTCGCCGGCACCGGAGACAGACGAAAACGATTTGGGGTTTAGGGATTCAGTAAAATGAATTTTTCGTAATCATTCCAAAGTTTCCTGTAAATAGTAATCATTTGAGTTTTGATCATAATCTCATTTTATTACTTATGTGACACATAATTAGTGATGTAGCGATGATGTGGCATAATCTGATTGGAAAAGGACATGATGACTCAGCAAATTACATCCAGAATGACCCTTTTACCCTTGATAAAACTAGGCAAAGGCAAAATGACCTTTATACCCCTTCTTTCTTCTTCATTCTCTTCCACCACAACACCATCGTGTCTTCCATCACCACCACCAACATCTTCCATGACCACCAACATCATCAATCTCAATGAACCCAACAACAATGAGGTGGTTCATTATAAATAAGAGAGACTCTTCCACATCCAAACATCCCTTTCATGCAAATTAAACTTTTTAGTGTTATTTCCAGATTTGGGGAAGATAGAAATAGTGTGGTTGCAGATTTGAGAGGTATAATATATTTAATGATTTGGATTTTCAATTCTGAGTTTATGTTGAGTGTTTAAAGATTTATTGTTGTTGTTTCTGGACTATGAATGAAAAAAGAACAAAACATAAAGGGGATGAAGAGAAGTGTGCAGGTTGTGAAGATTGGGTTTTTGAGAGGGAAGAAGAAGAAAAGGGTATAATGGTGATTTTGCACCTGTCTAATTTCATTAAGGATAAAGTAGTCATTTCGTGTGGATTTTGCTGAGTCATACATGTTCTATCCAGTCAGATTCTACCACGTCATCGCCATGTCACTAATCATGTGTCACATAAGTAATAAAATGAGATTATGACCAAAACACAAATGATTAATATTTGCAGGAAACTTTGGAAGGATTAACAAGTATAGCGATGAAAATTCAAACGAGCCCTGATTGCAGGGACTACACACATATTTAAGCCAATGATTTATGTATTCCGTAAAATGTTATTTTTAGAAAGTTTTAATCTACACTTTTTTTGGTACAAAGTTTCAGCTCTTATTATTTCAATTCCTAAAAATTGAAAAAGAGTTGAAAAAATATGATCTTGCATATACGTTTTCAAGACCCTTGATTTTAAAATAAGAAATTATTTCTTCTCAAAGTAAAATATTTTAATTTTCAATGAATTAAATACACAAAATTTTATGATTTAAAGTTCTTAAAAAAAATAAAAAATCAATGACATAAATACAACTTTTTTTTTTTATCAAACTTTACATGATCACTTGAGTTCAATCACTTAATTTTTTTACCATAGTTTTGGTAATATGATAGTCACTAAGTTACTCTTAACAAATGTTATATAACTTTTGGTTAGAATATGACTTAACTAGATGTAAAAGATGTAACTTTTGATATTATGGAAGTCAGTTAATGTATAGCAAATTTAACATTATAGTTCAATACAATAATTGCTGTTAGTTTTATAGATTGTTATTCAGATCAATAGGTTTCTCAATTTTGTTCATGGTCGGGTCGTAACTCTCGATCAATTATTTTTGTGTAAAATCTGCCAGAGTCATTGCTCCCGATTGATTTTTTTTTCTATCGAGCAACTATCATTATATACAAGCCATGTTCTAAACGTCATTTTATAAGGAACACCCCAACAAAATTCTGCAATGTAAAGGAAATATATACAATCAACCATATTAATCATTAGAAATAGAAGGTCGGCTATCTTTTTATACCCTTTTAGAAGAAAACAAAAATTCAGAATTTTGTTTTAAAATAGGTTTGCTAAACATTCGAAATCGAGTTCCAAACTTGAGATTCTTGCTAAACATCAGCCTGACAGAATCGATCCTTGAGATTCTTCCAAACTTCAAATGCTTTGTCTATCCACAAAACTGATTGTAATATTGATTCTGAAACTGATCGATGTATCCAAGCAAGAACCATGGTATTGCATCGCTGCCATGCTCCATAGAGAGGATTTGAAGGCAGAGGTGGTAAGATCGAACCATCAACAAAACTTATCTTATTCTTTGCCATGAGAGCAACTTTCATAGCCCTAGACCATGCATGTATGATAGTTTGGTCCAGAAAGTAGTGGAGAAAACCAATGGTTGTGAAGGACTCTCATTGGCATGAACAAAATATGGATTTAGGGGATTTGTAATTAAATCTGGAAAGTTATTTTGGTTTGCCATGGTGATTTAACAAACATAAAAACAAGAGATTGAAAGAAGAAAAAAAACAATAAAATGCAAGTTGAAAATGAATATACGATTGTTATTAATTGTTCTGACTTACTTACATGAATCATACAATAATCCCCTTATATTTACATCACAATGTAACCACCTTTTGTAACTTCCTAACACAAACTGAATATATAACTTCCTAACACAAACTGCATATAATAACTAACAATTGACCATGTATATATCCACTGTAACATTTCGAAACCGCAAGACGTCTTTTAAGGATATCTTTTCAAGCGGATCATATTGGTGCAAAATATGTTCTAGTCATGCTAAACATCTTTTCAGGTGATTTAGAAACACATAAATTTGGCACAACTATGTTAACTGATATATGGAAATTATTAAAAGTTTTATTCAAATGCAGAAATATGATTGTGGCCGCTCAAAGCATGAACCAATATTGGACGCGGCCAAGATCATGGCCAACAAACTTGATATTTTCTAAAGTATGCATCAAAGAACCCGGGAAAAAGACATGCACATGACCAAGACTAACGAATGGCAAATGGGTAGCATATTGCGATGAAGATTACTACTTCAACACATGCATAAATTGCAGACTTGACATAGAAGTGATATGGTTCTCATCGGAAATAATCTACAAGACACTTGAACGACTGGAACCAATGCCAGGATTTTTATTATGAATGAAATAATTCTTAGATATAAGTATATTCATATTTTTTGTAATTTAAGTTTTTATAACTATGATCGAAGCTATTTTAATGAAATTATTCCCGTTTATTAAGTCAGTTATTGAATACATCTTCAAAATAGTACTATATATTTATATAATAATATTTGACAGGAACTAAGTAATAATGGCAGTATAGGGGCATTGCTTTACCCTTTTTGTATTAAGTTGTTGGTCAACATATATATAAGTTGCATAACTATCTTGAGCAATACAAATTTATTTTTGTAGTTAGAAAGTATATATTATCTTAGCAATACAAATTTGTTTAGAATAAACAGATAACGAAACTTCAAAATGAAAAAAAAAATAAAAATAATAAGAATGATAAAGGAAGAAAAGAGCACACCATAGTGGAAAGGGAAGAAATTAACATTCAGTATAATATATTGTTGAGGATGGTCACAAAGGGAAATATATGCATGGCATGATAACTCCAAAACTCTAGTTATAAGGCATATATAGCTATCATATTTTATTATTTGTGTTAGGGTTAAAAGAGTTTTTAGTCTCTATAAATATCTTAAATTTTATTTTTAATTCCTCCAAAAATTTACAACAAGTTTTGGTCCTCAATATTTTTTAACACGACTTTAGATCTTTATTTTTAAGTCAACTCATGAACGATTTTTAAAGAGATGTTTATAATTTTATAACAATCTGTCCATAAAAATTTAGAATTTTTTATTAAAATGTGAAATAAATATGATTTTTTAAGCAATAAAAATTTAATAAATTCATTTAGTTCATCACTTGCTTAAATTCATTTAATTAATCACTTGGGGATTAGGGTTCAGTCATTAATATTTAGACTATTTATTTAACTTTTTTACACTTATTATTTCACTTTATTAAATGGTATTTCTCAATCAGATAAGTATCATATAATCTTTCAAAAAACGTAAAGGATAAATTCATTCTGATTTGCTAAAAAAAAAAAAAAATCATTCTGATGTTTTTTCCCCCAAAAGATTAGAACTAAGCAAGAAAGGAAAAAACGGTAATTAACTTTTTTAAGGATTTTTATTTTTGAGACAAAACAAAGCATTTCATTTCATGGTAAGTAATAGAAGCAATACAAAGAGGAGGATCGTAAAAAATATTGTGGTTAGACTATAAAAAAAAGACGCTCTGACAAGGTTATGATCAATTCTATTTGTTTGCCTGGTACGCTAGGTTGTAGCTAGCATTAAAGGAAATAAGTGACCTACAACTAGATAATAAAATACCTAGACCATTATCATAACTATAACAATTTATAACAACGTTTACAACCCTTTGTCTCAAAACTAACTCGATTAGCATAGAAGTTAGTATTTAGAGCTTCCGGAAATCACAGCAAAAACGCATCAGAAAGCATGCAAACGTGCTTTTGTGTGTCGCAAACGGAAAACCAAACACACACACAACCAATAATAATAGCGTTTACAACCCTTTGATAGTCGTTCGTAAAATTAACACGATCATAACCGCAACTTACAACAATTTGTAGTGCAAGTTGAAGCATTGTAGCTTCACATTCTGCTACCGAACCTATAGAGGGGTACACTATAGTGCTTGCTTGTACAAGATAGCCTGAATTGTCTCTAAAACAAATACTAACACTGAATTTCCCTTCAGTTGAGAAGATGACTCAATCAACGTTACATTTCAACCTGATGTAGTCACGAAGTTGGGGATGAAAATATCAATTTATTGTATATCAATTTCAATCAATCAAATTAATGAAAAATTTGTGCTTTTAAGGGTGGAAATTGATGGATCGAGCTATTGAAAGAGTGCATGAAATAAACAAGAAAAAATGAGCTTTTCAGTAAAGTCCGTTCTAAGTTCCAATGAGAGATTATCATCAAAACATTTATGAAATTATAATCAAGTTTGGAGATAAAGTTCACATCGTCACTTGGGGACTTTAGCTAAGTTGCCCAATCCTATAAAATATGAGGCGCCGCCTCAAGTACAATGTGGCTCAGGGGATGCACCCCGCTCAAAAATAAATAAGCAAAGATCGTCACAGTTCAATAATAATGGTTAAAGACAAGGGCTACAATACTTTTACTTTAGTACGGCGGCACTCTACGTCCCGCCGCGATAAATAAGAAACTCGCCAAGAGCAAGATGGAGGTTAACTCGCCAAATGTGAGACAAAGAAGAGAGGACTCTAGATGTTAATGTTTGAGCGTGAACAAAACCAAACCATAAGATGATGACTGGATTGCATGTGTTTGACTCAGCTTCAGATTTCAATGAAGCAGTGCAAATTCTTCAATCACTTTATTGTATATCAATCAATTTGCTATCCTTCATTCAAGTATACCAAAGTCATGAAACAAAAGTTATACACAATCAGCCTAAACATTAATTCAGAGCAACATAATCATGCAGCTTTAGGAGAAGAGAGATTAAGGGGGTTATGAACTTATGTTTTAAGGGAAACTAAACTCATGACTATGAACCAAACACTAGAGTTCATCAGGAGAACAATAACAAAGGATTAAATTGTACTACTTCTGAAAATAGTTTTAGTGCTTTAAATGTTAATTTCATATCATTTTTAAAAGCTAACATTTGGTTACAAATAATCATTGCAAGACAATTCCACATTTCAGAAATAGCTAATTCCTATTCAGAATAAATTAACCTCATTTCACTTTGAACAAAACATATCAATGTATGATACTTTTCTAGGTCATTTCATATTTTAGATATATGATATTAGCTTGCAAATCCCTTTTAAATTCTAATGAATGAACTATGAAAGAGATCTTCGGTCCATAATACCGAAGTTCTGATCAATGCACAACGAAGATAACCTCCAAATAGATACAAATAAATCAAAACGTAAGCCAAGTAAACAAGGAACATAGAGAGCAATATCTATAGGGATACTGATAATAGCAATACTGATAAATTGACTTTAAACCTCAAAGCACTATAACAATGCAGGTTCTTGAAATCAAAGTAACAAACCAAAGATCAACCATAAGTAAACTCAGTAGAGATATATGTTTAACTGACCAATTAAATTTCAATTTTACAGCTCCATAACAATGCAAGTGCTCAACATAAAAAAAACATAACAAATTGCTTGCACAGAAGACTTGAAGAATCCACCAAAACGCTTATCCAGCAATTGAAGTTTCACCTCATTTTCAAGACATCTTTTCACATCCATATGTAGTTAAGAGTTTGCTGCTAAATTCTGCAAAAGTAGCAATAAAAAAATATAATTAAGCACATCAACTTATCAGATTTCTGAAAATGCAGCAATTACATTCAGATTTCTGAAAACGCTAGCTGCATATGCAAAAATAAATAAATGCAGAGCTTGTGGAATATTAGAAATGCAGATACTTACATACAAAGAACGTAGTAGTTAGAAAAACCCATATTCAATTTAATAACATTTCAATTTTTCTTTTTCTATAAGTACTAGTTGAAAAGTGTAATTCAGTCCAACAACTAAATTAATAATAATAAAGCTATAACACTATCACATTAGAAACCTTTCGATGCAAGATAACATACTTGGTAACGAGCATCCATCCACCTGTGAGGTGGCCGGAACAAGATGGAATATTCAGGATAATCTGACAAAAGCGAAAGCCGACCTTGATCCAAGTCCAAAACATATGTCTGGTAACTTTTAATTGATTGGAAGATATTACCAACAAAGATGACACAATTCCCTTTGGTAACACCCAAGTCCGAAGCAGAAGCACAAAACGAACACACCGACCCCAACCTCAACCCCAAGAACAAAACCCTATCCCCTAAACTCGTCAACTTCACCCACTTTTTCTCCTTCTCACTAAGCTTAAACAAATCAATCCTTACATGATAATTCAGACCAGGATTATTAGGATCAATACAAAGACAACGACAATCATAAACATCCACTAACAACAAATTCCCCTCGCTCTCGACTAAGAATTTCACGTTTCCACCACCAACCAAAGGCTCAGCCACTAACTGGACACTCGAGTCCGGTCCAACCATAATCGTCTTACCAATTTTGTCAACTGCGTAAGGTCGCCCTTTAAAAAGGCATATGTCTCCGAAATTCGCTGACATGTCCGGGATAACCTTCCAGTTCTCATCTCCGAATTTCAAAAGTAACGAATATGGGGGAGAGGCTAACGCGCCAACAATGAGAGACTTTTTTCCATGGCACGTAGTAGCAATGGCCTTTTTAGGGTACATGTATTCACCACTGTAGAGTTGCTTGTTTACTGTTAAGCCATAGTCCAAGACGAAGTAGGTGCTTCCTAAATGGAGAACGGGTAATTTGTTGTAATCGAGCACAAAATTGCAATTAAACGTCCCATATTGGGGGAGTGGGTGAGAGTGTTTGGTTTGGCCACTCGTGTTTTGGCTAGTACTTATCAACCAAGGGTGTAGGGTTAGGGTTTGTTCTTCTTCTTGTGGCGGTTTGATGAGGAATATATTTTGTTTGCAGAGGTACCAAAATGATGTGGTGTTGTTGATGGTATCAACGTCGTTGGGGTCAGAAAGAACTGGTAATTTGAGGAGTGGGAACTTGAAGGGTAAAATGTCATGATGATTGGGGCTGGAGGAAGAGCGCCATGTTGAACAAACTGATCGAAATCGAATGAGATCGACTTCGCCGTAGATTCGTTGTGATATCAGATTCAGAAGTTCCGTTGGGAGTTTAGACCAGTCAACCTCCATGGATGCGAGTAGAAAAATCTATAAGCAGAAGCAGCTATAAACAATTAGAAGCTATATATAAGCAAAAGCTATAAGCAAAAACATAAGCAGAAGCTATAAGCAAAACCCCACAAACAGAAGCAGAAACTATAAACAATTAGACGCTACAAGAAGAAGCTATAAGCATAAACAGAACTATAAGCAGATGCTATAAGCAAAACCTATTGCAGAAGCTATAAGCAAAAACAGAACTATAAGTAGAAGCAGAAGCTGTAAGCAAAAGCAGTCGTTATAGGCAAAAAGCAGAAGCTATAAGGAAAAAAAAGCTATAAACAATTAGAAGCTTTAAGAAAAACCTATAAGTAGTAGCAGAAGCTATAAGCTATTAGAAAGCTAAAAATAAAAACAGAAGCAATAAGCAAAACCTATAAGTAGAAGCAAAAGCCATAAGCAATTAGAAAGCTAAAAGGAAAAACACAAGCTATAAGCAAAACCTATAAGCAGAAACCATAAGCAAAAGCTAGCTAAAGCTACAAACAGAAGCTATAAGCAAAACCAGAAGCTATAAACAATTAGAAGCTATAATCAAAACCTATAAGCAGAAGCAGAAGCTATAAGCAATTGGAACCCATTTCCACCCATAGTCACAACGAATTTTATAAATGATACAACATCCATGTGAGGTGGGACCTAACGAAAGTCTAGAGTCGGGTACAAAGGAATTAACGTTATGGTAATCTTAAGGTTCAAACGAGCCGGTAGAGGTGTAAGAATCAAATCAATTAATCAATAATGCTAAAAATTCAATCTAAACAAATTAATTGCATTTGATTTATCCCATGTTCGGATACTGATTTTACGTCATTTAAAACCGATTACCGAGACAATTTAACAAATCAATAAGAGAGCAAATGGTGAGAGATAAGATAATAGAAGTTTGTGTACCTTGAGTTGTAGTTGAAGGACGTATACAAGTTGGGAGGAATCGAAAGGAGTTAAGAGAGGTTAGTACAAACGACATCCCAAACCGGCCCCTGCCGTATAATCATTAGATGGCATTGAAGAGTGTATTGGGTGGGTTTATTTTGTGTTGGGTGTGATTTGACAAGGGTTGTGATGCCCTAACGAGAAGGGCCTTGAGGTCTATACCAAAACACTTTCTATTCAACCAAACAAAAGAAAAGCGTAAGAACACACTTCTTTCATCTCTATTTCTTCTATCCTTTTCTTATATTAAATAGTACATCAAATGTATTATATTTCTCACATATTTCTCTCTTCTCGTACTCTCTCATCTTTTTCTTTATTCACGTTTTCATCTTTAAACCAAACACACACTTAAGAAGAATGGAAAGAAATCAGAAGAGGGTCTTATTTTGCCCTAATTAGTGAAGACTGATTTGGGTAGTTTAGTCAATAATTTTAAATTTTAAAATAAAACATTGTAGAGACTAATTTGGTCCAAAAACATATTTGCGTTGGTAATTTTTTGCAAGGTGACATTAGTAAATGACACGTCATCATTTTAACTCAACACGCCAGCAACTGACAAGTCAAATATGAATCAAAATTAATAGAGAGGCTAATTATAACCTGAATGAAAATGTCAGATTAATTTAGATATATTTTAGCTGCTCAAAACAATTTTACTATGTGATATGTCCTTGCTATTACTCAAAATTAACTCGATAAATAGGGTTTGTCAAAAAATTAAAATAATAGATATAGGGTTTTAGATATCTTAAAAATATCTTATAATATATTCATAAATTGCTTTTAGAATCTATCTATGATGCAAGTGAAATCGGTTTAGAATAATTATACTTTAACATATTTTCCAAAAACAATTGTTATAATCCTTAGGTTTTCGAGGAAGGGACCTTGGTAATTTGGAGTTCGGCTAAAGATGAGTATAGTCTGACCAAAAATCGTTTCACCCAAAAATTATCAATATGATATAATTTAGATGTCTGGAAGAAAAGAAAAAAATTATATACCTAATATTTCTTACTAGACAAATAGCTTGTTTAGCTAGCTCTATTCTTAAGATTATATGGTTTTAGTGGATAGAGGAAGGCCTCTTCCCTGTCATTACTTCTAATTGTTTCAAGTACACTTGTATAGATCTGTTCCAAATCGTTTAAGAATGACAATAGAATGCAAATTGTTTAAGAATAATGTTTTTTATTTAAATCCAAATTGAAGCTTGAGGATGACATATTAGAGGTATAATATTAAGTAATCCTGCGCTTTAGATAAATTATGAACCTAACATCAATAACTTCTGCAAGTATCAATGTTGTAGTCTTAGCAGCCTGACAACATGAGATGTTAATCAGAATAAATCAACCTCATTTCACTTCAAAGAAAACAAATCAATGTATAATGCTTTTCTATGTCATTCCATATGTCAGGTTTGTAATACTAGCCTGTAAATCCATTCTAAGTTCGAATGAATGAACTATGTAAAAGACATTCGGTCCATAATACCGAAGACCTTACCAAAGCCCAACAAGAAAACCTCCAAATAGCTACACATAGAGGACGGAACCGGTCATAGATAGGTTATTCAAAACTGCATTTTTCTCAATGTTCATTGACTCCATTTCAATAAAGCAAACAAGAATGAGTTTGTAGTCATAATTATGTAACATGTTGGCAAGTCAAAGACACAGAACCCATGAGGTTGGGTAAACAACAGAGCAGTACATCCAAGACTCCAAGTTTATAAGACATCCAAGGAGATAGCCTATAGTCTATAACCATTGATAAAGATTATAATGGAGAAAGAATCAAAGAACTCTCTGTTCAGGTCTTAAAAGGTTTGTGATAAAAAAATGGTATCAATAGTAATAAAATTAGTAGAAACAACAATTTATTTATAAATAATCTCTGGACTGTAATGAGTAATCTATGAACAGAGAATGAGTTCTTTTACAACACAACAACTTAGGAAATAACACATAAACTAAGGAAAGAGATAATCTACTATTTCAAGACAATTCCTCTCCAACTGATTATTCATTCAGTTTTTATATCTTTTCAAAATCTGTCAAATTACAAAACCGCCTGCCTAAAACATTATAACTGCTGGTTGTTGCCTAATAACATAATAGAAGAAGAATGTCATAATTCACCAACACATCACTTAAGCAGTGGTTAAATCAATGTCATGCTCACTTGTTTTTATCACTTCTCATAACATATTTTACCAAACTATCTCTACATTACTAGGTGGGGAGCTGTAGTATTATATCACCATTTCGGAGTGGATGGACAACACATAAGTGTATTTGACCAAGTCGCCATAGACCTACTCGACTCATTCTGAGCCTCATGTAAGTGACTAGTTACAACAAATAAGGGTTGCACAAACAGAGGGCTAATGTAACATAATAAAATTCTGGTTGTTGCCTAAGGTTTATAAGTGGTCTAACAGTTTGCTGCCTCTAAACAGTTAAATATAATATATTGAAACTTTCAAATCACAAGTCAAGATCAACCTTAAATAAACTTAGTTGAGATAAAAGTGTAACTGATCAATCAAGTTTTAACTTCACAGCACCATAATAATGCAGGTGGTCACAATCAAAGTATCAAAACATATTTCAACCATACATAAACATAAACTAAGTTGAGCTATATATGTAACTAAGTTTCGACTTTAAAGCACCATAATAATGCAAGTGGTCAAAATCAGAAAAACAAAACAAACCATGAATAATCACAACTTGCTTACATCTAAGCCTTCATAAAACACTTATCCGGCAACCTGAGCTTCACCTCGTTTTCAAGACATCTTTTCACATGAATATGTAATTAAGAGATTGGTGCCGACCATGTAGTCTGCAAAAGTAATAATAAAAGAAGATAATCAAGCTCATCAACAATGTTACATCTAGTTTAGTAATAGTACTGGCTTATAAACAGTCAGTTCATAACATTTTAATTTTTCTTTTTCTATCAGCACTAGTTGAAAAGTTTATTCCAGTCTGACAACTAAGTTAAGCACAATAAAGTTATATCACAATCACATTATAAACCTTTCAATGCAAGATAACATACTTGGTAACGAGCTCGGATCCATGTTTGAGGTAACCAGAACAAGTTGGAATATTCTCGATGATCGTACAAAAACGAAAGCTGACCTTGATCCAAGTCCAAAACATATAACTCACATTTAGATGACATCGATTCGAAGATATCATCAACAAAGATGACACAATTCCCTTTGGAAACACACAAATCAGAAGCAGAAACAGAAAATGAACATACCAACCCCAACCCCAAGAACAAAACCCTATGCCCTAAACTCGTTAACTTCACCCACTTCTTTTCCTTCTCATTAAGCTTAAACAAATCAATCCTTACAGGATCATTCAGATCAGGATCATTAAGATCAATACAAAGACAATCATAAACATCTACTAACAACAAATCTCCCTCGCTCTCCACTAAGAATTTCATGTTCCCACCACCAACCAAAGGTTCAGCCACTAACTGGACACTCGAATCCGGTCCAATCATAATCGTCTTACCAATTTTGTCGACTGCGTAAGGCCTCCCTTTAAAAGTGCATATGTCTCCAAAGTTCATTGACATGTCAGGGATCACCTTCCAATTCTCATTGCCGCATTTCATAAGTAACGGATGTGGAGGAGAGGCTAATGTGCCAACAATAAGAGGTTTTTTTCCATGGCACGTAACAGCAACGACCTTTGTAGGGTACATGTAGTCGTGACGGTTGAAGAGTTGACGGTTGAGTTTGAAGTCGAAGTCCAAGATGAAGAAGGTGCTTCCCAAATGGAGAACAGATAATTTGTTGTAATCGAGCACAGAATGGAAATCAAAAGAGCAATTTCGGATAACTGGGTGGAAGTATTTGGTTTGGCCATGCGTGTTTTGGCCAACTCTTATCAACCAAGGGCGAAGTATGGGTTGTTCTTGTTGTTGTTGTGGTGGTTGGATGAGGAAGAGATTTTGTTTGGAGAGGTAACAGAATGAAGTGTTGTTGCTGCTGTTGATGGTATCAATGTCGTTGGGATCAGAGAGGAATGGAAATTTGAGGAGTGGGAACTTGAAGGGTAAAATGTGATCATGATGATGATGATTTGGGACGGAGGAAGAGCGCCATGTTGAACAAACTGATTGAAATCGAATGAGATCGACTTCGTCATAGATTCTTTGTGATATCAGATTGAGAAGATCCTTTGGGAGTTTAGACCAGTCAACCGCCGCCATGGATGCTAGTAGTAGAAGCTATAAGCATAAATTATAAACAATTAGAAGCTATAAGCAAAAACAGAAGCTATAAACAATTAGAGGCCATAAGCAAAACCTATAAGCAGAAGCTATAAACAATTAGATGTTATAAGCAGAAGCTACAAGCAAAAACCTATAAGCAGAAGCTACAAGCAAAAAAAAAAGCTAAAGGCAAAACCTATAAGCAGAAGCTATCAACAATTAGCTATGAAGCATGGACTCTGACACCACTGATTATTCTGAGGGTCTAGTCCCATAGTCTACTTGCGTGGACATAGCTCTGTATGGACTTGGCCCACCGAAATTGGCACCAGGGAAAATCGAACATGAGATCTTGAGAGAAGCATACTCCAAGGTCCCAAGCCAACATCACTAGGCCAATCCAAATGGGTTATATTTGACCTTTTATTAATCCATCTATCTATTATTGAAAAAGCTAAAAAGGTATAATCAAATTTATGTTTTGACCCCTCATTGATAGCATTGCTCTAAAATATTCTAACCTGCGTCAAAATCTGAGTCTCTAAACAAAGAAGAAAAAAAATCTTTTTTGGGACATTTGTCAGAGTATCCCAACACTTGTCCTACAAATATTGTACTGGTGCCGGACACCGATTCAAGGAGTGTTGATCAAGTGTCATACGAGTGTTGGACACCGACACATATCGAACACCACGACACGCCTAATTCTAGAGGTGTATGTGCTTCGTAAACAATTAGAGGCTATAAGAAGAAGCTCTAAACAGATGCTATTAACTTATTAACTATTAGAATTTATATAAGCAATAAGCAAAAAGTATAAGCAGAAGCTAAAAGCTGAAAGTTATAAGCAAAAAAAAAATGAGAAGCCATAAGCAGAAATACCTAATATGATGAACGACAGAGAAAGAATCTCGCAGCGGAGAGGAATCAATGATTCAAAATGATTTCTAATTCAACTTTTTAGATAATTTTTTGTTTATAGCTTTTTTTTAGTCTGTTTAGTTTCTATTTTATTTAAGCTTGCTTAAATATAATTTTATCATCCAAATTTAGCCTTTATCTAAGTTTTGCTCAAACAAAAAAAGTTTTGCTCTGCACTTATTATTTCATACGATGAAAAATGATATTTGAACAAGTATTTTTTATTAGTTATACAAAAATTATTTCTCTTTTAAAATTTGATCTCTATTTGTACAAAAAAATAAAAACTGGTATATATATTTTGTTTAGGTTTTAGAATCTGGATCCTTGATGATGTTCGTTTATGAAGTTAAATTTTATTACAAGAAAGGTTTTCATCATGTAAAAGCCGCGTTGAAATTTTAAAATCTGAATATGTACAATTGATTTTTTTATCATCTAGATGTGCAAAAGTTTTGAAATTTCATTCTGTTACATGAGAAGTTCGAACAATGTAAAGTGAGTGTTTGGATTCAAGCACGGATGCACGTATAAGTCTTTGGGGTCAGCTGACTGCTGACCCCACTCTTTGCCAAATTCAGCTGACCCCACTCTTTGCCAAATTTTTTTACCAATAATACCGTATTTTTATATGTTTAACCCCACTTTAATTTTAAGTTGCTCACACATGACTCAATTTATACACTTAGACAAACAATGTAAACTATTATATTGTATTTGTTATAAATAGTTTTATTACTTTATACATTGAAAAAGTGCATCACTACTGGCTACCGGATAATTTGGGTTTTAACTAACCTTTAGATTTTATTCAAAACAAAAAACAAATGCTCCCAAAAAATATTAAAAGAATACCGGTCACTAACTCACTATACAATAGAAAGAAGATGAAAAGTTAAGCTATATTTGATAGTCTTGAAAATGAAAAAAAATCATACGTTTTTAAAATATGAAGTCATGACGAGAGCAATTGTAATTCTTCGACACTAAAGTGCCTTTAGATTTTTGATATACATTCATATACTTTTTGTAATCTTCAATATTTTGCTTAATGATAACGACTTCATCATTTTAATGGTTATGGTTTTATATATTTTTGTATAAATATTTATGATAAACACCCCACTTTCTGAAATTTCTGGCTTCATCCCTGTTTGGATTCTGAAATTTGAAGGTGTAAAATTGACATTTTGTCATTCGAATTCTATAATTTAAATTTGTGGAAAATTAACCGCGATTAATTGAACATGGCATTTTTTCGCTTACTAAATGATAGAATAACACACTTTGGATTATATAATTCAAAAAACAAGAGCATTTTCGAAGAACAGATGGGAGGGCGAGAAGTGTGGGGGGAGAAAGAATTGCACGTGACAATTTGGATTGAAAATAGATTAGACCAAGCTAGACTTTGCAAGCTAGACTTTGCAAGGTCTGAGACTGACCTGATCAAAAAAATTCAAGACTTGAGTTTGACTTTTTTATGTAAGATACATAGGACTAATATTTTTAACATTATTATATTCTCAATGTTGAAACAAACCACCAGAGGACTAAGAATTCAATCTAATCTTAATTGCGTTTGTTGGTTTTTTGCATATTCAAATATAGATACGCGAGATAATTCATCAATTTTTTTATATCATACAATATTATTAGTTTGCTGCCTCGAAATAGTTAAATATAATATATTGAAATTTGAAACTTTCAAATCACAAGCCAAGATCAACCTTAAGTAAGCTTAATTAGTTGAAATGTAAGTTCAAAGCACTATAACAATGCAGGTCAAAGTAACAAAACAAAGATCAACCATAAGTAAACTCAGTTGAGATATATATCTAAATGAACAATTAAGTTTCAACTTTACACATAATAATGCAAGTGGTCAACTTCGAAAAACATAACAAGTCATGAATAATCATAACCTGCTTGTAGATAAGACTTGAAGAATCCACCAAAACACTTGTCCGGCAACCCAAGTTTCACCTCATTTTCAAGACATCTTTTCACATGAATATGTAATTAGGAGTTTGGTGCTGCTGAACATGTAATTTGCAAAAGTAACAAAAAAAGAAGATAGTGTACCAACATTGTTACATCTAGTTTAAAAACTTCATAATAATAACAATAACTAGCCATGGTTATGTACTATATATATTATCCCATAATTCGTGCGCTCAAAACAAATGTTCGAATTACATTCAGAATTTGGAAAAAGCTAGAAAAACCCATAGTCATTGGAAAATACTTAGAAGTGAAGATACTTATTGGAAAAACCCATAGTCAATTTAAGAACATTTGGATTATTCTTTTTCTGTAAGTACTAGTTGAAAAGTGTATTTCAGTCTAACAACTAAATTAATCATAATAAAGCTATATCACAATCACATTAGAAACCTTTCGATGCAAAATAACATACTTGGTAACGAGATTGCATCCACCTTTGAGGTGGCCAGAACAACTTGGAATATTCGGGGTAATCTGACAAAGGCGAAAGCCGACCTTGATCCAAGTCCAAAACATAGCTCTCACATTTCGATATCCTATTTCGCTCGAAGATATTACCAATAAAGATGACACAATTCCCTTTGGCAACACACAAATCCGAAGCCGAAGCAGAAAACGAACATACCAACCCCAAGAACAAAACCCTATCCCCTAAACTCGTTAACTTCACCCACTTCTTCTCCTTCTCATTAAGCTTAAACAAATCAATCCTTACAGGATCATTAAAGTCAAAACAAAGACACTCGTAAATGTCCGCTAACAACAAATCACCCTCACTCTCCACTAAGAATTTCTTGTTCCCACCATCAACCAAAGGTTCAGCCACCAACTGGACACTCGAGTCCAGTCCAACCATAATCATCTTACCAATTTTATCAACTGCATAAGGCCGCCCTTTAAAAAGGCAGATGTCTCCGAACTTTGTTGACATGTCAGGTATCACCTTCCATTTCTCTGTTGGAACAAGGGTGTTTCAAAAATCACCTATTGAGTTTTGACAATAACAAGGTATTAAAAATAATCAATTGGATATGCTAAACAATTTGTTCAAGTGTGCAGGATCCATAATCAAAGTACTATTCTTAGAGATTCTGATTGAACAA
>Ga0228711_1000482_pt1 | contig 48941 bp, 26 predicted proteins | sample MedpolnodulmetaG_2_FD_177996 | JGI IMG/M metagenome (GOLD analysis project Ga0228711, IMG submission 177996) | Root nodule microbial communities from Medicago polymorpha collected in Santa Monica, California, United States - brown nodules | ecosystem: Host-associated > Plants > Roots > Nodule...
TAAAGATGTATTTAGTCATGGGCAAATATATGTTGCAATCTCAAGAGTCACAAGCAAAAAGGGAATCAAGATACTCATACATGATGAAAATCTCCAACCCAAAGACATCACAACAAATGTAGTCTATAAAGAAGTCTTTCAAAATGTTTGACAAGTAAGTATTATCATAACAAATGTTGTCTATAACTATATTTTCAATACTTAAATCCATTTTCAACAAATGTGTTAATAAGATTATTTGTATACTAATTCAATATACTTACCATACAGGTACCAGATCTGCTGAAATATCACCTTTTTGTTGTTCTGTGAAAATGTGGTGCTAACTCTTCCATATTCAAAGTTCTACCTGAAAGATTTATATATAGCAATTGTCAAATGTTCAATTCTACATGTTCCATAAACACCATTTGATTCTGATTTTTCATCTATTTCTGAATGTAATATGTAGTAATGTTCAGATATAAAACCCAAGCTCAACTGCCTTCTTAATTTATATATTTTGCTTATTTCAACTGCATGTTACAAACTGCCTTCTTAATCTGCAGTGACTGCATGTTTTCAACTGCCTTCAGTACATCATCATTATTGTACATCTGTCACTTATTTCTAAATCTTATATTTTAAGAAGACATTTTTCTATAATATGTTAATAGCCTTTATATAATTTAGTAATTATCACAATTTAGATAACTTGCTTCAGTAATTGTACCACACTTTTATAAACTACATTGATTATGACATTAATAGATAGATCTGTGCTCATAATGTAATTTCATCAGATTTGAAATATATTCATATAGATCTACTTATTCTGAACACAAATTATAAGCAGATTTTTACCCAGATTTAAAATAAAGTGGTGTTGGACATTTCTTATATAATTAGAACCCAGATTTTTAGGAAGTATAATCCAACTTATTCTTTGTTTTTGAATGAGATATATGACTTAATAAATTTAACAAGATCTATATCAGAAATACATCAAACTATAATATTAACCATGTTTATTTTGAAATTCATACCTGGAAAGCACATCATAAGTTGGACGATATATGTGATATCAGTGTTGATTTCGTATCAAATTCTGCTAGAAAGCTATTTGTCTGCAAGCAATAACTCTCAACACTAACTCCATATACCACTTCCCACCTATAAGTTTGAACGAAGAATTAACTCCAATTAATGTAGTTATTATGAACAGTAAACGAATGGATTTATAAATATGTGTATATATGGGTGTGTTTGTTTCAAGTTTATCAAATTTATTCCTAGGAATATAAAGATGAGAAATTTATTCCGAGGTATTTAGAAAAAAGATGTTTGGTTAACATTATAATATTCCAAAGAACCTTAAAAATAGGGTTTATAATAGGTAATTATACATAATTTTATTCACATCTTCATGGGAACTTTATTCCCACCTTTTTCATTGGGAAAACTTTTCTATTCCCAGGAACATTTTATACCCGGAAATAAAAATTTAGTAAACTTGTAACAAACATAGGCATATGCATTTTTATGATTTTATTCCCAGAAATCTACAAATATAACTTGAAACAAACACACCCATAATATAATATATATTATAGTCTTGCATGTCCATTATTGCATGTTGAATTTTAACATTATATATAATGGTTACATCATATCACTTATAGAATCTTTCTACAAGAATAAAACAAAATCATGTTTTAGGACATCGTGCATTTTATTAGAGAATCAAAACACTATACTCATTGAAAGTTGATACCTTATTTGTGTATTTCATATATATTATTTATTTAGATAAATAGGAATAAATATAAATTCCTTTTATTATTTCAAATTTTTTGTTACATTGATATATTGGGCCTAACATATTCAGTTACAAGCCCACCTGTTTTTTTAGTCACAAACACCAAAACACAGCACACCTGCTTTTTTACTTACGAACACCCAAACGCAGCTTATGATTCAATTTTTTTTTTTTCATCCATTTTTTCTAACCTTTTAAAACTAACATTAAATTAACAATATTAATTAAAATTTAATCAGCCAAATCACATTTTTAAGACTTTCCTTTCAACTTTTTTATCAAATTAAACATCAGTATAAATTTTCATAAATATTGTTTTTGCTATTAATGCACTAATTATCTAAATTTTCCTTCCAATATTGTAAATAATAAACTCTTATTGAACCCGTGCGTTAGCACGGGTATATTACTAGTTGTTTCATTAATAGTTTGTCCCACCTTATACTCAAAAAACTTGTAATTAATTACTCTAGCTTGTATCTACACTAATTTCATAATATTGCTCCAAGCTTAATCCTTTTTGAATGAATTACCTGTTTTCAGTTGTGTTTTTTTAATTCAAATTTGGATAAAAAACAAATGTTATTTTTTTATGAACGGTATGTTAATTTTTAATTTTTTTTAAAGAATGGTGTGTCAATTTTATTTTTTTTAGAGAAGAACAGTATGTTAATTGTAAACTGAAGTTTTTTTCCCTAAAAAAAGAAATTGTAAACTGAAGTTTTTCATAACTGCTAACGCTGCCAAAAAACGTTGGAAAAAAAAATTATTAGTTGAAAGAAAGAAAAAACACTGTGCTCGTTAATTAGTTGAAAGGAGAAAAACACCGTGCTCATTAATTAGTTGAAAGGAAAGAAGAAAAAAACACTGCTAATTAATTTGAACAAATTCAAAACCGTATATTCCGCCGAGAAACAAGGAGACGGTATTTATTCATTTACTAAACTGCCCTTTCATTTAAAATTAGGATGAATAATGACAAATGAGTTTTTTAGTAAAAAATTAAGTGAGTATAGCTTGCTATCTTACACCTTAGTGTTTTTAGACGGGTGTAAGCTAGCAGCCCCCTTTACACAATTACTTATTTTTATTAATAAACTGTCATTCTTATGAATGCATTTATTGATTGCTTTAACAATAAAAAATGGCACGTATACAGATGTATATACAGGGAATACAACACAACAATAGTACTACTCTTCTCTAAAACATAGTTTTCTCTCCCAAAATTTTTAATCCTGGGTTGCATCTCCCGTGTTTATCAGATTCAAGCTTGTCACTTCTGGTATGATTCATATTAGGGAAGAACTTATTGTATCCTGAAGGATATACGCTTATGAGGCGGATAAATGTTTAAGGACAGTGACTTTGTCGCACCTCAGGTTATATATATGTTTACTAGGGTTTCTCTAATTTGATTTGTGAAGATTTTGATGGAGTTTTGTCGACAACCAAATTCGATAAGTTTCTTGCTCTCTATTTTACTTTGTTATTATTAGTCATCTTTATTTTGTTATTATATTTCTCTTTAATTTCTTTATTTTGGACAGTTTTATGCCTATTTATACATCAGAATAAGCCCATGATATAGATCTAAAACTTAATCTAAAAGGAAGGTTTCATTGTACAATGAATAAGCATCAAAATATGGGTTGTTTTAGGCTTTACGATAAAAAAAACTTAGAGCATACACATCCATGCCATCCATATGGGTGGTATAAATGGGTCCCACATAATATGCTAATCAGTGCTCCCGAGACACTGGTTAATGATATGAAAAAAGAAATTATATAGTAGTTAATGCGTTGAAATTGTGTAATTAATTCATAATAAAGTCAAAAACAGTTTCCTTTTATGGTAATAATTCCCTTTTATGGTATGCTTAACGAATGCCCGGGGGCACCGGTTAGCAGAACCCATATTATATTACTTTACACTTCCCAATTATTTAAACCACTCAACTACATTTTCTAAATATTCATACCACTCTTCTAAAACTCTAAAATGGGTCCCACTTATCTTCCAACAACAATATAAATATATATTAAAAGAAGAAAAAAAACTCAAAAGTAATCAAAAGTAATGCAAAGTCTGACAATTGCGGGAAAAGAACCGTGGCAATGCATTGTTACTATGGATAATTTAGCTACTCATACCCAATGCCAATTATCCAAGATACTATGACACAAATACATTGATTAGAGTGTTACCATCCATTATGCCAGGCGATGTGTGTGCTCTTAGGAGTAGTGATATTTGTACAACTCTTTGGTACAACTTTTATGACAACTTTGGTTTTCTCTTCTTTGATTGGTCAAAAATGATAGAGAGAGAAAAAGAAAGAGATAGAATAAGAAGATAATGTGAGTATAAGAGAGAAAGTTGTTAGAAAATGGTTGTACAAATATCATTTCTCAAAACTTAGCATATAAATTCACACAGATAGCCACACCCTTGCAATACATATATTGATGTGGTATTCAGTGTCAGTGAATGGAACGACGGCGATAATGGAATTTATGTGGCAAAAACAGTATACCGTGCTATAAACATTATTTTGGAAAAATAGAACCTGATAATAAGATTAATGAATTCCATCGAGTAACTGTTGCAGCTTCTATAGTTTGGCTTGTATTGTTGCGACAAAGTTAGGATTTGGATGTTCCCCGGAGTTCGCCGTTGGCGGAGGGGTTTTGTTGAGAGTGTGGTCTATGTTAGTTTTACCGAGGTTCCCACAAACGACGTCAACTGTACTCGTAGTGAGTACAATATTAGAAACTAGGATTTAGACTGTGTTTATCTGATGCCTTGAGAATGATCTCAAGAGTGGCATTTATAGCCCTTTCTGGGCTTGTTTTCCCCTGACTTAAGCCCCAAGTAACATGGGCCTTAAGTCATTTTACCATGCTCTAGATGCTTCTAGAAGCATATTGAGGCGACGCCTCTAAGGGAACGTGCCTAGGCTTCAGGAGCCCTACTGGAGGGCGTCTGAGTACTTCTAGAGGGTATTTATGCCCTTATGAATGGATTGACGGTCCATATAGGTTTGTCGAGAATCTGATAGAAGTTCACCAAACATCCAACATATTTCCAAAACTACTCCACATTCGACGAAATCGTTAGTTGGAGTAGCAATATGGCTGTCTGAATGCAATGATAATGTCACTATAAAACCTTCCTCGTGCCATTTCTATGCGTTTTCGTTTCAATCACGTCGAACAAATTGTAATGAATGAGTTCATATAATAAAATCTGAAATCCTAACAATCTAGTTTGGATTATACAATATGAAATATCTCAATGTAGATATTGTCCCATTTTTCTCATTTTGTTTTTGCACTGTTTCAGTTATGGATGCTCCAATTGATGCCCCCTACTTTGGCACCTAACATTCGACCTCCTATTGTGTTGCCGACCTTTTCACCCAATGTTTTGGATGATCATGACATTGCCAAAGTTGAGGTTCCTCCACATCTAGTTGAGAATCCTTCTGGCAATGCCAAAGTGGAGGTGTCTCCATTTGAGGTTTCACCTCCATTTGTTGCACCGGTTTTTTCTATTGATCATCGAGCTCAATTTAATTCTAAAAGAAAGTTGTCAACACTGGCAGAATTGTTGGTGTGGGTTCGAGAAAAAGTAAGGAAGTCAGTTTTTTCAACCTTTATCGAAAAGTTAGATAACGGTGAAAATGACAAAAATGCATTTGTTATATTGATATGAAGAGGAAGTTCATATATCGAGTACAAGAAGTTGTCCAAATATAAGATATCTAGTTCGGTGAAATTCGAGTGTCCATTTTGTGTGAGAGGTTATTTGTTGATTAGAGCCTTAAAGTTGGTAATGGAACACACAACCATGAGATGACAGTTGAGTTGAAAGGTCATAAAACTGTTGGACGTTTAAACCCAAATGACAATAAACTCATCCGTGACTTGAGAGACTTTATGGTTCCTCTAAGACATATCATGTCCAATTTAAGGAATAGGAATGGTCGGACTGTAACCAACTCGAAAGTCTTTGCATTATACACATGCATCATTCTCTCACCTATTTTTATTTTATTTTTAAAAAAAAATAGATTGTTTTTTCTTTTGGGTACAGTAGAGAGAGATAGTATTTTACATTTGAAAAATGAAATTTTAATGGAAAAAAACCAACACATTCTCAATTGATATTAAGTAACAAGAAAGAAAAAGTGACCAATATCTCACAGGACAAATTTAAGCTTGTTATCTCAGTGTGAATATCAATCAACCTTGTTTACTTTTTCTAATCTTTCACTTTCTTCACACTGTTTCCTTGAAATTTCAAACGCACAATAATAAAAAAAAAGTAGATAAAAACCTTGGCAACTTTGTGCAAAAATATCAAAGATACGTTAATAATAGTCATAGTGGGTCGCTTGTTGACTTCACAAAGTCTACACAAAACGTCCCCTTCCCCTATTTGTTAATCTTCTTGCTTGATACTAGCAACAAACGAACACTATTCCATTTGCATTTAATTAGTTAGAACTTGAAATATGGCTGAGGCTGTCATTGAAGTTGTCCTCAATAATTTGAGCTCCCTTGCTCAAAAGAAGCTTGACTTATTTCTCAGTTTTGATCAAGACTTGAAGAGTCTTGCCAGCTTCCTCACTACAATCAAGGCTACACTTGAAGATGCTGAAGAGAAACAATTCACCGACAGAGCTATCAAAGATTGGCTGATTAAGCTCAAAGATGCTGCTCACATCCTTGATGACATCTTGGATGAATGTTCCACTCAAGCCCTGGAGTTGGAGCATGGAGGATTCACATGTGGACCACCACACAAGGTACAAAGCTCTTGCTTATCCTCTTTTCATCCTAAGCATGTTGCTTTCCGTTACAATATTGCTAAGAAAATGAAGAGGATACGAAAGAGGTTGGATGAAATTGCTGAAGAAAGGACTAAGTTTCATTTGACTGAGATAGTGAGAGAGAAGAGAAGTGGAGTATTTGACTGGCGTCAAACCACGTCAATCATTACTCAACCTCAAGTTTATGGAAGAGATGAAGATAGGGATAAAATTATAGACTTTCTTGTTGGTGATGCTTCTGGTTTTCAGAATTTATCTGTCTATCCAATAGTTGGTCTAGGTGGACTTGGAAAAACAACACTGACCCAACTCATCTTCAATCATGACAAGATAGTCGACCACTTTGAGCTAAGAATTTGGGTATGTGTTTCTGAAGATTTCAGTTTGAAGAGAATGATAAGATCCATCATAGAATCAGCATCTGGACATGCAACAGCTGATTTGGAACTTGAGCCACTACAAAGAAGACTTGTAGATTTATTACAAAGAAAAAGATATTTGCTTGTTTTGGACGATGTGTGGGATGATGAACAAGGAAACTGGCAGAGGTTGAAATCTGTATTGGCATGTGGGAGAGAAGGCTCTTCAGTTTTGGTCACCACTCGCCTTCCAAAGGTTGCAGCAATCATGGGAACAAGGCCACCTCATGATTTATCAATTCTAAGTGACACTGATTGTTGGGAAATGTTTAGAGAACGAGCCTTTGGAACAGATGAGGATGAACATGCAGAGCTTGTGGTCATAGGGAAGGAGATAGCAAAAAAGTGTGGGGGTGTACCTCTTGCAGCAATAGCACTAGGAAGTCTCTTGCGTTTTAAAAGAGAGGAAAAGGAGTGGCTCTATGTCTTGGAAAGTAATCTATGGAGTTTACAAGGTGAGAACATAGTCATACCTGCCTTGAGATTAAGTTACTTGAATTTGCCAATAAAACTGAGACAATGTTTTGCCTTTTGTGCACTTTTTCCAAAAGATGAATTAATAAAAAAGCAATTTCTAATTGATCTATGGATGGCTAATGGTTTTATTTCATCCAATGAAATTCTAGAAGCTGAGGATATTGGCAATGAGGTATGGAATGAATTATATTGGAGATCATTTTTCCAGGATATTATGACAGATGAATTTGGAAAAATTATATATTTCAAGATGCATGATCTTATACATGATCTTGCTCAATCTATATCAAAAGAGGTTTGTTGTGTTACAAATGACAATGGCATGCCTAGTATGTCTGAACGAACCCGCCATCTTTCAAATTATAGGTTGAAATCATTCAATGAAGTTGATTCAGTGCAAGTTTGTTTCTGCATATGCAAGCATTCCATAACATGTTTAAGGAGCCATGATGCCACAACAAATATTCAATGTATGTTTGATTTGTGTCCAAGGATCCAAGACGCCAAAGCAAAGACACTATCAATCTGGTTACCTGCTGCCAAATCATTAAAGACTTGTATAATGCAAGTGAGTGCTGATGATGACCAACTGTCACCTTATATTTTGAAATGTTATTCTTTAAGAGCGCTTGATTTTGAGAGAAGGAAAAAGCTATCATCTTCAATTGGTCGTTTGAAATATCTAAGGTACTTGAATCTTTCAAATGGTGACTTCCAAACTCTTCCAGAATCCTTATGTAAGTTGAGAAATTTGCAGATAATTAATTTAGATTACTGTCAATACCTCCAAAAGTTGCCAAATAGTTTGGTACAATTGAAAGCCCTTATACATTTATCGCTAAGGGCTTGTCGCTCACTCTCAAACTTGCCCCCCCACATTGGAAATATGGCTTCCCTGAGGACTTTAAGCATGTATGTTGTTGGAAAGAAAAGAGGGTTACTTTTGGCAGAATTAGAACAATTGAACCTTAAAGGAGATCTTTACATCAAGCACCTAGAGAGAGTAAAATGTGTCATGGATGCCAAAGAAGCCAACATGTCGAGTAAACACTTGAACCAATTGTTGTTGTCGTGGGAGAGAAATGAAGAGTCTGTATCACAAGAAAATGTTGAGGAGATTCTTGAAGCGCTTCAACCTCTTACTCAGAAACTTCAAAGTTTGGGTGTGGGAGGATATACCGGTGAACAATTCCCACAATGGATGTCTAGTCCGTCTCTCAAATATTTAAATTCCTTGGAGCTTGTGGATTGTAAGAGCTGTGTACACCTTCCACATGTAGGGAAACTACCATCTCTGAAGAAGCTAACAATATCCAACATGATGCATATAATATATGTACAAGAGAATTCAAACGATGATGGAATTGTTGGATGTTTCATGGCACTAGAATTTTTGTTGCTGGAGAAGCTGCCCAACCTGAAAAGGTTATCATGGGAGGATAGAGAAAACATGTTTCCACGTCTTTCCACACTTCAAATAACTAAATGTCCTAAATTGTCGGGCTTGCCTTGCGTTCCATCTTTGAATGATATGCGTGTACGAGGAAAATGCAACCAAGGTTTACTAAGTTCAATTCATAAACATCAAAGTCTTGAAACCATTCGATTTGCTGATAATGAAGAGCTAGTTTACTTTCCAGATAGGATGCTACAAAACCTCACTTCTCTGAAGGTATTGGACATTTTTGAGCTCTCCAAAATTGAGAAGCTCCCAACTGAAATCGTTAGTCTTAATTCCATCCAAGAAATATATATTTACGGTAGTAATAGCCTCAAGTCATTACCAGATGAAGCTTTACAAGGATTGAACTCTCTTAAGATCTTAGATATTGTGAGGTGCCCAAAGTTCAATTTGTCAGCAAGTTTTCAGTACCTAACCTGTCTTGAGAAATTGATGATTGAGAGTTCCTCAGAAATAGAAGGTTTGCACGAGGCTTTACAACATATGACTTCCCTTCAATCGTTAATATTGTGCGATCTTCCAAACCTAGCATCCCTGCCTGACTGGTTGGGAAACCTAGGTTTGCTGCACGAATTAATTATTTCTAAGTGTCCGAAGTTGAGCTGTCTTCCAATGAGCATTCAACGCCTTACTCGTCTTAAAAGTTTGAAAATTTACGGGTGCACTGAGTTAGGGAAATGCTGTCAAAAGGAAACAGGTGAGGATTGGCAAAAAATAGCTCATGTGCAGGATATTGAAATACAGAACTGGGTAGTGCACATAATCAGAGGAGGAGGAGGAGGATATTCTTCTGCAAATTTATTTTAGATCTTTAACAGGTACATTAATTGTATCTTTATAAATAAGGTTCATACTGACATCTAATTCTATTTTACCATTTTAACATATTTTCATGTTCAAAGTGTTTATACGAACTCAGTGATCTTGGAATTGGATGAAGTTTGTTGATTATCCTTCCCAACTGTACGCTACCGTATTGTATGATATCAATTAGGAAAAATTTCCCTATTTCATAGTATATAAGAGATGAACATTTGTTAATTACTTTTTCATGACTCTACTGTTTTCCATGTTATTCTATGTCATTCTGATTGTTGTGACATATTATTTTGCAGCTGCATTGTGTGTACTGTCACACTTTCCATTTCCATTACCTTACTATGCTCTAAGTTGGCTCCGATCAGCAATGCTTTATATGGTTATGTAGCAAAATATTGCTATGATTAATGGTTTAAAGTTGTATTTCATTTAGTGTAAGTGTGTAACTACTCTTTCAAAATAGATGTCATTTCCCAAAATTCTTGGGGGTAGAATAAGACCAGACTCAGAATCCATCTTGATGTAAACTGAACTTTCTATACTCAGACCACTTGAATAGATATTTTCTGTTTTATGAATGGCATTGGAATCCCAACGAGTGTTTTTCGCGTCAGTGGTAAGGTGTTCTGCAGTTTTGAGAGGCTGAGGCTGTCGTATGCGTTGTCTGTGTGTGGTTTTAGGCTGCTGTCAGTTTGTATACAGCAGCATCAGTTTTGGTGTCTGCAGTAGGTGCTTCGGTTGAGGCCTATTTTTGGTTTTCGGTGTGTTTTTATGGGTCTGTAATGGGTTAGTCTTTGGGGGGTCTTCCGATATGTCGGAAACTTTTGTACTGTTATCAGGCTTTCGATCTGCTGTGCGCCTTGCACTCTCTCGTTTATTAATAAAATTTTGCTGATTCCAAAGAAGAAGAAAAAAAAGACTAAGCTGAATATGACTAATCTTGTGATAATGATTGATCATGATATCAGGTTTGGTTTAACTTAACTATTTCTCATCTTTGAATAATGGTATAAAAAGAAATTCCTACATATTTTTGTTTTTTGTCTACTTGCAGAATTTCAATTCCCTTATGTATTAAATTGCGCGCAACTTCCCAATCGGGTTGTTTTTCCTCTGAATTTCCAATTTAACCTGAATAATGAGCATGTCCTTGGAGAATGGCTTTGCATGTGCAAGTGAAGTGCTCAATACATTCTTTAACACTATGATTGATTGAATTTCATGTAAGCCCCTCCATTTTGGAAATGACTTCCAACACTTGGGAAACATAACTCCCAAGAACTAGTGGGACAATCAATGTTGAAAAAAGAATATTAGAATGTGTCACAAGTGCTTCTCGATATTTAATATACACGCCTTGCCGCCTTGGGAGGGATTCAGATTATATGCAATAAGAAAATCCATGCAATAACACAATTTACAAGTCTGGACTGTTCAGGCTTGATTGCACATTTCAATTACAATCTGAACCGTGCATACTTACTATGTATTCTGAGCCGTCACATTCACCGACATGTCGACTGCAAGATCAAAGTTTGAGATGTCCAATCAAGATTGGATTGCCCTGAAGTCATAACTAAACTTCTAACTTGCTAACCGTGTAACTGCATAAAATCACATTCCCTTACCGCATAAAATCTGGAACAACCTTTGGAGAGAGTGCATTAGACTGAGAAGCAGATAAAACCATTCTTAATTTTGGTTATGCATCTTTAGGAAAATATCTCTTGCACAGATATGTATAGGTTAGAGTGAATGGGTGCTTAGAGAAACAAAAGACAAGTTATCAACAACAACAAAAAGCAAAACAAAAGAGAAGCTATTGCATGTACGGTCCAAGCACATTTACACGTATAAATATAATGTGAAAAGGAAAAGGTAAAAATTACAAGGCTTAAGATTACCATATGTTACCACCACCACACAGTAAAAACCTACCAGACTCGATTCTACTTTTTAGCATCACCCTATCAACCAACAAGCTCTCAGCTGATGATTGGAGACTATAGTCACACATCTCGCCATAATTTGATCTCATAGTTGGCAACTTTGAAACACTTTTTTCAAACTTTTTTATATATTGTTGGATATCTTGTTGAACTGTAGTGGCTTCAGATGGCTTCTGCGCAAAGGAGAAGCAGGGTTTAGATTCAGTTTCCTTGCTATCAGCAGTTGAACTGACTTGTCCACGATTAGCTTCCTCAGAATCAATGCTGGTTAGTGGCTGCAATGTGTCATAATGGATATCATGAAGTAGTTCTCGAGTGCCTGATTCCTGTAAAAATGTAAAAAAAAAAAATTTGAATATTCATCATGGAACAAGTTTACATAAACATGTACGATTAGTTTAGAAGTTAATGGATTCAAAAACATATACATTGTCCAAGAATAACAAGATGCACTTGTTAAGTAGTAAATAATTACTTTCAAAATTAGAAACTGAAGAAGCATTTGAACTTGCCTCAGTTAAACGAGATGGAGTAGGTGGGCCGACCATACTAAGTGGAGGATCCTCTTGGGATGAAAAGTCCGAACTATCGAATGTCGACAGCGATACACACTCATCAAAATAAGCTTTGGCATCTTCTGCAAGACGTTTTGACATCCTTTTTCTTTCAATGCTTGACTGCCAACATGTTTTTGGTTCATTAATAATGGAATAAAAACAAATAGAACAAAAGCATGCACACCAGCACAGATAGTAAGAAATTGTTTACTAACTGTAACAACTACAATTCACCTGAGAGATGTGAGATAAATGAGTTAAAATATATATGATGCATACAGTCAAGTTCTGTGCATGTCTGAAAACATCAAGGATTCATTGAGAGTTAGAGGGGGAGGGGAAGGGGAAGGACAACTGGACAAAGGAGAATGCAAGACATTAACAGGTCTTTGCCCAAGTAAAGCACCGATGACATAATTACTGGCATCGCACATCAGCTTAATTGCTTATCCCAATCAGGACTCAGGAGCAACAATCACAGGTGCAAATATTAAGGCCTTCTTCGAAGTTTCAAAAGTTTCCATTCATTCATCGGTAATTCAAATGATCTATCATGCTGCACCAGTTGATATAGAGGCTTTGTTAAGTCCACCTTGCTTTTTTTTTGTTAATCGGGCTAAAATCCCATACGGGGAAACTCAAAAGATGAATTGGTGAACTTTGTACAGCTTTGAGAAATTCCCCAAATTCTTTCCCTATTCTCATTATACTCTCAAACATTAAATATTAGTCATAGAGTGTCTTCTTGCTCCCCTCCGAAAACACTTTTGGGAGAGATAATTCTCCGGTCTGCTTCCCTTTTCTTCGCAAACCCCCCTCCCAAACAAACCCCAAGAGAAACATTGACATCGACAACACTTAAAATGACATGTGACATATGCTTTTAAATATTTTCAGATTTGTATGCTTTTAAATAATATTTTATTTATAACTTATAATACCACAAAAGTGTGTTAATTTTCTACCCGTCCATGGAAAGTTTGCGTACGAACACATTTTTTGCAAACTTTACCCCATTCTTTTTGGTTATTAACCAAGAGCCCTCCTAGGAGAATCTTTCCTCCCTACACATGTCAAGTGTAGAGAGAATATGCTTCATGCACAACATAGAAAACACACATGCTATACATGTTGTGGAGGCATAGTATTTAAGATAGTCACCCAAAAAGTTGGAAAAGAACCATTTAAGTGAATAAAACGTGAAATAAACCTACTTTTCTTGATGGACGAGACTTTGGTATATTAGGGGTCTTGGGATATGGAAGAACTTCTCTCAAAATTCTATCCAGTTCTCGTACTCGATGTTCTTCAACTGCCAGATCTGCTCGAAGACGTCTAGCTCGCTCTTCAGCCTGTAAGTATCATAAGTTCTACTCAATAGAAAGCAATATAAAAGAACAAGAAGTCAACCATACTTCATCTACAAGTATAAATGGGAATATTACCTCTTCAAGCTTTTTGGTATACTCTCTTCTAATCTCAAATGCTAATTCTACTGTACCAGGGTTCAGCAAGTCAGGATGAATATCAGCCATGTCGGTAACACTAATGGCTGCAGCATTACTCTTTTGAACAGCCTATAATTTCAGAAAGCCAGAAACAAGTTAGAAAATAGCATTGAATTTCGTTTTACAATTATTACAGAAACATTATAAAACTAGATATACATGCATAAACAAACAATAGCACAAAACTATGTGGACCTTGTGATGAGGAACTAGAAATTTTGAATATATAAGAAGGCAAAAAACAAGACATATAATGAGTAAATGACCTCAAGTATGCATATTTCACAGACGGGTAAAAAACCAAATGATATTCATAAAAATGCACATATTGCTAAATTCATGTAAAATGCAAAGTTGTATCTAACTAATAGGCCTAGATCTGTAATATTTTCAACTATGAATATACATTGAAACCTGAATAGTTTTTTATCCGTTGATTATTAGCTAATAGTTGGATCATTCATTCCCTGAAATCAACTGCCATGCTGCTTTTTAGGCTGATTTGTTATACTGAAAAGCCCAAGTCTAAACCATAGTTCTAAATTACGTTACGATTGTGAAAATAGTCTTCGTGATACTAGGAATTCATATTTGCACCAAAAAATGAGATCGTTGCAGTGTGATGCAGTCTGTTGTGATCAGCTTTATTTTGATGTGCCTATCGAGGCCATACGTTACAGGCTACAGCCCATACTTGTGATTTAAAATTATTCCACAGTAATCTGATACAGTTGCGGCATTCTACATCAGTTGATGTGATTTACAAATTACAGTTCAGAAATCAGAACCATGTGCATGAAGCTACTTGATAGAAACCTAAGTATGAGGAGATAAGGGAAAAAGGGGCTATTATGTAATAAAGAGTATGGTGAGGTTGTATGGTAAATGAAGAGTGGGTTAGGATGCTTAGTTGGCAAGTTTGTTATGCCTAGTAGTATAAATTGTAATGGATATCGAAGATTGTTACTGGGACCATTATGGTTAGGCAAAGAGAGAGTGTTGTCTTTCTTTGAAGGAGCTTTGCTCTGTGGGCATTAGAATATTCATCCTTTTGCAGTTATCTTTTAATTACAGAAATAATACTCTGTTATTCTATTATTTGTGCATTTTAATTCCCTATTCTATATTCTGTGCATTTACCTATTATACAGGATTAAGTGGTTCTCTTTGCTTCATTTTTTTTCAAATTTTGTGCATAATGTGATAATCACCATCAATGTTGTCAATTGCGGATCCCAGAAAATAACGGGTTGTTCAAATTCTGCTATGCAAAAGTGCTATAGCACCGCTATAGCCCGTACATCACAATATTCTGTATTAAATAGCGTATCACGGGACAATAGAGATTTGTTCATATTCCGCTATGCAATAGTGCCACTATTTAACAACACTGATCATCAATGGTCATAACTTCTATCAATCCAAATAGAGCTCGTTAACTTCAAGCTGGCAAGAAGAAAGCCATGATCTCATGAAACTTACACTTTCGAGGTCAATCTGAATCTCAGAAATAGCTCGCCTCACTTCAGAACGAACTGTTTCATATATATCACCGGCTCCTGGCTGATCCCTTTGTATTGACTGCAAAAGTGAAGACCCAAGTTCATACAAAACATTATCTATATATCATCAAGAACACTGGCTAATTTTCGGCGTATTGAGTGTAGAAGCATTAAATTTTCACCCTGTGGAATAACTTGTTACAAATTGAAGCTTCCTGAATTTAGGATACTGTGATCTACATCAAAATATCACAGCAACAAGTACTTTGTCCATTTCAAACAATTGTGATTTAAAGTTTTGCATAAGAAATAAGAAGTCATCAGATACCTAGTTTTAGAGAAATAAAAGTCTTTTTATGAAATTACCCTTTTCCTCCATTAATGATTCCACTTCACAGAAATTCCAGGAGACATGGATTAAATTGATAATCCTTCTAGGTTTTTAAAGTGACATACAAAGTGGAAAAAAAGTTTTTTGAAACGAAGCGAATGTCATTTTCAAGCAAACATGGATAAGAAAATGATAACAATAAAGACTAGACGATTTCCTATAAGGTTATAACTTACCTTCTGTTCACAAACTGCTTTGATAGTTTTCTCATTACAAGCAAATCCAGAACTTGCTGTAGAAACCGCATCATCACAGTTTTGAGTTTGCAAACCAGACTGTGAGACAAGCATGAATTGAATTAAACAATCGAGTAATCATTTCATTCCTCATCTCAATCATTTTAACATTCTTCAAATACAAACTGGAAAAGCAAGGAACATACTGAAGTTGAAGTGAAACAATCTGAGACCTCAACGGCTGAATGCTGACTAGACCATCTGCGCAGATCTTTCTCTTGATCCATCACATCTTTATCAGTTCTTCCAAACAAACCACCTTTTCTATTACTCCCACCTAACTTCAGACCATTCCTATCTTTACAATCAGCTTCACTCTGCTCAAACATCAAAATTGCAAAGTCAGTAGAATTCTTTACATACTCTTGTTTCCATGTTCCTCGTGGAAACAACAAACAAGAGTGAACTCGGTTAGTGGAACTGGAGATGTTTTCTACTTTTAGAGACAATCACAGCATTTTCTTTCCTTTCACTTTATTCTCAGTTTGAACTTTGAACAAATATTCATGTACAAATATTTTAAAAAGGCAAATAAAAAATAAAAAATCATCTGATATTTTATCATTATTAGTGAAAGAAAATATAAAAACGTGACACCTTTTCATAAAACGAACAGCCTTGAGAACTTGTTCGATTAGAGAAAATATTTCGATTTGGATCCAACTCATTAATCTTATTTTCACTCACAATTACAAAGTCATAATTTTACCTTCATTTTTATTTCTAGATAACAACGAAAAATTGAAAATATCTTGTTGTGTTAACTATATCTTTTCTAAATTTTAAAAAGAGCATAATTGGTATGCAGTGTTAGTGTAAAAAAGTTGTACCCATGCATCATATCACATCAACTTATTGGATGACCGTGTACACAAATTAAATTGTTTTAAAAAGATGAAAAAAAACAAATTTGTCCTTTTTTTCTAGTTATGAGTAGATAGTCAGAGACAATAAATATAATACAGAAAATCATGACCTCAAAGGGTCTAAACTAACATTCAAAATCCCGTAAAACATAAACAAAAAAAATAGAAGCTAAAATCTCAGGTGGATCACACTCTGTATACCCTGACATTTCCTCCATACTTATATGCTACGTAGCATCGACACTTTAGAACGAAGGTAGGTATGTCCGGAGTCTGACACATGTCAGTAACATTCAATCACTTATTTTCTTGAATTAATACCGGAGTGTATAGAATCATTTGATACCAAATCAAAAGAAAAACATTTAAACTTACACCACTTAGCAACTTGCTGCACGAATCCAACCAACAAATCATTGAATTGAAAATTGTTATGAAATGGATAAAATTTATAAAATCTCATCGAAATCGAAAATCATTTCATACATAAAATCTCATAATTTTTCTTTTAAGATATAATGTGTCCCCAGTCGCAAGTTCTACGAAGGACCACCTTCGTAGACCAGTACTTGAAATTCACCTGAAACTCCAATTATGATCGATGCCATCTAAAAAAAACAACAGAAAGCATACATCTTTGTTTCAAAACCAACTTCATATTTAATTTCCCTTCCTTTTGTCCAACTGGCACCAATCATGTCACCACGAGCTTTAATTACCGGTCCACAGTCATGTATTTACAATACAAACTAACTAACTAAATTGTTGGTGAGTTCGACTTTGAATCGAATTAAAAATCACATGTAATGCCACATTTTAAAGACTAATTGAACAGAAAAGTATGCTATACCTCAGACGTGGAATAGTTAAAGCTCCGCCGGGAAACCGGGCATTGCGAAGCGGAACGGGTTGAGCGTCGACCGGTATCGACCCGAGAAAGACTCCGACCCGGTTTATTTCGACCGGGTTCAACATTTCGCGCCACGGAACGTCCCCTAGAGGTAGAAGAAGGCGCGGAAGTTTCCAGAAAAGGAACCGTTTCATTTGATTTGGAAATTTGATCAAAGAGAGGGTTATCTCTTTTGTTAAGAAACTCAGTGTCGAAAGTGGTTGTTGTTGTTGTTCTTGAAAACGCGCTGACACTTCTTGACCGTCGGATTGGAGGAGCTTTTGTGGTAGAAGTGTTTGCGGAAGATGACGATTCGTTGTTGTTTCCTCTTCGTGAGGAGGATTTGAAGGCTGAAACTGCCATCTCACGAGAAAATGCAGGAATATGTGGGAAAATAAATGTTTTTGTAGGAAATGTGTTGTAATGACTTTGTTTGCATCTTCGATTCAATCGTATCCAGGCCAACCAAGCTGCTTTCTCTTGTCTTGTTTATTACCTAAATAGGAAATGAGTAATTGCAGATAAGTTGCAAAATAATGGGTGAAGGTAGACTCTATTAGTTAATTTAGTCCCTGAATACAAATTTTGTTAGTCACTTTAGTCTCTTAACGTAGACTCCACTAATCACTTTAATATGTGAAAGTGACAAACAAAGTCTTCATTCAGAGATTGTTTTGCAATTTCTCTACATCATGGACTAAAGTGACTACTCATTTCTCATTTAGGGACTAAAGTGACTAATTCTCCTAAAATAAACTAAGACATTTTTATATGGGAAAATTTGTATTCTTTTTGTAGATTTTGACTAGATTTTTTTTTTCTATATGGGAAACAAATTTTGACTTATTTTAACATAAAAACAAAGGTTAATAATGTAAATGATCTCTATGAATATTCAAAATTTCATTTTTAGTCCCTACAATAGAAAATCACAATTTTTAGTCTGTAAGATTTTTTTAGTTCTTATAAAAAAATTTCGTCAACATTTGTAGTCCGTGTAAAAAAAATCGTTTGCATTTTTGTCCCTAAATGCTAAAGTAAAAATGTTACACGGAGTAAAAAGTGTGATTTTTATTTGTAAATATTAAATACAAAATTCTAGTAATCGTGAACTTAGCTTGATGGGTAAGGGATAATGCATATTATATGTAAAGGTTAGAGTTCGAAATCCGGACATCTTACTTATTCACCTTTAAAGTAAATTTCTCTAGCTGCTAGACTACTTAAAAAAAAATGTAAATAGTTATAGGAACCAATTAGTTAATTAACCATAAACACTAATTCATCTCCTACATGAAATGCGAAGAACTTATTTGTTTTATTTTTAACTGAAATATGTCTCAATAAACTTTTGAAGGACAACATAACATTGGCCCTTGTTATTATTTAATATTATTTTATTGTTTTTATTTTAAATTTTGTAGTTGTTTTTGTGTCACCTTTTGGATTTCGATTTTGTTTAGAAATGTTTATTGGTTATCATCGTGATCACATGTTTTTACAGCAAACAAAAGGTTAAATAACTGTTTGATTGAGTGAGATTTTTCAAGATTCTTTCTATGTAAGCAAGAAAGCTTGGTTTTGTATGACTACAAATTTACATATTAAATATTGGTAACTTTTTTTTGACAAAATTAAATATTGGTAACTAAATATATGTGTTTGTCATAATTATTTTTTTAGAAAAATGATAGAACTTTTTCCAATTTATATTTTTATGATATACTACCTCTCCTTAAACATAATATACTTTTGAGAAAAATAAAGATATTAAGAAAGTTTATTGTTGAATTAATTTTGTTTACACATTAGATGTTCCTACTCTATTTTCAGAAGAAAAAAAAGATGTTCCTACTCTCATGTGCTTAGAGAGGGAAACATGGTAGCAAATGCTCTAGCTAAAAATGGTCAGAGTCTCTCTTTGCTCTCTTCTTAGTGGTGGTCCTCTCCTCCTGATTTTTTTAGCTCAATTGTTGTATAGAGATAGTTTAGGTTTTTAGGTTTATCATTTACTGGACTTTCCATGGAATAATTGTATATGTGGTTCAGACAGCTCCTCACTTTTTTTAATATCATTCTTGCTTGATAAAAAAAAAACAATTGTTGACAACCGTTATTGTTTTAACATGTTTATCCTCTAGAAGAGATAGTAAATTAATGTTTTCATGAAATATTTATTATATTGCAGAAAAATATGTAATATAAATAAGAGTATTGTGATAAAAAAAATTATTACACATTGAAATTAGAAATGGGTCTTATAAATGTTAGAAGTAGTATATTGTTTATTGTCAAGAAAATTATGTTTTTTATTTGATAAAAAAATGCCACGAATTTGTTTAGTCTAAAACAAATACTGTTAGTAAGGAAAACATATGTTATGTTATTTAAAGCATCTACAACGCTGGTTCTACACAATGTTTTTATAACATAAGAACACATAATTTTGTTCTAGGCATTGGAGGAGAGTGACCTGGAGTACAAGTTGGAGAACAGTTCTCGTAGGGGGAACATGTTCTTGCAAGTGCTATGTCAAACAAAACAATAAACAAGGAGAGAGAAAAGGGAAAAAGAAAAGAAAAGAAAAATCACAAAAATAAGGAATATATCGCAGAATAAAGAAGAAGGAAAACGTGTTGAGATTAATAAAATAAGAATAAAAATGTTCGATGGTTAACACTTAACATATTTTAGGTTAAATATACTTATCTTACCGTTGGGGAGAATTGAAATTATATATACTAGCGTCCAGACGGGCACTCATGTCCGTCTGTCCGCTTTTTCTATTGCGCTAACGTATGTATATACTTAATTATGTTTCATTGTATAAATTGGTTTCAATTTAACTATGTATAGATTACACGATTTGTATAGGAATAAAAAATTGATAAATCAAAAAGAAGTAAATATATGTTTAGTATATAAGGTCAATAATAAACACATAAGAACATAAAATGTAGGGTTATGTCTTTATCCCCCTTTAATTTGGGCGAGTTCCGGTTTACACCCTGAAAAAAAAAAAGTTTAGATTCCAACCCTATAATATGAAGATTCTCCACAAAACACCCTTGTAATATGAAGATTCTCCACAAAACACCCCTGACCCATCCAGACGCTGACGTGGCACGCCACTGTGTAATTATTTTTATTTTTATTTTTTTAAAACCTGACACGTGTGTAATGGACACTAATGTGGCACGCTACTGTGTAATTATTTTAATTTTAATTTTAAAAAAATTTTAAAATAAGAAAAAAAATAAAAAAATATAAAAAAAACGAAAAAATTTGGATTAAAAAATTCTGAAAAAAATAATTTTTTTTTACCAAAACATTAAAAAAATTAGCTTATATAATTTTTTTACGAATATTTTTAGAATTTTAATTTAATTTGTATTTTTTAAATTTTTTTTCAAAATACAGTAAGTTTAGAAATTTTTTTATTTTATATATAATTTTTTGAGAAATATATATATAAAGAAAACAACCCCTTTTAGCGTTTTTTGACTGGCTATTTCTTTTCAAAAATGCCCTAAATTTTCAATACAAATAACACATGTAACAAATAGATAAGAATAAATTTAAATATTAAAAAAAATTCCAGATTTTTTTTATCCTCAATTTTTAAATATTCTCAAATCTGTAACACATAGTAAAAAAAAATTGGAATAAAATTTTCGAAAAAAAATCTGAATTTTCCTAAATTTTTAAAAAAATTTGTATCCAGATTTTTAAAAATAAAAATATTTTCCAGATTTTTTTTTGTTGAGAAAATTTAAAAAACTTCTTTTTCGAAAAAAAAATCTATTTTAAATTCAAAAAATATATCATTCCAAATTTTCGAAAATAGTTTGAACTTTTTTTTCGAAATAAAGATTTTGAAATATTTATTTCAAAATATTCGATTATAATTTAAAAAATTTATGGAAAATTAAATTTTTTTATATATATATTTTTCGTAAATTATAAATTTTGGAATTTTCGAAAAATGTATATTTCAAAATATTAAAAAATTTTGAAAATTATTTTTTGCAATAAAAAAAATCCTGATTTTTTTTTTAACTTTTACAAATTTTTTAATTTTTTTAAAAAATGAAAAACAAAATTAATTATACAGTCAGCATGCCACATAATCAGATATGCACAGTCAGCATGCCACTCAGCTCGCCACGTCAGCAATTCTGCACAGTCACATAGTTCAGGGGCTAAAATCAAAGAATCTTATTTTACAAGGTTGAAATCTAAACTTTTTTTTTACAGGGGGAAAACCGGAACTCGCCCAAATTACAGGGGGTAAATACATATTAACCCTAAAATGGATACATCCCCACATGCATTTTGTGTGTCTGAGTCTCATCCTCAAAACTTTTGAGAAATTGGGAGCCATTAAAATATAGCCACCAAAGAACATCACAACACTTGATATTCTCTCCTGTTTTTCCATTCTTCCTTATCCATTGGTCTATAGATATAAAAAAATAGAAGTTAAGAAAAAGAGAATAAAACAATTCATAAATAAAAATTAGGACTAAAAAAATAACACAATAAATAAAAGAAAGGAAGAATTGAACCATAGTGCTGATGATACCGTTGTGAATTAGGAAGTACTGATCCCACCAACCCGTTGTGTTTGCATATGGTGGTTGAGGATGTTTGTTTCCTTTTTCTAATCTCTCCCTTAAATTGCCTTATTCCTCCATGTATTTCCTCTCCCTCTAAAATTTCTTTCACACACACTGATATTCAGGTAGTAGCCTCCATGAAATGCCAACCATTGGCCTTCCACGCTTCCTGTACACAACACAGAGCACACAAAGAGAATGAACAATGCGCAAACAGTAGAGAAAAAACTACAAAGAATATCTTGTGTGGGTTTTTAATCCCAAAATAGAGGTTTGCTCAAATTATACTACGTTACAGTGCTATAGCGCTTCAATAGTCACTATTTGACAACGCTTTGTACTAAATAGCATACCACCCTTGCAGTGGATTATTTACCTTCGTACAGCTACCACAGAGCAGTCGATATTGAACCACCGTCGTGATGTCCCCATCTTCCGTTTACAGATCGGCTTCAAAAAATGCCATTTTCATTTCTCCACCTTATTTGTAATAGACAATGGAAAATAGAATATAATATTAAATAGTAGAAAATAGAATATTGAAGACCTTCAGACTGCAGAAGCATCTGAGAGACCTAGACTCCACGTCAGCTTTGTCGTCTTCTGTAGCTGTCCATATCAAAGGGTCTGAGCATAGTTATGAAGTGTTTCCATCCAGAGGTCCACAATTTCAATCACCCCTCACTTAATCACGTTTTAGTATATTGATATTGTGAGCAGTTTTCAAATGAATAGAAGTTACTTTTTTTGAATGTATTTTGGTAACTTTCCAACCATCAATTATAATTCTATTTACAAATAAAATTATTTCAGAAAAAACAAAAACAAAAAACGAAAAAAGTACCAATCTGTTTATGTACCTACATGTTTGATCCACCGCTCAATATGATCCAAGTATATATAATTCAAATTAGTTATATATTTATGGACAATAATGAGATGAAAAAATAGAATAAAGATATGTACATACAATTACGCAATGAAATGTCCTATTTGAGTGAGAAAGGTTGATCATGAAATGAATTAATGGAGAGATTAAGAATAGCAATGGATATCCTTAAATAGATACAGTTTTAAATTCTACTTCTCTTTGGTTTGTGTGAATCAAATTGGACTGTGGATGTTGAAGTTATACTATGAGTAAATAATGTGAATAGATACATTCTTCTTCGTCTCCTTCTCCTTTTTCTCGATTATTGATCTCTCATTTGTCCCTCTTGTTCTTTTCATCTTTCTATGCTTATCCCTTCCCTGTTTGCCTTATTTGATTAGTTTTTTAAAATTCTAACTGTATCCATTTACACATATAAAATAACTGTTGGTAGTGAGGGGCAATTTTGGAAAGAAAAAAGGCTACACCAAAAATATGTTTTCCCTTTATTAATAGCTCTAGATATATATATACACACACACACTTATGTTACTGTTGAAAATAATGTTACCGTTTTTTATTTGTCTATAAATTGTGTTAGTTTTGATTTATTTGGCGCATAATTTTTCAACCTACCCATTCAAATAAAAATAAAAAATCACCCCACATTTTATCTTCTCTTAGTCTTTCATATTTCACTTCAAATCTTATTAATGGATTCAAACACCGACTTTGATACAATTTGGAACGATATCATTGATGATTGTTTTGATGACTTTTTTTTTATGTATTTATATTTGTTTTAACTTGTTCTCAATAAATTATGTATTTCTTTTCATAATTAAATAATATAAGTATTTTTTTGTTATTTAATACTTTTAGAAAAGAATAATATATAAATAAGTATTTTAATTTAAAAAATTGTAGGGTCAATTGTAGGACCCTATAATGTAAGTTAAGAACACAAATATTGTTCTTTGCATTAGAGTAAAAATGGAAGAATGTTCTTAATTCATATGTGGCATCTTTGGACCCCACCAAAATGCTTCAAGAACACAAATATTGTTCTAGCATTGTAGATTCTCTTACATCATTTTTTTTATTAAGGGATGTCACTTATATCTTTTTCCTCATTGAAAACATACTCAGTAGTATTTGTTCACGTATGTAAACACAAGTAAAATTACAGCAGGTGAGCTGCTCAATGAAATGTCCTAGGTGGAATTCCAATAGCACTCTGAATAAGACATAGATGAAAAACACATTGTTCAAGATAATGAATTTTGATCCCCTTGCTGCTCTCCAGTTGTCTCCTTTTATAGTCCTCACTTTCTTAACCTAGATAGCCATCTGATTGTAGCTAGATAGCGGCATGTGCCACAGTCGAGGGAGGAGTTGGAGGAGAGAGATAGGAGGAGGGAGTGGAGTGCTCAGAGTTTTCTGTTATATCTCTTTAGGTGTTCGTTGTTCGCTAATAAAATGAACACACACATCGAGCTTATATATCTTGAGTGTATAGTGGACTTGACTGCGGTGAATACGTGGTCGTGGAGAGGGATGACGTTGGTGCACCTCTATCATTACCTGACTGATTCCGTCCGACCGAAGACGAAGTAGATTGTTGGTTGTGTGACCCTTCTGATTGTAATAAATTTAATTATGTTCATTTATTTAATTGATTTTTTTTATATGTTCATCTATTTAAATCTTTATTTAATTGAATATTTTTTTCAATGTTCGTCTATTTAAATTAGGATTTAATTGAATTTTTTTTTCAATGTTTGTCTATTTAAATTAGGATTTAATTGATTTTTTTAAAATATTCGTCTATTTAAATTAGAATTTAATTGAATTTTTTTTCCAATGTTTGCAGGGATGAATTTTGGAGCATTTGTCAGGTCCTTACCCAAGGAAGCAGAGTAAAAAGTGGAAGTCGTATCTGCCATGTGTCGGGAGATGGCTTCCTATGAGAGGACATAAACATGTGATGCATTAACGGACTGCGGTGGATTGCTTGGAGGTTGCTGATGCTAGGTTTTCTATGTACGATGACCAGAGGTTAGTCGTCCATTTCAGGAGATATTTACATACTCTGGATGGGTCCTCTGCGAAGAGCATAGGATGTACCGTCACTTGCCTGATCGGGTGAAGAGGCAGTACGAGTTTGTGCAGGACATCCCCAAACATTTCTCAAATGTGCCTCAGATTTTAGTTGACCAGGCCCTTCAAGCTTTCATAGACTTCCGTACGTGATGCATTCCTCGGGATCAGTGGGGACCGAGGGCAGATAGGCAGTGGCATAATTTCCTTGGCTATATGGCTTGGTATGCCAAAGTGTCTCACCCAATGATTATTCAACCTGCTGAAGGATCTCCTCCCAGGTCGGTGAACCGAGAGTATTTGATAGGGCAGGAGCATACTAGATAGATACCCGGCACATTAGAGCTCATAAGGGATGTCGTTCGGATGGCGGATGATGGTTTGACTAGGAGCGACAAGCTGACCAGAGAGGAGCTATTGTAGATCTTGGCCCAGATTAGTAGTACTGGTCGGCCAGCTCTCAAATATTTTATCGCAGGACAGTGGAGGCAGATGTCATGACGGAGGAAGTAGTGTTGACTTTTCTTTGACTTTATGTACATTATGACTTAGTTGATGTACTCACACTTATGACATATTCGTACTTCTAGCATTTTATAACATTTTGGTATTTATCTAATTTAGTAGACTGACCTTTTATAATTTATTGTGTGAAAAAAAAACATTTTCAAATGATGTGTATATTTGAATGTATATTTGTAAATGAGTATATATGTTTAAAAAACCATTTTTTTGAATTTAATTCAATGAGTGTATATTTGAATGTATATGTTTATTTAAAAATAAAAATAAAAAACCATTTTTTACATGCTAAAAAGGATGCCTGAACAGCACAACAATAGTTAAGTATCGCTGGCCTCGGCGGTAGTTTACTACCGTTGAAAACCAACGGTAGTTAAATGTTGCCGATTTCTGTGTACCAAAGGTAGTTAACTACCGTTGCGATCTATATTATTAGATCAAGCTGCAACTTCATCTCCAGACACTCACTCTCTCATCAAATATCACACACTCTCTCTCAAAATCATCCAAATTTCGTCATCAAAATCATAAGTAAGTAATCACAAGTGCTATTAACATACATTTTAGTAGGATTTTTTTTTATATACTTTTAGTTTTAGTGGTAATTTAAATTTTGTTTTTTTTTTGGGTAGAAATTGATACAATGTTTACATGTAAATGATTTATATTGCTTAATTGTTTAGATGTTTGCATGTTTATGTTGTAGTTATGAGGTGTTGGATATTTGTATGTTGGCCTCATTTTTGCTAAAACAAATGTACAAGCAAGATGTTGGACCAAATGTTTCAACATGTTGGTACAACATCACAGCGTGCCTTATTTCGCAATCTTGGAAGATTTGTTTTAAACGTGAGATCACTGAAGATTTTATTAAAAATATGATTCACGTGGATTGCTGCCCAAGAAGCGTGTGTTTCTAGAAGCTGCAGAGGCGGTTTAGCCTTGCCTTGTTTCTTAAGCATGTTGTTGCAACATTTAAGGAAACAATATATATGCTTCTAGAATATTGTGGAGACTGAATATATGATTTGGTATGCTGATTTTTTAGCCTATGACGAAAAAGCCCATGCTGTTAAATGACTATATAAGGAAGACTCATACCCTAGTTTTATTCACCAATTCAATGTTATTGAATTGAGTCTTTTAGGGTTTCATTGTTAAGCCTTGTGCTTTATTTTGTGAGCCTCTCTTTGTATCATCTTGATGCACTGAGCATGACCTGTAGTTGAGTTGTATCAAAATCATCGATTGATAAAATAATATTTTTAGGGTTTTGAGTTTGTGTTAATTGTGAGCCTTTCTTGTGACTCCTTGATACAAGTTTAGGGCTGTGTTTATGGAGTTGTAATTTTGTGAACTTCTCCTAAGCTTTGAAGTACAGAGTTAGTTTGTGTTTGAATGTGTCTTCATCATATTGATTGTTTCTGTGTAATCACAGGGTGTGTGATTGAGTGGAAGTGAGATGATATCTCAGATCTAGGAGTTCCTAGGTTGAAGTCAATACGGATAGTTGCTAGGTGATAAGTTGTAAACTTGGAGTTTACTAAGAACTTAGAACTAGGACTACACTAGTGGATTTCCTTCTTGGCTTGGTAGCCCCCAGAGTAGTCTTGGAACATTGCATACAACATCAGGAAGCAAGCATGCCAGAATTTAATGAGGTTTAGTTTTTATGTGTAATTTGCACTCCAAGTGTTTAATGAAATATTTGAATGAGTTTTTCATTGATTGTTTAGTTTCTTATGGTGTAGATTTGAAACAATGGACAATTTGTTCAACGCTCAAGTACACTTCAACGGTGGAAACCCTCATTTGTTTAAGGTTCAGGTCGATATCATGCTAAAGGATCTGAATGATCAACTAAATGAAATTAACCAAGGACTCGACCCAGGAGACACAAGGAGGGTTGAATACGTTTGGTATAAACGTCCATCGCTCGACGAGGGGAGAATAACGTTCGGTCGGCCAGAGTTAATGAACGACGACGACGTGAGGAGCATGTTCTCGATATTTTGTCAGCACAACATGTTCCCGTGGATCGAGATGGATGCTACATTGCCGCCTGAAGATATTCTCAAGAGTTTGATTCTACCACAAGATTATGTTTAGGTAGCATCATTATTATGTAGTGTCTTTATTTTGTTGGAATTAAGTTTAATTCATGGAAGTTTGTTGAGAATGTTGGTATTGAAGTGTCTTATACTTAGCGTAAGATTTGCAAGACTCTTTGAAAAGTCAAAAGAATGAAGAGAACACAACTTGTATTTTACCAAATCAACTATATATGTTTTCACATTAAATTTCCTTTTATAAGATGAGAGTGACATAAGGAAATGCACCTCTAAGATGTTGTTTTGTGCTTGACCATGCTCCTCTGTCAATTGAAACTTGTCAGTTAGCAGTGCAGTAAGATTAAGTTCAAAAGAATGTATTGGAATGCATTCTTTTACGTCTCTACTCATCTTATATGAGGGAATTCGATGTGAAAACATATATAGTTGATTTCGTAGAATACAAGTGTTGTGTTTTCTTCATTCTTTTGAGTTTTCAAAGAGAGTTGCAAATCTCTACTCTAAATATAAGACACTTTAATGCCAACATTTTGAGCAAACTTTCAAGAATATAATTTAAACCCAACATTATGATGATACCGCATATTTAGAGATAATTTAATGTAATGTAACATTTGTTTAAAAGTAAATAAATTTGTCGTATGAATTGAATTTATCTTGTTTAAAACGTATCGATAATGATTGAATGTGATAAATAAGGTTAAAATGCACCAAAAGATGTCCAAAATGCAAATAAAATAAAAATAAAATAAATGGAATGGACCGCTGGGCTCATTGATAGTTAACTGTTGTCGGTTTGTATGAGCAGTAGTTAACTACTGTTGGAGGTAGTTGCGTAATTTCCATGTGTTTTTAGAAAAATTTTGATGTCAAAAAAGCAATTTTCAAAAAATGTCACCAATACACAAAACTATATGAGACAAATCTTTGAACCACAAAATCAAATCCATAACAAAATTTTAATGATCATAATCATTTCATTCAATTACATTGTTCGATCAAAAACATATCTACTAAACTTATGTTGCTTAATTGTGTCAACTAAATCTCACACACACACACTCCGTTACAAAATATAAGAAAAAATGAGTTAAACAAAATTGATATATTTGGTTTAAAATTTATTCCATATACATCATCTTGCTCTAACTGAATCTATTTTAATTAATAACTATATAATTTATTCTATTTTTGTTGTTTGGTCAAATAGTTTACTAATTAAAAATTCAAGTATTTAAGTTGTTTGGTCAAACCTCAACCCCTGCATATGATAATGCATTGTCCCTTTCAATTGAACTAAGTTTCAAGATATTTTACATTTTTTAATCATAATATCATTATTGTCCCTTTCAATTGAACTAATCATTTCTTAAAAACATCTAATTTAAAAATATCATTTTTGTCATTTTTAAGTGTTTATTTATGATTTCTAGAAAAATTATTTTATCAAAAAATCTATTTTGACTCAAATGAAAAACTATTAGGATTAGTTTTCCTCGAAATTTATTTTTTTCAAATACAAGGAGGTAACACATTAACTAGTTAAAAATAATTTTTTTCTTTTTAAAAGACCACTTTCAAGTAGTAAACAAACACAAATAACTTCATTTTATTTTTAAATCTCTAAAAAATATCTCTAGATTTTTCTAACACAAAATCTATTTTATCAAAGCTAAAACAAACACACAGTGTTATTAATCTAGAGAAAGCCTTCGACATTGTCAATTGGGACTTTCTTAAGGATTGTCTCAACGACTTTGGCTTTCCCCCATCAACAATAAAGCTCATCATGCATTGGGTTACTTCTTCTTTTTCAATTCTTTGGAATGGAAACAAGATGCCCACTTTTAAGCCAACTCATGGTTTTAGGCAAGGAGACCCTCTTTCTCTTTATCTCTTTATTCTTTGTATGGAAAAGCTCTCCATATCTATTTGCGAAGCAGTTAATAGTGGAAACTGGCACCCTATCCAAATTGCAAGAAATGGTCCTTACATATCTCACCTTTTGTTTGCCGATGACATTCTCCTCTTCACCAAGACCAAAAACTCTGAATTTAGATACATCAATACTCTTTTTGAATATTTTAGTCAGGCTTCGGGCTTGAAGATTAATCTTGCCAAGTCTAGGGCTTTTTACTCTTCAGGCATCCCTCGTTCAAAGATTAACTGCCTCACTGCTACCTCCAACATTCGGAGTACCACATCTCTTGACAAATACCTTGGTTTTCCCATCCTCAAAGGTAGAGCAACCAAAAGTGATTTTAACTTTATCATTGAAAAGATGCAAACTAGGTTGGCTTCTTGGAAACACCGCCTTCTTAATAAACCTGGTTGTTTGGCTCTTGCTTCTTCGGTTTTGTCTTCCATACCTTCTTACTGTTGATATAAAATCTAAATCCCTATTTTTAGTTTTAAAGATAACAAACTAATTAAATTAAACCTTATTAATTCTTATTTTAATTGTTATATAACTTGTTTTCTTGAGTGTTTCCTTTAAGCTAAAGGTACAAAAGCATTATATGATTGCCAAGGAAAGCAATAAATTATTTGTGAGAGATTGATCTCAAGTATTGGTCTCAAAAGTATGGACTTAGGACATAACAAGCAAAAATGCGCACAAGACCATACAAGCAAAAGAATGTCACATTTAAGGAAGCAATAAATATTTGAAGGATAAAATATCTCATCACAAGGAAATATTCTATTAGCTTACCACATATGAACATATGAACAAAAAGAACACATTTAATATCATGTGCAACAAAAGGTATACAAAGGAAGGGCCATTGATATCACGACAACACATCAAGGTGTAAGACAATTGCAATACTATGATCCTTTGGATATTCACCTTTTTGTCACCTCACAACATGACAAGAATAGTAACATAGTACAACAAAAGCCTTTTCTTTGGGCTCAAGACTTTTGTTCCAGCAAGAAGTGATAAAGTAATGAGCTGTACAAAGCTCATCTTTTACGAAGCAAACAAAGAAAAACTTCAGCAAAATTTGAGATCGATCTCAACTTTCAGAAGAACAGTTTCATCTCAAAAGCTCCCTTGAGTGTTGCGCAACAAGTTGGAAACAAAGTTACCAAGAGTTCCTCTCCTATAAATAGAAGACTTCAACAAGAGGAACAAATAACTTTTGAGCAAAAGAAAAAGAACATATTCATCAAGAATCTCTTTGTTTACAAATCACCTAAGAATTATATCTTTGTTTTGAGCAAGCTGCTCTTTTCGTGTATTAACTCTTTGAAGAAGATTAATACCTTTCAAATTTAAATACTCTTGTAAAAGAAATTGTAATTGTGCAGGAAGCACAAAGATTGTAAAAAAAATTCTTGCTCGTAACGGCAAGTGACTAGACCAAGTGAAGGTTGAAAGAAATTGGTGTAAAGATCAGAACGATCTCAAAGAAAGAAGGAGTTGAGATTAAGTCATTACTCAACTACCTAGTGGAAAATCTCACAAGTATTGTGGGGACTGGACTATCCCACGTTGGGTGAACCAGGATAACTTGTTTGTGTGATCTTTCTTCCTTATCTTTTTAAAATTTATATTGTTCACACTCACTCACAATCACTATCTTAATTTTTAATTAAGATTGCTAACCTGTTTGTTTGAGAAATTTTTAATAGGTAAATTTTATTACATCACAATTCAAACCCCCTTTCTTGTGATAATTATTTATCTTCACTTACTACATGCAAATCACTTGGCTCCCTCAGAATATATGTGACCTCATTGTTAAAATGACTCGTGACTTCATTTGGAAGAATGCTAACCACAAAGGTCTCAACTTGGTTAGTTGGGATAAAATTGCTAGACCCAAGGTTTGGGGTGGCCTTGGCATTAGAATGGCAAAAAACTCTAATATCTCTCTTCTTGGTAAGCTTGTTTGGGATCTGCTTCAGGGGACCAATAAGCTTTGGGTCAACATCTCATCTCACAAGTACACCTCTGGCACCAGGATCCTCAATCACTCCACTTCTACACCTAGCTCAACCACTTGGAATTCCATTATCAAAGCCAAAAATATTCTCAAGAATGGTTTCTCCTGGTGGGCTGGCTTGGGTGAGTCGTCTTTTTGGTATAGTCATTGGACCTCCTTTGGACCACTTTTGTGCTAATGTACCCTATGTGCATATAAATGATATCGCCTTGAAAGTCAATAAAGTTTATGTGACTACCCCTCCCAATCTCAACATGCTTCATACTCTTCTTCCTCAAGATATCTTGGACGAAATCATTGACCTCAATTTTGCATTTCAACTCCAACACATAAGATATTTTCATTTGGCATGAAAACTCCAATGGAATCTATACAACCAAAGCTGGCTTTTCTTGGCTTTTGAAACAACGGGGCAGGGATGCCACTTCCATATCCTGGGCATGGATTTGGCGTCTTCGTCTTCCAGAAAAAATAAAATTTCTTGTCAGGTTGGCACATAACAACGTTGTCCTTACTCTATCTCTTCTAAACCATCGGAACCTTGCTCCAAATGCTCTTTGTCCTCGTTGCTCTTCATCTGAAGAAACCTTCCTTCATTGCATCAGAGACTGCCCAACCTCCACCCGTCTCTGGCATGCTTTGGGCTTCACCTCTGTTGAATTTTTCTCTAATACAGATGTTTCGTGTTGGCTTAAGCAAGGACTCACCACCCAATCTTCCAATATCTTCGTTGCAGGAGTGTGGTGGTCTTGGAGAAATTGGAACTCTATTTGTTTCTCTAATATTTCTATCCTTACCTACCGTCTTGCCATGGAAGCTCGTAACTTATCTACCACCCTTATATCTTGCTTCTCTGGCTCTCCAACCCCAACGATTGTAGATAAATGGGTTCGATGGAACTCATCTAATCAATCTTGTATCATTCTTAATGTTGATGGTAGTTGTTTAGGAAATCCTATCAGAGCAGGATTTGGAGGTTTACTTCGACACCAGACTGGACATTGGATTACAGGTTTTTCAGGTTACATTGCAGGCACATCAGACATCCTTCTTGCTGAGCTTCATGCCATTCATCGTGGGTTGTTACTTGCTAAAGAGATGAACTTTCAAGAGGTTTTCTGCTACACAGATTCTCTCCATTGTGTTCAAATCCTTAAAGAGCTAACCCCTAAATTTCATAAGTATGCTACGTTGATTCAAGACATCAAGGATCTCCTCAATCTTGACTGGCAAGCTTCTATTGATCACACTCTTCGAGAAGGAAACAACTGTGCAGATTTCCTAGCTAAGACTGACGCTTCTTCTACTTCAGAGTTGGTTGTTCACATCTCCCCTCCGACTGGATTATTTGATCTCTTAGATTCAGACTCTGCGGGAACCCGGTTCCGTAGACTTTAGTCTTTTTTTTTTTTGGTTCCCTTTTTTTGTTTTTGTTAGCTTTGTAACCAAAAAAAAACTATTATATTTCGTGCAATAATTTTTCCTCGTGGCTCCATGAGAATAATATTAATTATTCATGCACGTTGCACGTGGACTCTATTTCTTAATACATTATATTCTTCCATTATGAGAAATACCGTTTCTTAATAACATTATCACTACTACCTCAATTAAAACAAAAACTAAATTCTAATGGAATCCTTTGGTGTGAAAGTTGAAGAAGAAACAATGTTAAAAGCTGTTTTTCTCCCCTTTATATCAAAAAGTCACCTCATTTTCGTAGTAGACATAGCAAGGCTTTTTGCTATGCATGGTGTGGATGTAACCATAATCACCACACCAGCAAATGCAGCCATTTTTCAAACCTCCATCGACCGCGATTCAAGTCGCGGTCGGTCCATTAGAACTCACATTGTTAAGTTTCCACAAGTACCTGGTTTGCCACAAGGAATGGAAAGTTTCAATGCCGACACTCCTAATGAAATACGTTCTAAAATCTATCATGGACTCATCATTCTCCAAGAGCAATTCAAACAACTATTCCGTGACATGAAACCTGATTTCATAGTCACTGACATGTTTTATCCTTGGAGTGTTGATGTTGCTGATGAATTGGGAATTCCAAGGTTTATTTGTATTAGTGGAAGTTACTTTGCTCATTCTGCAATGAACTCTATTGAAATCTTCTCACCTCACGCGAAAGTTAAATCGAATAGCGAGAGTTTTCTACTTCCTGGGTTGCCTCACAACGTGGAAATGACACGTTTACAACTTCCGGATTGGCTTAGAGAACCAAATGATTACGCTTATTTGATGAAGATGATTAAAGAGTCGGAGAGAAAAAGCTATGGATCATTGTTTGATAGTCATGAGATTGAGGGTACATATGAGGACCATTACAAGACAGCAATGGGAACCAAGAGTTGGAGCCTGGGACCAGTTTCTCTGTGGGTGAACCAAGATGATTCGGATAAAGCTGGTAGAGGACATGGTAAAGAAGAAAATGAAGAAGGAGTGCTTAAGTGGCTTGATTCTAAGAAAGATGATTCTGTTCTCTATGTTAGTTTTGGGAGCATGAACAAGTTCCCTACTCCTCAGCTTGTTGAAATAGCTCATGCACTTGAAGATTCTGGCCATGATTTCATTTGGGTTGTTAGGAAAATTGAAGATGCCGAAGACGGTGGTTTTTTGAGGGAATTTGAGAAGAGGATTAAGGAAAGAAACAAGGGCTATTTGATATGGGGTTGGGCACCACAGCTTCTGATACTAGAGCATGCTGCAGTTGGAGCTGTGGTGACTCATTGTGGGTGGAACACTATTATGGAAAGTGTAAATGCAGGTTTGCCATTGGCTACTTGGCCATTGTTTGCTGAACAGTTTTTCAATGAGAGATTGTTGGTTGATGTGTTGAAGATTGGTGTGGCAGTTGGGGCAAAAGAGTGGAGAAATTGGAATGAGTTTGGGGATGATTTGGTTAAGAGGGATGAGATAGGAAAGGCAATAGGTTTATTGATGGGAGGTGGAGAAGAGTGTTTAGAAATGAGGAAAAGAGTTAAAGCACTTAGTGGTGCTGCAAAGAAAGCTATAGAGGTTGGTGGTTCTTCTCACACTAAGTTGAAAGAACTAATTGAGGAGCTTAAGTCATTCAAACTTGAAAAGATTAACAACAAATTTGTATCAGCAACTTAGTAAGCATCATTCTACATTGGAACTATGTGTTAGACCTCTTATTATTATTATTATAAAACTATATATATAAGAGGGGATAGCAAAGTTAGTGATGCAATTATGTTTGTAATTTATATTATACCAGTTATGCGTGTGTTAATGTTTTGGGAAGTTAATTAAGTGGTCATTTTCAAGCGTGTCTTCTGTTCTGTTTTTCCTTTGTAACAATGTCTATGTAAACATTGTATTTGTACGAGAATACTCAATAATATTACGTTGTTATTCATATATGTTTCTATCACTATGTTCATGAGAATACTCAAAATTGTGTTTGTCCTAGAGTTTTGTATAGCTTGTGAAATTATAATCTCAAGTATTGTTACTACTTAAACTAGTTAGTTGTATCATATATGTTTATGTACTCTAGACATGCTAATAAAAGCACAATTTATTTTGGCCCCTTCCTTTTTTTCTTTTTTTTTTTAATTAATGAAATACCTAGGTTTTTTTTTTTATTAATTTTAAATTAAAAAATTACACACGTGACATCCTAATACTCAAATGAGGTGTCACGTCTCCTTTGATTTTGTCAAAATTTGGTCTGGGGTCCAAAACTGCAAAAGAGGCAATACGTAGAGGACTCGATTGAAATTTATTTTGTTAGGGGCCAAAATCACAAGATAGTGATACTTAGGGGGTCAAAATTGCTATTATGCATTTTTTGTCATTAATATAGATAGTTTAATTTAGGCTTAAATGCACTTTTGGTCCCTAACTTTGCATCAGTTGCAATTTTGGCCCCTATTAATAAAAATCACATTCCAGACCCCTAAGTTTCCCCTCTTTTGCAACTTTCAAATTTGATTATTCAAAATCAACCATTCAAGACATTAGAAGATGAAGCAACCAGTCCCAAGCCATATTTTTTGCCGTATAAATCTGAAACTTTCTCAACAAAACACTTCACTTGTTTACTGTCTTGAATGGTTGATTTTGAATGATCATAATTGAAAGTTGCAAAAGGGAGGAAACATAAGGGGCTGGAATGTGGTTGATTTTGAAATATCATAATTGAAAGTTGCAAAAGGGAGAAAACATATGGGGCTAGAATGTGTTTTTCTTTTATAGAGGGCCGAAATCGCAACTTGTACAAAGTTAAGGGGTCAAAAGTCCCAAGCCATACTCCCAACATCACGGTCGTGTTGGGACCACAGTGGTTTATAGGTCAAGAATAGAGGTGTCAAGAGAACCCAAAATTTCAAAGCCCACTCAAAAAAGCCCCCATCAAGTCCACTAAATTAAAACCCCCTAATTGAACAAAATTATTTGGGGTCAAACCCACTATAAAATCTATTTATTTGTGGGCCTAAAAAAGGCTCATATTAATTATTAAAAAAAAATTGGTAAAAAAAACTTTTTCAGGTAAAAAATATAAGTTTTTTTTTACGTAAAAAAAAAGTTTTTTTCGGTAAAAAAAAGTTTTGTTTAGGTAAAAAAAAAGTTATTTTTTTTTGTAAAAAAAAGAGTTAGTTTTATTTTACGGTAAAAAAAAATGTTCATAGAAATTTTGGGGCTTGGGGCCTTTTGATTTTTTTATTTGTGGGCTTGCATAAATGTGTGCATTTTAAGCTTGTGAATTTTCAAGCCCCCTTGCTATGTGGGCTGGGGCCAAAACTTCAAGGCCTCATGATATTGACACCTCTAGTGAGGAAGCTTATGATTTACAAGTTAAGCTACGCGAGAATACTCCAAAGCCTTTTATCCTGAGACACAAGTAACTAACTTAATCGAGATTTAGAAGAAAATTATGATATATGTTGAGATTAGGTTTGATCCTCCTCAATTTTTATTTTTTTTTGAAACGGCAAATTTTATTAAACAACCAAATCTCTGCTCAAGACGAACAGGGACCGGTGAAACTGATAATACAAACAAAAGGCGTCGTATATAGGCGGAACACCTGAAAACAAACACCCTAAAAACACCCCAAATGACAACACCCACCAAAGTACACGTCATCACCTAAAACTGATCTCTTCATGAAAGCGACCACTGTAAAAACGATATCCAATACCGTCCATCGTCACCACTCACCCCCAAAGAAAAAACCCCTCAAAATTAAACTCCCAATCCTGAAACCAAAGCTGATCCACATCCGAAAAGCTTTAATCCAAAAGATCATTCAGCAGCCACCACCTCTCGACCTCCGATCCATTGAAAGAAACCATAAAAGCCCAAAACCAAACTTAACCACAGAACTGACTCCCGATCTCGAATCAAAAGTGATCGATCCACCAGACTTTAGGACCAAATCAGGAGGGCACCCCTCAACCCCGATACACCAGAGAAAATTGATATGTATGTGTGGCTTGTTGGATGTTTGTCTCTTCATTCTCCACCCACTCTCTTACATACTATTCTGTAAAATTCATAGGAAATGTTTGGATTCTTTGTTGTTCCTCTTCTTGAACATAAAAAGGGAGAAGAACAATTGTTGGTCATTTTCTTCATTTTCCAGTGCGCATCGATAAACAACTTGTTTTCATGCATTATTGGAGATTTAGTTTATGTTTGTCTATGAGGTTTTAGATTAGCGGTACTAGTTTAGCATCGTAACCTCAAACAAAGTTGAAATACTTGGACCAAGACCGTTGTAAAATAACCGTTAGTGTCACGTTAATCAGTAAAATTTCTCCCTTACACAAATCAACGCTGACGATCAAAATAAAAAAATGGCCACTATCAAATTAAACAATGTCCAATAGTGCCTAACTGATTTCACTAACACTAAAAACATCTCTAATTAAACAGATGGTGCTTTTATTTGCATGTGTAGACATAGTACAGATAAATATATATGTTATGAGATACAATACAAATAAACTAGTTCAAGCAGTAACAATACTTGAGAATCTAATTTCACAAGTTGTACATAATTCAATTCAATGAGAAACACAAATTCTGAATATTCTGATCAACAGTGTTAGAAACTGAAGCCAAATGAATATTATTTATGAACAACAATTAAAGAGGTCTAACACATAGTTCCATTGTAGAATGGTGCTTAGTAAGTTCATACAAAAATTGCAATAAATTCTCCCTAAGCCAGTCCCTCCAATTTGTTATTAACCTTTCCAAGTTTGAATGAGTTAAGCTCCTCAATTAGTTCTTTCAACTTAGCGTAAGAAGAACCACCAACCTCTATAGCTTTCTTTGCAGCACCACCAATTGCTTTGACTCTTTTCCTCATTTCTAAACACTCTTCTCCACCTCCCATCAATAAACCTATTGCCTTTCCTATATCCTCCCTCTTTACCACATCATCCCCAAACTCATTCCAATTTCTCCACTCTTTTGCCCCAACTGCCACACCAATCTTCAACACATCAACCAACAATCTCTCATTGAAAAACTGTTCAGCAAACAATGGCCAAGTAGCCAATGGCAAACCTGCATTTACACTTTCCATAATAGTGTTCCACCCACAATGTGTCACCACAGCTCCAATTGCAGCATGCTCAAGTATCAGAAGCTGTGGTGCCCAACCCCATATCAAATAGCCTTTGTTTCTTTCCTTCATTCTCTTCTCAAACTCCCTCAAAAAACCACCATCACCGTCTTCGGCATCTTCGATTTTTCTAACAACCCAAATGAAATCATGGCTAGAATCTTCAAGTGCATGAGCTATTTCAACAAGTTGAGGAGTAGGGAACTTGTTCATGCTTCCAAAACTAACATAGAGAACAGAATCATCTTTCTTTGAATCAAGCCACTTAAGCACCCCTTCTTCATCTTCTTCTTTACCATGTCCTCTACCAGCTTTATCTGAATCATCTTTGTTCATCCACAAAGAAACTGGTCCCACACTCCAACTCTTACTTCCCATGGCTATCTTGTAATAGTCCTCATAAGTACCTTCAATATCATAATAGGTATCAAACAATGATCCATAGCTTTTTCTCTCTGAATCTTTAATCATCTTCATCAAATAAGTATAACCATTCGGTGCTCTAAGCCAATCCGGAAGTTGCAAATGCGTCATTTCCACGTTGTGAGGCAACCCAGGAAGCAGAAAATTCTCGCTATTCGATTTAACTTTCGCATGAGGTTCAAATTGTTCAATAGAGTTCATTGCAGAATGAGCAAAGTAACTTCCACCAATACAAATCAACCTTGGGATTCCCAATTCATCAGCAACATCAACACTCCATGGATAAAACATGTCAGTGACTATGAAATCAGGTTTCATGTCACGAAATAGTTGTGAGAATTGTTCTTGGAGAATGGTAAGTCCTTGGGAGATTTTGGAAATTATGTCTTTAGGAGTGTCAGCATTGAAACTTTCCATTCCTTGTGGCAAACCAGGTACTTGTGGAAACTTAACAACATGAGTTCTAATGGACCGACCGCGACTTGAATCGCGGTCGATGGAGGTTTGAAAAATGGCTGCATTTGCTGGTGTGGTGATTATGGTTACATCCACACCATGCATAGCAAAAAGCCTTGCTATGTCTACTACGAAAATGAGGTGACTTTTTGATATAAAGGGGAGAAAAACAGCTTTTAACATTGTTTCTGTTTCAACTTTCACACCAAAGGATTCCATTAGAATTTAGATTTTGTGTACATTGGTTGTGTTATATATATGTATACCTCCATTGGTTGAAAATAGAGGACAAAAATAGTGTACCAAAATGAAGCATTACTCATAATGGAGCAATATAATGTATTAAGAGATAGAGTCCACGTGCAATGTGCATGAATAATTAATATTATTCTCACGGAGCCACGAGATAAAATTATTGGTGTCGTTTGGACCACGTTCATTTTGGTTGCACTATGAATCAAAGCATTGCACAATAGATTTTTTTTTGGTCCATAGCCTAGATGCTCGAGTTCACACAATTAAATGTAAAGAAGTGGAGTGTCCTGGGTTCGAATCCCGACCCATAAAATATGCAATGTCCCTACCAACTGATCTAAACTCAGGAAGACACGTAATATAATAGATTATTGAACAAATAACGCAGGAGTGAACCGGATATTGGTTGTTTTAGTTTTTTAAAAAAATAGACACAATATTGGTTGTGTTTGTTTTAGTTTTACAAAAAAATTGATTTTGTCTAAAAAAAAATTAGAGATTTAAAAAAAAAATCTGAAGTTATTTGTGTTTGCTTACTACTTGAAAAAATGATTTTTTTTTTTAAAATAATTTTTAACTAGTTTATTTGATATCTCCTTGTATTTGAACAAAAATAGATTTAGGGAAAAACTAATCCTAATAGTTTTTTTATTTTAGAGTCAAAATAGATTTTTTAATATAATAACTTTTGTAAAAATCCTATACGAACATTTAAAAATGATGACAAAAGTGATGTTTTTTTAAAATAGATTCTTTTTTTAGAAAAAAAATCTGAAACAAACGCGATCATTAATGATTAAAAAAATGTAAAATATCACGTGAGCTTAGTATAACTGATGAGAACAATGCATTATGATATGCATGGATTGAGGATTAAAAATCAGACACTCCACTAATTTACTTTTACGACGTGGTTTTTTAGCCACTAAACTATTTGACCAAACAACAAAAAATGTAATAAATTACATATTTTTTAATTAAAATATATTCAGTAAAAGCAAGTTGACGTATATGGACCAATTATGTTTAACTCGTTCTGACTAACGATGTTTAACCCGGAAGAGACGACAGGACAAATTTGATTAAAACAAGATGACCATCCATTGAAAGATTTATTTGAGTTTTGACTATTTACTCTTGATTTATTTGAATTTATCTACCAGCATAAGTTTTGTGAGACTTTTAGAGAATTTATAAAAATTGGTTCATGGCATATTTTTATAAGGTTTTTTAAGCTTATTTTTATAAATTTTTCAAGCTAGCTTATGAAAATACCTTTTATCATATAAAAACAGTTTAACCTGTTAGCAAGACTCATTTTTAAAATACTCTTTGAGATTTTTTTTCAAGAACCCAAAAGAATTATATTAACCACAAAACAGATGAAATCAAGCTAAGCACAAGGTATGCCTACCCAAGAATCAAAACAAAGCCTGTCATTACAAGAAAAATAAAAGGCAAATAGGATAAAGCTAACAAGCGCATTACCAAGTAGAATAACCCATAAAAAGAGACGAATTACACCACTAGGCATGGAAATCAAAACATAAATTAGGTTTTTACACCTTAAACCACGTCAATGAATGCAGTTTTACCCTGTCTACAATCTAATTGATAAATGACGTTTTATTTTGAAAAATTCGAAGATTCTGCTTCTTCCAAACCATCCAGATAGAAGTCATCCAAATCATATGAAAACAAATGCGAATATTCTTCCTAAAAAGAGGGCACGTGCAAAATGAGCAGCGAGCAACTCATTATCTTAAGGAACAATAGAAGAAATTCCCATCAAATGCATAATGGTGTTTACCAAACATTGACATAAAAATTACAGCCTAGAAACAAGTGATTAGTCAACTCCTCCTTCTCACAGCCCCCATGACATAAAAGAGAGTCAGGCTGAAGAATTCAGCGGCGAGCCAAATTATCCTTAGTCGGTAGTCTTTTATTCAACAAACGCCAAACAAAAAGAGACACTTTTAGAGACAAATATTGTTTCAGGTGATGTCTTTTGTAGAAGATGGTGCATGTTGTTCATCAAGAGTCATTAATTTGTAGACTCCTTTTATCGAATAACCTTTTGCTGGATCAAGCTTCCAAAATCAAATATCCTCCACAAAGTCCTACAAAACAATATTATCTAACAAGGAGCAACACTCCGCAATCAGGTCCTCCTCCCACACAAAAAGCCTTTGTTTTCATTACCACCCATCTCCCTCAACTCCCGACACAACATCCTCATCTCCGCCACTGAAAGTATCAACAAAAATTTCATAAAGTCTCCGAAATCTAACTCGCAAAGGTCCTCCATCCAATAAAGGACCGTTTCAAAAGGAAGAACTCTCACCATTCCCCTAACAGCGACCTGTTCCATTCTCAAACTACTCACACTAAAGCTCACCCACACCTTGTTGAATGTCACATAAATTTTCCACCAACACGACACCCTTACACCCCCTTCCCGTCCCCCATACCTCCCCATATTTTGCCGCCAAAACTTTGTACCATAACCCTCCCCAAACCTCCAACCTCCTTCTCAAAACAAATTATGTCCCAACAGATCTAGTTAATTTTGCAAGCTCTTCGCTCCCACAAAAAAAAAAAGAGATTCAATATGATACCTGTGGGAGTTTAAAAGAAGGAAAACAAATAATTCGGAAGAGAAGACAAGACATATTTGATTAAAACAAGACGAGCATCATCAAATGATTTATTTGAATTTTTTACTATTTACTTTTGATTTACCGTTTCTACTTAAATAAGTTTTGTGAGACTTTTAGAGATAAGTTCATGACATATTTTTATAAGTTTTTTTTAGCTTATTTCTATAAAAAAAATTCAACATAACTTATGAAAACATCATATCATATAAAAAACAGTACTAGTTTATAAAGCTTGTTTGTTTGAAAGGGTCACTTCAATTCAACTCCAACTAATTATAATCACTAAAACCTTCAAAACGACGTCGAAGCTCTGAACTTCTCCGATGGCCGGAAACTCCTTACCGCCGGTGAACCTCACCGACAATGGCCGACCAGTACTCTTACCTAACGAAATCGAATGCTTCTTCCTCTCCGGCGTAGACCTTCTCTGCGAAGACGAACCCAATTCATGGTTCCCTCATCTCAAATCCGGTCTCCTCATCCTCACCACTCACCGCCTTCTCTGGCTCCCCGACACCGCCGTAGCATCCTCCTCCTCTGCCTCCGCAGTTCATCTTTCTTCGATCTCCCACATTTTCCCTAACAAGAAGTCTTTGAAATCGGTGTTCGCCTCGAGAAGGATCCGTTTTCAGGTATCGCCGGAGACGGGATCGAGATCGGTGGTTGTTACGGTTGTGGTGAGAGGGAAAGGGGATTGTGATGCTTTTGTGGCGAAGTTTTGGGAGAATTGGAGAGGAAGAGCGTGGGAGGAGTCGGAGAAGGTTGCCAGTTCGAGTTCAAATGCAGCGGCCGGGGGAGGTTCGGCGTCGAGCGGGAGCGGGATTTATTCGAGCGATGGGACGGTGAGGATGGTGGGAGTTTCGGGGATTTTGAGGAAAGAGCAGGAAATGTGGGAGAGTACTGATAAGAGTTTGCAGGATGCTTTTCAGGATCTGAATGCTCTCATGGTAATGTTTTTGTCTCTAATATTATTATTATTTTTGTATTAGATTTTGTTAATTTGATGCTTATTTTTAGACGATCCAATTCAAGCTGGGTGCTTGAAATGCAAAGGCTCATGTGTTTTATGTGATATGAAAATGGCACTTAAGTTGAAAGGAAAATTTCATTGGACTGAAAGACTAATGATGTTTTATGGAACAAAGTGTTGGGGTGTAAAGAACAAACACGAAAATAAATTAAGCTTAGCATAGATGAGAATGATGCGTTGGATGTGTGGTAAGACGCCAGATAGGATTAAAAATGACAACATTAGCGATAAAGTTGGAGTAGTACCTAAAGTAGAAAAGATGCTGGAAACTAGGCTTAGGTGGTTTGGGCATGTCTAGAGAAGGCTTGTACATTGTGTAGTAAGGAGAGTAGAGCAGATTAAGGATAGTCAAATCACTAGAGGTAGAAGAAGACCTAGAAAAGCTATAGGTGAAACTATCAAGGAAGATTTAGAGTTGGATATAAATATGGTATATGATAGAACATTATGACTGCTTTTGATCCATGTAGCCGTTCCCACTTAGTGGGATAAGACTTGGTTGTTGTTTTGTTAATTTGTTGGTCATTTCGCAAAAAATGAAGTTTATGTTTGAGGTTTTGGAGGAAGGAGAAAATTTTGATGTACTGAATTGAGATGAATTGTATGTAGCACAAACACTTCAGATTGTAAACATGTCCGAGTATGTGACACGAAAGATGTGGTTTCACTCAATCATTTTTATCTTCTCAAGTTTTTACCGGTTTCTACGTGTTCGAGTGGTCGTATTGTGCTTGGTGTTCATGTTTGTGTTAGTGCTACATAGGCTAAATTGCATTGTTTTTATCAAAAGTCTAGTTGGTTTTGTGATTGATAGAGCTGTAACTTGTAAGCATGGATTTAATTTTATAGGAATTTGTTCAGAATTGACTATTGCATCATAGTTTGATGAGAATCATATTCCAAATCTTTATGTTTATGGATCATGATAGAAATAATGATTAATTTTGATCCATGTAACTGACTTCACTTGGGGGAAATGATTTGATTGCTGTTGTTATATATGACTCGCTCTGGCCATGAGTTTGAAGGAAATACTAGGTCACTGTTTACTAAACATATCTAGCATTTTTCAAATACTTTGAAAATGTCAAAACACTGTTTTCATTGTTTTTAAAAATGCATTCTTCCTAACTTTCCTTCTATCTTGTCTCTATCACAATCGTTCACAACATTAGCCATCTATCTCCTCCATGTTAGGAATTTTAAATGAACATGAATTACAGAAAGTTCAAATTGAAAATGACTTTAGAAAGTGAACGGGGCCTTATTTTTGTTTGTCTTGATGTTTACACTTTTAATTTGTGCTCATGGAGTAATTTGTGGAAAATATGTTTTCTTCTCATTTTAGGCTTAGTTACACAAAAGTTGAACATCACCTGATTTGATTTTGATCTTGATCAATAAGGATTAGTCAGGCAAATGAAATCTTATTTAATAAATTTTGAAAGTTTAATGTTAATTTTATAGGTGTACTTGTGACCTGAGTTTCATCTTTATGATGTGCAAACAGATTTGATCGTAAAAATTGTAGGTAGGTCTAGAAGTTCAACAACAACAACCAAGCCTTATCCCACTAAGTGGGGTTGACTTAGTTAGGTCTAGAAGTTATTTTGTAATATTTTATCTAGTTTTCTTTTTGGTTTGTTTTAAGCTAAAAAGCTGGTTTAAGTTTTGGGTTAATGATGGATTTGCAGAGCAAGGCTAAAGAGATGGTGATGCTAGCGGAAAAAATGAGGCTAAAACTTTTGTCAGGCTCAAATTCTCAAACAAATACAACTAATGATGAGGAGATGGGTTCAAAAGAAGAGATACAAGAATTGTTATTGAGTGTTGGTATAATATCCCCCGTTACAAAAGAGTCTGCAGGTGCTTTGTATCATCAACAGTTATCTCGCCAGGTACTCTTATCTCTGCTCAGCCTAAGACTGTTTTTATCTAATCTAAAGAATTCACAGTTGAGGCTTTTTTATGATGGATCCTTCAATTTTTGCCATTTTGAATTTGGGGCAAGGGGATTCTCATGTCTTATGTTGTTGATTAAAAAAGTGGTATGAAATAAGGTATCATTCATAAATATGATTTTTAGTGTTGGACCATATGTTAAACATGTTGAAGACGAATTTTTCTTTGCCATTTGTGATGACAATTAAGGACTTACATGGAGCTAATATTAAGGACAGATGATGTTGAAGAGGAAAATATAAATAATAGAAACCAGGCCAAAAAGGATACACGAGAATAGTCAATAGAAGGTTAGACTTATCAAGATGTATATAAATAAAACAATCATTGAATTTCTCCACATATAAATAATAGAATTAGAACCCAAGATGCATGCTGAGCATATTAAGACAGGGTGTCGCTTTCTTTGCAGTGCATAATTGTGTTATCCTGGTTTATTGTTATAGAAGAGCCTAGGAAATGCTTTCTTATTCATGCTCTCATTCCTAGGCAGAAAATATTAGTGGTTGGTTAAGGTTAATATATTTTGCTAACTCTTCTACACTCAAGCTTTGTTGCTTATCATTTGATGTTTTTATCACTTGTATAGAAGCAATCGAAAAATCAATGGTCTGTATTTCTTAAGCTATAGAGTTAATAATGGTCGCTTGACTTATTACCATTTGTTAGTTTTCTGTTTGTTTAAAATATTCTAATCTATCCTCGCTAATACTTAGTTGGCAGATTTCGTTAAAGTTCCACTAGAGAGATCCGGAGGAATTATCAATCTAATTGACATTTATTGTCTCTTCAATCGTGCTCGTGGGACAGGTTTAAATACTTTTCCATCTGTGTTCCTTTAGAAATGATTAATTTTCAAGTTGTAGATTGTTTGAATTAATAGTGCCTTTTTTTTGGTTGTCAAATAAACAGAGTTGATCTCGCCTGATGATTTGTTGCAAGCATGCTCTCTGTGGGAGAAGTTTGATGTGTATGTATGGCATGATCTTCTAGTTTAATTTTTTCTGCTTATGCATTGTTGTAAATGGTAGTCATAGCATAGAACCAACAAGTAGATGACTTCAATTCATAATCTGGGATTCTAACTTGTTTAATCCTTTAATGCAACCCCCGTTAGGATTGTTATATTTCCATGCATTGACTATGTTGTTTGATTGTTTCAGCCCAATTGTTCTGCGCAAGTTTGACAGCGGTGTCATGGTAATACAAAATAAATCCCACAGTGATGAAGAGGTATGCTTGTTTATCTTTTCACCTTTTGTAGGTTTTTTTTGGGTGAAATATGTTTGGTCTTGTTACTCTGTATTTATTAACTTGCGCAAAGCATCTGTCTTGTGGCCGTCCACAATATGATTTGTGCTATGCCCTAATTGTGAAATTTTAAACTTTGTAGAATAGCTTGTATTTATTCTAGTTATGTTTTCTTAGTAAGCTCTAATCTCTGAACTTTTGCTCGGGTTCTTCCCAGACAGTGTAATAGGCCTGGTGGGTCCCACAAGTGAGGGGGGAAAGCCATTGCCTGACACTGTGATAAAGAAGAGTTGTAATGTAATCATGGTTGTGAAAATCGAGATCCCACTAACGATCGTTTGGGTATAGAAAAAGCGTAGATTGTAGGATTGTAACACGGATCGTAAGATCCCACCAAATAGACAAATTATAAAAATAACTAAAAATAATAACCTGTAGGCCTGGTGGGTCCCACAAGTGAGGGGGAATAGTCATCGCCTGCTACTGTGATAAAGAGCAGTTGTAATTGAAAGATTTCATGTGACCTCAATTTTGGTTGGCTTGAAATTGCGTTATGCTTGCACATTTGGGATATAGTTGCTCTTTTTGTCAGAAAAAAATAACTTGAGTGAGAGGACAACTGTCAGTTCCTCCTGCATAAATTTGGCTGTTTTCTGTTTGTTATTTGGTTAGAGTACTGAACCAGTGACCCGGCCTTTTGATTCATTGGATCTCTGGTCTATAGATTATGCAAGGCTCTTTAGCTTTTTTCAATTGTTTATGCATAAAGTAATTCGGCTTTTTGTTAATTTACCAATTATGTCATGTTAATATTCAAATTTGAAAGTCGAATGTTAGATCTCCCATTTGTGGTCTTGAGAAGATTTTTATATCTGCAACAAACTACACAATATTTGCCAAATTTATTGATTACCATGAACTAATTCTTCCCTCTGCCATATAAATTGCTTCGGGTATGTTGTGTATACAATGAATCTACGTTCAATTGTTTGCAACATGGACATGAGATTAAATTTTAGATTATTTATTTCTTCCCTCTGCCATTTAAATTTCTTGGGGTATGATGTTTATATAATGAATCTACCTTCAATTGTATGTAACATAGACACAAATTCATATTTTAGATCCATGCCTTGTATCTTCTCTAATGTGTTAACTTTGTTATTAATTAATATTATGACGTTGTTTGATCCATGTAGCCGACCATACTTAATGGGATAAAACTTTGATCTTGTTGTTGTAAATGTGTGAATCTTCATATACGGTTTTGCTATTTGGTGTAGGTTTTCTCTAAAATTAAGGCACTTGTTGTGAAGCCTGATGCTCTTCGAGCTGGGATAAGTCCCAGTGATGCTGCAAGGACACTGGGAGTCGCCCCAGCAATGGCAAAAGAACATCTCTTGTCTGCTGAGAGCAAGGGTACACTGCTGTGCTACTTTCTTCAATACTTTTTTTATCAACATATCATTATTCTTATTTATATTTTTTTCAATCTTTCCCAGGAATACTTTGCAGAGATGTAAGCCCTGATGGATTTCGCTTTTATATTAACTTGTTCCCAGAAATTGATCGAGATGATGTGTATTTGTAAGTGAACTTTCTATACTTGATATGTAGTTTTGGCTTTGTTTTTTATATGTAGTTTTGGCTTTGTTTTTTTTTGAAGAAAATAATTTTGCTTATTGATGTTCTGGTCCGTGTTCCTCATTGAGCTAAACTTAATTTCTTTATTCTGCGTTTAATTAATATTCCTTGTTCAGTTACCCTATTCCTTGTTCAGTTACCCTATGTTATGTTTTATCTTTCACGTGAAGTGTTTATTTGTTAAAATTGCAAACGAGACAACCATCAAATTCTTCCACATAAATTTTTTGTATTTTTTCTTTGGACCCATTCTCTTTGTAGCTTATGTTTCATGATTAGTAATATTTTTTTAGATACTATGGTAAAAATCTTTCTACTTGAAACATACAAACAGAGTGTGTTATCGTTTCCATTTTAAAATAGGTGCATCACTTTTTAAATCTATAGCATTGTCTTTGCAGTTCAGCTCTCTGCTTTGTAGTTAGTTTTTTGATTGATATTCCTGTTCCTACATCTTATTGGTTTCCAATTTGATTACGTTCCAATGATGGAAGAAATTTTTTGTTCATTGATTGATGTTTTATTTGTGTTGTGATGAAGTGTTGCATCTGCTATTTTTTCAGAGTAAAAGATCAGGGTATTTATCCCTCATGGGTGAGAGCAATTCCTGCTCATGGTTAAAGTGGCAAGCTTGCTCAATTCAAAGGTATACCAGACAAATTTTCAGGCAGATATTGTATAATTGTTCGATTTTCCGCAATTTTTTCCATACCTCTGTGTAAATAACCCAATATTGGTTCACAATCAATAACATCTTCACCATCCAGAGTAACAATAAGTCGAAGAACACC
>Ga0228711_1000483_pt1 | contig 48909 bp, 24 predicted proteins | sample MedpolnodulmetaG_2_FD_177996 | JGI IMG/M metagenome (GOLD analysis project Ga0228711, IMG submission 177996) | Root nodule microbial communities from Medicago polymorpha collected in Santa Monica, California, United States - brown nodules | ecosystem: Host-associated > Plants > Roots > Nodule...
CCTTGATGGCCTATCACATGTCCATGTTCATGAATGAAAACTTTTAAGTATCTGTTATCTTTGATGGCCTTAAAATCACATGTCAATATTCATGAATGAAAATTTAAGGAATTGGTCATTTTGATTCCTTTTTGTATTTTTGTTGTAGTTATTGAGGTATTAAAACAACCCATTTGGGTTCCATACACTTTTATCAAGTGATCTATATCGCAGTGATACTAAAACTCATACATACACTTGAACTCTCTACTAGTATAAGTTGAGCAAGTTCACAATCGAGGCAGACAATTTTTTCAATGAAAGTACAAATAATAACCTCTTCAACGACAAGTAGATTTAAAAGGTTCCAATTAATTTTAAAGTCGATTGGTCCGCCACCCGCCTTAAACGAAGAGGCCGTGGCAGTTTCGTAATTAAATGTAAATTGATTAAGTTGGTTCTCTAGATATCCGATTTAACAAAGATAAAAACATAAATTAGAAATAATTTGAATTAAATGGTTAAGTCGTTTCATCGACAAACCGACTTAAAATATACACACACGCGCGCGCGCACACATATATATATAGGGCATTTCAAATGAGAGGACTTTTTAAATGAGAGGGTGAGAGGAATTAATTTGGACTGTTGGATCTAAATCAACGCCTCAGATTAAACTACTCTTTAAAAAGGGTCAATCACTGTAACCTACATCTTTCCTCTTCTCCACTTCATCGCTCTCTCTCACCAGTAACTTCCTCCCCGGTTCTGTTTCTGTGTTCACTCTCTTCTTTCTCGCGCAAGCGTGCATAATCTTTTTTCTCTACTTCTATCCAACCCAGTTCTCCCATGTCCCATCCTTCACAACAAAGTGGTATGGTATCCATTAAAAAGGGATTCAACTAATATTCTTTTCAAATCCTTGTAGATCTAACTTTTTGATTAATTTCTAGAAGAGCATTTCTTTAATTTGACGGTGGCTTCCGAGATGAGATTGGCAAATGAATGAGGATTAGAGATGATGAAATTTTTCTTTCTTAGTGACCTTTAATTGTAAAACGTGCTGCATAAATGATATTCAAATTGAAAAATAATTAAACAAAACAACAATCTCCATAGATAAGGCAATACTCATGCACCAGGCAACAAAATTGAAGAGGTGTCGGATATTGATGATTTGAATATCAAATAGAGCTTTTCGATTGAAAACAAGAATGAAATTTCACAGAATTGGTGTAAGAAGACGAAGCAATTATAAATGGAAAGGGATATAAATGTGCTTGTGTATAAGAGAGGCACATCAAGAGTATAAAATCTAAGCCATTAAATTTGATCAGAGGGTCACTATGTAATCCTATCATCTCTCACCATAAGTTAGTGCTCTCACTTGATATATGGGGATGTATCAAATGAGAGGAATAATTAAAATGAGAGATGAGAGGAGTACATAATAGCCGTTAGATTAAATTAGTGGTTAGGATTAATTCAGTTGTAAAATTTGCTGACACCATCAAATCTGTCTCGCCATGAATCATCTATGCATCCTCGTATATTTCCGTTCAATATTTGGGAGAAGCATTGCAGATCCAATTCAACCTAGATCATATGAGTTTATTGCTACTTTTTCTAGATATTTATGATCGATATCAGCCATGTTTATTCATCCAAAGTTGTAACCTTTTCATTAGGGGGGATTGTTTTCATTAAGGAACATTGCAAAAAAGGAATTCACAACAAATATTTGATTCAACGTGATCAAGCCACCACAATTGGAATAGGATCGGTTAATAGACACCAGGAAAAAAAGGGAACATAAAGAACCCATTTTTTTAACATAACATAATTTAGGAGAAGTTTCAGACTCATCTTTTTAACAATCACAAACTCATAGTTCATTCAAATGGAGAAAGGACTAGGAGATAAGAAGAAATCTTAATGGGTTTCCAGGCTTGAGCGACCACTGATGATGATGGTGAATTTTGGGTGTGATCTGCAGGAAGAGAAGAAGCAGAAACTGAAGAGGCTAGGCGCGTGGAGAGTTTAGTAGGGCCAGCACATTTTACAGCTGAATTAATCCTAACCATTAATTTTGAGCGCTCAAAATGTGCTGTAAAATGGTTAGGAATAATTCAGCTGTAAAATGTGCTACCCCTACTAAAATGGGTCGTGAAGTCGCCGTCGACCACCGTGGTCAATGCCGACAGCGGCTGGTTGACCACCACCGACCAACATAATATTTTAAATTACTTAATTAATAATTTTAATATTTCTGAATTATTAAATTATTTGGGCTTATTTCAAAAACCACCATTGGGTTAGAAAAAAAACAATGTTGGGCCTGGTTACATAAATTTTAGAAAATTGCTATATACACATCTAATAGGGCTGAAACACACCAGTAAAATACCAAAATACCCCTTCGGCAGTTTACTACCGCGGAAGTCAACTGGCGGTAGTTAACTGCAATTACTAAATTATTTGGGCTTATTTCAAAAACTACCATTGGGCTAGGAAAAAAAACAATGATGGGTCTGGTTACATAAATTTTAGAAAATTGCTATATACACATCTAATAGGGCTGAAACACACCAGTAAAATACCAAAATACCCCTTCGGCAGTTAACTGCCGCGGAACTTCGACACTTAACTCCCGCGGAACTTCGGCAGTTAACTGCCGTGGAATTTCAAACATGAAATTAAATAAGGAAATACACCTAAATTTTCCTTTAATTAAATTTAATTCTTTAATCCTTTTAAGGAATTAAACATAATTCTTTTTATGATTTCATTCATATAATTTTGTTGCCATAAATGAAGAAATATGATGAATAATATCTGCAATCGGTAGTTAATGGACCTAAAATGATGATTCAATAAAAAAATGCAACAACAAAAACGTTACAAATGATAGAATAATTATATTTGTAATTATTAGTAATTAATTTCATTGATGTCTGTCATGATTCATAGGTTTGACTAACCTATTATTACTTTATACTAATATTTCAGATATTATTACTTTAATTAACATGAAAAACGCAACAACAAAAAATAAAAACGCAACAACAAAGAAAAATGTCTACCATCGGTAATTAATGGACCTAAAATGGTGATTCAATAAAAAAAATGCAACAACAAAAAACATTTGATAGAATAATTATATTTATAATTAATTTCATTGATGTCTGTCATTATTCATAGGTTTGACTAACATATTATTACTTTATAATATTTCAGATATTATTCATCTCTCTTTCAGATATTATCAATAAAACCTCTTTTTGTTTCTTTTTTCTTTTTTGGTACAAATAAAACCTCTTTTCTATTAGTAAGAAACGTGATTGAATATGTAATTCTAGGATCTCATATTTCTTCATTTATGGCAACAAAATCATATGAATGAAATCAACAACGTTGTAAAAAGAATCATGTATTAAAGAATTTAATTAAGGGAAAATTTAGGTGTATTTCCTTATTTAATTTCAGTTTTGAAATTACGCGGCAGTTAACTGCCGCTGGATGACTTCCGCGCCAATTAACTGTCGAAGAGGTATTTTGGTATTTTACTGGTGTGTTTCAGCCCTATTAGATGTGTATACAACAATTTTCTAAATTTTATTTGGATTGAATTCACTAAAAAAACACTTTAATAAATAACATACCTCTTAAAAAAAATAAAACACTTTGATTTATGGATCGGATGAGTATTTATCCATTAAAATTTAATAATGGATGGATCAGATGGACATAATACTTAATTGATAGATTGAATGATTTTTTTTCCAACAAAAAAAACATTGGATTTTAATGGACTAATAAATTGTTTTAATTCATCCATTAGGATCCAAATCCATATACATCCAATTTGCCACCCCTACTTGCATGTACAGGCGCTTGGTGAAAATGATATCTAAATATTACTCTGATTATTGATGATAGGCTGCCAATAAGAAACTTCAAAAAGAATTGAGGTATGGGTGTATATATAGCAATCTCTCTTAGAAAACTAATTGAGTGACAAAATAGGTAAGAAAACATGACAAAACATACTCCCTCCGTTTCATAATAAGTGATCCTTTTGTAACAAAATATTGTACCAAAATAACTGACACATTTCACTTTTCAATGCAATATTAATTACTTTTTTCCAATTATAACTCTAATTAATACTACTTTCATCACTCTCAATTCAATATATTTCACTTTGCATTTATGATAATGGTAAATGAACCAATAATTGAAATAACACTTAAAATCATTTTTCTCTCTCATTTACTAACACATTTTTCTTAATAAGTGTGAAATGAACAAATAACTCACTTAATTTAGGATGGAGGGAGTACCAATTAGGCACCTTAACTCAATGAGATTAGATATGATAACTCAATGCAACTACAGTAAATGCCTATGCACTTATCCGGCGGAGCCACTTAGAAGCTTATGTAGGCATATGCCTGCACAAACTTTTGAGATTTTTTTTCTTAATATATATTACACTTAGATTACACCCACATTAATCATCAACCATTGCAGATTGTTTCTAGTTCAAATGATTTACTCCACTCCATCCACACCACATAGACTTATACATTAATATATTTCTTTTTCATTAAAACACAACACTCTTATTACTTTCTTTCACTTAATTAGCCACACACTCTATAACCATAGTCTACACTCCACGCACATTAACTTGTGCTTTTGATAAGTTTTTTTTTTTTTTTAATAAAGATGTGAAGGCTTGTTTACCTAAAAAATGAAAGATTGTGTATTTTTATCCATTAACAAATGACAAAAATTTTGTATTGGAAATTTGAAGCATTGCATGCATGTGATATAAGTTCTATAGTATATGTGTATGATTTGAAGTTTGAACATAGTTTTAATTGTGATAATTTTATTTATGACAATAAGCAATGAAAAATGAAATGTAATACACCCTCTGTTACTTTTTAAGTGTTGCGGTTTGATCATTTGCACTATTTATATAACCTAATTCGACAATTATTTTAAATTAATATATAAAAACAAATGTTGACATATAATATGTTTAAATTGTTTCGTTGAATATTTTCAAAATATAAACTTTTTATAATCTTTTGTAATAGATAATTAAATATATTAGGGGTCAAAGTTATGCATTGATGTGTGTGAAGTGGTAAACTACGACACTTAAAAGTAATGGATGGAGTATACATATTTAATGTTATAAATCTATATATAATGCCCCCACTTTTTAAAATTTCTGGCTACGCCGCTGATCCTAAGGACCTTATCACATTGAACACGCCAAATTGACACCTTCATCAATGAATTTGCAAGATATAAGATCATACCTACATGTAGGTTACATTGAGAAACTAAAGTAATTAACGAATTAGGATAGTTGTTGTCCTTTAAAAAAACATTGTTATTGATGTAAAAAAAACATGCAAGTTCAACTACAGAAATATAGGTGGGTTGAGATCCTCTCCATTTATAAAAATAAATGGAGATTGCAATTATGAAAGAGATAAACACAAAAAGTTGGTGGTGGGTCCTATCATTAAATGAGTCCTACCTTCATCAATTAATTTTAAGATTTTTTGTGTTTTTATCTTTCTAAATAGAATAAATGGAGAAGAGTTTAAATGCAGAGGATCTTAACTCCATATAGGTAGCACACATCTAATTCAATAAATGATGACTTACATGATAAGAAAATTAACAAAAAAAACGTTCCACAACTTTGCGAGAGTAAAAATATGAAATGAACCATGAAATTCTAATATTTCATAAGCTATCATTCCATCAATATCAATCATTTTTATTTAATTTATTAAAAAAATAGTTTCACCTAATATTTACAAAAAATGGGTTAGGTGATGAGTGTAGGTGAGTAAAACACACGGAAGATTTTTCCACTGTAATCAATCTTAATTACAAATTTACTTAGACACCACGTCTAAGATTTTCTGCATCACTTTGTGGACTTCCTTTGAACCAATAGGATTAAGAGTTTACAACTATTTGAAGTTTGTTTGCACCAGAGACTAAATGAGTAGTAAACTAATTTAATCATAGTACAAAAGACTTAATATCTTAAGAATATTTTTCTTAACACTTAAGCAATTTTAAGATAGAAGTTTAAGAATTACTATAAGTGTTTTTACGATAAGATTTTATCAAATTTTTGACACAGTTGATTTCGCATAGTTTTCTCTATTTCTTCAAAATCTCAAGCTCCTTTTATAGGAGATTTGAATAGAGTCGTTGTTTGAAGAAAGTTCCAACGCACCAAGCTTCCTTGAGAAGTTTCCTCTCGATTAAAAATCCTTTTCCATTTATGGAATTTTTTTGTTGATATGTAATTTACAATTCTTTTCCTTCTTTTGGAATTATCTGTTGATGTACACATGTCTTCTTTTTATCCACCAAGGACAAAAGTACTCATGACCCATGGACAACAGTGTTTCTTCAAAAGAGACAAAACTTGATCAGATGTTCATCAGAGTATTAACCATTGACTTGATTCTCCAGATCAGAGCTTCATCTTCAAAACTTTATGAATACTTGATGAGAGCTTTGACTTTTTTGTCGACCTTCCTCATATCAGAAATAGTGGCATCATGGTAAGGAAATTTCATCCATTTAATTATTAATACATTTAAGTGTGTCATCATTCAACAATATTATGGCCAATGGCAGAGGTCCTTTAGGGATTAAGTGGGCCATGACCGACCCCACAAAAAATTATTTTTTATAGGGGAAATTACCAATATATTTTTGACTTTTAAAGAAAATTACCTTGCGGCATATCCCTTTTCTCTTTTTCAGTACGTTTTACTATCACATTTTTTAGTCACTCGAAATGCATAGATAATTATTTTATATTTCTAAGGTATATAATTTAATTTTTTGATGGTCTGCTTTGTGCATAGTGGATTTTAAAACATAAATTTTGTGTATATAAATTATATTTTATTTTAGTGGTCCACTCATATATTTGTTTCTAGCTCCACCATTGGTTACGGCTCTTATAATGTTGTCTCTGTATATCATGAAAGGTTAAGATAGAAATGAAAAATAATGGGGGCTTTGTCCCTCTTTTATACCAAAAAAAATGAAAAAAATAATAATGAAGGTTTTGGACTCTAATATTGGCACATCGAAGTAACAAAGGTCAATTGATCATTTGAGCGTTAATGAGACAAATATATAAAACATCAATATATAGTTAAGTCTAAATTTATGATGATTCTAGTTTGGAAAAGGTTTCTAGCAACTCATGTTCTAAAAGCTGTTTAATTGTAGTACACAGAGCATGGTGTCTTAACACTCTGAAGTAATTAACAATTTTTCATTTCTTACATTCAAAGTAAGGAAAATGTTTAAAATTATCTTGTTTACTAGTTCTATTCTCCTCTTCCTTTCCCTATTTTTTGAACCTTACGAAGGTAATTCATTATCTAATTATTTGAAAAAAAATAATTTTACCTTATATTTAATATTGAACCCCCTTTAACTTACATTTGATTTATTCTTGTTTTACATTTCAGAATTTTGGAATGTTTGCGCATATAACTATGATTGTCAAAGTTATCCATGTGGCCTTGGTGAAAGTAGGAACTGTACTTTGAATCGGTGTATATGTGTGTATAACATTTAACTCAAATTGTAACTTTATATTATTCTTAGGCTATAATTTTATTTTCAAGCAAATAATCATAATTTCTTTTTTGAGAAAATAATCATAATATTATTACTTTGATATATGATTTCTCTTGCACTTATATTTTTATTTATATGATTATTTGAAGTTCATAGAATCCTCAGAAGCATATTAAATATTTGCAAGTGTTCTTTCCTATTGCTCACAAAGTGACTTTGTATTGTAAACTCAGTTCATTAACGGGACTAAAAGGCAAAAAACTGTTGGAGAATATCAATTATGTTTATGTTAGTTAGGAACCAAAAAATTTAGTTAGAGTTATATTCACAATTAGTTTGTGTGGTAAAATTTTATAAATGGGAGTATTAGGTACACAAATCACTATCTTTGATCAATCAATATGATTCCTTGTGAGCTTTTACTTCATGAGTTTTATTATGTTCTATTTCTCTCCTATGGGTATGATTTATCTTGGTATCGTAACAGGATCAGTAGAGAAGAAGGTTCATTTCCATTGATTGATAAAAGGATATTATACAACATTTTTGTGAAAACAAAGCTATCACTACAATTATATATCAAACTACCTATTAACTCAAGCTAACAGACTAAGTGACTATATTCTATATAAATAACTATGCTTAAATAAGAAAACCAAGTAACTAACTATATTAAGTTAGATGATACCCTCTCTCAAGTGGGACTATGTAAGTTGCATAGGCCTAAATTGTACAAAAAGGAAGTGAAAAGGTAACACATCATCTAATTGAGATGATGATGGAACATTTAGTATGGATGACCCCATTTTGAATCTTTTCATGTACAATGTGCCGATCCATTTCAACATGCTTTGAGCCTTCATGAAATGTAGAATTATGTGCGATATGAATAGCAGATTCATTGCCACAATAGGTTGTTGATGACAAATTTGACAATTGCATCCTTATGGATTGTTGTTTTTTATGCAGCATTTTACTAAACTTATAATGAAAAATAGTAAATTGGTGGGTGGGTCAAGAGTTGTTTGAATTCGTTCAAACATAAACAAGTTGAATCGATTTAGAGTTTTAGCTGAAATTAGGATTCTTCAAATCCCCCTGCCTCTATGTTAGGTTAATACAAAGTACCTACTAATAATGACACAAGGATTGTATAAACGATCTTTAACCTTGTGGGACTTAGATGTCTCTCCATATATCATGTTTCTCTTCATCACTCAAGGGAAGTATACGCGTACAAACGCGACACACATAAGCACATTATGCAAAAAACGTTAATATTGTTCCCAAAGTAGGAACTTACAATCTCATAGGTAATTAAGTCCAGCCAGATGTGTTGCTCCTAAATTGTCATCTAAAGGATTTACAACTTGCACAGACGTCTTAAAACCTAAGCATCATACCATAAGATCCCTAATAAATTTAAGACTCTTGAGTAAAATTCATAAGTAACAATTCCAGTTAAAGCAAAATGTCAATCTATAACACCTAACCTAGGATAAGTGCAGAGTCTAGGGGGTAACTTTCTAGTTCGTCAAACCATTAACAGTAAAACATATGAAAATTAAATATAACTCACATCATATCTGAATAAAGAAATTGCATTAATAAATGCAATGAATAAATAGCCAAGTAAAAATAAAAGACCCTTTAAGAACAAATTTGTGTAGGTTTGAGACTCCTCTTTGATGCTCTAGTATCTTGACTTCGCCTTGAACTGCTATGTTCTGAATGAATATTTTGTGTGTGTATTTATATAGGCATATTTTGAACTGTTATAATTCTAGGCATTTTCCTCCAACCTGCAGGTGAAAAACAATAAGAAAGCAGACTTTTCTCACCTAAAGCACACGGGGTAAGTACTTGATCTTGCAACTATGCATTTGAGGTGATGCGCACGATGTAGCTTTGGTGTCCAGGTGCGAAAAAACACCATTTTTCTCCATTTTTTTTGTGTTTTCCTTCTTCGACTTGTTTTTGGAACTTCAGACATATTTTCTCAAACTTGTATTGTCTTTAAAGCCTTTCGAAACATTGATGATATTCATTCCTCGTCTTACATAAGTTCCATAAGATGTTTTTCTTGAAAAATTACATGATTTATTAATAAGTATACTCAAAATGCCTATGAGGTTGTCCGATTAAGGAAGAAACATAATTACAACGATTAAATCAAAATGATACAAAATGTCTCTTAAACCATGAACAACTCATCTAAAACTTCTCTAAATTGTCTTAATTTTTTTTATTAAAATGACTCAAAACATACTTGAAACATTATATGATCAGGCGTCATCACAACCTAAAACTTAAACTGTTGCTTGTCCACAAGTAAAAATGTAGCTTGACATCAAATTTTGCATAAACTTTTAAATAACAAAATTTTTCAGAGAGGATGCTTTAATCATCATTTGTTCCACTTCCAACTTTGATTAACTTACCACTTTCGCTCGTGCGAGGAAGACTTAGAAAAGATAGATCATACTCTCAACCATACTATATTCCATATTCTCTTTCTCACCTAATCTCGTACAAAGTAGTGCTAGTCATGAAATTTTTCCCACTCCAGTTGACATGTTAATGCACTTTGCTATGAACTTGAAGAAGTTCTAAACAGTCATTCAAAGTAAAGAACTACCACACATACTTTAGAGGTCTTTCTAGGTTATAATTTGGCTTAGGTTAAGGTATGATATATTTAGGAAAGTAGGCTAACAATCAATTTAGAGATAGATGCAAGCTACAGATTCCTAATCATTAAAGTAATACAAGCATTCCTTATATTTGCCAAAACAACATGAGTACTAATATAAACTATTTTTTTTTAGGAAACCAAATTTTTGATTTCTTGGCTCTTGTTTTTTCTAACTTTTTTCGTGTAGACCTTTTTTTATGGCTTAGTCTACAATTTTTTTTCATTCTTTTTATTTTTTTATAACCAAGTTCTACTAGCATCTCACCTCAAACATAAGACATTGTTAATTCCAAAGAACAGCCTCAAACCTTCCAATTCTTCTCAAACCTTCTAATTCTCATAAACATAATCATTTTAAAATTGGATGTTAGATTTAGATTAGGAGACGAGGTTAAATATAGGAATTATAAATTTAGTAGATTGGGTTGAAGTTATTTGGAGAATTGTCACCAAAATTTCTAGGATTTTTCTCCCAAAATTGGATTTGAATTCAGGGGTTTCTCACAAATCGTGTAGACAGATTCATTCGGAGTGAAGGCTTTGAAGACGGTTGGTGAATTCATCATTAACAACAAAGGATTAAGTTGACAGTTGCGTTTTATTTTTTGGTGTATTTTTCTTCTTGTAAACAATTTTTCAAACACAATATATATCTCATTTCCATTTGAAATTTGGGGCAGACTGATGACGGAGAAACATATGATATTTTAAGCTATGTTTTTAATTATGTTATTTGCATTTGAAGGAAAATAAGAGGTCATTTAGAGAGGTTGTCAATGGTTTAAGGACCATTTTGGTATTGTTTTCATTCGAGTCATTGTAATTCACTTTTATCCTAAATCATTCAACTCCGTAGGTGTTTTGGGTCATTTTAGTGAGAAATCATACAAATTGGCAAAACAAGACATCCCATGAAGGATTAGAGATATGAAGAATAAAGATCAATGGTTCTTAAAAGTTTTTGAAGACAATACAAGTTAAGAAAAATTCAACCCAAATTCCAAGGCATTTTAAGATGGAAAAACGCTCAAAAAAGGACATAACTACAAAATTCGCACCTGGGCTACTGCCACATGTGCCCTTGTGTGTCACTTCATGCGGGCAAAAAGCTTATTTTGCTTGTTTTTCAAGCTAGAAAGGTGAAACAAGCTCAATTCTCATCTCTTAAACCCTAAGTAATGATGCACTTTTAATAGAGATTCTTACACACACTCTTATTCATTCAGAAAGCTAGTGGTATAAGGAAAGAGTCAAGCACCAGAGCTTCAAGGCAGAAGATTTTTCCTCCTCCTCTTGTTCTCTATAGGGTATGTTTTTCTATTGCTTTGTAATGATGTCGGTTGCCATGTGCAACTAAACCTCTCTTGATTATGGTTCCAAAATGAACTTATTCTTATTTGTTGGATTCAATTAATAAAGTTTTTTTATTTAGTTTATGATTCAAGTGTTTGATTTAATTTGTATATGTCCGTTTTCAGTTCTTTTCAATTATATGTTGACCTGATCTCTAGGTGTAGGTATAGCATTAACAACCCTACCTCCGTCCGAACAAGACATTAGTAAGTTACCTATTTTCTAATCACTTTTAATTGAATCTAAGTATGATTGTTAGGGTTTTGATTCATCTTCAGGGGAACGACGTGATTTGAAACTTCACATTGTTATATCACGGGATTATATCATACTTTCTCGAATCAAGACAGGACATAAAATAATAATTAACTTCATATTCCACCCAAAGAAGGAGAAGAGATTCAAGGATACCCAATCGTCGTTAAACATCGGAATATTGTACATGACAATTTAAAAACCTGCAACCCATTTATCTCTTTTATTGTTTTTACTCAAATAAATTCCGTTAATTACTAAGTTGAACAACAATCCATGTGAAGACGATAAACTTAGTACTTTATTATTTGTTACGATTTGGTGCATTTGTCAATTTGTCTATCACAGATGTAGCCATAGTAAAGAAGATCTGGGAACTTCCTAAACAAATATGTGCGTTTATCTTCTTCTCTATCTCTTTAATTTGACATTTATATTAATAATTAATAAATTATTTTAAAATTGTATTGGTTCTTAGTTAATACTTAATAATGTATTATTTTATTATTATTGTCCACATTTTTTAAATAGCGTCCGTTCCTTGCTCCCACTCTGCTTTAATTTTTGGGTTGACCACACCGTTTTTCAATATTGATAATTATGATTGATGTGAGCTCTATACTTTAAAAAAGGGTCTCACTTAAAGTAGTAGAACTCGTATAAATTTCACAAAATAAAAGAATAAAGTTTAAAGAAATTGTTGAAAAAATGTGTTGGGTAGCCCTTCTCTCACATTAAACTTCTTCCAATTCTTTTTTTTTTGTTAAATAAATTATGACCAAGAATTGTTTTATGATTAATTTAACTTAGATTCTCATGAACAATTAGTTTTTTTTATGAAATTTATTAATCAATTAAAATAAATTGCTTGATTTTGAGATGTAATGCAGAATATGTGACATATTCATAAATATACCATGATCATTCTAACTCCTATTATTCTACTCATGCCTTTGAGCTCATTTTATGATAATAAATTAGTTAGCCATGTTTTGAGCATTTTTTTTTAAAAGAGTGTTTTGAGCATTATTATTATTATTATTTTTGGGAATTATTATTAGGAAAATGTTAACTAGTGTCCCCGAGGTACTGGTTAAGGACCTTAAATAGTAACTTTTTATAAAAGTTTGTGTAATCAGTGCATTGAGAATTAAAAACTTTTAAATTTTAAAAGAATAATTATTTTATTTAATATACTTAAAGAGTGCTCCGGAAACACTCGTTAACAAGACCTTGTTATTATTATTATTGGGCCACGCACCAAGTTTTTGAAGATCGAACATTGCAACCATGCTTGGCTGTTGTCCTGGCTGTCTTCTTTATCCTTTTAGTCAGTACTTGTCATGATATGATTGTTCTATTTATTATTATATTTATTACAAGTCTTAAATCATTCAATTAAATAAATAATCTTAAATCAATTAATAAGATAAGATAAGAATAAGATACATTGAATGTCAATGTCAAAAAAAGACATCGGATGTGCTGATTGTACTTGTTGTATTTTGTAAAATCACAAACAGAATTAAAAGGTTTCAAAACTCTTCTGAATTTTAGATATAAACAAACAACTATATCTAAATCTTATGCATTACTTACGTTATTTCAGGTTGAATTCAAAGAAAGAAAATTGAAGTGAGTTAGAAATGGCTTACAAATCCTTATCTTCTATCTCTGTGTCTGATATTGAATCCCTTGGAATTGCGAGAGAGCACGCTGCAACTCTCCACATGCGTCTCACGGAATTAATAGAAATTCATGGAACTGATGCATCTGCCACGTGGCAGAACATCACCAAGAACATCCTCAGCCCTGAACTTCCGTTTTCGTTTCATCAGATGTTGTACTATGGTTGCTTCAAAGATTATGGTCCTGACCCGCCCGCTTGGGTACCCGACCCGTATGCTCTCTTAACACTATCATCATAGACTATTTTTGGTTATTAATTTGTTAGTTAGTTCAAAAATGGATACCGGACACGAAAATGACATTTAGACATCGTAAATAATTTTATAATTAGAAATGATTGAGTATAACAACGTATCTATTGTGTTAGATACATTTCATCTGAAGTGTCGGTGCTACTTATGTTATGTATATGGTGTAACTGTAATAGCAATTTTTTCTACTAGATGTGTAATTGGAATGTCGCATAAGGGTGTGAGTTCAAATCTCGCTGTTGATGTGAGGACCTAGTTAGTGTAGTACATGTGTAAATGCTTTTGAGCCTTGTAGCTTTTTCGAGTTCTCGAGAGTCATTTAGTCTAAGCTTTTTCCTTAAAGAAAAATAAGCAATAAAAGAAAAAGGCAGCCCGGTGCACTAAACTCCCGCATACGCAGGGTCTGGGAAGGGGTCCCACCATTTGGTGTATCAGGACTTGAACCCGTGACTGAAAGGTCACGGTTTCAAGTCCTGGAAACAACCTCTTGTATAAAAGATAAGCTATAATTCTTCAAATTTTCAGTTAAAGTGAGATAACTTTAGTGAAAACCTGTAATTTCTATATGTTATTAACCTATTCATTTTTTAAGTTAGGTAGAAGTTGTATCAAGTGAATGATGAAATTTTGAAAAATGTGTGATAATTGAAGTTATGATTATGAAGTAAAAGGTTGTGTACTTCTTTTGTTTGTTGTGATTAGGGAAAGTGTTACATTAACAAATGTCGGTCGGTTGCTTGAGAAGAGGGGTAAAGAGTTTCTGGGTTCACTATATAAGGATCCAATTACAAGCTTTGCTGATTTCCAGAAATTTTCAGTCTCAAACCCTGAGGTCCATCTAAGATAATCTTATTATTTATTTTTAATTTTTTAAGTTTTCTTATATTTGGCCATGTTTGTCATTGTTATTGTGTATTGTTTCAGGTTTATTGGAAAACTGTGCTGGATGAAATGAACATATCATTTTCTAAACAACCTGAATGCATCTTACGTGACAATCTCGCCAAGGATGGTTCGTCCTCATACCCAAGTGGTCAATGGCTTCCTGGAGCATCAATTAATCCTGCACAGAATTGCTTGAATTTGAATGGGAAAAGAAATTTGAATGACACAGTAATATTATGGCGTGATGAACTACAAGACGATCTCCCTCTTCAAAGGATGACACTTGAGGAATTGCGTCAAGAGGTTTGGTATGCTGCAAATAGCCTATTCATTTGTTATTACAGTTTTTTATTTCTTAAATGATTTAGCTATGAATTGTTCAATGGATATCTTCATAGTTACTCATCACATTTTTAAAGTGGATGTTTGAAATTTCTCTATTTTATTCTCTCTGCTATAGCTATGTATGCGCAACCTGCCTCAACCTATTCTTTTTACGGGGTTGACATGATTGGTTTCTTATGGACCTTTCTTAAACACATGTTTGTTAGATAAGAGAGAGAGCAGTAGGATAGAGAGGAATGGGTCGAAGGAGGTTATGCAGGATTATAAGAGACACACATGGTAACAAATCGAATTGGACTTCTTATGATGGCGGTTATGGGTAGTTATGCTTTTATCATGTGTCAGTTATGTATAGCAGTTATGGGTTATGTGTGTTTCTGTTTTAGAATAAATATAGACAGGAAAGGATAAAGTGATTATGGGATATTTCTGATTTGTTATGGGAGGGAGAGACCAAGCTCTCTAATTCCTGGATGGAAAGGCCATGACTCTCGAATTTCTTGGATAGTAATTGTGTATAATATATTTTTCCTTAGTTTATGTGTGAATTCTATATTATCTAGAGTGTGAGTAATTGTCTGTTGAAAACGTTTCTGCCATCAATGAAAGTCAGTTTCTACTATTAACGTGTATTTTGGTACTAGTTTCTAACAATTTCATTCTCCATTGCTCACCATTCTAAAAGGAGCTCTGCTTCCTGGTTTTGTAATCCATTTTTAGTGTCGATACCAGTTTCTATCAACTTCGTTTTAAAAGTCATTAATCAACCAAGGACCACCTTAAGTTGTTGAACTTCATGTGTAACCCTATTGTCAGTTTTTTTTTTGTTGCAGCTGGCAACAGAAAATTTGTTTAGTATATCATAAGTTGACTTTATTCTTGACCAGAAATGATAGCTTTCATGAGAATTTCCAACTTGAAAGTGTTGGCTGATAGGCCTGCACTACCAGAGTATAAAATTCAATTTGATGGCTTGAGTATTGAAATTTGGTAGATTTTGGTTTGGACCAATTATACCAGAGAATATAGACAGTAGCAGAGAATATAGACGGTGGCTTTATGCCGCAGTTTTCCCAAACTTTATAATGTCCTAAGAGATACTTTTACATTTTATAAGATTTGGCTGGCGAGGTATGCATATCTATAGGACCGAGTGCAAGTTTCTGTCTTGGAGAAAGGAGCACACACACGCAAACTCTTTACATGCTTTCTAACATATATTTGAAGCAATATTGTCAAATAGGGTGCCTTACTAGTGTAGCGGCCCGCATGTAGATGGTACAGGACACACAATAGCAAAGCAGTTTAGTGTAATGGTCGTAGAAACTGCTGTAGTGGCCAACATAACAGTTGTCGCGGCAAGATAACGCCGCACGTAAGAATGAGATGAAAATTTCCAAAAATTCTCTTCAAATTTATTTTATGGTCTTCGACTGGGACATGATAGGAACTTCACAATTAAAACAAAATATCGGAGCAGCATTTGGGCTTCTCCTTTTTCACTTTTTCTCACTCCTGTTGTCATTTTCACTATCCTCACGGGTCAGTCTCAGTCACATCTAGTTGTTACGTTCTTATATACATAGTATAAATCATATTAAATGTATTAAAATTTCAGAAAAGTTATCATCCCACTAGCCCTTACAACATTTTTGAGGTCCACAGCTACACTCCACTATCTGAAGTTGATAATACTCAATTTAAAGATAGTCAGTCTAACCAACTTGTGCCAAAAAGTATAGGTGATAGATTTATACCAGAGTTTTTTTTTTCATGGTAGACTTTTGAATTTCAAATGGTGCACAGTGTGGTTAGTCTAAAATTATATTTTCTAGTTTCAGTATTGAAAACAGCCAAATGAAACTACGTTGCTTCTGTTAACTGTAGGTTAGTTGCATATGCTCTTGAATCACTGGGTCTGGAGAAAGGATCTGCAATTGCAATTGATATGCCAATGAATTGTACATCTGTGGTCATCTACCTAGCTATCGTTCTTGCAGGTTATGTAGTTGTATCCATAGCTGATAGTTTTGCGCCACGTGAAATATCAACCAGGCTTAAAATATCAAATGCAAAAGTCATATTTACTCAGGTTTAATCCCTAATATCTTTTGATTACTTTTTCTTTTTATTCTCTGTACACATTGTATTGATTTTTTTTCCTGCCAAGTAATTGTTTGATTACTGTTGAATAATTGGGATTTTGGGCAGGAAAGGAATAGAAGAGAGAATAGAGATTCAATGACTTGATATTGATATTGATTTGATCTGACACAAAATTCAAGTTACCAACCTTATTTATACTAGTACTAGACTCCTAATCCAAACTTAACGAGTAAACAAATAATGAAATATGATGAATCTTTTCAAGTGGGCATCACTCCTCAGAGATCTTCTAAGATACTTTATTTATTATGAAATACAAAATATTATGAGATATGTTCAATTATTCTTATAGTCCTGCTTAAGCTAAGCTTTTATCCGAACACACTTAAGGAAAAAAATAGTGTAATGCAGTCCCACTTTTGGACTAGAGATAGGTTAGACAGCATTGCCCTGGCGTAAGTAATAACTGAGATAAGTCACTACTAGTGTATGGTTCATCCGTGAGAAAGAATTCATCACAAAAATGAGTCAACTGGAGAAGTAATCACTTATATGATTCATTACTGCAAAAAAGAAGCATGATAAACATTTTTCAACTCTCTTTGTCTACCTCAATGTTATGCTAGCACTTAAAGAAAGCCATACAATAGGTAAAATAGTGATAAAACGTTGATGGTGATTGTTGTCATTGTAATCCTTTTGTACGAGTTGATCATTTGGGTGGTTGCTTGTTTTTCACAAGATGAATCATGCTAGTGGTAACTTTTCTTACAATTGATAATATTTTATAGCAACTTGTGTTGGATATAACTCACACAAGCCCTTCGTCCCAGGAGTTTTGATGAAGCTTGCAATATTTTTTTTAATGAATTTATAAGATCTTTTGTACTTGCTGTTCATAATTACTTGCCAAGAGTTTCCATTTATCGTCATTTCACTGATGTCTCTTCTTCCTTGGTAATATACCAATCAGCTCTTCAGAATTATCCTGGTCATCATGAATCATAATGAGTCATCGCTCCGACAGTGCTTGCCTCGCGGATCTCTCAAATATCCCCAATTGTCTTATGGAGCCTACTTTTGTTTCTTCCTAAATGTTAACCTTCAAAACAAATAAAATCTTAGTAAGCTTTAGTTTGAAGCGAAGTGTTAGAATAACAAGAAAACATCTCACAATATCATGAGATGATCTCTATGTAGTGGTTTCCATGTTTCATTGTATTTCAAAAGTTGTTCCATTAGTTAATTAGGATTATGAATGTAGTGAAAATAGGAATTAAAACTTTGTATTTTATGTCCTTTACATAATCGATGTCAAATTTAGAATATCTAGTCTCTATCCTTTCTTTTTATTCTTCCCTGCCTATAATAAAATAATTTCAACACATTTAAAATTGCTAGTTTATTTCTTGATACATATCTACTATTGCTGTTGTTAGGTTTCAATTATGTGACTAATTACATTGTTGTAGTTATTTACTTTTTCTTGTTTATTCTTTGCTCTCCTTTCCCTCTGCTACTTATCAGGATCTCATACTTCGTGGCGATAAAGCCCTCCCTCTTTACAGGTGAAAATCCTTTTAACAGTTGAGTTGTCTCCTTTATCAATAATTTGATATCTCACGTCGTTACTTGACCTGCTTCCCAAATGCAGTAGAGTTGTGGATGCCCAATCTCCCATGGCAATAGTTATCCCAACTAGAGGCTCTGGATTCAGCATGCAACTGCGTAACGGTGACCTTTCATGGTGTGATTTTTTGGAGAGAGTCGATAAAATCAAGTATGCCCTTTGATTTTTATTTTGATTTATTTATAGTTATAGAATTTCTGAAATGCAAAAACATTGTTAGGTGATATGCCTCGGATCCTTTCAACATTCTTATGTGTGATGTTTACATATGATCCGAAAGCTCTTCAGCATGAATAGTTTTGATTATCATAGTCTCTTTCAATCCTCATTCCCATTTATTATCATGTAACATACAGAGGCAAGGAATTCATAGCTGCAGAACAACCAGTAGAAACATTTACAAACATTCTCTTTTCTTCTGGAACAACAGGCAAGTTAACATTTGTATTTTTGTCCTGAAATCTTACGTATTTAGACAAAAAAGCTTGATACAAGAAATTTGAGGTCAAAATATTAGTCCAGTGTTAAGACTTCAATCACTTTATTAATCTGGCCCAAATCTCATTGTTGTCTAACTTTGTGGTATAGGTGATCCAAAAGCAATTCCATGGACCAATATTACTCCTCTAAAAGCTGCTGCAGATGCGTGGTGCCACTTGGACGTTCGTAAAGGTGATGTAGTTTGCTGGCCCACTAATCTTGGATGGATGATGGGGCCATGGCTAGTATATGCATCATTGTTAAATGGAGCTTCAATGGCTTTGTATAATGGATCCCCACTTGGCTCTGGCTTTGCCAAATTTGTACAGGTATAAAACATCCTTCCGTCTTAATTTTCAACTGTTCCCTTATCTTTTCTTGCCTATCAACTTTTGATATTCATAGACTGGCACAGTCACATAAGTTTCTATCACTACCAATATCACCTCACATTCAGCACTAGGAAGGTGCTGGGGTCAGCAATGAAGACAGCCCTAAGTTTCCGCGATTAAGATGGCTACGGGTGTACTGCGCGTTTTTTCGAACATGTTCTGCTGTTTTATTCATATTGGGTGCTGTTTTGACCTGTTAGGATGCTAAAGTAACAATGCTTGGTGTGATTCCAAGTCTTGTACGGAGCTGGAGAAATGCAAATTCTACATCCAGCTATGATTGGTCTGCTATCCGGTGAGCACTATTTAATCAACTACCCTAATACACTAACAGCGTACCACATGAATGCGAATTTATGATTATGCAGCATCTGATTGGAACTATTATTTTAACCGTAGTTGCTTTGCATCCACTGGGGAAGCATCGAACGTAGATGAATACCTTTGGCTGATGGGAAGAGCTCGTTACAAGCCTATCATAGAATATTGTGGTGGTACAGAGATTGGGGGTGGATTCGTCACTGGATCATTACTGCAGGCTCAGTCATTGGCTGCTTTTAGCACACCGGCAATGTGCTGCAATTTGTTTATTCTTGCAGATGATGGACATCCTATTGTAAGCACTATTCATTCAACTTTACTTTTGAACAATTATCAGTGTTTAGCGAGCTAGTGAACCATATGCAGTTCTTGTATGCATAAATGACATAAAGCTGATTTTTTACTTTCTTAGTTATGAGTCTTATGACAAACCTTTATGTCTTTATAATTACAATTACTAAGAATATTGAAATTCTATATATTGTTTTTGTTCTATAAGTTTTTATCTTGTGTCTGCCAATCTTCTAAAAATTCAAATGATCTCTGAAAGACTGCAACATCATGTTGCTTTCTTGAACAAACCAATGAGATGATTAAATACTTCAACTCAAGTTCAATCTTCTTTTCCATTACAGCCACATAAAGTTCCAGGAATAGGTGAGTTAGCTCTTGGCTCCCTGATGCTTGGGGCATCAAACACACTGCTGAATGCTGATCATTTTGGTGTCTATTTCAAGGGAATGCCTCTCTGGAATGGAAAGGTAGACATACAATTCTCTTTTATGATATCTTGAATTCTTGAATATTGACAGTTGAGTTTCTCTCTAGCCAGGTTTTACGAAGACATGGAGATGTATTTGACCGTACATCTAGAGGATATTATCATGCGCATGGTCGTGCAGATGATACAATGAACCTTGGAGGAATCAAGGTAATTTTTTTCTCTATAATAATAATAGTAATAATTAATAATGTATTAGAATATTAGGTAATGCCTGGGGAATATGGTATAGCTTCCCCTGTTGTCCTTAACCTTGTTGTCTAAAATAAAATGTAATAATACACAACTGGTAGAACAATGTAAGGATAGGACCATGAACACTTCATTGGCATATGAATCTTAATCATTATATGATATCAACCTCCATAGGATGCATGAATACAAACTCTTCATCTTTGGAATATAAATTGGGGCATGATGTATAGTTACTGAAAATAATAATAAGATACAAAGATAGATAGAATATGATATCAAATAAATGACATGAGTTTGTGTTGTTAAGCCTTTTTACTTATAATTTGCTCCATGTTACAATCATATAAATCTAAATTTTATTTTGTTTTCTTTATTAATAAACTAGTTTCTCTATTCAAGTGCATGTGCATTCTACTTTATTAGCATGCTCTGACATATCATGTTATTTCGATAGGTGAGTTCGGTTGAAATTGAACGTATATGCAACGGAGTAGATGGTAATATTGTGGAAACAGCTGCCATTGGGATACCACCTTCTGGTGGAGGTCCTGAGCAGTTGTCTGTAGCTGTTGTACTGAAGAATTCAAACATCACACCACAAGATTTACAGAAACTGAGGATGTCTTTTAATTCAGCTCTCCAAAAAACTCTTAATCCATTATTCAGGGTACTTATTAATTTCTACATATTCATAAAGTTCATCATCATAGTATAGTTTGGTGTTCTAAATACATGCTCGTTTGTGTAGGTCTCTCAAGTAGTACCAGTGCCGTCTCTTCCTAGGACAGCCTCAAACAAGGTTATGAGAAGGGTTTTGCGGCAGCAACTTGCGGAACAAAGCCAAAGTTCTAAAATATAAGAATTTTATTAATTGAAAGTTTGATTTCTATTAGATTACAAAATAATTTGTATAAGTAGCCTCCCTTGTAACTCATTTGTACCTTCTATAATAAAACTTTTATCTGTGTTTTACTCTCTCAAGCTTTCAAGCTTTGGCTCTCTGTTTTCCTCTTCCTCTAATTCTTAACATGATATTAAAGCAACCCATATGATTAGAGCATTGATTTTCCATGGACGACTGATAGGTTAAAAACTCTCGCCGCCACTCCTCCTTACATGAATGGATCCTTCCCCTGCCACATGGCCTTTGCGAAGTATGTCAGCAGCTTCTGCAAATTAGCAGACAGCTCTGCCATACTTCATTTCTCAATCAATGACTTCGTTTTCGTGTTTGCTATGTTGTTGGAAGTTGTCACCATAGCTCGTGGTTAGAGCTCAATGATCACACCGTTGCACCTCTTTTCTCTTCTCCCACGTTCATCAAGTTTTAGTGTTTATCTGGTGATGGTGCGAGTCATGGTTGCTTTAACTCAGTTGCTTCAGTTGAAAGGGACAAAATACCTCAGAAAAAGGAGGAATTCACTTGGAATCAGGTGAATTGATACAAATGAAGCACATACACAAACACGGGCACCAGACACAACACTAACATAGACACATCGATACCAGTAAAATTTTGTGAATATGACATAATTAAATGTAATCACAAGTGTCAATTTTATGTTGGTGTCGGACACGGCATGTGTCGGACACTAAGACATGCTTTCAATCAGAAGTGTTCGTGCAATAGAGCTACAAACTCTTTAGAGAAATGTCTCCACATTCATCTTCTCATATGTCCATCTGGAATCTTAAAATCCAATTACAAGAAAAAAAATAGAGATAAAAAACAAATTGTATTGTAATTCCACTAAAACAAAATATACAAGGTTGTTTACCAAATCACATATTTTAAAAACTGTCATAACACTAAATACAAGGTTAATTTAAAGACAAGTCAATTCCAACATCAACGGTTAATTCCATATGGATGGTACACCAAAGGCTGGTTTCTTCGATTATTCCTGATGGCATAGCAACCTAAGACATATATGCTAGTGAGGAGAATAAGCACACAAACATTGAATATTGTGAGATATCTCCATTGGTTCCTTATGTTAGCCAACACTTCTCCTTTACATGAATTGCAATCATAACACAGTTTGTTCTCCTTGTTTTTCCATGTGAAGCAATCTGTATCATTCACTGCTGGACCTGTTTTTGGAACTTCCCAGAATGTTGCATTTTTCATTGTGAATCCACATTGCACTGGTGGCTTACAGCATCCAACCTATTAGAAACAGAAAAACAATACAAGAAACATTACTAAACGGAACCACAATTCACATCGTAGTGCTCGGCGACATCGTAACCGCAGTTTTTTTTTATCAGCAAAAATATTAATATATTTAGAAAATGGACGAGTACAAGTAGTACTAAACCCGAAATTTTTGGTCGCATTTGCCTATAATACTACCATGATGATAACTAGTTTTAGTTTACAAAACTTATCATCATTCTCAGAATATTCATCAAATTAGACGGTTATTGCAGAGTATTGGATTGTTTGTTCACCCACCTAGGATCAATAGACGGTTTTTTTTTTTTTTAGAAATTCGGGATCAATGGATGATGATAACTATTTAGTTTACAAAACTTCTAATCATTCTCACATTATTCATCAACATATTATTATATGTGTAGATTTGGGCATTTTCATAATGAATTCAAATTGAACTATCTAGATTTTAATTTGCTACAATACAATATTTTTTACACCAATTAAATATATGGCAAACAAAACATGTGCAAATACAATGACAATTCACGCTCCAAATGTACTGTATATATTAATATCGTATTTGACCACAATTCTCTGCAATATGATCGTTATTAGGCACAACTATAACTATAGTGCTAAGTTACATAGTCCAATTGCAATTGCAACCATATTATAAAGATTTTAAAAGTCTTTACAATATCATCGCAATTGCAATTGTGACTACATCGGCCACAATCGCTTATATTTTAGGTTTGCATGATAATTACAATTGCAACCGCAACTACAATTTAAAAAGGAAGTATGACTAACCTGCGCTGCCGAAAGATTCCGGTGACAAAAACCTACACCCACCAAACAACTCTTAATATCATTCCAATTTTTATCATTAATAACATATTGCTGCAACCATAGCGAAAAATCCGCAACCTTATACTCTCCAAAACCTTTATCAGAAACCTTTTGACCAACAACCTTATTAGTCACAAACAGTGCAAAAACAGTGAACAACATGAACGCTAATATAACAAAAAACGTTGCAAGAAGATAAGCATAGAGAGCCTCATTGATACGGAACATCGAGCCCGTTATTCCAAGAACCGATACGACGAAAATAAAGAAGGCGCCGAAGAGAAGAGGATACATCAACACTTTAAGGCAGTCGGTTTTGTGGAAGTGGATGTATGCAGAACCAGCCATGCCAGCGAGTGAAAGCAGTAAGGTTAGAATGTTTAGGGTTCCAACCAATGTGTTGCTTATGCGGAACATTTTTTTGTTGTGAATTGTTTTGTGACAACGTAAGAGAATTTGGAGAAGATTATAAAAAGAACTGCTTTGTAGGGGTAACGGTATGTCGAGGGTTGTGGAATGATGTGTAGTTTTAGATTGATCAGTTGGAGAAATTTGGGATTGGGATATATGCATGAATGACATGTTAATATACGATTCTTTTTTATTTAATTTTTTTTATACTATCTCTATTCTTATTCTTATTATGGTAGACAAATTATTTTTTAATTGAATAACCAATGTATATATCTGAATAACCGACAAATTTTTTTATACATCAGTTATTCAATAAATCTATAATGTGAATTGTCTTTTATAATAAGGAACAAAGATAATATAAAAATTTGAGTTTAAAATCTATGAATTGTCGGTGTAAAGTTTTTTTACATATGCATCATATGATATGTTGTCATCTCAATTAATGGATATAACAATTCATATGTTTTTATATTCATTAAATGATATAACAACGCATTAATGGATTCATGTGTAAAATAAATTTACATCAGATGCGCATCCAAATGAAATATATAAAATTTAATTATGTTATGATAAAAGAAAAATTGTGGTTGATATTTGGACCATAGATAAACAAAAGCGATGTATTTTTTAACCAATATAGACATAAACTTCATTGTAAATTAGTTTTATACCGATGTGAAATGAGATTAATTAATATTTTTTTCAAAAAGAGATGTGTTTTTTTTTTTTAACAAATCAAAATGGAATATCTAAGGTTTTAACTATTTTCAACTTGACCATCCCATTTTTCCTTTAAAAAACAACTAAACAATTTTTTTAAAAACATTCCTTAAAAAAAATTAAAAACATTTTTTCAAAGAAAGTTTAAGAATTGATTAAAAAATGTGTTAATTAATTTTCACGTCTTTGAAATTTTTTAAATCGATCCTAAAACTAAAAGAAATGTAATAAAGTTCATGAGCTATTTTATATTTTTCAATTACATCCTATTGTCAAAATAAGTCCCTTAATAATTTATTGTTTTTAAATAAGTCTCTGAACTAATTTAAACATATGAAAATGGATTTCATATATATATATATATATATATATATATATATATATATATATATATATATATAATTTGTACATTATTTGTTATCATTTTTATCTAATTGACAAAGAAATTTAAAAGAAAATAGATAAATTTTAATATTTTGATATATAAGTACGTATGGAATGAGAACTATTGTTTACATTGACATATGATACTATTAATAACTGTTGTTTTTTAGAAAGGGATAAAATCTGAAAGAACGCCAAAGAAATGGAAGAAGTAATTGAGGATATGATGAAGACTAAACCCAAAATAATAAAAATAAGGTTTTGGTTTCTTAAACGATTAATACACCTTGCTCAAAAAAAAATAAATCAATACATCGTAAGGCTCGGATAAATTATAGTGGCGCGTGTGACGGTTAAGTTTAGTATGTTTTCTTTTGTTCACAAAACTAGGCATCTCTTAGGACATAATCCAACTACAATATCGCCACCTTATATACAGTATTATCAAGGGAACTCTTTCATAAAATAATAATACCACTACAAGAAAATGATGTTTTAGATTCAGCAGAAAAATGGATGCTAAAAGGCTAATTGTGGATGCTAACAACCTTTTAGCATCAGTATTGAGTCCAAAAAATTGACGACAGTAAACTGACGCTAAAATTGAAGCTAAAGGCATAATAAAAGTGTATATTATGCAGCTGCTACTTAGCATCTATAAAAGTGGACGCTAAAATATAGGCAAATTAAGCATCAGAATATGTGGATGCTAAAATCAAATTTAAAAAACAAAATTCTGTCAAAATTAGAGTTCGAAATTGTGGATGCTAAAATTAATGCACAGATATAAATTTAGTTCAATTACATTAATTAACCAGAATAAATATGATTATTTTTTTGTTGGTTAACTATCCCTAACCAGACTTACAAAATAATGTTTAGGACTTAATAATATAATATTATAGATATAGAAATTAAAATAAGACATGAAACTGAGGCATCCAATTAAAAGAACATATATAATGAAGTCTTAACCATAAAATTAGTAGAAACTAAACATAATCATATAGTTAAATTACTAGAAACTACACATAATCCATCAAATTAGTATACAGAACATCTACCTATAATCAAAGTCATGTCTCTCCGTCCACCTCTTGCCTATCACCAGTAGAGTGTATACACTGCAAGGTCCAAACATATGAAAGCGGCGCGTGGATGTGTGATGGTCAAGTTGAGCTCATTCTATCTCATTCACAAAATTGGGTATCCCTTAGTGCGCACTCCAAGAATCATACATCCTTCTTAAACACACTAGTATTGTGTGAACTCCTTCCTATGTGGTATTTCTAGTATTTTTTTCAAGTCACAAACTAGTATACTCTTTTTTCCAACAATAACAACATTCGCATCAAATTTAATGGCTCCATTTAAATGTTATAACTAAAAGATCACATGCATTTTTCATGTTCCCTTTCGCCATTATCACTTCATCTCCATCACTCACTTTATAACACCATAACTAATCATCTTGAATATCATTTAAGATGTCATATTTTGATATTGGATAACATGAATTTAAGTATGCAATACATCATCATTAAGTCATACTCTTCTCTTAGATGAAGTACAAGGTACATATTTAGGGCATACATGAACAATTAAAGGACTAGTCTTTAAGAGCTTAATTTACTGGTCTTTACCCTTAGTCACATGTTCATCTGAAACATAAAACTAAAATAGGTATGATTATATCTCAATGAATTACATACTAAATTATATGATTATAAGCCTAATTCATAATTATGCACCACGCATTATCTTAGTCAAATTTTACTACTAACCCGTGTGAGTTTGAGTCATCTCAAAGTTCGTTGTATGCCAATCGAGTAAACTTCTACAGACAACTGCTCATAATTTATTATTAGCAAAAGACTTTAACTTAATCTACATAATATATACAATGTTAGGCATAATATACTTATTAAATTCATTATACAATTCTTTAATTCATAACAAGTTTATACTTCATTTATTTATCCACTATGCCCCCATCTCAATTTATATAACATTAACCTCGGTTTATTGATCATATATTGTTCATTATAGCAAACCTTGTCATTCGAGTTAACAATGACTTAGGATAATTTAATATAACAAGATGCGAAACCACTTTACAATAAGGCAGAAACACATAATCTAATTAATCTAGTGTAAATTAGGGGAGGATTACAGTTGTAATTTCTTTAGAGAAAGAATAACTTTATGTAGCCATAACTAAGGGGGATTATAACCTAGATGTAATGGCCAATATGGTCGTAATTCCTCCAAAACCAGAATCATCTCAAATTTTTTGTCCTTGTTCTCTTGTACATTTCGTTCCAACTTTTCCAATCCAAAAATTACATTGAATAAAATTGACTGAAAAGTTTTCTAAGGCATAAATACCAACTCAAACCATCCAATTATTATAGTTTGGTTTCATCACTTAATCACTCAATCAATCAATTGTAATACCATAATTTCTTAAGATTTAACATAACATCACTAACTCTACCCATATCTTACTCGTTCATCCAACCTATCTTTAAAATAAGGAACTCAACAGAAATTAAAGGTTTGATCGGGTAGTATATAGATTGTGAAACATATAACTGCATGGAATGCTCTAAGATGGACGAAGGAACAACTTTTTTCTCGATGCCCTAGTTGAGATGCTAACTGAGATAAGATTAAGGAAGGTGATAATTTGAGTTTAGAGTTACTTTTGGTTTGTGGGAGATGGATGTAGATGAAAGACTTTGATGCATGAATTTTCACTAGGTTGAGGGAGACAAGAGTTTCTCCCCCTTTAGAGTGAATAAGGCACGCGAGAAAGATATATATATATATAGATAGATAGATAGAGAGAGAGATGAGTTCCTCATATTGACATTTTTCCTTTTAAAATGGAGATCAAGGATGCTAAGTTACCAAATATTCCTTAGCTGTAACAATTAATTCTTATGTTACCCATGATACATAATGTTACTACTAGAAATCATATTAAGGGAATATGGCAAGTTAATATTAACCCTTAAGAAAAGTTTGCCCTCAAAATTTAAACTTTATCGGAATAGGTGAGGATAATTTGTTTGTATTTCTTACTTAAGCTCCCATGCAACTTCCTTTAGAGGCGATCCTTCCCAAACTAAATTCACTAAAGGAATCTCTTTTTTCCTTAGTGCCATGGTAATATGATATATGACTTGAAATGGTTGACATTGGAAAGTGAGATCTAGTTTTAGTTCCACTATCTTAACTACTAAAGGTTGGAAGAGGTGCATAATGTATTTCTTGAGTTGAGATACATGAAACATGTTGTGAAGGCCAGATATTGAGGGTGGTAAAACTAACTGATACACCAATGTGACTACACGTTTTTGAATTTGAATAGGTCCTACATAGCACATACTTAGCTCCTTGTTTTGAAAATTCATCTCAAACCTATCTTCTGGGTTACCTTCCAGAATACATGATCACCTTCTTTGAATTCAATAGGCCTTCTTCTATTATCTATATAGATATTTTTTCTACTCTGATCAATCTTTATCTTTTCCTTAACTAGTCTTATCTTTTATTTGGTTTCTTGGATAATTTTGGATCTAGATATCCATTTATTTTCAACTTTCAACAAACATAGAGGTGTATTGCGCTTCATGTGATACAATTTCTTGTAAGCCGTTACCCTAAAAAATGCAAGCATGCATTATATCTTCTAATGTATGAATGGTTCTCTAAGTCTGACCATTTGTCTAAGGGTGGTATTTCATGCTAAGGTCTAGTTGAGTCCCTAGAGCTTAATTGAATGTCTTCTAATACCTCAAAGTGAATTTTGGTCTCGATCTGACACAATGCTAACTCATACTCTTTGTAACTTTACTATTTCTGATATGAATATCTTAGTAAGTTTAGATGACGTGTAGGTGGCTTTCACTAGTAGGAAGTGAAACAATTTAGTTAATCTATAGACGATCATACCATAAGAATCATGGTTCAATCGAGTAAGAGGAATCATACCATAAAATCTATGGAAATCTTCTCCCATTTCGACACTAGTTTCTACAGTGGTTGAAGCATTCCTACTAGCCTCTAATGTTCTATCTTGACATTCTAACATATCAAATATTGAGCAACAAACTTTGTAATGTCAGTTTTCATCCCTAGTCACCAATAATCTTTTCTCAGATCCTGATACATCTTTATTGAACTCAGATGTATAGCAAAACTAATCATGTGGACTTATTCTAATATTAGGTTCTTTAGATTTGCATTGTTTGACACATAAATTATCCTTTTTAAGTGGACAACTCCATTATATTCCTTTTTAAAATCAGGCTTGTTCAACTTAGCTTGCAAATTAACGTCCAACGCTTGAGCTTGGTTAATCTACATTTGATTTTACTCAACAGGGATCCATCTTCCAAACAAGTGATATTCAATTTAAGATCTTCGAGGTCTTCATACAAACAACACTCATGCATCATCATTTATGCCTCATGGAATGATTTTCTACTCAAGGCATCTATCACTGTAACACCCTAAACTCTCAAAGCGATAAATTACGCTAATGATACGACATATCAAGAGTCTAGATTTTACTTCACCAATAAATCACCAAGCATGCATAAATAAGAACTTTCTCAAAACATCGCAGCGGAATAGAACATCATAACATCAACACCTAAATAAAATATTTCAATAGTCATCCAAATATAATATGTCTTCAAGTATCCATGTCATCATCAATACATAGTCTCAAAAATATTCAACCGACATAATAAAGATAAACGTCGAAGACCGACCCCTAATCAGAGCCCTAAATCTAAGACGTCAAAAGCAATAAACGAGGTAGCTCCAAGCTATCCTCAAGCAACTCACTAAAGCAATCTATTCTTGCACACTGTCTACCCATCCATGCGGATAAGGAAGGCGGTTAACCAAACGTCCCAAACGACCACTGGGGTTAGCTCATAATTCACAATCAAGATATAATCAAGCATAAGCATTCAAGGATTCATGCATAACACATATACATACTTAACATTCCTAAAATACTATCATCACATATATATATTATCCCCAGTTCAACATCTATCATGTTATCAAACCTCCATCATAGCATAGCAAGCATATTCAATCTCTAATAAAATCATCGACAAAAGCTCATCATTTATCAACATCAATTAATGAAATGATTACTCATTTTATTCCTCATTTACATTAATCAACTCAACAAATACAATTCATCATTTCAAAAGAATAAGCAAGAAAGTCATCGTCACAAAAAAGATCATTAAAATCAAATTCATATAAATCACATTTCGTTATTGTCACTAAAGAAAACATTGTAAATTAAAATCACCAAGTGTACAAGTATAACAAAACATCATCAAGTACACAATTCACCAAGTTCACCGATGCACATAAATCACCATACACATATTCAACTAATTCACTTGATTCACCAATGCACATAAGCAAGTATGACACTTGTCAAGTTATGCAATGCACCTAGACACGACTTTTATATGTATGTGGTACCAAGTCAACACCGAGGTTGTCACCTCAAGATACATACGTATCATAATCGTCGCTAATATGAATGCAAAACATTCGATCATCGCCAATATGAATACAAAGTATTCGTCGTCGCCAATATGGATATAAAATTCGGTCGTCGCCAATATGGATATATAATCTGACACCAACATTATGAGTGCATGAACATATGACTCAATCAATGCATATGTTCAACATCAAGTCGTCAACAATCATCAACAATTTTCAATACATGCATACACCATCAAAGTCGTCGCCAATTGCATGTAAGAATTCGTCGCCGATAATAATTCATCATCATTAAAATCAACATCATAATCATCATCAAAAATCAACATAATCAACATCATAATCATCATCAAACATCAACAACAATCAACTTATCAAATATATGGTTCCAAAATCACCTTCTTTACAAAGTACGGTCAAATGACCACAACACAACATTCATCCAATTAAACATCCAAACATTATAGATTCATTCACGTTATATCATATTAACATGAATTCGAGTCTTCTACAAGTTATCTAACCACAAGGTATCAATTCGACAAGGTTCGCCTAAGTTTAAGAAAACTAGCATTTTTCGACAAATTCTACAAAACCAAAGTAAATGAATTCAAACGCCTCGACCGAGTATACACACAAATCACATATAAGTGCAGTAGCATGTACACGTACATTTCATAGGCTAAAGCCGACAATTACTCAAAATTCCCAAGTTCGTATCGTTTCTCTCATTTTCCAAGTTATCCATCAAAACAAATCAAACAAGTTTGAATGCCTCAACTACGTATATATACAATACACATATGAGTGCAGTAGTGTATACATCAACGTCTCATAGGCTAATTCACTTATATCCTGAAGTTTTGCAAGGTTCGTATCATTTTACCATTTTTAAAGAATTCAAGTTTTCAAGGCAAAACCAAGTTAAAGTCCATGAATCACATCCAAAATATTTCTACAAATCATAAATATTTCACTCAAATAGGAACACAATTCTACATGAAAAAGGAACACAAATTTCATCATTTAAATTTACAAAAAGTCACAATTATAACAAAAGCACGTAAACCCACAAGTAGAAAAAGTGATTATAGCTTAATGGTGAAAAGGAGACTATCCCCTTTACCTTAATTCTTCAACAATCAAATCTCTAGCTTCAATTTAGCTCCTAATCACCACCCCAAGCTTGCTCTCTCTCTAGTTCCTCTTTGCTCTTCAAGATCTCCTTTCTCTCTCTAACTCTATCTTGAAATGTTTGTGAAAATGAGTGAAATGAAAGTTATCACCTAATTTTTCTTAAGACTAGTGTTTATATAGTCACCATACTAATGGGCTCAACCCTAGTTGTCTTAATAGGCTCAATATTCTTACCAATTAATTCACCGAGTTACTACTCACTTAATCGTAAAAAATAATGAATAGTTATCATCTCTAATTAATTACCACAACCCATTAATAACTTAGTAAAATAGTGATTCCCACTTAAAACACTAAAAATAATTCTCGTAACCATAAGACTATTTTACACTTGCTCACCAAATGACCAAAATAACCCTGAGGCTAAAATGACTAAAATACCCTTCTTAAGCTCAAATCCACTAATCCTGAATAAAATACACACAAAGACAAATAATCACATACAAGCACATATAAACACACATAATAATTAATTAAATAAATTCTAGCGAAAAACGGGTTGTTACAACCACCATGTTTACCTTACCTGGATCATATTTCGGCTCAAAGTTATAGTCCTTTATGAAATCCATCCACCTTATTTTCCTCATATTGAGTTCCCTTTGATCAAAGAGGTATAATAAATTTTTTGATCACTAAATATCCTGAGTCGAACTCCATATATATAAGGCTTAATTGCACTTTTGGCCCCCTATGTTTCAAGAAGTTACGATTTTGGCCCTCTAACTAATTAAAATACAAAACAGCCCCCTATGTATTGGATCTTTGGCAGTTTTGGCCCCCTAGACCAATTTTGACTCGGTCAACGCTGATGTGGCACTTCAAAGCAATGCACACGTTCCAAAGTCCAATCTACCTTTTAAGGTTTACACTATTTTATAAATACCTAAATTTCAGTCCCTTTCCACATTCAGTCGTAAACAAAAAACCCTCTCTTCAATTCACATCAAGAAACTCCAATTACCAAATTCCTTAGGTATAAATCAGACAAAATTACTGGGCTTACAAAAACCCAACAGTAATTACTTGACTTGCTGAGCACATAAGTGCTTCTATAAATAGAACCCTTGTGCTGAAGCAAACACACACTTAACTGAATTCCAAAATTCTAAAACCCTAATTTTCTGAAACCCGAAAAATCACCCCTCTCTCTAAGCCTTCTTTCATAAGTAGCTAGGACTGTGACTAAAGGAATATGTTCACGTGGACTAAGTAAATGTGTTGTCATCGAGCAATTCTTGTGATCACTCACTCTGTGTGTTCGACTTCAAAGGATTTGCGCTTCAAGAGGTAAATACATGAATCTTTAAAGTGTTTTGATTTGTGATTAATGATTTAATCAAGATCCGTTCATCATGATTTATTCTGCTAAGAGAACTAAAATTTTGAAAAAACCCTCTTGAAATCCCAAAAATAACTTATAGGTTATACTTCACTTTTCCTCTATTAACAAGAGTATAAATTAAAAAACTAATCAAAATATACTAAATATTGAAGAACAAGAGATTAAAATGCACTTTTTACGTTCATTTGAAAACATTTAATGCATTTATTAGCAACATATGCAAGTAAGATTCTGATAGCTTATAACTTTGTAATTGGTCTAGATCTTTGATCATAGTCAATAGTTTCTTGTTGATGGTAGCTTCGAGCTGCAAGTCTAGCCTTGTTTTTTATCACCTTACTTTCTTCATCAAGTTTTTTTTAGGAATACCCATCTTGTTCCTAGAATGGTTTGGCATTTAGGATTTTGGACAAGGTTCCAAACATGATTCTTGTCAAACTAAGATAGTTCTTTTTGCATTGCCTCAACCCTTGATTTATCTATGATAACTTCGTCTATGAATTTTGGTTTAATTTGAGATATCATAGCCATGTTTGACTCTTCTCATGACTTCCAATGATTTAAACATATGGGTGATAATCAACCAATCTCCAACCTCTTGAAGGGTTTTGAGAAGTTGATGAAGTAAGCCCGTCTTCTGATTTCTCTGAGATTATTTGAGTGTCAAGTAAATCATAACCATCATCTTTTCTCTGCTTCTCAAGTTCTTCAAACTCATCAAACTTGATATGCATACTTTCATCCATAATATGAGTTCTCGAATTGTATACTCTATATGATTTTGAAGTATCTGAGTTTATCTGACTTTGAGTCAAATTTTCCAAGACCGTCCTTATGATTAAGGATATAACAATAACATCCAAAAATACAGAAATAAGAAATACTCAGTTTTATGTCTTTCCAAAGTTTATGTGGTTTTGTTCAAAATCTTTCTTATTGAAACTCTGTTCTAAATATAACAAGTGTTGATGGCCTCTACCCAAAAGTATTTTTCAACATTGGCTTCATTCAATGTCCTAACCATTTCTCGCAATGTTCTATTTTTCCTTTCAACAACCCCATTATGTTGAGGAGTTTTTTAACATGAAAAATTACAGGAGATATCATTCTCATTAAAAAAAATGTTTTGAAAGATTCATTTTCAAATTCTCCTCCATGATCACTTCTCATTGAGGTGATCTTTGTATCTTTCTCGTTCTAAACTCTTTTAGAGATATCTATCTTCAAAGATAAGTTTCCTCCAAAGGATTTGTTGCGCAGAAGATTGACAACTTTTGATGCCAAACATACACATATTTGTCTTCCATGGATAAAGCCTCTCAACTCTTTTGAGATGATGGTGTGCATAATTTGTCTGCAATCACCTTTAAAGTGATTTTAAATTTGAACTGACCATTGCAATGGGCTTATATTGTTTTATTGTGTGTGCATTGAGATTTGGAAATGAGTAAAATAGTGTTAGTGTTAAAGTTGGGCATAATCCATTGAGAGGTGAAGAAGATAGTAACACCTATCATTATAAATAAATAAAAAAACTAGTATTCCCTTCATATGTTTGATTCGTTAGTAAAATAAATATTCAAAGACGACCATCATCTCCAATTTTCAATAATTTTTTTTTCTTTCTAATTGTACATTCTTGTTGATACAATTTACATAAATCTCAATTTAATATCGTTTACTATATTTTTTTTTAAAAGATCTACTACATTTTTTTTTAAGCACAAGATCTACTACATATTTAGGGTAAATGTAAATAGATCAATACATGCGAAGAATATTTTTACTATTATTAATCTCTTTTCATTCAACGAAGAGAGCTGGTTTAAGATCATCTTTTGATCCAAATTCATCCATGCACACCTTTCCCTCCATTTTTTAATATAAATAATTGTTTTTATTGACTTATGACTTGAGAGTGTATTCCTCCTCGAGGTCTCAAGTTCAATTCTCTCCGGTGTCAATTTAGGTGGGTTAATTTAACTTATTAAAAAAAATGGTTTTCACATAATTCATATTTTTTTTATATTATAATTTTGTCGTCTCATTGCTACATTGTTTGATTTCATATCTTAGTAAGGGTACAACGTTCTCTTGATTTAGATTGTCATTTCAACAATGATCAATTATCAATTCGTCATCAATGTTAAAAAAATGTTATAATTATAAAGACATTAGCATTTCAATCACAATAGTTTTGTCACATCACATTATTCATAGACATTTTGTTGGTTTCATAATATTACGTTAAATAGATACTTTTTTTTTAAAGGACGTTAAATAGATACTATGAGTTTGCTCTAAAATTCATTTTATATTTAAATTTGATGTACTCTACCGATTTAAACGACAGAACCGGGAGAGAGTACCACCTACCTACCACATTTGACAATGACACACTCCAAATTGTTTAGTCATAGATAGTGTCCCCAACAGACCAACCTTCAAAAAGACAATTGACCTTTGATTTTATGTTTCATCGCCCCTTTGACGGAGTTTCCCACCAACAACAACACAACACAACTTTCAATATAAATATTTAACAAACACACTTCACAAAAACCCCATAACTCTTGAAACCAAAAAAATAAAAACCTCGATCAATCAAAACAATGGCCTTGAACTGTTCAACCAAAACCATTTTCCACACCCCCTCTTCTTCTTCCTTCACCCCCACTCGCATTCCACCTTCCCTCCAATCCCTACCCTTCCATTCGACCCAGAAACCTCGGCAGTCTTTAGCGGTCCGCGCCTCAGCTACGGCGGCTGCTACGGCCGGGGTTTCTGTGTCGAGGGAATGTACAGTGAAGTCAGTGAAGGCGAGGCAGATCGTTGACAGTAGAGGGAATCCGACGGTGGAGGTTGATCTGGTGACTGATCAGCTTTACCGATCGGGTGTGCCAAGTGGGGCTTCAACTGGTATTTATGAAGCTTTGGAGCTTAGAGATGGTGATAAGAGTGTTTATGGTGGAAAAGGTGTTCTTAATGCTGTTAGGAATATTAATGAGGTTTTGGCTCCTAAGCTTGTTGGTGTTGATGTTAGGTAAATGTTTTTTATTTTTTTGTGTGTTTTATGATTTTGTTTTGAATATTGCTCATGTTGACTGCTTTTTTTGTTTTTTATGATTGGTAATGATGTTGACTTGATTTTTTATTTTTTTTAAACCCGCTATCCGGTGAGGATCGAATAATCCAAGGGGTTCAATCCCACCGTCCACTTGTGAGGGGCTATTTAGATGTTGACTTGACTTAGTTGGTCTTATTTGTTGGGAGTCATAGTTGTAAGCAATGTTTTAAAAATTGAACTGAAACATCGAACCGGTGAGAGCTCTGGATCATGGTTCAACTGCTTTAAACCTCTCGAACTAGGACAAAACCGCAATCAAAACACTTAAACAACCAACCGTTGAGAGTATCGGTTCACGGTTCAACTAATTGAACTGTCTGGTTCGGTTTTTAAAACATTGGTTGTAAGCTAAAATACTGAAAATTAATGAGTGTGTGCTAGGTGGACTGGTTGAAGTTATGTTCCAGGATTAAAACTGAAGGTGGAATCTATTGAAATTTAGTTGTGATTTGATGGAGTGGTTTGGAATGAGAGAAGGATAATTTTTTACATTTTTATTTAGAAAATTGAGAAGTGTTTACTAAAGTTATCAACTCAGGGGAACATTTAGTTAATATGGAAAACCATATCTTCTAAATGACTTTGAAATGTAAATCACATGGGGCTAATTCAGGAACCATAGATAAGCAAAATGACTAATGAAGTTTGAATCCTTCGATCATATCATAGTTATCTTGATTGTTTTGGGAATTTAAAACTTATTAGCTGCCTTACAATTTCGCCTGTAGCCAGGCGCTAATCTGGTAATTGAAAGAAGAGCCTTGCTATTTGTTACGAAAGCATGCTACACGAAAGGCAAGACATACACACAAAATCCCTTCAAAAGAAGTTGAATATACCCTGTAACCGTTTTCCCTAAAAACATGGAAAGGCATTCTTGCAATTTGTTTTCGTAACATTGAGCATTTCTCTTGAAAGAATTCAAGTTTCTGTGCTTTTGTAAAATAACTACCACATGTTGTACGCTGGACCCCTGCGAAAAAATATCAAAAGCAACAAATTTAAAAGTTATATTAATTATTAATGAACAATATTGAAAGCATTAAATGTATAGAACTAGTTTTTTCTTTTTGCAATGGCATGTGTATAGAGTTAACTGAAGTTTTTCTGAGCTAGGTCCATGTAGCCTGCTATACATTGTGTGTTGCAATTCACTTTTGAGTGTTATGCTTAGCTCTTGATATCCATTTGCATTAAATGAACAATATTTCCATAACTTCTCTAAGGACTTGTTCTTCTTGAAATCATAAAACAAGAGAAAGATAAACAGAATTTAAATTTATATGGACTTTTGACTTGTTCTTTCTGTGATGTAAAACTGACATCTATGTCTGTGTTTGACAAAGGAATCAAGCTGATGTGGATGCTATTATGCTGGAAATTGATGGAACTCCTAACAAGTCAAAACTAGGTGCTAATGCAATATTGGGAGTTTCACTGAGTGTGTGTAGAGCTGGGGCTGGAGCAAAGGGAGTGCCTCTGTACAAGCATATTCAGGAGATTTCAGGAACAAAGGAACTTGTGATGCCTGTTCCAGCTTTTAATGTTATCAATGGAGGCAGTCATGCTGGAAATAACCTTGCTATGCAAGAATTTATGATATTACCTGTTGGAGCTACTTCATTTGCTGAGGCACTTCGCATGGGCAGTGAAGGTTAGGACCTTAATTCTATATGACTGCAGTGTCCACAGTGAAAGTGAACTTGAAAATGTATATTTATATCAATATCGATATCAATGTTTTGAAAAGCAGACCGGAGATCGAGCCGGCAGACCTCCAGGACATTGTTAAATTGATTTGATCGGTTCAACCCGGTTTGATTATGATTCAACCAGACGGCAATGTAACTGGGGTTAAACTAATCGTCAAACCGGTCAGTTCTCGGTTGAACCAGCTGGTTCAGTCCGGTTTTAAAAACATTGATTAATACGGCATATTCTGTAGTCATGCATCTTTTGTGTACATTTTCCCATTTGGTTTTCAACTTGATGCCTTTCATATTGGTGAACGGTCATTCATTTTGTTTGGTGTCTGTATTTATGTGACTTGTGATATATTTTTTTTCCTAACGCAATGTTCTTAGACCTCTTGATATGACACATAATTTGATGTCTTAATTTGAACTCCAATTTTCCTGACTGCATATCATAGCATAAGCTATTAAGTTTCATGTTTTTTTCAATTCCATCATCCACGATCAATTATGCTGACAACGTTTGATTAACTTGGTTGTATATGCTGAACAGTATATCATGTATTAAAGGGAATAATCAAGGCAAAATATGGACAAGATGCATGTAACGTTGGCGACGAAGGAGGATTTGCTCCAAACGTCCAGGATAACAGGGAGGGACTAGTTTTACTCATGGATGCCATTGAGAAGGCTGGTTACACCGGAAAGGTAAGAGGTGTTTTCATTATTATATGCCGTTGCAGGATTTGAATAGCCTCTTTTACTGATCAGAAAATAAATAAAATAACGGTGCAGATTAAAATTGGTATGGATGTAGCAGCCTCAGAGTTTTACACCAAGGATAGGAAGTATGATTTAAACTTCAAGAAACAGCCAAATGATGGAACTCACGTTCACTCTGCTGAGAGTCTTGGTCAACTTTATCAAGACTTCGTGAAAGAATTTCCCATTGTGTCAATTGAGGATCCTTTTGATCAAGATGATTGGAGTTCATGGGCCTCACTTCAATCTTCAGTTGATATTCAAATTGTGGGAGATGATTTGTTAGTAACAAATCCAACGAGAATTTCTGAAGCCATACAAAAGAAGGCTTGTAATGGTTTGTTACTGAAGGTTAGCGTTCCTAAACAATTTTCCGTCTCTTATTTTGCTAAATTGCAATATGTAAGATAAATTTTATTTCATTGTTTGATTTATAGTTGTTGGCTCCATTTGGCATTAGAAATCATACTTTAAAATTAAAGCTAAAAATAACAGATTTAGAAATAAAGATGATCTTTTTTGGTAATTGTTATTTTTTAGCTTATAGATAAAATTGCAACTTGTTTTAAGATAACCCTTTTCTATTTTCCATCTAATAAAAACTAATCCAACATCAGCTGCACGAGGCAGAACATGCTGCAGAGAAATTCCAATCAACAGTTCCTTTGTTTATCTGTTATCTATCAGTATTGTTAAATAGTGGCTATAGCATTGCCAAAGTTCAAAAAATCGATATTGTTCCACGATAGCTATTTAGTACAAAATGTTGTAGCAGTTGTTTTCATAAGTTATCCCGGAAAGCTTATGGACATGTTTTAAGTTATTTTCATAAGCTCTTCAAATAAGTATCGTAACTATTTATCCAATTAGACAAGCTCAAATAAGTTAATCCAAACAGTACCAAACATTTTTCTGCAGCTTGCTTAAGACTTTTCTATTTGCCATGTTTGGATAAACAACTTAATTAAACGCTTATAAAATAAACATTTATCATATAAGCTGTTTAGATGTTAGCTATTATGATATACGCTATAAGCCGTTTCATAACCTATTTTGGAGACCTTATGGAAATAAGCTGAAAACAGTTTACGGGCATGTCATAAACTGTTTCTGTAAGCTCTCAAATAGTCTTACAAGTGCTTATGCTAGTAGATAAGCTTAAAAAGCCAATTAAAAAAGGCTTAGTAAAAAACTAATCTAACACCAGCGGCATGTGGCAGAATTTGCTAGGGAGACATTTCAATTAATAGTTCATTTGTTTTGTAAGTTATCCATCAGTGTTGTTAAATAGTGGCTAAAGCGCACTACTGTTCCACGACACACTATTTAGTACAAAATGTAGTCAAATAGCGGTTACGGTGATGTTATAACACTGTTGTACAGCAGAATTTGCACAAACCCCTATATTCCATAATCTGTGATTGACCCCAGTGTTATCCATTGACTGCAGGTTAACCAGATTGGCACAGTAACTGAATCTATTCAGGCTGCACTTGACTCAAAGGCTGCAGGTTGGGGTGTGATGGTTAGTCATCGGAGTGGTGAGACTGAGGATAATTTCATTGCTGATCTTTCAGTTGGCTTGGCCAGTGGACAGGTTTTAAATTCTTAAACTTAATCTTCTTGTTTGGTGAATTTAATATTTTTATTTACAGTAAATTGTCTTGTGCAAGATTTTATTGCTTTCATGTTAACTATTGATGTTCTGTCTTCCAGATAAAAACTGGTGCTCCTTGCAGAAGCGAGCGTTTGGCAAAGTATAACCAGGTAACTGGGATTGCGTGTTAACTTACTCTTAAATTTGAGGCTTTTGTTGAGCCTATCACTTGAATATTTTAAAATAACTCAAATAAGAAATTGAGTATGTTAGCGTGTCTTTCTTTTTAGGCAAAACTACACCAGTCCTCTAACTTTAAAAATTAGTCTTTTGTCTTTAAAAATGTTTACACCGTTGAACCAACTTTCATTCTTAGTCCGGTTTTGTTACAAATTTATGTACATGATCATTGAGTGATATACTCAACAACATAATTGGACCTTGGTTGACAACAGCGAGGTCACAACTTTCATTCTTTTTTTATTTAGGTATTCGTGTCTTTGTTTGGGCTTGGCATGGTAGAAAATTGATACAAGTAAAACAAGAAATTGAGCATGATCATGCATAGTTAGAATAAATGACTCAGCATTGTAAATTTTGCTTATATAAAACACCATTATTCTTGAATAGAAGTTTCTGGAGTGCTTCTGTATATTATGTGAATGGTTAGCATGAAATGCAGTGATCTAATACACACTTTCCTTGGCTTTGTTCAATTTCTTCAGCTTCTTCGGATTGAAGAGGAACTCGGAAGTGTGCGTTATGCAGGTGAAGCTTTCAGATCTCCTTAGAATGGATAGCGATCGTTGTGAGAAAATTATTCCAGAAATAGTTATGTATTAGAATCATTGCAATCATTGGTTTGTTTAAGAAATCAAATGGGACTGAGAAGAATCGTGAGTTTTCATATAGTTGATAGCCGCCTTACGGGGTATTCAAAAGATTTACATGGGGAGTTAGACTTTTAAATGTGTTTTGAGCCGAAATAATTGGATAGTGAATAAGTATTTGATGCTTGAATGAATGCGAGGAAGTAGTTGAATGTAACGATGCAAAGATAAAGTTGCGTAGGTGTGATTTTCACTTCTCAGAAACAAAAGTATTTGAAGATTTAGACATTGTTGCTGGTATACTCTAGTTTTTCATTTCTAGCGAACAACACTGTTTTGTTTCCCTATGTCAGAAGTTTACGAGATTGTAGCCTCCAGTGATATTTTTCTTTAATTTTTTATTCTTATTGCACAAGAATGGGGACTAAGCTAAAAAATAACATTTGAATACAAGAAAATACGAGCAACATTTGCTTTGTCACCACATCAAATATAAATGATTAAGGTGCACGCATAAAAATATGAGTAAATAGGCAATTACCCCCTCGAAATTGTAAGTTTCGTCAACTACCCTCTGACATTAACAAAACTTCAATTACCCCCCTGAAATTGCACAACGTTAATCAATTTACCTTCTCTGTCAAATTCTTCTGTTAGTTAACATGACGTTTCGCACTTATGTGCAAAAATGCCCCCCGTAGGTGCAAATACCCCTCTATAGTTTATAATCCTGACTTTTCAATATTCCCATCTCTAAAAATAATCGACCTTTCAACTAATAAGTTAAATGGGAAGGTGCAACATGGAATTCCAAAATCATTGGAGTCTTTGATATTGGAATCAAATTCTATAGAAGGTGGAATTCTAGAATCACTTGGGTTCCAATAAATTGGAAGGTGTCGTCACTTACTCTCATTTTGGCAACATGTCCATGCTAATGGATGTAGTGTTAAGTCACAATTAATTGGTTCTGAAATTCAGTGAAGATTGGGTGCCACCTTTTCAATTATATGGCATGTTTTTAAGATCTTGTATACTACGGCCTAGTTTTCCAAAATGGTTAGAGTCAAAAACATCTTCAAGTGTTAGACATTTCTGATGCAGGAATTTCAGATGTAGTTCTAGTGTGGTTTTGGACTCAAATAGCAAATCTGATATCCATGAATTTTTTTGCAAGAACCTCATTAGCACAATTCCAAATTTGCCTATAAGACTAAATGAACGTTGTCAAGGATTCAAATCAATTTGAAGGTTCAATTCCACCATTTTTTCGAATGGCATAATTTCTACAGATGTCCAAGAACAAGTCCGATATCCATGAATGATTCTTATCCTTTAATATCTTGAGTCAAGGTCAAGAAAAAAATATATAAATTTTTAAGTTTTGGGGGCATTTTGCACATAAGTGCAAAACTTCAGGGGGGTATTTGCAAAACATCATGTTAACTAACAGAATAATTTGACGGAGGGGGTAAATTGATTAACGTTGTGCAATTTCAGGGGGTAATTGAAGTTTTGTTATTGTCAGGGGGTAATTGACGAAACTAACAATTTCAGGGGGTAATTGCCTATTGTTTACACTGAATTTTGGTAAACAACCACTGGTTTAAAATTAATTACTTGCAAGATCAACCAGTAAATCTTAAGGACATATTGTGTTTGTTATTTTCTAGAAATTTATGAATGTTCTTTAAGAACGTATTAACAAATATAAATAAAACTGTTGAATTTAACTTAGTTAAATCCGTCGAAATTGCTTTTAAAAGAAAACCAGACAAATTGCTTGAAAAGAACAAGTAAATTGCAAAGACATTTAAGATAACAAACTTAAATTGCATTGATTGAATGTAAATTGGTACACATGTTCATACATTGCAACTTGTGACTCGTTTCTCTCTTCCATGCGGATAATTTGAGTGTAAAGTTTTGTGTATGATTAGTTTGTGACCCGTTTCTCTTATGAAAAACTACTATTTATAATAGCAAAATAACTACCTACATCAAGATTTGAAACTATAACTGCTAGAAACTGATAGAAGATATCTATTCGATTTGAATTTCAAATGTTGATTTCCTTGAAGTATTTGTTGCTTGACTTCACACGTAACTAAGCTTTCTTCGATACTCCTTTGTCATGTCGAATTGAAACCAAGCCTTCGACACCTTCGCTAAGTTCATTCTTCGATTGACCTTCTAAATATGAAAACAATACTGATTCTTTCGCTCACAAGGTCAACTTTATTTTGACACTGTATTTAATGTAGCCCCTTAAAAAATATAGGCTAACAGATTGCCCCCCAAAAATGTCATTTTCAATCATTTTCCTTGATTGGGAGAAAAAGACATTTTTGATTCTCCATGTGGAAAATTCATTTTGATCGAGATCAGTTCTCATGACATCATCGTTTTGGAGAAGCAGTTCAAAGAACGCTTTATGGTGTCCCCACCATGGTTAGTGATCCACGTAAGTATTCATGGGGAACTACCATTTTTATTATATTAAAAATTGTCAACTTAAGATGTTGACATTTGTCAAGATAAAAAAAAGTGTATAAAAAGGGTTTTACCTTTCCCTTTTATCTTTCCACCTCAATTGAAATTGTATTGTTCCCTCTTCTCTTTTCAACAACAACTTCTACGAAAGAGAAAACTCCATTATCAAACCTTCAAAGCTCCGACTTTCAATCAGAATTTTTTTCTCAAACTCCCTGTTTCAATCGTTTTAACCATGACGAATCAAGAAGGAGACTCTTCTCAACTGCCAAACAACGAATAACTCATTAATTTCTCAAAGGAAGTTCCGGTTGGTAATCCTCAATTCATCATAGAGCCAGAAGTTAAGGAAGCCGAGGACAGAATCTGGAAATCCCAGGTAATTATTTCGTGCCCTAATTTACCACATGCATACTTAGGACCCATTCCTAATGACGATGGTGACAATGAGGAACTTAATACTGTTTTTCCTTGCTACAAAGAATCTCCACCTTTAGTTTTTTCAAAAGGCCCTACAATCTAGGTTTTATGAAAACTAAGTTGAGAATAGAACCCAAATATGAAAACAATGAGGATTACATCTGTTGGTTAGACAAAATAGAGGGCAAAAAAGGTCAATTCTGGAAAGACATAGGAATCTTTGATCTTATTCAATTATCCAGGCAAGGCCCAAGATATAACAAAGAAATATTGATTGATGCCCTTCATTTTTGGAACATTTCGACTAACAGCCTCCACCTGAAATGTGGTATGCTCACACCTACTCTGTTAGATGTGGCTGCCATTACTGGTCTAAAACCTACTGGTCCAACCTTCGATCCTGAAGGATATGAATCAGAACTTTCCTTCAATTTCAATAGGTTCGCTTATGGCATTTTTATAAAAGAACATCACGAGACTGAAAGTGTTGAAGTCACTGACGAAGAACATGTCACCTTTTTGACTTATTGGTTGTCCATGTATATCTTTTGCACAAGGTCCGTACAAGTGGTCAAAGGATACAAGAACTTAGCCATCCAGTTACATGAGGGAAAAGACGTTTGCTTGAGCAAACTTATTTTAGGGTCTTTATATGAGAGTTTGAACCAAGCAGTGGTTAGCATAAAAGAGTACCAAGCAGGGGGTAGCTTGATCATTCCAGGTCCTATTTGGTTGTTCCAACTATGGCTTTGGCCACTTTTAGGACAAAATTGGGTGCTTATGTTTTCCTTCCTACTGACTTTCAAGAACAATATACCAATAGGCCAACTGAGGGAACAGGTCTAGCTTTGCTTCGATATAGAAGTACGAACTCTAAGGAATTGTTTAACACTGCTTATGAAGCTCTGTTAAATTGTGATGTGTTCACCCCTACTTTAACCCCATTTTCATCTAGGACCTGTTGACCAGATTGGTTCACCAGAGAGTTTCCAGCAACTAAGGTCAAAGATGAGGCAGAAACAAATGCAATATGGCAAGCTTATTTGAATCCCACCCTTTTGTCCTGTAGAAGTTCTGCTAGCAAAACATCTGACTCCTTTGGAGTAAGTGGCTACCGGCCAAACCTAGTTGCAAGACAGTTTGGTTTGGTACAGCCGAAACCTGGCTCTTTATAGAGATGTTCAAATGACTTAAAGAGGCCAACGAAAGAACATACTTGGAGGTTACAAAGGAAAAAATCAATAAAATTCAATAATTAGAATGGAGAATATTTTTAAAATATTCTTCTACTTCCAAACTCCAATAGCTCGTCCCTTCAAGACAAATTGTATCAATTATAACAACCTTATTTGCCATAGCCTTCAACTTAATCTTTACTCATAGACAACAAGCTTCACAAATGACGTGGACTCTAAACAGCAACAATTCTAAACAATAAATGAGAAAGAAAGTAGATTAACATCATTGAAAAGTCTACATACCTATAAACGATTGGAAAAAGAACAAAAGAGATTTACGAACCAAGAATGATATCAATCAGCCACCATAACACACCTATTCCAATAATAAAGAGAAGAAACTAAACAAAAGCACAAGTGATGGAAACTCCTACTGAAACAACTCAAGGATAATGAAACAAACTCTCCTACTATAAAATAATGGTCATGTTAAGCATTTCATTAATAATAAAAATTTATTGAAAAAAAAATTAACATTAAATATTTTGAGCAATAAATTAACACAATTTTCAATACATAATTTTTATTAGTGGAATTCTTAATATGTATCTCAATAGCACAAATTAGCATTTCTTATAAAATAATGATACAAGTTATATCTTTCTTCATCAGCAACATCTTGTCACCTTATTCTAGCTCTCCTAATTAGCAACTACCACATTTATATCATGAGTTGGTTTTTTACACGTTTAGCACAAGCTGTGCAGAACGGACTCAAAACCAACACATACAAAAGCCAACAACAGCCGCTCATAGTGAATAAGACAATTTAAATCGATCATGAATCGACAACAACAGCAATGAAACCAGATACTTGATACAAATAGATACGATATGACACTGATACGAGAAAAATTAAAAAATTCAATATACGATACAGTCGAGATACTTTAATAAAAAATTAAATTTAAACTACAAATTAAAATTCAAAATACAATTTATGGACTAAAACTCAAGCAAAAAAAATAGGCGCAAAATCTAGACCAAACCGACATAGAACAACGATAAGGCATACCAATAAAATTGTCTTCACACGACAATCAACAATAGCTTTGTTCTCAAACAAACAAAAAAACATGAAACAAACGGCGGACAACAACAAAAATATATATAAAGAAAAAGTAACCCATTTCAGCTCTTTTGGCCGACTTTTTCTTTTTCTAAAAATGTCCTCAATTTTCGACAAAAGTAACACATGTAACAAATAGATAAAAATAAATTTAAATTTAAATATTAAATAAAAGTGTAACAAACACAAATGTCTAGTTTTTTTCTTTATCGTTTAGAAAGTGTAACAAATTAGATGAGTATATTTATACTTACTTTTTCATTGTCCCAATTATACCCTTAAACAACAACATTTTCTATAATAAAGATTGTTCTTGGTGTCATTAAAAAAATAAGAATTTAGATTATAATTTTTTGTTATATTGTTGGTTTCATTGAAATTGAATGGTGTTCTCTACATAAACTTGACTATTTTGCCCGTTTTGGATTAAAAAAAACTTATTTGCAGAGTTTATAGCACAAACGCTTATGCAAGCACTTACATAAACTATTTTATAGCAAAAGGTAAACTAACATTAATTTGCTTTTGTATATACTATAAATTGTTTTAATAAGCTATATTGAAGAACTTATAAAAACAAGTAGAAAAAAGCTTATGAATATTGTCATAAGGTGTTTCCCTAAGTTCTTCCAGACAGTCTCACAAAACTTATGACAATATATAAGCTCAAATAAGTCAATTCAAATATATCTTATCTCGACATTAGAGATATTCACCCTTTGCAGTTTCTTTTTTCTTATTCAATGATACAAAATTTTCAGTGATTTATAAAAACAAGTAGAAAAAAGCTTATGAATATTGTCATAAGGTGTTTCTATAAGTTCTTCCAAACAGTCTCACAAAACTATATTGAAGAACTTATAAAAACAAGTAGAAAAAAGCTTATGAATATTGTCATAAGGTGTTTCTGTAAGTTCTTCCAAACAGTCTCGCAAAACTTATGACAATATATAAGCTCAAATAAGTCAATTCAAACATATCATATCTCGACATTAGAGATATTCACCCTTTGGAGTTTCTTTTTTCTTATTCAATAATACAAAATGGGCTTCGATATGTAATTGGCTCTGTTATTTCCTGCCTATATCTTTGATTAGCAGCATGTATAAAATTTTGGCTAAGGTCCTTGCAAATAGGCTTCGATATGTAATTGGCTCTGTTATTTCTGATGCTCAGTCGGCTTTTATTAAGGGTCGTCAGATTCTTGATGGGATATTGGTGGCTAATGAGGTTGTCGATGATGCACATAAACGAAAAAAGGAATTGTTACTCTTCAAGGTTGATTTTGAGAAAGCCTACGACTCAATTGATTGGAATTACTTGGAGGAAGTGATGGTGAAAATGGGATTCCCGACTCTTTGGCGTAAGTGGATTAAAGAATGTGTGGGGACGGCCACATCATCGGTTTTGGTTAATGGGTCTCCAACAGATGAGTTTTCTTTATGTAGGGGATTAAGGCAAGGGGATCCTTTATTACCCTTCTTGTTTCTTTTGGCGGCGGAGGGGTTTCATGTCTTGACGAAAGCCTTCGCTGCAAATAATCTCTTTACTGGTTATAAGGTGGGGAGCCATGATCCGGTGGTGGTGTCGCATCTTCAGTTTGCGGATGATACCATTATTTTATGTGAAAAATCATGGGCTAACATTAGAGCTATGCGTGCCATTTTATTGCTATTTGAAGAATTATATGGTCTTAAGGTGAATTTCTCTAAGAGTCTTCTGGTAGGGGTTAATGTTCATGGGTCGTGGTTGTCTGAATCAGCATCGGTTTTGAATTGTAAGGTTGGTACCATCCCGTTTATGTACCTTGGTTTGCCAATTGGTGGGAATGCTAGTCGGTTGGCCTTTTGGGAGCCTCTTATTAATCGAATAAATTCTATACTGTCGGGTTGGAAATCGAGACACTTGTCTTTGGGTGGTCGCTTGGTTTTACTGAAGTATGTCCTGTCATCACTGCTTGTTTATGCTCTTTCTTTTTTCAAGGCTCTGTCAGGTATTGTTTCCTCTATCGAATCTATTTTAAATATTTTTTTTTTTTTTTGGGGG
>Ga0228711_1000484_pt1 | contig 48896 bp, 32 predicted proteins | sample MedpolnodulmetaG_2_FD_177996 | JGI IMG/M metagenome (GOLD analysis project Ga0228711, IMG submission 177996) | Root nodule microbial communities from Medicago polymorpha collected in Santa Monica, California, United States - brown nodules | ecosystem: Host-associated > Plants > Roots > Nodule...
GAATAGTACTTTGATTATGGATCCTGCACACTTGAACAAATTGTTTAGCATATCCAATTGATTATTTTTAATACCTTGTTATTGTCAAAACTCAATAGGTGACTTGTGAAACATCCTTGTTCCAACAGTGTAATTGTGTCACTTTATTCGATTTTATAATACGCAATTTTTATTCGAATTCACGCTGAGTTTATTTAGTCTTTATTCAAATTTAATTATTCAATACGCAATTTTTATTTGAATTCACGTTGAGTTTAATTAGTTTTTTTCGAATTTATTTATCAATAAACAATCATAAAATAAATGCAAATATAAACAAAAATAAAGGAACACAAGTAATAGATATAAAATCTTATTTTATTAATATAATGATACATTTACAATGGGGTAAAACTAAATCTGAGTTAAAAAAACCACCAGAAAACGATATAAAAAGAATCTTAGCGATCACCAAAAATTGAACCTAGAACTTCCGGATACTCTTCTCCAAGATACTCATACAAGACAACACCAAGATGACCCATCAATTGTTCCTCATGGCACTGCTTCATGACAACATCAATTCTCGAATTGTGCCCCACCTTTCCACTCTTGTTGTTTAACCTCCACTTGGGTTGGAAAAAAAAACACAAACCCTAAACCCTAAATCCTAGGGTAAAACCAATTCAAAGAAACCTCTTGAAATTTTTAAATTTTCAAAGAGGCCTCTTTCAATGGAAAGCCAAGGATGAAAAAACAACATTGTTGTTGTAAAAGGAAGAGGAGGAAGGATAGTGAGGAGGAAGGATAGTGAGGATGAGAGAATGTGAGATAATGGTATGAGGAAATGGTGAAGGTTGGGAGAGTATTTACAGAGGGTTTAGTGAAAATCAACAATAAAATATTAATATTTTAATCCTTTTTTTATCTTCGCCATATACAAATATTTTATCTTAATCTTATTCATATGCAAAAATATCTCACAAAAACGGAATTTGAATCTTAATATTATCTTAATCACATATAAATCGAGCTGTCAATAATGAAATATTAGCTTGATAATAATATATTTTTAACATAAATATGATCTTAATCATATAAAAATTAAGCTCACAAAAATGAAATATAAATCTTAATCTTATTTTATCTTAATAATATAATCTTATCATCACACGAATGAAAACTTTAATCAAGTATCACACACAACTACTTGAAGTTACATCAGTATGAAAATAACATTAAAATATTCTGTGCAATCAATGATATTTGTTAATACTAGTTAAAAAAGTTTATTTTTTATCTCCACTTAATTAAATAATTCTAAATTTTTTCACTCTGTTTTGGCCGGCAGAAGACGCCGCAATTCCCTGTCTTCGATCATGGTGTATGGGACGGTAGTGGAGGGTGTTCAACCTATCCATCAAGCAGTTTTTTCGCATTTCAAAAATCATTTTATTTCTCAGAGAGTGATGCGGCACAACATGGGAAATCTCCAGTTTAAAAAACTCTCGGTAGTGGAAATGGGTAATTTGACCAAACCTTTTTCGGTGGATGAAATTAAGTCGGCGGTGTGGGATTGTGACAGCTTTAAGAGCCCAGGTCCAGATGGCATCAATTTTGGTTTCATCAAGAATTTTTGGAACGAGATGAAGGATGATGTTGTGCATTTTTTTACTGAATTCAATAGGAATGGAAAGTTGTCGAAAGGTATAAATTCTACGTTCATTGCTCTTATTCCTAAAGTTGAGTGCCCCCAATCCTTGAATGAGTTTAGACCTATTTTGTTGGTGGGAGTCTTTATAAAATATTGGCAAAACTTTTAGCAAATAGGCTGAGACAGGTTATTGGGAGTTTTGTGTCTGATGCTCAATCTGCGTTTGTTAAAAATAGGCAAATTCTTGATGGTCTTCTGATAGCCAATGAGGTGGTCGATGAGGCTCGTAAGTCCAAGAAAGATCTCTTGTTGTTCAAAGTGGACTTTGAAAAGGCGTATGATTCTGTTGATTGGGGGTACCTTAAGGAGGTAATGGTTAGCATGTCGTTTCCGACGTTGTGGAGAAAGTGGATTAAAGAATGTGTTTGTACCTCTATGGCTTCAGTTTTAGTGAATGGCAGCCCTACGGATGAGTTTCCTCTAGAACGGGGTTTACGTCAGGGTGACCCTCTATCTCCTTTCTTGTTTTTGTTAGCAGCAGAAAGTTTGAATGTGTTGATGAAAGCCTTGGTTGAAGCAAATGTCTTTACAGGATATAGAGTGGGGGGCGCTAATCCAGTAGTGGTGTCTCATTTACAATTTGCTAATGATACGCTCTTGATAGGGAATAAAAGTTGGGCTAATGTTCGAGCGTTGAGGGCTGGTCTAGTTTTGTTTGAGGCTATGTCTGGATTGAAAGTCCATTTCCATAAAATCTCTCTGGCTGGGGTCAATATTAATGCCTCTTGGTTGTCTGAAGCGGCTTCTGTGTTGGGTTGCAAAGTGGGTAAAGTTCTGTTTCTCTATTTGGGCCTTCCGATTGGGGGCGATCCGCGCCGGGTATTACTTTGGGAGCCTATTGTTAATCGTATTAAATCTAGATTGTCTGGTTGGCATAGTCGGTTCCTTTCCTTTGGTGGTCACCTGATTATACTCAAATTCGTCTTGACTGCGCTTCCTGTCTATGCACTTTCCTTTTTCAAAACTTCGTCAAGTATAATCTCTTCTATTGAATCTTTGTTAAATAAATTTTTTTGGGGGGGTAGTGAGGAAAAAAGAAAAATTTCTTGGGTTGGTTGGAGTTCTTTGTGTCTAAGGAGGGAGTATGGAGGGATGGGTGTTAGGAGGTTGAGAGAGTTTAACATTGCTTTGTTTGGGAAATGGTGTTGGCGGTTGTTAGTTGATAGGGATGGTTTGTGGCGTAGGGTGTTGGTGGCTAGGTATGGTGTCGCGGATGGTGGTTTGGAGGATGGGGGCCGAAGTTGTTCTTCGTGGTGGAGGGAGATAGTCAGGATTAGAGATGGGATAGGCGATGGAGGGGAAGGTTGCTTTGCGGGTTGTGTTAGGAGGAGGGTGGGGGATGGATCTGAAACCGATTTTTGGCGAGATTGTTGGTGTGGTAGTGTTCCGCTGTGTGAGCGATTTAGGCGGCTATATGATCTAGTTGTCAATAAAGTAATCACGGTGACGAACATCTTCTTGTTGGGGGGTGGAGGATGGTGGGGGGCGTGGCAGTAGCAGCGTCGTTTATGGGTGTGGGAGGAGGACCTGGTAGAAGAGTGTAGGGGTTTATTACTAACAGTCTCTTTGCAGGAATCAAAAACAGACAGGTGGCTGTGGTTACCGGATCAGATTAGAGGCTATACTGTCCGTGGTGTATATGACATGTTGACATCACAGGAACAACCTCATGTTCATCAAAATATGGAGTTAATCTGGCATAAACAGGTTCCTTTAAAAGTTTCTATCCTTGCTTGGCGGCTGTTGAGGGATCGATTACCTACTAAATCCAACTTGGCAGATCGTGGCATTACATCTGTGGAGGATCGACTTTGTGTCACGGGATGTGGGCATGTTGAAGATAGGAATCATATGTTTTTATCTTGTCCAATTTTCGGTGCATTGTGGCCTATGGTGTGGGCATGGCTTGGTGTCGAAGGGGTAGATTCTCATGCTATCTCAGATCATTTTGTGAAATTTATTGAATATGCACATGGCTTGAAATCCCGTCGATCTTTATTTCACTTGATTTGGCTTCAGTGTGTTTGGGTTTTATGGACTGAACAGAATGACATGTTATTTCGGAACCGTCAAAGTTCTATACCACTATTGTTAGATAAAGTAAAATCACATACCTTGTGGTGGTTGAAAGCTAGTAACGTAGTCTTTAATTTTGGTACACATATGTGGTGGTCGAGCCTGCTTTTATGTATGAGTATCGATTGACTTTGATGTAATTCTGGCAGGATTTTGATCTTTTCGTGATTGTTATGGCACGTCTTGTGCTTCAACAATTACGGTGTTCATAGTAATATATTCCTTTTTTGTTTCTTAAAAAAAAATTTCAAATATCTCTTTGTGAATTGCAAGGATGGGATGTTGTACACCAAACCCCATTTATCAAGATTTGGATTAAATGCGGTCTGACTACATGCAATCAACACATATGTTCCGTTAAATCAAGATCAATAACACACATGTTTTATACTGATATTTTTTTTTATTAAATCTAAATTTCAAGTTTAAAATCTAAATTGTCCAACATGTATAGATGTAACTGGATGCAATGTAGTCACATTCCCAATTGCATACAAACTTGATCACATTTCTCGCCGATGAAGGTGTTGTTCCCCTCTTAAGCACAAGGGCTAATATTTTTGAGCTCGTGTTAAAGAAACCCCCATTTTACCACCACCTAATCTAATCATTTTCAACTCACCAAAGATAATGTTGGGTTATTAGAGGAGTCTGATGAAACATTACATTAAACTTTGAGAAACCATACAAGTAGAATTAGACATTATATGGGCCGGCCCACTTGGGTGACAAGTGCTCCCATTTTGAATAGAAATTGACGCTACAATTGAGATGGGTAACGCCAACTTATGATCCAAGTGGGAGTAGTAAAGTGATTGAACACGGGCTAACCCCATATGGGTCGGCCCGCCAACTCGAATAAAACATAGAGCTTGACCTTAAAATTCTAGCCCAAATTTTTAGAAGAAAATAAAGGAACCAAAAATCATAAGACATTAGATATGTGGATTCTCTCACTTAAATATTACTCACAACCACTTTTTCATCAAATATAAGAGTCTTACTCACACTTGAGCATACCCAGATGAATAAATTCACTCACGCTTAAAGAAAAGATTGTTGATATGTTAAGTGTGAGTAAGAGTCTCATAATGTTAGATGAAAAAATAGATGTTGAACAATTATAAAAACGGAAAATATATTTATCATTTCTAAATATTTAAATAATTTGTAATTAGGTTTATGAACTTTAAATCAATTGTAATTAGATCTTACATTCAAACCCTAATCACAACTTTTCGTATAAGTAAATTTGTATTCAAACGAGTACATGGGTTACTCTAAACCCATTACAAAAGAATCAATTCAAACACATTGAATACATGAGAGTGGATTTGTCCACCAAATCCGGTAAAAACTAAGTTTTTATTTCTACCTTCTCTACATACGACCTAAGACCAAGATAGACACTTAACTCGATCAACCACCCCCATTGTATTAGCCACTTTCCTGTTAAAAATAACTTCATCCGTTGCAACCAAATTAACAGGATGTCTTTATTCTATTCTTGCTTCTACCAACTATGTTAAATAGAAAGAAGAGAAATGATATTTGTACAACTATTTTCTTACAACTTTTGAACAACTTTCTCTCTCATACTCACATGATGTTATCATCATCTCTCTTCCTTTTTCTCTCACCATTGTTTTTTACCAATAAGAAGAAAGAAAAACAAAGATGTCACCAAAGTTGTCAATAAATTGATGTACATATATCATTGCTCATTTCGAGAAATGATATTTTCCTAAACCTTTTGGGCACATTGCAAACTGATTTTGACGGCATTGAAATTAAACACATTTTAGTATGAATCTTCTCTTGCAAAAGTCTCCATCCACACCGGAATCCACATTTTTCAAATTAATAATTTTAGTCAGAAATTATGAGACTTGATTAAAAACTTGTGTTGTGCTCATTATTGATTGATTTAAGACCCAATTGCATTTTTTTTTCCAGTTCAATAACCTATTTAAAAAGCCTTAAATAATTCCCTTAGAAAAATAACTTCAATAATTTAAAACATCCGAAGTAATTAAACTATTAAATAAAAGCGTCTTATACAAGCTAATTTAGACCACATTCACATTGGTCCATGGAAAAAGGTGGATTTTCAAATCAACTACTGCTATGTAAATCTTTGGGATCACCTTTCAATGAGTAACTGAAGGAATGAGAAACTTCAATCATAGGAATCCACAATTTCAGTTCAAATTCCTCCTTTTTAGGTGATAAAAAAATCATTTAGGTAATGATCATATAATCTACCATATATCTAAGATCAGACACACTTTGGCAAAAAAGAGTTATTCTTCTCTGTAAAATGTGTTCATGAATTTGACTAAGGTATTCAATATTCATGTGGTGGCGCGTGGGAGTGAGTGGAATGGATAAATAATATTCCCATGCAATGCAAAAGCAAACAATAGTGGGGAAGGGTACAGACCGGACCAAGAAAAAGTTTCATTTGGTCGGGACACTAATTCGACTATAGTCCATCAATAAAGCACCAATAGACACCTTTTTTATTTAATTTAATATATTACTATAATACTATAGGATAATATAAAAACATTCTTACATCACATTCTTTACCTTAAATTTATGATTGGGCGGTTCAATGCACGAGGCTCTTATCAAATGATGTTTGAGAATAGTAGATGTATGCAGTTTACGGTTAATGTGACAAATTCAAAAAATTTAAATGGTAGCTAGGAGCAATATGGAGCATTAATATGTGTATAATTAAAAATATATGTGTACTTACATTTAAAAATAATAATAATTCAAAAATTAAACTTAACTTTTAACTTTCTACATGATATTTCATATATTTTTTTGGTTATTAGTTATAACCTCTAATTAATATTGCGAGCCTCAATATCAAATTATTGTTTTATATATTGCTTTGATGATAATGAGAATATATCAATGGTTAATAAAGATGATTTGATGTTCATTTTCTTCTTTCATTTATTATTGTGTAAAATGAAATATAAATACGAACCATAATTGTTTTCTACGATTTGACCTATCTTGTAAACATTAAATAAATAATTCTTTCATTTTGAATGTCACTAAAAATATATTTCTCCATATAATTGGTTAATCATTTGATTTCAAATGATTCTTTATTTTAAGAAGCTAAAATGAAATATATTAACCAAAACTTAGTCTCTCAAGCACAAGGAGTGTCATAGAATAACTAAGGCAGAAGAAAAATTTGTTAGTTAACAATGAAAGAAAACGATATAGCCATAATGCAGGCACACTTTTAATACATATTCTAAAATAAGTTAAGTGATAGCTCCTAAACATAAAAGAGGATTAAGCTCCCACATATAATAATTAAAGGGGATTTCACATGATTCTTGATGATTTTTATAGCAAAAAAAACTCTTTTAATATACGACACTCTCATTGGCTGAGTTCCAAGAATGATAGATATATGTTCTCTACAGCCGTCACAAGCGAAGAGGCTGGTTTTATATACACAAGACTCGATTAATTCAAACTTTAAATGTTTGACATAGAGATAAAAAGACGGGTTTTGAACTTGAAGATTTCATGTTCGAACTCCACTAGTATCTTTAGAGGAAGATAAATATGAATACATTTTTAAGTGTTCTTTAAGATATAAGTTCTTCCATATACCTTGTACCATTCAATCCTTTTAAATCTACCTTAACAAAAAAGATGACTCAACTAATTCATCCATGACACTCAAACTTTATAAATTCTTAAATCAAAAGAAACCAATGTAGACCATAAGGTACTGTATCATTCATTAAACAAACTTTTCATTTGAATCACATGATAATTAAACTTCAAAATATTTATTGCCAATTACTAACAAACATAGACTGGTCAGCAGCTAGTACTGATCTCTCTGTCTTAGCACAGTACTTAAAATAGTCTCCAGCAGTGAGCATAAAAAACAGAAAGCTTACCGGTTAAGAAACACACCACCTTCTCAAAACCCTAGAAAGCAAAAAATAATAATAAAATAATCTTATGGAGGGTGAAGAAGAGAGAGTGAACAAGTAACACAATTTTTCTTATATAAATACTCAAAACACCCCTCCTTTACTTTTGCTTCTCATTTCTACCTCTCAAACCTTCACAACCTCTTGTTAATTTCTTTCTTGCTTTCTCTCTTCTATCTTCAACTCATCACCAACACAAACACATAGACACTCTTTTTTCTCTCTACCTTGTTGATGTAATTCTCTTTAATATTATCTCCTAACCCTTATACAAAAGAAAAAAAACTTCAAAGAGAGAAAACATGGTTTTTACTTCCATACCAGCAGCTTATCTTGATGCAGCCAACTGGCAACAGCAGGTAAATATAATTAGTAAGGGTTTCAATTTAATTTGGTTCTTGCTTTTGTTTCTTTGTCCAAAAGGCAAAATAATTCAAAAGATAAAAAGGAAAAACAATATTCTTGCTACTTTTATTTATACCTCTTCTTGAATATACCAAATATTTGATTTCTTTCTTATTACCTTTCTTCCTTTATCCTCAATTCATATATTCTTTTTCTAATTTTCTTCCTTTTTGTCTATGTTGTTATTACAGCAACAGAATAATCATCAACAACCAGGAAACGGCGGCTCCGTTTCTCAACAACTGCTTCAGACACCACCACCACCACCACCACAGTCACAGTCTCAACCTCATGGAGGAGGATCCACCGGCTCAATTAGGCCAGGATCGATGTCCGATAGGGCAAGGATGGCAAACGTGCCTATGCCGGAGGCAGCACTGAAATGTCCACGTTGTGAATCAACCAACACAAAATTTTGCTACTTCAACAACTACAGTCTCTCTCAGCCCAGACACTTCTGCAAGACTTGCAGAAGATACTGGACAAGAGGCGGCGCTCTAAGGAACGTCCCGGTTGGTGGAGGCTTCCGGAGAAACAAGAGATCAAGCAAAAGTAGCAACAATGGAAACTCAACAAAGTCTCCGGCTAGCTCTGACCGCCAAACGGGGAGTGCTAGTTCAACAAACTCAATTACCTCCAATAACAATATCCACTCTTCTGCCGATATATTAGGCCTTACACCTCAAATGTCATCATTGAGGTTCATGACACCTTTACATCATAACTTCAGTAACCCTAATGATTTCGGAGGAGGAGGAGATTTAGGGTTAAACTATGGTTTTAGTTACATGGGAGGAGTAGGTGATTTGGGAAGTGCTTTAGGAGGTAATTCAATTTTATCATCAAGTGGTTTGGAGCAATGGAGGATGCCAATGTCAATGACTCATCAACAGCACCAATTTCCTTTTTTGGCTAATTTGGAGGGTTCAAATAGTAATTTGTACCCTTTCGAAGGAAATGTTCAAAATCATGAAATGATAACTAGTGGTGGATATGTGAGGCCAAAAGTGATTTCAACTTCTGGAATTATGACTCAACTTGCTTCTGTGAAAATGGAAGATAGTATTAATAGGGGCTTTTTGGGAATTAGCACCGGCACCGGTAATAGTAATCAAGGAAGTGAACAATTTTGGAATAGTGCTGTTGTTACTGGTAATTCTGCAGCTAATTGGACTGATCATGTTTCTGGTTTTAGCTCTTCTTCTAATACTACTAGTAACCAGATGTAGAATTTTAGTGTTTTGTGTGAAATGAAGCTTATGGTTTTGGTTAGTGGCTTCAATTTCAGTAACTTAAAGAGATAAATTTCCATTCAAAATAGATGAATTGGTCAAGAGCTTTGAGGAGTGATGAGTCTAGATCAACTAAAAACCCTAGGGATGTTAGATTTTATTTTTGTTCTTTTAATATGTCTTTCTTTCATTTTAATATGTTACTTCTAAGTTTTAATATAGGGTTTAGGTTTCTTTATATGAGAAGGTTGAATATATATAGTAACATTGTGAGTTCAAAGGAATGGATATTATTAATATTTTGGGTTGAATGTTTGATTTAACTTGCTGGCATATTTCACACTTCGAATTGGAGAGATATGAACATAAATTCGCATAATTTTTTTTTTATTTTTATATATGTACAATTATATTGTAAGTAAATGATTTCAGTGCAGCCTCCTTAGCTATAGTTCTAATCAAAGTTTTAAATTATTACTATCTGCAACTATAATTGTGACTGCAATATAAAGATTTTAAAAGTGTCTGAATTTTATCACAATATCAAGATTCACGGCATAACTACAATTTAGTATGAAACAACATCTTTTTCTTAAAAAAAAAAAAAGTATGAAACAACATCTTTAATTAATCACACTTGCAATATAATTTAATTTGTAGTCAAAGTAGGCTTTGATTATGAGTTATACAGGAATTTCTGTTTGGGAAAAGAGTAAAGTTATCATAGAAAAAAGCTTAGTAAAATACGGTTGTCTTTCTATCACTGTATAAATTGTTGATCTAGACAGAATTTAAATAGTGTTAATTTCTTCTATTTTTTTTATATATATTTTTTGCTTTTTATTAGGTTTCTTTTTTGGGCATATGTTTTTTTGTCAAGTTAAACCAATAGTTGTAGGACCTAATACTTGATGTTTATACAACTATGCTCTTTTAATATTCAACTCTAAAAATGATTGCTTTACATTGTTAAGATCACATGCTGGATGAAACAGATGACGAAGTTTGATGTTCTAAAGATGAAAATGGTATTTGATTGTAAGAAAAAAGATGATAAAATGGATTTTTCTTTAAGAGTGTGTAAATTACCCTCAAATCATTAAGGGGTACTGTAGAAAAAACCCCTTTATATTCGAAATTATTATTAATTACCATAAATTTTGCTTTGAAAGCTATATAACGATGGGTAAGGTTATGGGTTCTCTCATCTCTTTCCTTCAGCGTTCATAAAAGAGAGGCAATTGGTGGAGAGTATTGTTGTGATTAATGAGATGGTTGATTTGGTAAAGAAGATTGGTAGTTAAACACTCATTTATCGATCAATTTGGAGAGACAGGGGTAATAACATTTGTGATCAGTCTAAAGAGGGAGATGCAAGAATACTCATATCAGTTTGGAGAGGCAGTAGCATGAACATTTGAGATCCGCCTGAAGAGGCGGAAATAAGAATATACAAAACCATCTGAGAGGGAGAGGCTACAAGTTGTTGAAATTTGAAAGGCTTAGTGGATACAAGGGTTTGAAAAGTTGCGGTGGAAAAAACTCAGATTGAGGTGAAGTTTTCCATTAGTAGGACTAGCAGAAGATAACCAACGATGACTCGTAGCTATCTTTTTTTTTTTTTGAGGAATGACTCCTAACTATCTGGTAAGAAATAGAGAAATGAGAGATATTATTACACAAAACTATACATCGAGCTCTCCCTCTCCAACAAGCATACCCTAGTTTTTCTCTCTCTAGGTTTTCTCTTCCAATTTCTTCATTGAGGGGTGGTTTTGGGTCAGTTTTTGACCTGAAATAACCCTTCTTCATCTTTTCTTCTCTCTCTCTCTCACTCTCTCTCTCTCTCTCTCTTAATTTCAATCTAAATAAGTGATTTTCACATGGATCTAGGTTTTTTCTTCGTCATCTGAGTGTGGCAGTGTGTTGTTCGTCGTCTTGTGCGACGTTGTTTGATTACCCGTCTTTTTGCAGTGTTCATTTGATTCATATTGAAATATCGATTATTCAATTAAAGATTTAGGCGTCAACTTGGCAGATCCGGAGGCATAAGTATTTCGGTCACTTTAAGTTTATCATATATTTTTGTAGGCATTATGCCGTTATATGTTATTAACTTGGATGTTGTGAGCTTATTCACAAATTTATACTTTACGTTTTTAAAGGTGTTCATTGATGTATTCTATCAATTTGAATGAATTAATATCTTTTGCTTTTGTAAAAAAACAGAACTATACATCAACCCAATCAGAGTTCGTGCCTAGTGCACTTAAAAAGGTTGTGATTGTCATGTTTGTTACAAATTGATGAAAAACGAGGACATTTCTGTTGGGGAAAGTAAAAATATTCAAGGACAATATCTTTAGTTCCAAAATTCATGACGTTGTGTTGAATAATGGATAAAAACAAATTATTGTGATGTGGAATCTTGCGCAGCAAAACCTCACTGGAGGTATCTTCCCTAAAAATTCGTTGTAGTTTGAGAAATTATGCTCTATGCATGAATTCGGTCTGAAACTATAAGAAAAAAAAACACTCAATTTTTTCCCCTTAGTTAAGAAGAAAAAAAAGACCAACTTTTACCTGATTTAATGATGTAATTTATAAAGAAATTTTTTTTAAAAAAAAAAAGTCTTTTATTCGTATGAAATTAAATGCAAATTACATTCAAAAAAAATTCCCTCCTATTTTCTTCATAACCAATAAAAATTGAGTTTACATGTTCCTATATTATTATGTTTTGTGTTCCTTTTATTCTAAGATGAACACAAAGTATACTCCAAATTATTATGTTTTACTTTTCTTAATAAGTTTAAAATGGTGTTTTTTGCTTATAATTTGGGATGAAGGAGATACATATCTATAAGTTCCCTTCAATATTTTTTATTTTATTTTAATTGTAAAATAAATTTTATTTGATAGAATAAGAGTACAATTAGTACTTGACTCACCAAACATGAAGAAGTATACGTGATACTCCGACGCAACAAAACACAAAACTAGCTCCTAAAAAAGAAGACAACGAAGATGGTTCGAAAACCATTCATAATACACACACGGTCAAACTTTATTTCAATTTTGTGATTTTTTTTTAACTTATTGCCTGTATGGAACTGCGATGGGGGCTCTTCAAACTCACGTTTTTTCAAAGCTCCAAATACTAGCTTTACAATTTTAACAGTGCGCGTCTGTTGTGATAGAATTGGAAACAAACACATGCTTAGTACAAGCAAAATTAAGCTGGGTTCACCGAATTCTTGTTCAGTTGTGAAAAAGTCTGGATTTCGCTACATTTGAATTTGATTTTGAGCTGAAATTGGCTTATATTTTTTTTTATCCACTAAAAAAACATAAGTAAAATTGGACTAGACATCTTCACTTAAAATTTTATAGTGTTGATGTATATGAATATACTCATGATCATTTATATATTCCTCATCAACATTTGCTTTTCTATTTACACGCCAAACTCTTGCGTGCACCAACCACTCTAACTACATATACCCTAAACCCTAGGAAGTTAGCACAACTATTGTCGGAGTGTGTGAACAATGAAAGCTAGCCGATCAAGATTGTTGAGATCCTTAATGTCTTGTATCAATGTAGCATTCTTGTCGAATCTGAGAGTTGGCTCTAGATGTAACTTGGCTCTAGATGTAACTTAGCTCATTCAAAATGTATATAAAAATGTGAATGTAACACATAGATTTTTCCATACTATCAAGTGCAAAAAGAGAGAGTAATTTGTATTCTAACGTTGTCAAAGAATGTCTATGAGTTGGAAGCATAGTCAAAGTACAGAGATTTTAGCAAATACTTACAAATCTGCTAACAGTATCTCTGCCACAAACACAGCAACACAAACTGTAACATGTCTTGCCATGGAATACTAGAATGTACGGTCACAACAACACACTCTCACTTCAACCATAGTTACAACAACTTCACGCGTCTAAGCGCGTGAGACTTCATATCTATTCAAAAGAAGACAAGTTATTGCTTTGTCAGTATGTTTTGGACCATAGGTATTACAATTCACAACTTTGGTTTTAGTGATTGGATCCTTCATTGCACGCGCCTCAATGTAGCATTGGAATTTGTAGCTTTGAACATTCTAAATTCAGATATGCATGCTTTTAATTCATATGGTGTGTCACACTGCTTTTTATACTATTTTGTGTTCAAAGAAAGAATGTAAGATACCTTGTTCATTCTTCTGCAGAAGATGATACTATTACTGCGGTTTCCTTTTTCTTTATTTGTCACAAAATGTACTATACACTGCATTCATTTAAGGGCATGGTAACTGAAATAGATTCCTCATCAAGAAGATCTTATCTATCAAATTTTTATTAAAACTAAATCAAGTAATTGGACTCAAACAGTTAATCACTTCTATAATATGACAAATTGTTTGAGAGAACCTCAAAACTCTTTTCTTCTAGACCCTTTTCTTCTAGAAACCATATGGTTAATTAACACACAAAAAATGATCAATGGTTTGCTTTTTACAATATGTTTTATTGACTCACCGAGCTGGACGGTTTTTGATTTCAATCAAACGGGCTCCAATATATTGATTGTATGACTTTAAGATTTAATCACCACAGTATATTATCATTTATTTAGAGGGAGGGCAAGATACTTACTCTTATAGTTTTATAGAAGAGCTATCAGAACAGGATACTCGGAGAGCTAATTAAATACGAGGTCTGTAATTGGTATCACCAGCGAAGTTAGCGACATTTTCATGAGGCGATCACATATAAAGAAAAATATTTTTTTGTAACTTATAGCAAATTTAACGAATAAGAAAAAAAATCACAATAACTATTACTTATATAAAATATATAAAATGTACTTCATAAAATACACTTAAAGCATTTGTCAAAAAAATAAATACACTTAAAGCAACAAGAATGGATTATAAAGGATTGGTAAAGGGTTATAATTTACTGTTACTTATTATTTTAGCTATTAAAAAAAAGCAAAGTGTTAATAAAGGTTTTTTATTTTTAGAATAATAAAGGGTTAATAAAGCATTGTTTCCTCTCTTTTCCATAATAATAATAATAATAATAATAATAATAATAATAATAATAAAGAGGGATGTTGAATTATATATGTAAGGTCGGGGTTCGAACCCCAATACTTCACTTATTTACCGTAAAGATAAATTTTTGATCATTAGACTATTTGACAAAAAAATAATACTAAAAAAAAGGAGTGGGTTTGCGTCTCTATGAAATTTGTTTGGACTAATAATAAAAGATTGTTTTTGTCATATCTTCTTTGTTAAATCAAAGAATGCTATAATTATTTTTGGTGTTGGTTCCTAGGAGATGGGATCTAAGTAATCTGAAGTTTTATCGAAAAATAAGTAAAGTCAAACAAAAAATTGTTCTTTCGAAAATCAAATTTGAGATGGCTAACTATATGTATTATTAGAGGTAGTTAAATATAAAAATAAAAATATACCTAATTATTCAATAATTTTTTTTTTTGTTTGGGGTAACCATAGCCTCCCCTTTGGTGTGAAATCATTCTTACAGCAAATATGTTGTTTGATACTAACTAAAACTATTGTGTGTTAAGATATAAGAAAAAAATTAGGTATTAAAGTGCTTGGTTTTTTTTTTTAAAGAATTAAAGTGCTTGGAATATTAACACTCATGGTAATATGACGAAATATAAAATGGTGGCTGTAGATTCCAATCTTTTTGAACTCTTGATTGACCTATATAGTAAATAACGACAAAAAATATAAAAAATTACAAAGTGTACGTTTAGATAAAAGAGGAAAATATACTTTTGGTGCTTATAAAATTTGAAAATGGGATTGGCTACGTTGAAAGAAAGGAATCTTTGTCAAGGTGTTTGGGGGGTTGGTAGCTTTTGCTAGAACCAAGGATGTCTTACCAAGAAGGAATAAAGCATATTCAAAACCTAGAAAGAGATACTAACATCTCACCTTCACTCACGGTTGGTCGGTCTTTGAGTCATCACCTTATAGTTATTAGTGATTAGTAATAATATTGTTCGATACTAGTTCACTTCTTTTGTTGTTGATTCACTTGATTGTGTGGAAATTTCATTGAACAATAATGGGAACATATAATGTGGGATTTGATGAACTTGATCCCGAAATTGTCGTTTTTTTTTAAATTCGGGTATCATGATCATTCCATGTTCTTTATGTGGTGTAAGGATTTAGAATTGGAGTGACAATTATCTATACCAAAAAATAAATTAAAATGAATTACTTGTATTATCTCTAGGTTTAGCTCAATTGACAAAGATATTGCATTACATATGCAATATGCAAGAGTCGGAATTCAAAACTCAAACTCTCTATTTTTTTACCTTAAAAGTGATTTTTTTTTATACCAATATATATGTTAATTGATAAAAATAAAAACCTTTATACTAATGGAAAGGGTACTAAATGAGCTTGGTTTAGTTGGCTAAACAATGGTCAATGAAATGAGTTAAATTTTCGATTGTGGTCAAGCAATGTTGAGTCGTAAAGATGAACAACAATTCAGTTTATGTATTGAACAATTTTAAAGAAAAATTGTGATCTTAGCATCATAGTAGAGATTGTTTTTTTTTAACCTCTCGATTCTTTTTTTACGAAACTTGTTGATAATGGATTATAGATCTCTCTCCCCTAAACTTATGTCATTGTTGGACCAAACTAAAAAACCAAATCTTAGTGTGTTTGTTCTTCTACTCTCTTTATCTTGTTGTTCATACTTTGATTGTAGTTTTGTTTTACACTTAGTTCCTTGTTGTTGCTTGGACTAGTTTGTTCTTCTACTCTCTTTATCTTGTTGTTCATACTTTGATTGTAGTTTTGTTTTACACTTAGTTCCTTGTTGTTGCTTGGACTATTATTTTGCTGGTTGACATTGATATATGCTCCATACATCTAAATTTATTGTTGTGATCTAAGTTCGAATTCACAATAACTGGCACTCATCGTGGGGAAAGGGTTAATTTATTCAAGCGAGGATCAAGGGCACCAAATGAACCATTGATAAATTTTCTAGAGACAACAAATTATAGTTATGGAAATTGAAGAAAGAAGTAATTGCGATTCAAGTAAAGTGTGTAGAAACTTTCAAGGGAGAGGCGAGGATGCTTGCAAATTTGAAACAATCACCAAAGATTGAGACGAACGAAAAGGAAAAAATTGTCATTATCTTGTGTTTCATAGATAAAGTGTTGAGAGAAATCTAGAATAAGAAGATTGGGGTGACAATGTAGATCAGATTGGAGTCCTTGTATATGTCGATCTCGTTGGCTCATAGACAATTCTTGAAACAACAATTTTACTTATTTAGAATGGTGGAGTCAAAATCTATTATGGATCAATTGACGAAATTCAACAAATCATTGATGATTTGGTGAATATTGAAGTGAATCTTCAGGATGAAGATAAAATTTTACTCTTTTTGTGTGCATTACCTAGATTATTTGTGAATTTCAAGGATATTATGATTTAAGCAAAGGAATGAAGTGTCACCTTCAATGAGATCCAATCGTCCCTTAGAACCAAGTGGTTAACAAAGTTGAAGTACTTGAAGGTGAAGAGTAGTGTTAAATCCTTGAATGTGTCAAAAGGAATAGTTTAAAGTAAAAGGAAAGAGTCTAAATAAAAGTCAAGAGGTGATGAAAAATGAAGTGTATCAATTGTCATAAATTGTTCACTTAAAGAAGGTTTGTCATGGGAATATTCAAGATGACAAAGAAGCGCACTCTAGAGGTTTGAGAGGTTATGCTGCAACTTGTGAAGTTACCTAAAAATCCTAAGATAAGTTGGATGAAGTTTCTTTAAGAGGGCAGAAGGCATTCCAAGAAGTGAAGAGGTAAAGGTAAAATTTTGTAGCACGACTAAGTGTGGTTGAAGGCAAGGACATGAAGAAAGATGGTTGGTGGTTAAATTGACAGCATCGTTGACTTGAAGAAAATGTGGAGAATTTTTGTTTATGCCTTAAAATGTCATGTTTGATTGATAGAAACGTGGGCTTTTATTGTCCATAATGCAAGACATGTGAAGGTAAGACGTAAGGCATGTTTCTGGGTGTTTTTCAAGCATTTGTGGTGTGCGCCTGGCGCATGTGACAACACATCAAACTTCTTGGTACTACTGTGGCTGGATCTAGGTGTATATACTAGGGCGCTATGAACTAAACAATATGGATCTGGGGTGCTAGGCGCTTGTCACGATTTCAACATCTCATATTTATTCCTTTTTCCGCTCATTGTAATCTTATATAACCAAAAGTGGAAACTTTTGGAAACTTTAGATTCTAAAAATTGAGGGTCTTTGAGGTGATACTCTTGGGTTGAGAAACATTATAAACAACACCCTGGGTAGTAAAAAATTTTAGTCTCTTGTTAATGGGAAGATATTGAAAACAACACCCTAGGTTGTTCACTTGTTCTCAGAGAACTTTTTGAAGCTATTTTCTTGTAACCATTTTCTCTGTCTTTTTAAGAAACTCATTGATAGTGATTGGAGAACTCTCTCCCTCCAAATGTATATCATTGTTGGATCAAACTAGATAACCAAATCTTAGTTTGTTTGTTCCTCTACTATCTTTACTTTGTTGTTCTTGCTTCGATTGTGGTTTGTTTTGCACGTTTCTTCTTGACAGTTGCCGCTTGATTTGTGTGATTATGAGTTGTAATTGTTATACTTGCTCCACACATCTAATTTTATTGGTGTTATTTGAATTCAAATTCACAACACACATTATTAGCTATATATTAAAATTAGTCACTAAAAATGAAAATTGTGATAAACTTTCTAATTATTGATTTTTTTTTTTTGGTCATGTCTGATTATAGAATTTATTATCAAAATTAGAAACAAATTTCAAAATTTTCATCTATAATTATTTGTTTGGGCAAAAAAATCATTAAATATTTTTCATTAACTTGTTATAGTAGTAAATGAGAATATGCTATAAAACTTCTCCCACTTCCTCATATCGCTATCTTTCCCTACTTGTGTGTATGTGATGGTGATCTTCGTGGACAGATGCATGGACCGAAAAGGATATAAATTGTGATACCAATTAGGTTGTGTTCTGAGTTCTCACGTTCTCCCACATGTTGTCAATCATGCACATATTGCTGGAATTCAGATTCCCCTTCCACTTTTATTAATTAATCAAATTCAATATACATTCATTTGCCAAACAAAAGAAAATAATTTAGAAGATATGGCCCAACTTGATATGATCCACAACCACTGAAAACCGGCATATATATTCGACGACGACGACATATCTTATAGCTTCTTTTTCTTGATTGCTCAAACTTGAGGTCTCCTATCAATTCTTCTTACTTGATTTCCTAGAGCAAGCCCTATACATAAAACGTTCATTAAAAAAACCTATACATAAAATAGAAATAAAAATAAAATGTCCGTTAAATAGAGCTTTGAATGAGCCTATTCGATTTGGGTCTATTCTAACCCGACAAAATTCCTTGCAAAAATAGCCTGACGAGGCCAGCCCATTTGTAATTAGGTCGTAAATCTTAAATAACTAAGTATGATATTACTATAATATATGGGCTATGCAAGTAATAGGCCGGGTCAGCCGACACATTTCATTTTATTTTATTTTTGTTTCATTCACTCGTTTCATTTTTTATGTCACTTTGGTATATTAGTTTATTATGGTTATCGATTTTGTGAGATATGATTAAAAGTATGTGTATTATTTTACATTAAAACTAAATGTCATTTAAGTTCAAGTTTTATTACTCACTTGAACCAAATTTATAGTTTATATTTTATAGACTTTAAGTATAAGTTTAACTAAATATATCTCTTTTATCAAGTTTATATATTTAAATATTTTTTGAGGGGATATTTAAATATTTTTATTAATAATTTTTATGTTAGAGAATAGTTCTTTCAAAAAAAAATGTAAGAGAATAGTTGTTACGTGTTTTACTAATCATTTAAGTTAAATCACTTGATTTAATCAACATCCAACTTATAAGAAACAAATATTTCTTGAACATATTAAAATACCTTACACAACTGTCTCTATAACTTTTAACTATAATTGGGTTTTTGCCCTCTTGTACCCAAAAAAAACATGTAACTATAATTCTGTCTAGAGATTAATTTAACAGGTAAAAACAAATAATTTATAATTATAATTAAAGTCTTTTTTCATTTGTGTAGCAAAATATTTTTATTTGAAGTTGAAGTGAAACAAACCCATGTATATAAATTCCTAAACCTAATCAAGACTAATTTTTTGGTGTTAAAGTGAAACAAATTGTATATCACGCATAAGTTAGTTTTCATCATTAAATCAATAAAAAATTTCGTTAAGTTAAATTAGATATGATATGACTTATTGATACAATATAAAAATATATTTTTATACAATGTAATATCATTTTGTTTATGAAACTCTAAACATATGTTAGGATCAAGTCGTTCCGTAACGGGTTGAAATTTATGTGTACCTTTTAAAGTGAGGCAATTCATAACAAATTGGTTATGTGTACCTTTTAAAGTGAGACAATTCATAACAAATTGGAGGTCACGAGAGAAAAAATATTTTGATAGCATGTGTCACTCTACCTTTCGCAAAGTGTATTGTCGTGTTGCTCATTCAAAACGAATCTATTTAGTGGTATTAATTAGTTGCGTGTGCCCATACCACGATACAGAGAACACAAGTTGAATTTGCCACACTTGAAAAAAGATTTGAATAATACGGGTTGAATTCTGAATTTATTCTGTATAAAAAGATACTAACGTTTTGTACTTAAAAAAAAAAAAACTATACGTTGAACTTTTTTTGAACAAGCCAAAATTGAATATATAGATTACTAAAGGTGATTGTGCAAAAGAGAAACACCCGAAACAATTTACAAAGTCAAGTCATCAGTGCTACATAAAGGATCACCGCGATGAAAGAAAAAAGCGAAATAATAAGAAGATTACATCATAACACCCATACAAGCTAAGGGGTGGCGCCACCGGTCGTGATAATCGATGACAAAAGTGGGCATATTAGATTTCAGCCAAAGGAAATATTGCCTTTTGACCTTGTCCGCTATGCTTTGTGAGTCCAAAGCCCTCTAATGAAAAACTCTGCTATTCCGCTCTTTCCAAATGACCCAGACACAAGCTAGCCAGATTATCTGAAAAAACGAATGTGAAGAACGCGGTAACCCCGCAAGGTGCCCGAACTGAAGAAGATGATCACAACCTGTGAATGGAGCGACAAAGGAGATGTCGAGCCACTGGAAAACCAAGAACCATACGCTACAAAATGTGTCACAGCCAAAGAGTGGGTGGTTCGCGGTCTCCATAGACCCACAACCGCCCACACACGTTATCATCAATATTTAGTGTTGAGAATTGACTCAAAATTTGAAGGATGAAGAATATTGTTGCTAAAAATATAAAATATTTGTTTCTAATATATTTTGCGCTGAAAATATATTTATGGACAATAAATATATTTTTGTACCGTATGAAGGACGATTTGATGCAAATATTCTTTCACTGAAGGAGAAAAAAAGAAACATATATATATATATATATATATAGAGAGAGAGAGAGAGAGAGAGAGAGAGAGAGAGAGAGAGTCTGAAAACAAGGGTTTAGAAGTCAACAAGAAAACTAAGGTTTGTATAGAGTTTGCTCTTGGCAACAAACACTAGGATTGTGATTGATTCACCTTGGAAAACACTATCAGGATTGAGTCTCTTGGTCATGGAAGAGACTTTAGGTAGAATTAGCTTTGAAGACTTATTCTTGTAACCCTTTGATATCTTTTTTGTAAACTTACTCATCATTATAGTGGAACGGAGGGCTGCTCTCTCCCCTAGACTAGGTCAGTATTGGACCGAACTGAGTAAACAAATTTCGTGTGTTCTCTCTTTCTTTCTCTCACTGTTTTCTACTTTTGCTTGTGTTTATAACTGTCACCCACTTTGTTTTGGTTGCTTGATTACTTTGCTCCACACATCAAGTATTTTATTGGTGTGATTTTCCACGAATTCACAACATTTAGAACATGTCGCCGCACCAGGTTATCTTATGTTAGAAGTCGATTACGGAACAACAGTCACACAAACAATGAAACCTTTAACGGAGCTTGTTTATGCCAAACATCAACATACATGCCCCTTTCAGCAGGTGCATATACCGTCGCCAGGAAATGATAAGTTCCTTTAATAGTATAGCCATGAATAGGATCAAGAAGCCACCTCCACCTGTCTAGAATGTGATCCTGCAAAACAATATTATGCAAAAAAGATGAACACTCTGTAACCCTCTCCTCCTCCCAAGCAAGAAGGCGCCTCCTCCACTCCCAAGCACCACCACCGTCCTCCCACCCTCTACTCACCATCTCCACCACCGTCACCCACCTATTTTCGACCAAAGAAAACAGCCGAGGAAAGATAACCTGTAACGGAACTCCACCCACCCAATTGCCCGTCCAAAAAAATGTATTATGCCCTCCACCAACCACCTTACGGACATCGTCGTCAAACCAACTCCCCACCCACATCCCTACACCACCACAGACACTAGAAATCATCCGCCACCACAACGAACTATCCCTTCCCCCTTTCTTCAACCGACCACCCTCCTCCCCGTACCTAGCCTTTAAGACTTGATACCAAAACCCCTCCTTATCAACTAGCATCCTCCAACACCACTTCCCTAACAATGATAAATTAAATTCACGCAACCTCCTCACCCCCAACCCTCCATCCTCCTTTGGTGCACAAACTAAAACCCAGTCTACCCATGAAAATTTTCTAAAATCTTCACCACCCCCCAAGGAAAAAATTAAAATAAAGATTTGATTGAAGAAATTATACCTGTGGGTGCCTTGAAGAAGGAAAGAAAGTAAACCGGAAGAGATGACATGACAAATTTCAGAAGTACCGGGCGACCACCCACCGAAAGAAACTTGCTCTTTCGGTTCAATAGTCTATTATTAATCCGATCAACTAAAGGTTTCTGAAACTCCAATCTCCTAGCATCACCCCCAATGGCCAGCCCCAAGTACACAAAGGGTAACATTCCCACACGACAATTCATCACCGTAGCGGCCTCAGTCAACCACGAGTCTGATAAATTAACTCATGTTAACATGATTTTGTTGAAATTAACCTTCAAGCCAGACACTTGTTCAAAAATAATCAACACCTCCCTCATGGACCGCACATTAGCCCAACTCTTTTCACCGTGTAACAAAGTGTCGTCAGCGAATTGAAGATGAGAAATAGAGACTCCATCAGTGCGCCCCAAATGGTAACCACTAAACAAGCCTGTCGCTACTAGAGGCATCATCAGCATGTTAAAACCTTTCGCTGCTAACAAAAATAGGAACAGAGAAAGTGGGTCCCCTTTCCGAAGCCCCCTTTCCATAGGAAATTCCTCCGTAGGACTCCCGTTCACCAAAACAGTGGCCGTGGCTGATCTGACACATTCTGATATCCATTTCCGCCAAAGTGTAGGAAAATTCATTTAGGACATAACAACATCCAGATAATGTAAGTCCACCGAGCCATATGATTTTTCAAAATCCACTTTGAAAAAAATAAATTCCTTATTAAACCGGCGCGCTTCATTAGCAATCAGAATACCATCCAAGATTTGCTTCCCTTTGACAAAAGAAGACTGTGAATCTGAGACGACATTGGCGATGACTGCACGAAGTCTGTTAGCAAGGACCTTAACCAACACCTTATACATACACCCCACTAATGAAATAGGACGGAAATCATTCAACCGTTGCGGACTCACAACCTTCGGAATAAGTGCGGTAAATGTAGAGTTTATCCCCTTTGTCAGCTCCCCATTGCGGTGAAAATCAGTAATAAATCTCATAAAGTCGTCCTTCAATTCCTCCCAAAATTGTTTGATGAAACAAAAACTTATACCACCCGGCTATGGCCTCTTGAAACTGGTCAGCAGTCCCAAATCGCATTCTTCACCTCATCCTCATTAAAAGTTTGTGTTAAAGAATTAGATTCTGCTACAGATAGCTTACGGAAATCCAAGTCCTCCACACCTGGCCGCACCACAACATCAGATTTGCAATGGGGAAAAAATGATTAAAACAGCTGCTCTTATAACTATACGTTCAACTTTTAATACCAAATACGTTCAACTTTTAATCACGTAAATCACACATTGTAAAACATTTTCAAGCAAAATATCATAGCAACATGTTCTTTCAATAAAAGAAGAAATTCATTAAGAAAAAAGGAATATAGATATAAGAAAGAATTAATAATAATAGTAATGAGCAAAATTAAAAAAAACTAATTAGCATCTAGCATCTAGTAGGAGACGACACAAATAAAAAGAAAGCTATAAAATATTTTTTTCTTCTTCTTCTTTTTTTTTTCTTCAGAAAAGTAATTAATCAAGAAAATGAAAATCAATCATAGGTTCACTTTACAACCAAAATTATAGGTATAAACAAGACAGGGAACCAAAGTAGAGAATTAGGCTAACACAAAAACAACCCAAAAATTAATCCCAAAATACCAACAGTAGCTACAAACACAGACCTTATCCTTAACTCTATAAACAAATATTAAAATACATTAACCTAAACAAAACAATAGTAATAATGGATAATGGTTTTCCTAAAATAAAACAAGCACTCATGTAAACTGGTTAAATATTCTTCCACATTCATCCATCGAAAAGTTTTAAACCTAAAATTTTGACACCACCGTGCAACGGAGTCATTAGTTCTTTTAAAAAGAAATAAGTGTCTTTTGATTTGTAGTAGTTAGTAAAAATATACATGCACTAGACTATTCAAACGACACACCCTAAACAATCAAATAAGAAAACAAGACACAATCTATGGTGTCCAAAATTCAAGGATAGGGAATTATATTGTATTGCTTAACTAAATTGCTCAACATGCTATGCTATAGCAAGACCGGATACTATAAACAACTCTTAGCAGGTATTCGCCTATTCAAGTAAGAATGTAAAATACACAATCCAGTCAAGAGAGTAATACATACTTCACTAAACAATTAAAGAGGGAATAATTATTGGACATTGAGAGGTAAAAGTTTGTGAAAAAATAAATATATAAACCAGAAAACAATAGGGAAAGAAGCTATATACCGCAAAAACTCCAACTAGAAAACAAAACCACATGCAGGCCGAAACACTAACATCACAACGCAAAGAGCTACCACATTATAACCACCACCAGAAGCAAAAGACATATGAGGAAATGAAAAAAAATTAAGAATTAAAGTCAAACTTATTTTAGAAGTTCTACACACGATATTAATTATTTTTTTATTAAAGATACACCATCACATTCTATTTATAAGTTTAATAAGTGAACTAAATCATCATTTAAGAAAAAATAAATAAATAAATAACAAGTTTGTCCTTGCAGCAAAGAAGGTAGAGACTACAAACATATATATACCTCTTTTCATACCATGAAGTTTGTAAAGGATAAATTTTCAGACACTCATCACTAAATAAAATCATTCAGCACTAGACCATTTTTTTTTTAAAGTATTTTCGATTACTCATTGTCCACAAGAGCAAAGAGAGAACACACCAAAAGAAAATAAAATCTATAAAGACTTAGATTAAACTATTTTATTCAAATTACATAATTCACACAATCGAAGCATACAATTCACGGAAAGGCACAAAACATCTAGTACAAAAATCATACATGAATGCAGATCACACAATGTAAGACTACAGGAAAAAGGTAAACACATAATATTTTGGCGCAATGGAAAGACCGGAGTTGGTGATAATCCTAAGTGACAGAAGACGAGAAGAAAGTTAAACAGATCTAGTAACACAATGAAACTAAACAAACCATAAAAGACCTAACGAGGTACCCATAGGAAATACAATGGACACACGACCCACACGGTCTGATTGGACAAACCTGCTCTGATATCACTAATGTGACACCCTAAATCCCAAAATAATTATTACTATTATTTATTCAAAAATAGAGTTTGATTTCGCAGCAGATAGTGTCAAATAAAAGCATTTATATTAATATAAGAATTCTTCCACATAGATTTAGGATATCACATAAACTCATGAAAAACATAATTCACATTTCACTTCCTTAAAAATTATAATGATATTAACATCAAATCTTTTGCTTTTGAAAATACTTTCTTTTACATCATATACAATGGTATGGTTTACTTCTACAAAACTAAATAAGTAAGCATATCCCTTTTGCCGTGTCACTATCCGAGCGGTGTATTTTTTCCTTCCCAAAATAACAGATGACACAAAACAAGTCTTCATGGAAGGTATGCACTTGACTCCAAGACTCATAACCTATAAAACTACAGTTTCGCAACCGTAGGGCCAAGTCAGCAAACACAAACAACGAAGGGGTGAGTTTCGAGAACATGTGATAGTATAAAATTAATGAGAAGAACACGTAAGCAATTAAGTCAAAGTCGTATTAGATCACAAACATAATATTCAGAACCTTGAAGAATATATTATATCAACTCAATCCACATTAGTAAAAAAATATCATTACATCATAAGAATCAAAATCCTTACTAACACGATGTCATAATTCAATTCCAAAATAATCACAACACATATAGTCACCAATAATCATCTTCATAAGAACATCAACAGATAATCACCTTCGTCATCTCACACAATTACACTCATTCACCAAATACAAATCATCATCAATTTTTATGCATATGGACTCAGTCCTAAGACCTATATGAATGTGGTACCACACCTACTCATCGTTTTGCCAGAGTTATATTACTGGACTTTTCCCAACATAGTTGCCAGAGATATGTTACTGGACTTTTCTCCCACATAATTGTCAGAAGTATGTTACTGGACTTTTCTCCCACATATGCAAGACTTATGCTCTAGACTCTATATGAACGCAAAGAATTAAATTCGACAAGTATTACACATATACACATATTCCACCTATGAATGCAAGACTCCCCCTAAAATGCACGACTCTAATGCAAGCACACAAATCATCACCACTCACATCATCATCATAGAAAACATCGGCATCATGAAAATACATTGTCATTCACATTGCAAATTTTAATCGACGTCATTATTTTCATCATCAAACAATTTTAAGTCTCGTCATTTGTATAGAAAAACAAACAGATTGATGACTCTTGACAACAATATAGAAGCGGATATATATATATATATATATATATATATATATATATATATATATATATAAGACATTTTTAATACTTCATAGAATACCACTATAGCCAATTTCATACAGATGTCCAACACAACATATTACAAGAAACAGTAGACACAATCCTTACACTCACAAATTAGACCATAATTAGTTTCTATAGCACCGAATTGGCAGAAACAAAACAATTATCTACCAAACATCAACTATCTTGTGCTAGTTATTCAATCAATTAACATACATAATTTATCAATTCAAATAATTGTGGCAAATCAAGCATGAGCACATGCACAAAATTTAGCATTGACGTCAAATACCACTTATTCATATAATTTAAATCAAGCAACACCTTAATAATATTTCTAATTCATCTTTTAACCTCACACTTCTAAATTTGCACATTAATTTTCCCGTTCATCTCAGTTAATTTACACTCATGATCTCGAACTCTTCTCTCTCACCCCATACCTGAATTGGAGCTTTCACAGTATATAACAAACTGAACGGTAACTTCACATCTCCTTTTTGGTCAGCGTAGAAGCAACGAACCCATGAAGGAAACCTATCCAATGAAGTAGCTAACTTTGTTTCTCCTCACGATGACTTTTCTCTTTAACGTTGATAATTGTTTTTCTCCTACTATTTTATTTTTGTTTGATCTCATGTGTATTGGCTATTAGGTTAAGTTGATTGTATATACGGTATATATAGGTACATATCTAGATTACACCCTTTAGATTACTAGATCCTTTACATGCGAAGCAATTAGGCCCATTTGAAGATCAGCATTATACTCTTCTATTTTTATAAAAGTAAAACGATTATATCTATTTTATTTTACTCACCCATAATTAATTTTATCCCAAAAATACTTATTATAAACTACTATCATTTTTTTTAAAATGATTACGATAATAAATCAATGAATAAAATATAACATATTTTATTACTTTTAAATCAACTGAATATGTATAAAATTATCACACTATAACAATTACACATATAAGAAAAAAAATAATCAAAATATTACTAAGACATCAAGATAACTATTTATAAAATAAATAATTAAATAAGATAATAGTTAGAAATAATTAAAATAAAATATGCTCACAGTTCTTGTTAATTCACATGATGTCACAATAATAAACAATATACATTTAAAGATAAAATCGCTTAAAATAATAACTAGAGATTTATACCATAAACTTATATTTAGATATATAGAAAATATATTATGGAAAATTTAGGGTGTTATACTTCTTATATTGACTCTATTTTTGAGAAAAATATCAAAGGTATGAAATTTATTGTTAAGGAGGATGCAGTGTAACCTGATATCAAACTAATGAAAGATGAGTTTTAGTTGTGGTTTTTCCCGTGGAAGCACACTTTAATGCTGTGTCTATTGGAGAAAAAGGTGGGAAGTTGTTTCATGGAAGCAAAGTTACGAAAATTCTGGTAGACATTCCCAAAGATCACTATATGGTGCATTTTACTAATGAGAAAGATAACAACCATATTGTTTTTGATAAGTCGTGGTTTGATCGTTCAACATTTGAGGCCTTTGTATGCCGCACGGGTCATGTATACCTGCACTTTTTATTAAAAAATATAGTGCGAAATATCATAAGGTCAATTATAAAAGTTCATGTTATACGTATATACGATAGCTTGTTTAGTATAAGTAAGCTTTTACTAAGTTTTTTTTTAAATGAGACTATATGACTCTGTAAGTTGGATTGCAATTTGAGATATAATAGATACTTGAAATATAAAGGATTACACCGGTGTTGTGTCACAGTGTCAACATGATTGGATTATAAAGCTGCCAATTAATACATATTTGAGAGAATTTTTAATGGAGAGAATCTCAATTCATAGGGATACATTGATTATTACGATGAAAAACACCATAGTCATTGTATAAGTTTTTTTTCCATGTGGGAAAATACATTTATCAATTTGGCGAGGATTTAGTTTAAAACAAAGTTATATATAAAACAACACCTGAAACATTGAGATGATTAGATTGATATAGTGATTAATTAAATATTTTATATGATTCAACAAATTTTTTTACGGAAACCCAATTAGTATTTTGTTCCAAAGATATGTACATTTTTAATTATTTATGAATGTTACTACATAACCAAGCATAACAATGAACAATATCAGATGATTGAAATAACTATGGTCCAAAATCAGATTGAAAACAAACATAGGAGACCGTTTAATTGTTAAAATATAAGCAACATGACATGAAAAAAATTCTGATATTTCAAAAATTGTGTTATGGTAAACACAAACATAAATCACTGATGTTATACTTACACAAACATTCATAAGACAGAAAAAAAATAATGGTATGCGTATAATTATACTCGATAATATAATAAACTGATTAAACTGGTAATCTAAAAATAAGCAATAACACTGGATAACTTAATAATAAGGAAATTACATAAAATAATTCATAAAACAGGTGCCATATTCGAGCAACACTCCAGCAAAACACAAAGTTCATAATAATTAAAATTAGCCAGCACACACAGAATAGCAATTTCTATGGAGACTGTTCTTAAGCACCACAAAAAAAACCTAGTAGCGAACCATTCTAAAGAGGGAATGCTAGCAACACACATTTTAACACAAACTTATCAACACACTCTCTTTGATTGGTTAATATTCACATGGGACCCACCAAATGTATATGGGACCCACATGATTTGGTGAGTCCTATGTGAATATTAACCAATCAAAGAGAGTGTGTTGATAAATGTGTGTTAGTAGTATTTCTCAATTCTAAATTACAGAGTGTAATTGTTCCCAACAACAGGTGCACCAACCATGACATGGCAACCATCTCTGAGCCTTCTTGCAAGAAGCATCCGGTTGAAACCACCACCAACCTGAAAATGGGGATATGGCCTACTATCAAAGATGAGTGTGCAATCTCACTTATTCCCACAGTCATCCACCAGCTTCAAAGCAGTAGTCCTCCTATCAAGGGTTAGGTCACAAAATCCATTATAAGCAAGTTCCTGAAAAAGCATGAACTTGTTAGTATATGAAAATATACATGCTAAAGAAATGGACACAAAACTAGGGTACCGCAATTACCATCACATACCAACCTTAATTTCATCATTAGATTCTTGATCAGTAAATCCTTGTCTCTATCACCCATGATTCATTCTCAGCACATAACCCCTACATGCAGTACGTAACTCATAACTGCTGAAGTGAAGAAATTGAATGAGAACAATGTGAGTTTTGGATTCGGCCAGAGGAAAGGAAAGGAGAAGAAGTGGAGTTGCATTGAGTATTCAATTGCATGGTGATTTGAGGTAGAAATGATGAGGGTTTGGAGATGAAGGAGGGATGACCGAGGGAGGAAGAGAGTGAGAGGAGGGAAATGTTGCTTTCTGACTTAGTAATAAAATGGAATGGAATGAGGATAAACAAAGGAAGTTGGTTTATCTATAAACATATGGAAAAGACTCTTATACGCTTATCTTACAAGAATTCTCTCCAATTATAAACATTCAACACAACCTCTATTAAATTATCATGTGGGTTATTATGCTATACCCCTTTAAGAAAATTTTGTACTTCCAACCCCTCCCGGGTGAAGATCCTCTCCATTTCCTAAGTAAATGGAGATTGTCAATTACTATAGTTTTGAAGTAAATATATGATATAAATGCACATATTTCAAGAATTGAAAACATTAATATCACATATTTACTTCAAAACTATAATAATTGACAATCTTCATTTATTTAGGAAATAGAGAGGATCTTCACCCCTCCCACGTACTTTTACCATTAGGTGATTCTCCCCATTCAACCCTCGATTTACTACACGAATTGATTTGGCTGATATGTCGAGTATGACATTCAAATCTATGGTTTCAAATTCTACACAGGCTGAAAAGGATTTGGTATGAATTTCCTCAACCGAGAGACATGAAAAACATAATGTAACCCTAGCATAGTTAAAGGTAAAGCTAAATGATGGCTATTGAACCAATATATCTGAGTATATGAAATGCCCCAATTTACTTCGAAAAAAATATAAATTTTGAAAATTTATATGCTCCTTATTTTCTTTCAAATTTCAATAATGTTATTTAAATATTTTTAATATTTAAGTAGTACTTAATTTATACAACCACCTCTCTCTTTTCTCCTTCCCAAACCCTAACCATCACCACTTTTCTTCTTCTTGATCTACCAGAGAGGGGCAATTTAGGGTTAATTTTAACTTAAAATCACCTTTCTGGATTGTTTTTCTTTCTTTTTGAGTTATGAGTTATATAAGTTATTTACACATATTTTTTTCAATCTTATTTTGTTTGTTGTTGTGATTTCGTCGTCTTTGCACGACTCTGATTGTTTTGATTTTCCGTCAAAGTGCGGTGTGTTTTTTATTTTCTTTCTTAGTGCGGTGTTTATTTGTTTTACGTTAAAAATTTAGCTTTAAACAAATGCAGATTCAATCAATGACTTTGACATTGTTCATGCAGCAGATCCTTAGTAAAACTTGACTTTATAAGCCCAAACAATAGGGATATTATGGTTGATATAAAAACTCAAGAGACATACCCTTAAAAAAAAACTCATAAAGATATGGTTTAAATCCTTAATCTCAACATCAGTTGCATTATTTTATATTTTTATTGCTATCAATTTTAAGGTCAAAGTTTGCGTTAATTTGTTATATTAAAATAATTTTATAATATAATTATCATAATTACATAAAAATAGGAAAAATGGAGCTACTCTATGAGAAGTTACACTATATGATCACAATCAAAAAATTTGATCACAATCACTCACTATAACATCGAAATTCACCATTCAACTTCTACATATAGGGCCCGTTTGGATTATCTTATTTTAGAGCTTATATAAAACAGCTTATGCAAATAAATAAGTTTTATGTATTATTTATAAGTTTTTAAGGTTGTTTATGAAAAAACAGTTTATGAAGATACGACTTTCGCTAGTGAAGAGCTTATAAATTAAAATAAAAGCTTATTTATTTACGTAAGCTATTTTTCATAAGCTCAAACCAAACGGGACCATAGTCGTATTATATTAATGATTAAGTATAACAAAACTAATATCAATTTTTCATTTGTAGACTTGTAATCTCATAATCAAAATTTACTTGTAATTTTAAAATGCATATTATATGTCTGGTTGATGTCATATTGTATTATAAATAAATGTAAACTCAAAAGTAAAAATTTAATTTAATGTGATTGAGAGAGTTGATAAATTGACTCTCTTAAAAGAAAAAATCATTTGAGAACGGTCCAACCTTTTAAAAAAAAAGTGGAGTATGTCAAAGACCCATTTTTTTAGTCAAATAAGTCAAAGACCCCAATTAATGTTCTTAGCAGAAAAAGAAAATACCATTTAAAATAAAAGAGAAAGACTGAAAAATAAAATAAAACAGGTGATAAGAAAGAAAAAACATATATATAGTAAATTAAAAATAAAATAAGTAGTAAACAATGAACCAAGTTCATAGTATTTGAAGGTAACGGTCATTAAGGGTTTGACTTCAGTCATGCTACAATCCCAGATAATGAATCTGCATTGTGTAGTTTTAGTATGCGTTTTTTTTATTTATTCTTGCTATATTGTTTAATATTTTTTTCTCAACTATCAATAAAGAATACTATTGACACACAAACAACATGATCTCATAGATATATAATATTAACGAAAGAGTATATACACTTTGGAGAATAGAGGTTGGAGATAGAGAACTAACTTTATAGTGCTTTCAAATTCGTAAGTTTTTCTTCGTGTTTACTCTCTTTTTATTTTCATCTGAGTTTTTTTTTTCTTTCATGCTTGGTCGATTATTTATTTCTTTATTTTCAATTTCTAAGTAGAAATAAATATGTAGAAAAATATGAATGGGATTCTTGCAAATTCAAGTTACAAGTGTTCTTTTTTCAATAATGATTTTATTGATTGAATGTGGAAAACCTTGAATTTTGAATATGCATGTCTTTGATTAAATTATATTAATTATCGAAAACTGCTCACTCTTTTATTTGAATTTCCATGCTAAGGTAGCTTATAACTATCTGATTTTGAAAAGCATAGTTTTTAGGACATTAAATTTTTATTTCGTGCACGTTTGTCCTCTCTTTTTATTACTCCAACATGTATAAATAATGAACATTTTTTATAAAATTAGTTAGTTTTTGTTTAAAATTATATGTATAGATGTTTGTGATTTCAAATTATAATAACATGCTTATCTTTTTAAATTACACCAACAATATAACGAATATAATATAAAATTTTATCTTTTTTAATGACATCAACAATATTGTATTATTATAGAAAAATTTATCTAAGGGTATAATTGGAATAATAAATAATTTAACCCAAAATTTCATATTTTCTTATACATTGTCATAGGTAATATTGTTGAGGTTGTTTATATTTTAATGGGGTTTAACTATCTTTTTAATTAATAAATTAAGTAATATTATAAAAAAGGATAAAATAGTAAATAAAATGCTTTTAATGAAGCGTAAAATTGTAAAGGAAATAAATCATCCAATTTTTTTTTTTTTTATATATATAGTATAGATTATCGTTCTTCATAATATGGTATCGACAATTGGATACTCACATCCATGTGATCTATGTGTGAATCTATTTTATTTATGAAGCATTAGTTAATTATTTTTCATGCACTTTCTTACTCATTTACAGCAAAAATCATTAATTGTTTGAAATTGTTCAATAGTTTTTGTTGATTGTACTTTTCAATTTTACATTTGTATGAACTTTTGATTAGGTTTCTTTGTGGACCAGTTAGGTTTTAACACTCGTCACTTAATGGATCTTCCAAGCAATAAGCATCAACCAAATGTAGAAGAAAATACATATATGGAAAGAAAATTGGTAAAACAAGCAGAATGTCCCAAAGAAGAGAACAAGAGTAAGGAAGCAGAGGAGCAAGAGTTTGCCATTTTTTTCCATTCCAAAGACAATAGGGATTGGAAAAGGCATGCATATATGACACATGACTCGAGTTCGCTTTTTGAACATTTTGGTCGGGATATATCAATCAATTGTCTTCTTCGATTGTCAAGGTCTGATTATGGCTCAATTTCTGCATTGAACAAGAGTTTTCGATCACTAATTAGATCAGGGGAGCTACATCAGCTACGACGAAAATTGGGCATAGAAGAACATTGGGTTTACTTCGCTTGTGATTTGCTTAAATGGGAGGCATTTGATCCAAATCGTGGTCGATTTATTCAATTGCCTGATATGCCTTGTGATGCATGTTTTATGTCGTGTGATAAGGAGTCGTTGCTGTCGGTACTGAGCTTTTAGTTTTTGGAAGGGAATTGATGGGTCCTACCATTCATAAGTATGACCATCTATCAAATACGTGGTCAATTGGAAAAATGTTGAATACTCCAAGATGCTCGTTCGGTTCATCCAGCCTAGGAGAAATTGCAATATTAGCAGGTGGTTCTGATCCATGTGGCAACATCTTGAGCTCAGCTGAGCTTTATAACTCAGACACTGGAAAATGGGAAACCCTTCCAAACATGAATAAAGCAAGAAAAATGTGTTCGGGTGTATTTATGGATGGAAAATTTTATGTCCTTGGTGGAATTGGAGCTGATAAAACAACACCACTTACATGTGGTGAGGAATTTGATATAAAGACAAAAGAATGGTGTGAAATACCCAACATGTTCCCAATGCCAACTGGAGTATTGGAGGCACCACCATCTTATGGACCACCTCCTTTGATTGCAGTTGTAAAAAATGTATTGTATAATGCTGATTATGCAACAAAAGAAGTGAAGAAGTATGATAAAAGCAATAACTCTTGGGTTACCATTGGAAGATTTCCTGAGCAAGCCACCTCAATGAAAGGTTGGGGATTAGCCTTTCGTGCATGTGGAGATATGCTAATTTTTATGGGAGGTCCCATTCTTCATTGTAGAGGCATGATGGAAATTAATTCTTGGGTCCCAAATGAAAGAGCAACAAAATGGAATCAACTTGCGAGAAAGAAAATAGGAAGCTTTGTGTATAATTGCACTGTGATGGGATGTTGGTGTTGCTCTCTGTTGTAGGAGTTTTATTTATGTGGATGTTTTTATGTTTTCAATTTAACTCAAAATATTGTCGTTCAATGACTTTTTGTTTATTGATGTGGGTGCTACTTTTTATAATATTTGTTTTAGACTGATTTTTATTGTATATTGTTGTTGGTGTTTTTAATTTATATTTTCTATCAATGTTGTTGGTAAAACATTTTTATAGTTGTAATGATGAGTCAACAAAGGTTTTAATTTTCAAAACTATGCAGATATTTAGCTAGATTTTTAGAGAGTAATATACGTTAGATTCTCCAATGGAAGCAAATTTAAGCAAAACTAACATCAATACAAATGAAATTTTTTAAAACATCACCAAATGTTTAACACAAGAACAAGAATTTTTTTTAAATTTTTTTAATAAAAGTTTGGGATACTATTTGAATTAGAGATCAATGTATAGAATCGCAAGACCATGATAAGGATTTTTTTGAATCAAAATAAAAAAATATATACCTAGTTATATTTGATACTTTATCAAACTATAAATCATATGAGATCCAAATGCATTAACAAGCCAATGCAACATCTCAACCAATCATAGCAGAGTCCACAATATGGAAGCCAAAAGAACCAACATGTTCAATATACCACCATCAAATCAACATTAAGATAGATATTAAGATATACTCCCTCCGGTCCTTTTTATAAGAAAAGAAACAAAAAATCATCAAAACCAAGACAGTCATTAGTTGTTATAATTTTTTGAATGTTTTTACAGATATACCCTCATAAAAATTTGTGAAATATTAAATATACCCACTAATATACTCCCTCCGGTCCTATTTATAAGAAAATTTTCAAAAAAATTCTTGGTCCTATTTATAGGAAAAAGTCACAAGTTTTAAGATACATTTATTGTTTAAAAGACTTTTCTATCCCTCATTTAATGTTGAAGATGTCGACACTGTACATTTTCTTGTTCCTCTTCAATGTCGAAGATGTAAAATCGCTTATTTAGGTGTTGAAGACAACGACAAAAACCTCAAAGCAGAAAGCTGTTTTTGCGATTCCAAGTTTAAGTTAATGAAAGAGAGAAAAAAACTTAATTGGAGCTTCAAGTGCGATTCCACCATGGCTTCACTTATGTTGAATGGGGAAAATGATCTTTAGAGAACAGGGGAAAGAAAAGTTAACGACAAGTTAAAGACGTGTTCCCAACAAAATAAATAAATAAAAAAAGTTAACAAAAGTGGACGCGTGTTCATATTTTACTAGGGAACAGTAAAAACAGTACTTATGGTATGGTACTATACATAAGTTTTGTCCTTTATATAATGCTTATAATTATGGACAATATTCTCATAAAAATTAAATATGGGCAATATATTTTCTCAAAAAAGTGCTTATAAATAAAGACGGTGGAGTATATACGTACCAATTTTTTATGACATCTAGAATAGTATATTAATTGGATTACTATTATAGTGACCCTAGCTTTTCTCTTTCATTACTATTTTTCTCTCCGTGGCTCATTTTATAGAATTGTTTGGCATTGTAGAAACAAAAAAGGAGGAAAGTATTTTCATACAAAAGTAAGGAATGACCAAGGTGAATCTTGAAAGTAAATATCAACCTAGAGCTTGATAAAAAAAAATAAAAAAAAGTTTTTCTAATATGTGTAACATTGCAGAGCTTAAGATGTACTTAATGCACCATTTTTTCTCTCTCTATTAACTTTCTTAGCCTTTTCTTAGTCATATTAATTAGCATTTTTCTTGAAAATGGGGGATAGAGATAGATTTTATTTTCAAAACAAAAACATAAGAAATGTGAAGAAAGAAAATAATAAAATGAAGAGACAGTCCATCATGATTCTCAATCAGAAAAAAATAAACTTTGTTAGCGGTGATGGATATGGGTGGTGGTAGACTTTAAACACATTTCTTCTTTTCGATTAAGCCTCTATGGACTGCGATGATTCTAATTGAGAACACTGCTAACAAAGGACTATATGATTTTCAATTCTTATTGAACCACAAAGGACTGATTGAGAAAGTGCAAGATCGCAGTTCAATTTAAAACTGACACCTATTAACCCTTCATTGTCAGCAAAGGCTTTGCTTGGAATCTCCTAGAAGAAATGACGGCGTCTCCCGCACATTTTCAGCCGCATGTTTGAACTTCCATTTTAATCAAACACCGATGTGACGGTGGAGGAGGTGCATGGGTGTTTTCAGTTTTGAGGCAGAGACGGAGGGAATCAGAGAGGTGAGGGATGGTGAATCATTGGAATTCACTTTTGATCCATTAGAGATATGTGGATGTTTTGGTTGCCGGATTCGACGTTGCTGAAGCTTTATAGTGTTGTGTTTGTGGATGGAGATTTGATGGTTATGGGTGGTGTTGTGGTGGTAGACTTTTGCCTATAATGATGATAATTGTGAAAATTCTAAAGACTGATTAATATGACAGAGAAAATACTAAAACAGTTAATAGGAGAGAGAGAGAGAGAGAGAGAGAGAGAGAGAGAGAGAATGATGCATTAATTAATTCTTAAGTTGCGCAATGTTGCAAATTTGCAATGGTTAGAAAAACCCTAATAATAATGTATAGTTATTAAACTCATTTGAAAATATGAAAACTTTATATTTTTAAAATTATTATTTTATTAAAATAACAAAAACAATCACCAAAAATCTTTTATTACTTTGTTCTTAATCCTAAGTAACTAATGCTAGAGTGTAAACCTTCATATTATTGATCTCTTGAATAAATGGTCTTCTCGGTGATAATGTGACTTGGTGATTTTTAGTGGAGAAACATAGGTGTTGTAGTGATAATAAGGTCATATGTTCAACTTCCCACACGTCGACGAGTATGGTGTATCAAACTTCAAGTTTGTAGATCTAGAGCGATGCGTCAAAAATTTTATAAGTTAAATTGTTTTATAGATTGAATTGATAATACTTTACATATGATATAGAGTCATTTATTATAGTTGATTTGTAGTTTCTCCTTTAATTTCTTTGTTTAAGTTTTGATGGTGTTTGTTAGGTTGATGTTTTGCGTTGTTTGTTCATGATTAATTGCTTAGTTAGAATCTATTGTGAAGAGCCTTAGTTAGAATTGTTGAGGCGAAATCCCAAATTAATTTTAAAGATAACAAACCTTGATGATTAAGGAATTAATGGACTTTGATTAATTTGTTGGTATTTAACGTGTGCTCTTGAGTGTTTAATCAAGACAGGAACAAAGTTTAATTCATACCAAGAAACAAGAAATCAAAGGACATAAAGACTTAAGAACTCAGTCAGAGTTCAGAAAGTTAAAAGAGTTCATAAGGTTGGACAGAGTTCAGAAGGTTGTTCATGATGAACATCAAGAACCAAGCCCAGAAATCCATGAACCAAATGAAGAACATGCAAGGTTCACGTGACTTAAATAAAAGCCCAGTAAAATACATTGACTAAAATCAATCAAGGAATAAAGACATTTATTGGATTAAAGTCAAAAAGGGCATCTTCAATGTTCATTCAAGACTATGAACATTTGAAGTACAAAACATTAGGAATATTCCATTAAGAATATCATCTTAGATGTTTTCCATGCTGCACTCCATCAATGTTTCACTATTAGGATTTGATTACATCAAATAAGAGTCTTACAAATCATCCTAAGTGAAACAAAAGGAACATTCTGAAGTCCCCTGAGTTCAGAAAGTTCAATCATGATCCATGCTTTTTCTGACATGAACTGTACATTGGTTGGAAAATAAAAAGCAAATCCAAAAGCAAGATCAAGTCTGCTTCAACAGGAAATCGACACATAAGGGAGTTGGTATTGTACAGAGTAAACCAAATCCCCTAAAGCATGGAAGTGAAGTGACAGCTCAACTTTATAAGATCCTGCATTTGTTTCTCTTTAAGAATTTCTATTTCCTTATGTAAAATGTCAGATTTTGATTGAAGAGCAGAAATAGTTTTCTTTGATGTTGAAACATATTTTTTAAGCTTAGTTGACTCACCATTTAATTATTTACAAATAAAAAATAACTCATAATAAGTTAAGTCATATTCAGATTCAAAAGAATTTATCTCATCTTCTTCATGGTTTGCCATGAAGCATAAATATGCTACTTTGTTTTCCGATTCATCAAATGAGTTCGTGTCTTTGTCATCATAAGCGATATAAGCCCTATTTACTTTTGAATATCTCTTTGGACTTAGATAACAGTTGGATTTTGTGACCCTTTATACCACACTTGCAACTAGTTAGGTTGAAGGAAGATTTCTCATTAATCCTAACTTTGAGAGCAAGACATTTATTCTTCTCTTCACCTTCTTCACTTTCAACATGTCGATTCAATTCAAGTTCATGTTCCTATAATTTTCCAAATAAAATTTTCAAAGACACAAAAGATAAATCTTTAGATACATAAATAGTAGTCATTTTCTGTAGCCAACATCGATTCAAGCATCTAAGAACTTTATTGATTAAATCCTCGATATTGAAAGACTTTACAAGAGCTCTGAGATGATTTATTATATGGATAAATCGTTTTTGCAAATCTTGGATGATTTCTCTCAATTTGTCATAAATAATTCTAACTCATAAGTCAATGTGTTCACTTGGGCCCTTTAGACATCGGTAGTACCTTCATGGGTCAATTTAAGGGTGCCCCGAATTTGCTTGGTGGTTGTACGGTTATACAGGATAAAAATCATCAATGATTAATGAAGCTGTGATAATGTTCTTAGTTATCAAATTGTATTCAATTTTTTATTTTTCATCTTTGGTCCAAAGAGATCTTGGTTTATTTACCAACACATTATTGATTAAATGAGTGGGAATAAATGGACCATTTTCCATAACATTCCTAATATCACAATGAACCCCTCACTGAAATTTTTCATTCTCACTTTCCAATAACCATATGGTTAGATATAGGACTCTTAAGGGCATAAGTTATATAATATTGGTTGTTTATTTAATATATTAATTAGTAATTGTTACATAGTAACTACTATCTGCAGAACTTCTATGTACCTACTATAGTGAGTTAGTAATATAAATAAAGATGCAGAGGAAAAGGGAGGGCATTGGGTATTTTGTATGTGGGTTGGTTTGGGAGAGACAAGGCTCTCTAATTCCTAGAGGTTTGTTACTTTTCTGCAGTTACTTTCCTGTATCAATAATAATACATCATTCCCTTACTATTATGCAATAATCTTCCAAATACCATAGAATTATCATTGGCATTTATACATATCTGAACCAGTATCTAACACTGGTATCAGAGCAATTCTGATCCAGGAAAGATTATGTGGTTGTGCTGGAACTTTTGGCATGAAGATGGATGTTGAATTGATTCATAGATTTGATGGTAGAGAGGCCTATTGGTGGCTGATCCAGACAGAGTAGTATTTTCAGTCAAGAAAAATAAGCGAAGAGATGAAACTTCAGTGGGTTGTTGTGTTTGCATTGAGAAGAGATGCTCTTGATTGGTGGAATTCTTGGAAGGAGAGCAACACAAATACTTGTTGGTGGGAATTTTCAAAGGCCATTCTCAAGAAGTTCCAACCAGAAGTTTGGGATTGTCTTCTGGATTCAGAAAACGAAGGACAAGAAAATAGAGGTAATGATGAAGCTCAAGAAGAGAAGCAAGAACTGGTAGCATCTCAAAATGAAGTAAAAAGTTGTGAAGTTGATAGCCCACAGATCTAGAAAAACAGTATAAAAGAAGATAGGATTGTGGATACCAAATTTGATCACAAAGGTGACAAAGTGAAACATATGGGTTCATTGATGGGTTCCGTGGAAATAAAGGTCCAGAGAAGTGATGGAGAGGATAATCCATCGCAAGAAGAAGACTCACTGCTAATGTCACCAGGAAGACCGAGTCATTCTTCTGGTGTTAGTTAGGTCAAGTCATTCCCACCTTACGTATGTATCCTCCTCTCTTTTTAGAGCTAAACCAGATCATTTTTGGGGTGTGAGGATGAGTCACTCATGCCTTACATCAATGGTTTGCTCTTCTTTTTGAGGGGCCACCCACCTATTTCGCGAATGTAGTGAATGTGAATCTCTCCAGTCTTAATTTGGTAAGCAGTTTAATTTTATTTTTTGGGGACCACCCTCCTAGTTTTGGAAATTAGTGAGTGTGCGTCACTCCAATATTAATTTGGTAGGTAGTCTTTATGTTATAAGACCCTTTTCTATTACACCTTATTGATCTTTTGTTTCCTACACTAACTTAGGCTACTTTTTGTGCATTTCATGCTTATATTTATTAACAAAGTTCTTATTGTTCCTTATTGTGCTTATTTACACATTTACTCAAAGTTGCAGCTCTGTGCATCTTCAGAAGGGAATTATTTACAGAGCTACATCGCAGGGATACTACCAAATTCTACTTATTCACTATCAATAATCATCATAGGCCTTCGACTCATTACAAAACCAAAAGCTTTCCTTACTTAATGAAACAAAACTAAAATTAAGAACTGAAAAATAGAAAAGTACATGATAAGTCCTACAAATTCTAATCCATTGCCCAAACTTGAAATGATCATGTAAACAAGACTCAATTTCAAAGTTTGTAATAAGAACTTGTGGAGATTGAAACATAGATGAGAATGATTAAGGAGAAAGAAAAGGTGATGGAACACTGCCCTGTTACAAAGTTACAACTTTGAACAACATCACTTAGGGTCAGCCCTTAGCCTCACATAAGTGAACTACTTTTTCTGTATTTGGCCTGGCCCTTTGTAAGGCTGCTCATACCGAGCCTTGCCCGCATCAGAGTCATTGATTTTCTTGGAGTGTCGCTCCCGTTCAGCGCCCTCAGACTTGATGGTCTTTTGGGTTCTTCTTTTCCTTGTGATTTTGGATGGACTGGGAACGGGAGGGAGTTCTGAAGAAGGAATCTGCTCAACATTTGCCTCTCGTTCTGAGCTCTATGGAGCTACAGCTTTTGGCAGAGCTACAACTTCCTGTAGCTTGGGAACCTCCAATGGATCTTCAACAATCACTGGCTCTTGGGAGATTTACATAGCTACATTTTCCTGAATCCCTTCCTCCATCACTTTTTCTTCTTCTTTTTCTTTTTCTAGCTCTTGACCTTCAAGCACACCAACAAAACAAAATCAAGTTTTGGTCTTTGGTACACAAATCATTTTAGGTCCTTGTGAGTTAGTTTTAGGCAAAGTGTCATTTGAATTTCATTTCCTTTTCTCGTTCATCTCATAGTTCTTTCTTATATTACAAATATAAGATGTATGACCTTCTCTTCCAAAATAAAAACATTTAACAAAACTGGTACTTGAGATTTTGTTGGGCGAAAGAATTTCCTAAAAAGTTTTTAATAATTTATTGGATGATAGCCTAAACTGGAATTATTATAAGTTCTCTTTTGATTTCCCAAAACGATGTTCAAGTTTTCTCTTCCCATTGTGAATTTTGCAAGTGTGTTTTGCAAATCCTAAATTTATTGTAATCATCACACGTGAAAATGTTTTCCTTCATATTTTCACAATAGGAACAAAAAGAAACTTCACTTACAAAAACTTGTTTCTCTTTAATAATTTCTATTTCCTCGATTAAAATGTCAACTTTTGATTGAAGAGTAGAAATATTTTTCTCAGAGGTTGAAACAATTTTTTAAGCTTAGTTGACTCATCATTTAATTTTTTACAAATAATAAATAACTCATCATAAGTTAAGTCATATTCTGATTCAAAAGAATTTACCTCATCTTCTTCATGGTTTGCCATAAAGAATGAATAAGCTACTTCGTTTTCTGATTCATCGGATGAGTTTGTATCTTTGTCATCCCGAATGATATAAGCCCTCCTTCCTTTTGTATATCTCGTTTGACTTAAATTAAAGTTGGATTATACTAGTCCTTTTACCCGTGCGATGCTAGGGGCAAGTTACAGATAGAAATTATATTTTTATTATTATAAAAAATACAAATGAATTTCGTTTTGCAAAATAAAAAAAATCAAAGCAAAACATGAACCATGGTATATTGAAAATTAAGTCGATAATCACATACTTCCGGTCGTATATATGAGAGAAAGTTGGGTCAGTTTAAATTTTGAATCAAATACATTAACTTTTGTTGACTCAACTTTCTTTTACATATATATAGCACCGGAGGGAGTATATTTTATTAGTTAAATGGTTAATTAACATATAAACTTCATATTTGTGTTAAATGAAAATCCCTACATATATTTGATTTCAATAGAATCTCTTTTAAATTAGTTGTTGAAATCTTTTCTCATTGTTTCTATTAAGAAATAATTTTTAGACAATGTAAACAAATCAAAACAGCACATTTGTGTGAGTGTCCAAAGATTCTTGCATTTCAAAGTATATTAGAAAGAAAAATGAAACAGGTATAGTACTGAAATTATATCTATGTAACTTCAGGTCCATAAATCTACAGCAATATCACGAGGTTTTCTATATTGTCTCTCAAATGAAAGCAAACCATTAGTAATTTAACAAAAACGATATGACATATCCCACAAATATATCAAATTGATTGTAAATAGAGTTATTCATACAATAACAAAAATAAAAAATGAGTGAATCCATTAGTAATTTAACCAAACTAAGATTTAACTGGTTATCTATAAAGTATAAGCCAAGCATATGTCAACTTAAATTTCAAATTGTTATACAAAGCTTAACCAAGAGCCTCAGAAACATATACTTTTTTTTATTGATTAAAATTCGTATGAGTACCACCATATCACGTGGCATCCATATGTGACACATGAATCTGGTGGGTCCCACTTCAAGTCTAATTCCTAACACTTGAGGAATGTACAAATTGCTGAAGTATCTTTCTCTAAATTACGTTGAAAATTAATTAAATTTATATTTGATGTATGCGCATGCAAATTTCAGAATGCATGATCAAGCCATTTATATCCGATTATTCCATACTCAATAGATAAAATGACAAACAAATAAGAAACCCACACTTTAAGCATTAGAAACTGTTGGGGTTAGTAATTAGAGAGAATGATATGTTACCTCAAAACTCGTGAGCTCGGTAACATAATGAAATAGATAATTGGAGGTAAAGTTTGGTAGATGGTTAATGGCAATTCCAGGACCCTGACTTAGCGGCGATTTGCGATTTCTTTGAAGAGAGCGATTTGCGATTTGCTTCCTGCGCGCTATCTCTCTCCCTGCAAACAACTGTTTCCTACTCTCGCAACAGTAACTAATGAAGCATGAAGCATGAACTGATTGGTTAATTAGGAATTGGCTTCTTGAATTTGGGATTTAGGGAGACTTGCAATCCTGCATGCCATCTCTCCCTGCAATTAATTGTTATCTTCATTGAACTAGTGTCTCTGAATCTGTTTCTTCCAAATTGAAGTCGCGCAACCGCGCTAATGCCATTGTGCATTACAAAGGTTGACCCACGCGTGCGTCAATACTAGAACAGGTCTGGTGGACAAACAACAGCCTTCACATGGCTTCTGCGCCGTGCATGTCAGCAATGGCACTCTCTTCAGGCATGGTGTAATTGGCAATTACGGTGCCGCACGCAGCAAATTCTGGATCAGTACCGCCACTTTCCTTTGCAGTAGCCCTTGCGGGGACATCGGCTAATGTTGACAGACCCTTCCCTACTCCGTGCATCAAAGGAGATGCATTAAGCATAAATATCTGCCAGGAGGAATACACAAAGGGAGTTGAAGATTGCAGTAAGGTGTTAAGGGCGCGTTTGACTCTTAATAAAGGGGACAAGCCTTTTGCTGTGCGGGAACTCAGTGCTAAAATTGGTAAGGTTTGGAAGACAACGGCAGGATGGAAAATGGTGCCTCTTGGTAAGGGTTTCTATGATTTTCACTTCGACTCGTTGGATGATTTAAAGAAAATTTGGGCAGCGGGCACGGTTAACCTCAGGCCTGGTTTGTTGAGATTCTCTCAATGGACCAAAGACTTTAAGCTCTTGGTGCAAAAACAGACTCATGTTTCGCTATGGATCCGTTTGATAGAGCTACCGCAAGAATATTGGCGGGAGAGAACCTTGAAGGAAATTGCAAGCGCGGTGGGGACACCTATAGATATCGATGGTCCAACTAGAAATCGCACCTTTGGTCATTATGCTCGCATATTAGTGGACATTGATTTATCAAAGAAGGCATACGATGAAGTCCTTGTCGAACGTGATGGGTTTGCGTTCATGGTGGAGATACAATATGAACGAAGGCCTTTGTTTTGTCATCATTGTTATTCCATCGGCCACAACATCACTACTTGTCGATGGATAAACCCGCAAGCCGCCAAAGAAAATATTGATCGTGGGAAACAATCAGCAAAAGAAAATAGTAGCGCGCCCCCTAAACGACACCAGCTTGGTGGGAGGGCTTCCACTTCGGTCTTGGGAGGTGCTGCATCATGGATTCCTATCTCTTCCACAGTTACCACAAGTACCAGACTTACGGTTCCAGTTGTTCAGACAACACAAGCTACTTCTATCACTCAGTCAATACCGGTGCCAATACCTGCAGTGCCGGTTTCAGACATCTTATCAAACTCGTTCAGTTTGCCGCTCCATAATGTTTTCGATCGTATTGAACGTTTACCGACTGATGATTTAGCATTGACTATGCCGGTGTTGGAGAAGGTTGTTTCCCATGTAGCGCACGTTGGCGTGCAACCCGTAGAAGTGGGAACGTCTCAGCAGACATCACGGGAGGTGTTGGAGAACCCCACGGTGACTGCGGTTGCTAACCCGCTTCTGGATAGTGTGACACACAATCATATGAACCAGAGGGAGCTGGAGGAGAGTCCCAAAGGTTCTATTGAGCGTGATGCACATTCATCCCCTCCTGGGCGTGAGGACGTACGACCCGTCAGAGCGGAACAGTTAAATCAGACATTGCGGGAGGAGTTAGTGATCCCCTCGATTACAGATATTTCTGAACCGCTTCAGGTTGGTGTGGAACATGATCATGTGAGCCCACGGGAGCTGGTGGAGAGTCTCATGGGTGCTCGTGAAAGTGTTGCAAGACCATCCCCAGATGCATTTGATGAAAGGCTTGAGGTGTCGGCTAACTTACAAAACATTCAGGATTTTGCACCCCTTGATCATACAACTGTTACTGAAATTTCTGATAGGTCAAGGGAGGGTATAGTGGACACTTGTGCTGGTTCACAAGCAATGAACACACCTTTGGTTGCCGAAGCCTCTAGTGCGATGGATGGCTGTATGCCCTTGGCAAAGAACCAGAATGAATCTATTTTACTAAGACAAGAGGTTCATCCGAGCAAAAATATCCAACATGGCCTAGACTTGTGGAAAGGGTACGTGATTATGATGCAAGGTCCGCTGCTGAAGCGGCAGATGGTTTCATGCCAGTTCTTACACGAAATCAGAAGCAAAAACTCAAGGTACAACATGTGTTATCAAAGCAGCCTTCCAAATCCCGTGCACGGGGTGATACTCATCCGCCGGCTCAATGAATATGCTTTATTGGAACATTAGAGGTATAGGTAACTCTGAGTCTCGCACTGCTTTGAAAAACTTATATTTAACTCACAAACCTATGCTTATATTTATTGCGGAGCCAAAGATTAATTTTGCACATATTCCTACTTGGTATTGGCCGACAATTGGTATAACTACATATTGCCTGAATAATAGAGGATCCTTATTGCCTAATCTTTGGGCTCTTTGGGGAAATGACTTGCTTGTTACGATCATTTTTGTGTCTGATCAATGTATAGCAATGGAGATCTCTTGTTTTCAGTCGACTGTTTACATAGCCGCTGTTTATGCTAGCACCTATTACATAGGTCGTCGACAACTTTGGGCTGAACTCACTCACCATCAAGGATGTTTTCAAGGGCCATGGCTCTTCATCGGTGACTTTAATGCTGTTTTGGGAGCTCATGAGAAATGTGGCAGGCGTATTCCACCATCTTTGTTGTGTGAAGATTTTTTGAATTGGACTAATGCGAATCTTTTGTCTCATTGGCCAACGTTGGGGTCGTTTTTTACCTGGACAAATGGCAGATTTGGTATTGAAAATGTGGCTCTACGTCTTGATAGGGGAATTTGTAATCAAGATTGGATTAATTTTTGGAGAAGCTCATCCTGTTCAGCCTTGGTGCGCCATCAATCTGACCATCATCCGCTTCTGTTTTCCGCTATTTTTTCTACTGTCGTCAATTGGTTTTGGACTGCTGGTCTAAAAATGTTCGTGGTCAAGGTATGACTCGGTTTCAATCTAAATTACGTAATGTGAAAAATGCTCTCAAGATTTGGAACAGAACGGTGTTTGGGGATGTTGACAGACAAGTGAGGCTAGCTACAGACGAGGTGAACCGAATTCAATAGCTAATTGATTCTGAGGGATTCTCCGATCAGCTCTATACGCAGGACCTTGAAGTGTAACTTTTGTTAACTAACGCATTAAACTTGCAGGAACAGTTATGGAGAGAAAAAGCTCGAGAACAACATTTTATTAGTGGCAACCGGAACACTGCATATTTTCATAGAATCTCTAAAATCCGGGCAGCAACAAAGTCTATTTCGTTTTTACAGGATGGAGACAATGTCATTACTGACTCCACGTCTTTCTAGTCTCATATTCTTAATTATTTCCGGGCAATTTTCGGAAGGGAGAATAATTGTTCTCTAAACACTTTGGTGGATGAAACAATTCCCTCTCTTGTATCAGAGGCGGAAAATCACAAGTTATTGCGGATCCCTCAGAGTGCAGAGATTAAAGAGGCGGTCTTTGCTCTCAATGGCGATGGGGCACCGGGTCCAGATGGGTTTGGTGGTCACTTTTATCAAACGTATTGGGACATAGTTGGAAGAGATGTGGAGCATTCCGTCCAAGATTTTTTTCAAGGTGGTTTGATGCCTAATAATATTAATTCGAACCTGATTGTGCTAATCCCAAAGGTGCCAGGAGAAAATTCCATGGGAGACTACCGCCCTATTGCACTTGCTAATTTCCAATTCAAGATTATTACTAAAATTCTGGCGGATCGACTTGCTTATATTACTTCTCGGATCATTTCTATTGAGCAACGCGGTTTTGTTCGAGACCGTAACATCTCTGATTGTGTTATTCTTGCCTCAGAAGCGATCAACTCCCTCGACAAAAATCAATTTGGTGGGAATATTGCTCTTAAAGTCGACATATCCAAGGCTTTTGATACACTAGAATGGAATTTTTTGGTGTTGGTCCTTAGCAATTTCGACTTTGAAACAACGTTCATTGATTGGATTCTTGCCATTCTAAAATCTGTTTGGTTATCAATTTTGGTTAATGGTAAGGCGGTTGGCTTCTTCGCTTGTTCCCGTGGAGTTCGTCAGGGAGGTCCTCTCTCCCCTCTATTATTTTGTTTGGCTGAAGAGGTTCTTAGCAGAGCACTCTCTGATTCGGTTGCAAGGGGACGTCTCACTCCTATGTCCTACTGTCGTGGTACTACTTTCCCGACTCATGTGTTGTATGCTGACGATATTATGATATTTTGCACAGGTTTGAAAAAAAACATCCGGGAGCTCATTAGTATTTTCAACAAATACTCCGCAGTTTCTGGACAAATTGTAAATAATTCCAAAAGTCGTTTCTTCACGGGTTCAATGTCTGTAACTCGGATAAATATGATTGCAAATTTGTTGGGTTTCAGTGTTGGCACAGTCCCTTTCTTGTACCTGGGATGTCCTATCTTTCAAGGAAAACCAAAAGTAATTCACTTCAAGTCGATTACGGACAAAATTCGGAAAAAACTAGCTACTTGGAAGGGAACCATTCTCTCAATTATGGGCAGGGTACAGCTAGTGAAATCTATTATTCACGGGATGCTTGTTTACTCATTCCATGTTTATTTTTGGCCTAGACGGCTGCTGCGTTTACTAGACTCATGGCTTAAAAAATTTATATGGAGTGGTGATGTCCTCTCCAAAAAGGTTTGCACGGTTTCATGGAGTGTGATGTGCCGGCATTGGTCGGAAGGGGGGCTCGATATAAAGCTAACGCGTTTACTTAATGAAGCATTGATACTAAAGTTGGCTTGGGAATTAATAGCAAAGGACACTCAATGGTCTATTCTTTTCAAAAAGCGGTATTTCTCTAATGGTAGACCGATCACACACCATTTCAAATCCTCAGT
>Ga0228711_1000485_pt1 | contig 48809 bp, 19 predicted proteins | sample MedpolnodulmetaG_2_FD_177996 | JGI IMG/M metagenome (GOLD analysis project Ga0228711, IMG submission 177996) | Root nodule microbial communities from Medicago polymorpha collected in Santa Monica, California, United States - brown nodules | ecosystem: Host-associated > Plants > Roots > Nodule...
TCTTATAATTCTTTTTTTTTTTTGAAATATATAATGTTTATTCATCATGTCAAAAAACAAACGTTATATATTTCAACAAAAAAAAATAAACATTATATTTTCCTAAGATAGAATATATTAGTCTAAAAATTATTTTCTTTGATAAGAATAAAAAAGATATTGGTCTAAATGTTATGCAATTAATGAATTTAAAACACCTTTTTGATAAAAAAAAAATATATTTTAAAACACCTAAATTTTTAAAATCATAGAACTCGATTTTTGTTATATGGATTTTTTTTACCGTGTACAAGTTTGCACATGTTAAACTTGCATATATTAATAAGTTTAAAATAGTAAAATTGTATTGAAACTTGTGTATTTCATATTAAATATACAAATTTTGTTATACTTTTAGTTTCTTTTGTTAATTTATATTTTTTATATTTTCAATAAAAAGTAATCGAGTATTTATATTTTCTATGTACATGTGTCGCTCCCTTGTTAATTTTATTTCACTATGATTTTTATTTTCTAAAATTTATTTTCTATTTAGCATAGAAATATCACCAAATTATCTTTGGATCCAAATTATTAAATAATGTTTAACTAGTTATCACTTCTTATCTTTTAGCATCGTAATTTAATTTAAATTTTAACTATGAAATAATCAATTCAATAAGTTTAATTTTATTTTATTTTTGTTTTTTGTTTTGTTTTGAATAAGTCAAATTAGACCATGATCCGTGAGACGTGATCATCAGTATATCCACAAATGATCTTTACGTTGTAATGTTATACCGCTTCACAATGAACCTTAACTGAGGATTCTTTAAGAATAGTGTTCTTATAATTAATGGAGTCTCACGATTAAGTCGTACTTAATGTTACCAAATTAAATATAACAACAGTGAGACTTAATTTTTTATGAGATGAATGAACTATAATGAGTCGTTCGTATGGATCAAACGAACTATAATGAGCCTTAACTTTTTATTAGTTAAATTGTGATTTTATTTTTTTGACAAAGGTTCGACCTTTCTTCTGCATTAGATAACCCAAAATGAAACTCAACATGCGATCAATTAAAATAGAGCAAATTACACTTTCATCTTTTAAAAGAAGTTTGAATTACACTCCCCTCCCCTCTTGATTTGAAATATACACTTTTCTCCGTTGAAAAATAAAACCTATACCCCCATGAGATGCTTGAATTACAACCTCCTCCCTTAATAATTAAATGCACTACACTTTAATCTATTTTAACATAAATAAATATTTTTACAATGTCTACAAATTTGAAAACACCATTTAAGAAGAAAAAATAATTCATTTCTTTGTAATTTAAGTGTCAATGATGATTAAATTTAAATATTTTGTTATTAATTTTATAACTTAGAACATAAAATACATTTTAAATGTGAAATGTTTTCTAATATGTTTTGCATATGAGGTGGGGGAGTGTATATTTAACATAAGAAGGGAGTGGAGTGTAATTCAAGCATCTTCCAAAGGAGAGGAGTGTAGTTTACTCATTAAAATATGGTCATATCATTTTATAACCTAGGTTAAACCTTTTTTATGAATCAGATGAACTATAGCGAGCCTTCGCGATTACTCGAAACTGTGGTTAACACTTATTTATTTATTGGATGAAATCAATGTATGTCCCACCACTTTGTGGGGGTTCAATTTTCAAAGTGTAGACTCACAATGAATTAAATCAATAAGAGAGTGAGTATTAGGGAGGGTGTTCAAAAGAGAGTGTTTCTAACCTTACTCTTCTGACAAAGGTTTAAGCTTTCTTCTGAATCAGATTAACTATTGTGTGACTTAACTCGTTGTTGATCGAACTGTTGTTAGTTATTTTATGTCACTGGTTTAACCTAACTTGTACATCAGATGAACTATAATGAGACTTAACCCGTGATTATTCGAAATGTGGCTTGTTCCTTTTTTGACGATGATTTGAAATTTATTCTTGAATGTATGAGCAACAATGAGACTTAAATAAAGATCAATCAAAATTGTGGTTATCACATTGACTGAAAAATGTTCGACTTCCCCTGAATTGGATGATATATTTTAAAAATTGTTAAAGAATATATTTCATATTTATTGTAATGAAATAATTATTTTTTATTTTTATCATAAATAATTTTTGTTTAAATATATTTATTCTATTTTCTAAATACACATGTCTTTCCTATCATGATTTTATTTAATTTTCTCTTATACTATACTACTAAATAATTGCTAGTATCTTTTAAAAAAATTGCTAGTATCTTATTTTGTTTTCTTTATCTTTCTTTCATCTATAAAAAAAGTAAAGAAAGTAGAGACTAAGTTGTATCTCTTTATATTTCTGAAAATATAAAAGTGAATTATATATTTTTCAGAGACTAAATTAGGTCTTATAATTTTTCTCAAGAACTAAAACAAGTCTTCGTTTTTTATAACTTGTCCAAAAAAATATTTGTTTAAGTTAATAGTATTTGGTCATCTTATAGATAAAATAAGATAACATTTAGACTAATATTGACAAATACAAGCATATGACAATATTTCTTTAAAAAAAGGCATATGATAATATATAATAATCTAATTAAAAAATAAATAAATGATTGATGTCAGAAAAAATAACGTTTTGGAATTATTATTTTTTCGGATCCAAGCTTGAAAAAAACAAGATATGGTGCAAAAAAATTGTAGAAAAATAAAAATTTGAAAAAAAAAACATTAAAGAAAAGAGAAGAACAAAATTTGTCTAATCAATTGAAATGTGGAAATAAAATATCTCATCAAATTTTTTTATTGGAAAAATAAAAGCACATTAATTGAATATGGGGTAAAGATGCAGATGAAAAATTATATGTAAAAAAATCTTTCTATATTTGATTTAGTTAATAGAGTATACATTGTTCAATTTGATTGGTTGATATCATGAAGGGTAAATACCCTCAAATCATGAGAGGGTAACATAGACCTTACTTGATATTTTCATTTATATCTTTCTTTTCTTCAAAGTCTCCATTGTTTTCTCTTGGAAAGCTCTCCTATAGTGCTTTTCTATTTTAACCGTCAGACGTTGAATTCTTTTGGATAAGAGAGAGTTCATCACCATCTAAATCATCAAATGATTCTTCATATTTGGTTTGACTTTTGTCTCCAGAGCCGTTGACATGAAGCCTTTTCTTTTTTACTTTAAGGTTATTGTATAGGTTTCTTCGTAGGTTCATCTTCAGCTAGCTCTATCACATGTGATATAAGAGAATTTATTACTTCTTCAAGATGTAGATTGTTGAGATATTTGACGTGTGTTTGGTGTGGAGTTTCAAATCCGTGGCAACTAAAATTCGCGTCATGATGCACACCTTCAGACTAGACACAAGAGTTTGAAACGTAAAAAACATCTTTTAAAGAGTTTCAAACTCTTGTCTTTAAAATCTTCTCCCGTAAACAAGGGAGGTTTGTTGACATAACTGCTAACCTTATCATTCTCACTATTAAAAGACATGTTTTTCATATTGGATTTTTTCTACCACACCACTAAGTGATCAAGCTTTGATGTCAATTCACCGTGGTGAAAAACACAAGAAATGAAGCTTCTATTCGGTTTTAAAATATTTTCATTAAGAAAACTATTTTAAAACCCTTTTTTAAAAGAATACTTTGTATACCCTAATGAATCGAAGTTAATGATACCAATTGTTGGGTCATGAGGGCATACGAGGGAACATCACAAATATCATACAAGTGAGAGAGACAAAACACTATTATCCAAAACTTCAAGACTTTAGGTTTATGGGTCATCTCACTTATAAAGTGTTCAACATTCATTTTTTCATCTGATGTGGGACATATTACTTGAGTTAAGATCTTCTCCATTTATGTTCATCTCCATTTCTTCCATTTTGAAAGATAAAGACAGAAGAAAAAAAAGTTTGAAAAAAGTATAAAATAGTTAATGATGGTTGGACCCACCTAGTGGTATGACCCACCATCTATTTTTTGTGTCTATCTCTCTCCAAATTGCATCCTCCATTTATTTTATCAAATGGAAATGATCTTTTCTCATATTACTCACACTTGATATACTAACAAACTTTTTTATCCACTTGTACTTGTATCGTCGTTGCTCCGCTCAACATGACACGTCGCCTGAACACCATAGGTCATGAAGACTTTCTACACAAGGAGTCGGTGGAATCCTTGTCGCCTCGGCTTTGATACCACTTTGGATCATGAGAGAAGCCTGTCGGACTATCCACATATAGGCAAGAGCAACACACAAGTGAGGGAGACACACACTTGATATACTAACAAACTTTTCCATCCACTTGTACTTGTACCGTCGTTGCTTCGCTCAACATGACACGTCGCCTGAACACCATAGGTCATGAAAACTTTCGACACAAGGAGCCCACGTCGCCTGGACCCCCTAGGTCATGAAGACTTTCGACACAAGGAGTCGGTCGAATCCTTCTCGCCTCAGCTATGATACCACTTTGGATCATGAGAGGAGTCCGACGGACCATCCACATATAGGCAAGGGCAACACAAGTGAGAGAGACACACGCTTTTATCCAAAAGTTATACCACTTTGGAGCATGAGAGGAGTCTGGGAGACCATCCACATATGGGCTAGAGCAACACACAAGTGAGAGAGACATGCGCTTTTACCCAAAATCTGAAGGCAAAGGGAAAGTTGTTGAAGAGTGACAATGAGCTAAGAGACTTAGACACCACATCTCCACCCAAAACCTTGAGACACACGCTTTTACCCAAAAGTTATACCACTTTGGAGCATGAGAGGAGTCCGGGGGACCATCCCCATCTAGGCTAGAGCAACACACAAGTGAGAGAGGCACGCGCTTTTACCCAAAATCTGAAGGCAAAGGCAAAGTTGTTGAAGAGCGACAATGAGCTAAGAGACTTAGATACCACATCTCCACCCAAAATCTTGAGACATTAGGTATATGCGTCCCCTGTTATATATATATGACATTTTCTCCATTTATAACCGATGCGAGACATAATTACTCACATTTTATTTCCATCAAGAGAATACAAAAATGTAGCTCAAAATGCACGTGAAAACAACTTTCAAAAGAAAAGGCATGTTGAGTTTTTAAAATCTTGTTCACTGGCTCTCATATCTTGATCTCGCAACTGGATAGCTGGAATGAATTAGTTGCTTGAATAAGACTTGTAAAATGTAGTAATCGTGAGCAGAAATCATTCCATGAACAAGTCTTCTTTTTATGATCTTTGTACGGTTAGAATAACTTTTCCCAAAATGCAGATAGGTCCTCGTACATTCAGAAGTCCTGGTACCTTTCAAAAGGCTCTATTTCTATATTACCATTGATAAGATGATCCAATGTGTCTTGTTACCATATCATGAACTCCTTAAATGTATTACTTTGGCAATTAGAGGGTCAAGTTATGTTGCTTATGCGAGAAACTGGTCCTTATTCTCGTTTGTTCTCATTAGAGTTGTGTTAGATGCATGATATAAAATAGAGAAACTTCTCCATTAATTGCCATCTTTTATTTAGACATTCAAATAAACATTAGAGGATCAAATGTATCTCAATTATATATTTTTAAGGCAATTTCATATATAAAAAAAAGCTTTTAAAGTAGAAATAGTTAATAAACAAAACTTACAAAATTATACAAGTTATAAATTTAATCTATACATGTTAAAAAAGATAGGTAATTACCTATACGACTAATAAATTTGATCATTGAAAAAATAAAATGTTAAATTAAGTGAAAAATATTTTAAAAATGGTATCATTAAATATGAGAGAAATTGTTAATAATTAATTACATTCTATTTAAAAATTAATTAAAAGAGTATTATTTACCCACTCCGTCTCTAATTATAAAACTATTTACAAAATTGGTTTATCTCTAAATTAAATATAAAAAACTCCACAAGTTTCTAAATGCATTTATTACTCTTTTTCTAAATAAATATTTTCTTTTGACAAATAAATCTCTTATTAATACTATCGATTTATCTTAAAATCTGAAAATTTAACATTTATTTAGTGTGTTTGATCATTAAAATGATTTTTGTTAACCATTCCTATATAATAAATAATAGAGGGATTTTACTATAGTGTTTATCATTATGGAGTGAGTACGAAGTCGGTAGCTCAATTAGTTTGATCTAAAACATAAAGAGTTTGAGATCCTAAATTCAATTTTTTTTTTCAAAAGAGTAAATATTAATCTAATAACTAATTATTAACGATTGTTGTTAAAAAATATCATGATAACTTGTGTCATAAGAGCACAAGTTAAGAAACTAAAAACGGAATTAGTCAATGAACGAACGAGTTAAAAAGATAAAATTTAAAACTTTCAAAATTAAGAATACATAATTTTCAAGATTTATTTTTATTTTTGTTTCTTATCTTGTGCCCGCAAAAAAAAAAGTCATGTCAACATGTGTCATAAAGGCACGTGTTAAAGTTTCTATAAAAACAAGTATTTATTGAAGAAAAGTAAATTTCAATCTTTTGTAAAATAAATTGATACATTGATACAAATTATTTATCTTTAATACCATAACTAATAACAAGTGTCTTAGGTGAATTGTATAGAGCATACATCATTTATTGAATAAATCTAAAAAGTGAAAAAAAAATTACATTTGAGACCGGAGGGAGTACATTAATTATATTTTACTTTTTTTTAGGTGGCTCTGTGATGTGAAGTATGTGTGAGTAAAGAAAAGGAGCTAGGGTGTGGTGTTGGTAATTTCCAATAAACTTTGCATTGAAAAGGTGCATCTCTGTTAAAGTGTGGTCATCATGTAATAGATTTGAATGAAATAGTAGAATGAGACTATGAGAATTTGTAGCATGGTTGGCACAAATTATAATAACTAAAGTATTTTTGTTTTGTTTTATGATCCTAATTCAATCAAGGGGAAAGATATTTATACAACTAATTTTAGACAACTTTTGTGACAACCACTTTTCTCTTTTTTTTATTGGACAAAAACAATAGAGAGAAAGAAGAAGAGAGAGAATAAAAACACATATGAGAATGAGAGAGAGGGTTGTTCCAAAAATTGTAAAAAAGTATTTGTACAAATATCATTTCTCTTCAATTAATAAAGATGTTGTGATATGTTGGATTTAGTTTTTTTTACAACATCGAGATTTGAACTTTAAATTTTTCTACTTCTTTGATTTAAATAATGAATTTTTAACTATTAAACCATTTGATTAAAAAAATGTGTTTTCTCTTTTCTCATGACTACTCCATCCGTTGTAACTAAATTATAAATCTTGTTAGAAAAAATGTTTCAATTTATAAGTCATTACAATACTAATAAAACATTATTGTTCTTTTCATATTAAATTTATCTTGGAATTTAAAATAGAAATTTTATCTTAGAATTTATGCATTCAAGACATTGAAACAATATAAAGTAATTTTTTCTACCTAAAATTTATTCAATTATTTCATTCATTGAATCCTTAACGCTTGTAAGCATAACCCTAAATTTATTATCCTTAACTTTTTATCCTTATTTATTAATTTTGTTAAGTCTGCAGCAATTTAACCTAACTTTTTCCCTCCACTAATCCCTTATTAGGTTTGCAACATTTCTATCCTAAAATTTTGGCTCTAAATTTGCATCATATATATTTTTTCATTTCTCTCTCTAATAACCCTGAATATTTTTCAATGCAAAAATTTAATAGATATCTTAATCTTTATCCTTATTATTTATTAATTTTATTAGGTCTGCAACAACTTACCTATTGTTTCTGTAGATTTTTTTTTGACTAGTTACTCTTTTATTTTAATTCTTAAATTCATTGTTCTCATACCAATAATGAAAAATGCAACAGTATTTACATTTCTTAATTTGTGTAAACAACTAAAACGACTTATAATTTAAAGCGGGAGGAGTAGAAGATAAAGACTATAAGAACTTTTGATGTGATTAGACACAAGTTTTGACCATGAATTTGATTCTTTATTTGTAGTTGTAGTACCACTTGTAATGTATTTCCAACTTATAGGTATAGCTGTAGGTATTTAAGACCAAACCAATCCATTAGAAAAACGGCAAAACGAACGAATCGAAATTAAAGACCGTATTTTGTTTGGATGTACTCCCTCCGTCCCAAATTATAAGCATAAAAACAAAAATCACACTTATTAGAAAAACTAAAGCATAAGAATTTGTAGCATAGTTTTTTGTGTTTTCTTTGGAATATGTTTCATTGGAAGATGTAAAAACAATTTTTACTGGCTATTGGTTATGGAAAAAATGGAATAGAGAGAAAATTAAATGCAATTTGCATTTAATTTCATGAGAATAAGCAAAAGTTTTTATCGGAAAAGATGATTTTTTTTTAAAAACAATATTAAATAGAATAAAAGCTTGTCTTTTTTGCTTATATTTTGGGACAAAGAAAATGAGTTTTTTTTGCTTATATTTCGGAACGGAGGAAGTATTTAAACCATTTTTAACTCGATTGCACGCTTCAGATAAACACTAATTAAATTTTTGTCACCAAACCTAGTACTCATAGAAATTCAATGAAAAATTTCATGAAATAACATGTTTTTTCTCTAATTTTTTACTAAGACATGTTTTTACTCTTATTAATTTTCTTCTATGCTTTTAATTTCAAAAATGTATTTATGTGTTTTAATTTATTACTACTTGCACTTTTGGATATATGTTTATGTTAGATATATCTTAAATCATAGAAATTCAATAAAAACTTTTAAAAAATAATAAACATGTGTTTGGTTTCGATTCTAGGGGACCAAAAGTAATTCTAGATGTTGTAGAATTAATTTTATGATGTTTGAATGATTTAATGTAGAATCAATTTTCATTCAACTCACTTTTATCTAGAATCAATTCACTTAAAATCACTTCTGGTAAAAGCTGAACCAAACATACACTTATTCTTTTGCATTTCTTTCCGGGGAATTGTTGGATATATTTTGGTCCATATTTTTTTTAATTTAGTACATGTTGATGGAAACATTGTTGAATGAAAATGAAATTGTAAAATTCCATCAAGTTTAAAACATTGATGGAGATAAGTGGCTTTTAACGTTTTAATTTGATTTTAATTGTATAGTCTCACAAAAAACTCGCAGCAACCAAACCAATTTAAACCACATTAATTTTTATTTTTATTTTTAAAGTCAACCAAAATAAACTATAGATAAAAGATTTATATTGTTGTTCAAATCACTTGTGCATTCTTTCACAACTACAATATTTAATATAAAACTTTACCATTAAAAAAAATGTAAATTTACTAATAGACTTTTCAAAATCGAAAAAAGAACGTAGTTTCACTCAAAATTTATCTCAATTACTACATGTGTTTCATAATAATTGATGTAAAAAAATAACATTTTACTTGAAACCTTTATGCTTAACGACTTTTCATTGAATTGAAATATACAACAGAGAAAAGAATAGTTAACAATTTAAGATCAGTAAAATAAAACAACCCACCGTAAGATTATCGTAGAACAGAGGAGAGAAAAATACACAATTTACTTAATCTTTCTTTATTTTCTTTGTGCAAAATAATAATAAAAATTTCATAACAAGAAGTTAACTTGGGAAAACCCCAGACAGATAAATACATCCCCAGACAGAACAGCAACATACATCTAATTTGATCGGGTTCGATGTCTGACTCATGCATTAAAAATTTGTTGGAAAAAGTAACACTTTATACTAATTTCAAGTTAGTCTTTAGTCTTCACAGTTGCGTACGAGACATAACCCTTCTAAACGAGACCACGACTACGATACCCATCACACTCACCACAATCCGCCAAATCAATCTCAACAACCTTAACATCAAAAACAATCTTAAACTCCATGTCTTGACTCCTTTTTCCCATTTCAATAGCATTTTGAACAATATGTGGTTCTATATAAGCAGCCAAACTAGGGCTTATAGGTAGTTTTGCCAACTTTTGAGACACACAAAAGGAAAAAAAGTGAGGATTTTTCATGAGATAGAAAAGTGGAAATTTTAACTTGTAAGTAAACTTTGGTGATACAGTGAAACCCTTTTCCATTGATAAAGGTGGAAGACCTTGAAAGGGTTGAATGTAAAGCTTATACAAGCCTTGAACATGAAGGTCTATGGTTGCTTCTTTTTCTTCAGAACTGTTTTGTGAGATTTCTGGGGTTCCTATGGTCATGGTGTGAGCATAATTTTTGCTTGGAATGTTGAAGTTTGATGAAGAAGAGGCACATGGAAAAGGGTTGGATGAAGAAGACATTGGTTGGAAGTAGAAGAGGAAGGGACACCTAGAGTACTATAAAGTAAAGTGGTTACATCTCACTATAGAGCTTTGAGTAAATATATAAATGTGAAGATTCAAGTTAGTCCTTTACTTTTTTCATGAACAATTTAGTTCCTAAAAAAAAATACTAAATTAGTTTTGGATGTTTTAAAACATGTTATTTATAAAGAATATAGCTTTATAAAATCACTATTAATAATATATTTAATAGTTAAAAATACAAACTATTTAGAGTTTTGCTCTCACTGCCTCATTTCAATAGTTGATTAAAATCGTGTATGATTTTAAAAAAATTATTAATTATGTTGATTTTAATAGTAAAATTAATATTGTTTACTAAAATAAATTTAATAATTGTAGTTGTGAAATAGTTAAATAAGGATATAATAGTGAAAAAAATAATAAATATTTCATTGATATTCTAAAGTCGTCATTATTTTGAGACGGAGACAAAAATGCTAAAAAGACAATTAAAATTAAAGGGAGAAAGTATTTCTTTTTATTATTATTAAAAAATGTTTAAATGATCATCAAAGTTAAATAAACATTAAGATTTAAAAACAACACTTGCAAAAATACATATGGATCACTTGAATGTAAATATCATGTATTCTTTTGAAGGGAAAATGTAGATATCATGTATTTGACTTTTTTTCAAAAACAAATCATGTATTTTGACTGTAGACTTACTTTTTGGGATGGACGGTTGATAGTAGTGCAAAAATCTCTGACATGCAAAGTGATCCTTATCAAAACAACAGTGCTCATATTCGGTAAGTTAGAGCTGTCACACATTAACGTGTAAATAGTTTATTTATTAAGTAGTCATATTTCTACATTCAATTGATGACAACTTTGTGATAATTTTGATTTTTTCTCTTTTTATTGGTCAAAAACAATGGAAAGAAAAAAATGAAGAGAGAATATAAGAATGTCATGTGAGTATGAGAGATAAAGTTGTCCAAAAGTTGTTACAAAATAGTTGTACAAATATCATTTCTCTTATTTATTTATTTGATTCGGAGAAAAAAAAGTTGATTTATTTCATAGGTGTTGATGTCTAAATCTTGACCATAAACCATTTACTTTCCTTTGAACTCAACAAATTATGAAAGAGTTTTTTCAGTTTTCAATTATATCTTCAAATAAATTTAGCTATAAGATATTGGTGTTATTGTAAGAGATAATAATGGTGTTGTTGTTGCAGCTAATTGTTGCTAAGTCTTTTCATTAGAAAGAGGTTGAAATTTGAAAAAGACATCTTTTTTTTCAATCTTGTAGCAGAATCAAATGCTTCTAATATGCTCATGCGTTGAACACTCATCAATAATATTTCAACTTAAAATGCTATAAGCACGTTTTCCTCAAACAAAAAATATTTCAACTATGTTGGATCTATTATAATATCAAAATAAATATAATAAATAATACTTATATTAACTAGCGTCAAAATAAACACTAATATGCCCGTCATTTCGCTTTTATTGACAAAAATCTATAAAGTGCTACAAAATAATCAAATGGATGGTATCATTAGAAGAAAAAATAATATACAAAAATATAATGCTTCTTTATATAATATCAAAATACGATTTTATTTTTTTTATAAAGGGAACCAAATCCTCTCCTTTCATTCACTCTCTCATTTTTCGTCATTCCATAATTTATGTCTATTCTCTCTAAATTTTAGAGAGAATGTCAAGAGAGAGAAAAGATAAGGAAAGAAGATCAAGAAAGAGAGAAAAGATCAAGAGAGAGATAGACACATACTTTAGAAGGAGAGAGTGATTGGAATGAGATAATTCATTTTAGATATAAATATGTTATGTGAGTAAATGAGGATGATTAACATAACACATATACATAATGTGATATAGAGGTATGATGCGACTAATGGTAAGTGATAGAAAGAGTAATCATGAGATTTCTTATTTTAAGTAAGTATTTAATATGATGTGATGTTACAGGGAAGTCGCTAATAAATGCATGTGTAAGATGATGTGATAGACAATGATGACCGTAGTAGAGATTAACTAGAATCATTATTGTTCTAAAGAAAATGATATTTCAAGCGAAAAATATCATCCCGGCCATTTTCCGGCACAGTTGGCATTTGTTGATTGCATAGTCAATTAGTACCATCATGTGTTTTCCACCACTCACTCCTCCATGTATTCCGCAAATAACAAAATTTAATTGGAGCATGATTTATTCACGAGACCTTCGTTATAAAGGTTTTCGCTTAATATAGCAATACTCTTGTTCTAATCATAGAACTATGATTTTGGTCGGAGGTGACACTATGCGATCTTTGCAATGGTTAGTGGTGGCTAAAGTTTGTTCGGTGCGGCTGATTAGAATCCTTCGCTGGATAGGAGGGTTTACAATAAAGACACGTCAACGCTCCAATCATTGAGATTTCAATGAGCTTTGAGATGTTTAACAAAATGACAGAATATACCTAACTTCAGTGTGTTATACCTTATTGATGGTATAACTTATATGGCAACTCCTATTCAAGGTCCAAGGACTATTCTTGAGCACCACCTGCATGTCCAGAGCATGGTAAACTAGAACAAAAGAGCCTCTTCGAAGCTTCTTTAATTGTTATCCCATTCACCGGTCTCCACACATCTGCCATCCTCGTCTTTATTATGCTTATTTGTAAATGACAATAATGTAGGAACCATCCTACAAGATAGTAAATACGGAAAATCAAGCCCTCATTGACGTCTCCCTCCAAAGGGAGACCTTTCAATTAACTTATGTCATACTTCCAAAATAATAAGATCACCACTCACTCTCAAATTAAGGAAAAAGTGAGAAAACAACTAAGAACTCTTAGAAAAGAATTATCATCATCATCATCATCATCATCATTATTATTATTATGTTTCCTCCACTTTTTATATAGGGCGGTTATTGCACGTTCATAATCCTATGAAAATCCGTTAAAAACTGCGTTGAAGATGCGTGTTCGAGGTCTGTTATTGTTCTTGAAGAATAGTAAATTTAAGTTTAGTTATGTTCTTTGAATCTTAATATTTTCTCTACATGGATTCGACTACTGGGGTGTTTGTAGCACGGTTTGGACTGATTTTGAGCCAAAAACACATTCAATTCAAAAATAAAATTATATGTGATTCAATTTGATTTTGGATGGCTAATTAAAAAGTTACAGTATGATCCAATCACATTTCATGCTCTTTAATTTGGATTGATTTTTAGGTATCTAGTTACATACTATGCTTTTTTTATATTAGGCTTAATTGCAGTTTTAGCCCCCTAACTTTTCCAAAGTTGCGATTTTGGCCCCCTAAGAAAAAAACTACAAAACAGCCCCCTAAGTTTTGCAATTGTAGCAGTTTTGGCCCCCAAGGCTGATATTGACTCGGTCTACGCTGACGTGGCACCCTAAGTGAGGTGTCACGTGTTATTTTTTTTATTTTATTTTTTTGCCTTGGGGGGCCAAAACTGTTACAGTTGCAAAACTTAGGGGGCTGTTTTGTAGTTTTTTTTTCTTAGGGGCCAAAATCGCAACTTTGAGAAAGTTAGGGGGCTAAAACTGCAATTAAGCCTTTATATTAATATTAAAAAGACAAGACAAAATAATTGGTTTGACGCAAACTATAAAATATAATATATAAACAATTAATATAAAATTTTATGTGGCAAATCGGTAGGAATTGCTTACCAACTTGTGTACGTCTTAAAGAAAAAGGAGTCTCATTTCCTATGAATTGTACACTGTATACAGTGGACATTGAGGATACACTTCATTTATTTTTTCAATGTCCAAGTAGCCTAAATGTTTGGAGTATGCTTCTTTCGTTTCTTCTATTTCTATTTTGCTACACCAAGATATGGATAGCAAGAATATTATTTTCAAAGCATTACATGATTTATCTAAGGAAGATGCGGCTTTATTTTGCTGTGTGTTGTGGAGTATCTCGAAACAAAGAAACAACAAAGTGTGGAATATGAAGTAATTGATACTCAAGTTTATGTTGTGGAGAGAACAAAAACTATGCTTCATGATTGGCAAGATGAAGGTAGAAATTTTATTTTTTTTATAAAAAGAAAACGAAATTCATTCGCTCAAATTAATTAAGTACATCGAGTACAACCACAAATTCAATATTCCTAAAAATAAAAAAGAATGAATGTGCAAACAAACTCACAACATCCAATTGTAAAATTTCTATAAATAAATAATACTTCATTCGTCCTTCAATATAAGAATATCCAACAAAAATCTCGATTTTTAAATTTTTTTTGAGTAGTAGTAAATTTGTCTGAAAATTGCGTAATTATCACTAAATGCATTCAATTAGTATTTTTTGAGAAATGATATTTGAACATTCGTTTTGCGATAAATTTTGAACAACTTTCTGTGTCATACTCATATTATGGTCTTACTCTCTTTCTTTTATTTTATCTCTATTGTTTTTAACTAATAGGATGAGAGGGAAAGAAGGTTGTCATAAAAGTTGTTATAAATGGTTGTACGAATATCTCTACTCGTATTTTTCATATTCCAAGATAATAATTGTATTAATAAAGGGTATATTTGAAAAATAAAGTAAAAAATGCATCTAAAAATTTGCATATAATTTTATATTGAAGTAAGAACATATTTTTAGGCTAATTCTTTAAGTTTGAGGTTTGTAACAGATTGATCCTTTAAGTTATTTTGGTCACACATAAGTCCTTTAAGTTTGGGGTATGTAACATATTGGTCCTTTAAGTTCTTTTGGTCACACATAAGTCTTTTAAGTTTGTAAACGTTTTCAATTTAGTCCTTTTGTTAACCAAAACAATGATGTCGCAGAAGGACTAAATTGAAAATGTTTACAAACTTAAAAGACTTATGTGTGACCAAAATAACTTAAAGGACCAATCTGTTACAAAACCCAAACTTAAAGGACTTTCGTGTGATCAAAATAACTTAAAGAGATAATATGTTACAAACCTCAAACTTAAAGGACCTATGGTGTAATTTAACCCTTTATAAATGATCTCTTAAGTCTTTAGAAATGAGTAAATCACCAAATTGGTCCTTGTCTTTGTATCAAATTTTTAAATTGGTTTTTGACTCTATTAATAACTCAAAATGGTCTCTTTTTTGTCAACGTTTTTCATATTGGTTCCTAACCCTATTAATTGTTTTATATTTTAAGTCATTAATGTAACAAATAAGATCCAAAAGACGTTATGTCATTAACCACTAAATAATATCCAAAAGACATTGAGCATTAACACTCAAAATACAAAACAACTAATAGAGTCAGAGACCAATCTGAAAAACGTTTGATAAAGACAGAAACTATCTTGAATTATTAATAGAGTCAGGAACCAATTTAAAATTTTGGTACAAAAAGAGGGATCAATTTAATGGTTTACACCTTTAAAATTAAGATAATTTTGTCTTTTTTATGTTTTACAATAGATTCTGTTTCTAGGATGACGAGTCAGTTGAGTCCCTCACCCGTTACAAAAAGTTTTCACAAACATACTAAAATTTATGTGCAAGTAGTAAACTCTGGTTTAGCATCACATCATGATACCCATGGATTTTTCATCATGTCACGACGAGAGCTATTGTTGTCGTTACAGATTGTATGAGGTAAGATATATTTTTTGGTTACAAGATTGTATGAGGTAAGATAGATGTGTTCTCGGTTTTTTTTCTTTCTATTTAATCTAAACGTTTTTTTTTTTTTTGGTGGCTAGGGTTTGAACTTCAGACCTTTCATATTTTATGCATTGTTCATACCAACTGAGTTAAGCTCACGAGGACAATTAATCTAAACGTTTAATTCAATATAAAGGTGTATAAAAGTGTTACATAAGTGAGAAACTTAATTAAACCATCATCCTAAAATTATTGGACTAATTTTTATGGAGTAAACCATGAAATTGATCCCTATCTTTGTAAGTCATTATCAAATTAGTCTCTGACTCTATTAATATTTCAAATGAGTCATTATTTTTGCCAAAAGTTTCTCAATTAGGTCTATGTCTTTATGTTTTTGTCACATGATGAGGAACCAAATTGATTTTTTTTGACAAAGACAATGGCTAGTTTGAAATATTAATAAAGTCATGAACTAATTTGATAATGACCTACAAAGATAAGAACCAAGTTGGTGGTTTGCTCATTTTTATGTTTTTTTAGTAATACTCATTTTCATGTTTTAATAATTTATTATTATTATTAGCTCCATTCACAGCTCAGACTCATTTTTTTCAATTCGAGCACCTTGCGGGGTTACCGCGTTCTTCACATTCGTTTTTTCAGATAATCTGGCTAGCTTGTGTCTGAGTCATATGGAAAGAGCGAAATAGCAGAGTTTTTCGACAGAAGGTTATGGACTCGCAGAGGATAGCAAACAAAGTCAAAAGGCAATCTTTCCTTTAGCTGAAATGTAATATGCCCACATCTGTTATCAGTTACCATGACTGGTGGCGGCATCCTTTACCATGCATGAGTGTTTTGTTGTAATCTTCTTGTTATTATTTCACTTTTTTCTTTCATCGTGGTAATCATTTATTTTTTTACTGATGACTTGACATTGTAATTGTCTAAGGTGTTTCTCTTTTGCATGCCTTGTGCGAGATGAAACACCTTTCATTATATAATACTAGTTTGAAACCCGTGCCCTGCACGGGAAAATGTGTGCTGATTTTTTATTTTATATTTTTTAATTGATGGTGATAATATTTTTTAAAAAAAATAAGTAAAATATATGTCCAAATGTATGTATGTTAAGGGAATAAACATATCTTTGAAGTGTTTTTTTATTCCATTGTTTTCATTCATTTAAATTATTTTATCATTTTGTGTAGTGAACGTTAGTAGAGGTGCTTTAATGCCTATGTTTAGGTTTGTTCCTTCCTAAGGAGGTTTTGGTTTGGTCCCCCTCCTTTTTTATCTTGTTGTAGCTTTTTTTTTGGTTTGCTTTAATATATTTCTAGTGGTAGTAACTTATGTTGCTCCACTTCTTTGCCTAAAAAAAAGGTACTTTAATGTCATCCATCAAAGAGATCATCGCATTAACAACGGAATTTAAACACACGACCTTGCAGATAAGTTACCACCATACCAAGTGAAGTCTATAATGTTAAAAATCATGACATTACGACATTTGAGTTGGCATTCATGGTTGCAAATCATGATCATAATAATAAAAAAATATAAGTGAAAAAAGCATAAAAGAATAGTTACGAAAAATAAATAGAAAAAACACATCGTGATAGTAAGCAAACGACAAAGAAATCCCTTTATTTTTTAAGGCTTAATAGCAGTTTTGACCCCTAAGTATCAGAAAGTTGCAATTTTGGCCCCCTAATAAAATAAAATACAATCCAGCCCTCTAGGTACTGTCCCTTTTGCAGTTTTGGCCCCCAGGCCAATTTTGACCAAGTCAATGCTGACGTGGCTGTCACATGTGTAATTATTTATTTTTTAATTATTAAAAAATAAAAATAAAAATAATTATTGTTTTTATTTTTTAATAAAAAATAATAATAAAATATTTTAAAAAATAAATAAAAAATTACACACATGGCGGCTACGTCAGCATTGACTTGGTCAAAAATGGTATGGGGGTCAAAACTGCAAAATGGGCAGTACTTAGGGGATGAATTGTATTTTATTTTTTTAGGGGGCTAAAATTGTAACTTCATAATACTTAGGGGGCAAAAACTGTTATTAAACCTTTTTTTAATTAAGATGAGTTTACCTAAACATCACGCCTTCTCACCTTTATTACTTGTGCGAGATGAAACACCTTTCATTATATAATATTCATTTTGACTTGTTAAAAAAAACGATAATTAAGCCAAATTTAAAGTGAGTGAAACATCACGCCATCTATTTTACAATGTAGAGCAGATATATTATACTCAATAAATCTAAAAAAAAAGATCTTTTCTTATATTTGAGACCGGATGAAGTTCTTACTAACATTTACACTCAGAGAAACACGCAAGTGAGACAATGAAGTTGAGCTTAGTATCTCTCTCATCAACCCTCCAATAATCTCGTATAACAACCTTAACCAACCAACCAACAACAACGTTTCTTTTCTTCATTTCTTAACTTCCACAACTATAACACATCAACATTCATATTCTTCAGATCCAACGTTCTTTGTCTTCTCACTGTACATGGAAGCTTTGATCAATTATGGGATCAACCCACTTCGTGTTAATGGCATTACAAAGCAGCGATCTTGTTTTCTGTTTGAATCAGACCGAAATCTGAAAAAGGGTACGTTTGGATTTCGAAGAATTGAAGTGGTTAATAAGAACAAGAAGTTTTCTCCTTTGATTATGGCTGCTGCTACTGTTGGGAATTCACAAGTTGGTCATTTTGAGAATACGGTTCCTTCTAAAGGTTTATATAATTCTTAGATTTTGGTATTTGTTTATTATCTATGGAATTATGAAGTGTCTTATTGAATTTTCATTCGTTATTTTTTTTACTTGGTGTATTTAATTTAAAATGAATTTAACAATATAGTGTCCACTAGAAAGCGGATATAATTGTCTGTAAGTCTTAGCTCAACGGACAATGTCGATATTGTTAGGCTAAACACGTTCACCTGGTTTGAATTCAGACCTCGCAGTTGTGTGTCTGAGTTTAGGTGGTTTTTTCCACTTCGTTTGAATTCCGATTGAGAGAGGTGCCTATTTAGTGCATGATAGTGATTGAATAGGATTACCTCCGGTGGGTTGGTGGTTTGGGCAGGGGAGTTAAGGAGTGGATTGATAAGGAGGTTGAGAGTTTTATCATCATCTACAATATAACACTAGTATATTCTAACATTTGTCATTTGGAAAAATATAGTGTAGACCAGGGTTTTAAATAGCAGTAACGACTGCTGTCATATTGCGGTCTTTGATATCACGGAGAATAACAGTTAATGTGGTCGATGAAGCCTCAACTGCGTAGCATTGCGGTTTCAGTAACATAAAAAACTGTTTTGTTGATGTCCAGATGGCCGTGGACCTTTATTTAAAACTCTGTTGCATTTTTTACACATACATGTAATTGTATTTTATTTTGATATGTTGAAATTCATCACGAGGGTGTTTAGATAAATGGGACAAGATAGAGAAATATGATTTGATATATGTTTAATCATGCATAGTTATTATATTTCAGAAAGTATTAATTCAGTTGCTAATTTAATTATATTTCACCATTTTGATATATTGAATTTTACCATGGTAGATAGAGAAATATAATGGAATTTCTGTGTAAAATATACATTGTGTGTGCAGTTATTAAATTTTTTAAAATTATGCTTTTGTTAATATTCACTGATACTAAGAATACACTTTTAAGTGATCAGTATGCACATATTCTCATCTTTCCAAGGGTTTAGCAATCTATTTTAGCATTTTATATAATTTTTGTGTTTGTGTCGGAGTAATTCTCAATGTTATTGGCTTCTATGTTTTCATGGGATGATGATTTTCTGTGTTGTTTTGATGATGGATAGAAATTTTGGAGCTATGGAAGAATGGTGATGCAGTGTGCTTTGATGTGGATAGCACTGTGTGCATTGATGAAGGAATTGATGAGCTTGCTGAATTTTGTGGGGCAGGAAAAGCTGTTGCAGAATGGACTGCAAGGTTTGATTATTCAAATGGATTTTTATATTTTTTTGAAAGAGGGTTTATGTTTTTGAATTTCTTTGGCGTCTCTTTTGTTATATTTGATTAAGTGTTGACTTTTCACAGAGCAATGGGTGGTTCTGTTCCTTTTGAGGAAGCCTTGGCTGCTAGGTTATCTTTGTTCAATCCCTCTTTGTCTCAACTTGAGAATTTTCTTCAGCAAAGGCCCCCAAGGTATGATTGAAACCGGCTGATTTTGTTTTCAGTGTTTTTTGTCTTGAGCAGCTTTCACATATTGATGATAATCAATGTAGCTTCATGAATTGGGAGTATTTCGCTTTCGATTTGGCTAGTAATCACATTAAGTTGATCAGGCAGTTCCTACTCCCCCATTGCTCTTGCCTTAGACTTTTAACTTGGCAGAGCTGAAATGTTTTATCTTAACATTTGTATGAAGTAATGCTGTGTGTAAAAGAAAGGGCAACTTAGTACTATAAAGCTCTTGCCATTGCAAAAAGGGTTGGATCTTGTATCTGAACTGTAGCAGTTTTGTCAAATAGCGGATATAGCGGCACTATACTGCTATAGCATTGCGGAATTTTATAAACGCTATTGTTATGACATACGTGATTTAGTATTAAGTGTTGTCAAATAGAAGATATAGAACTGTAGTGTAGTGGATTTCAACAAACAACTATTTTCTGCAAACTATGATTGAGAGCAGTGTTGTAGATTTGTAGGTAGTCTTACACTTAACTACCAAACCGAGTTTTCCATGCCTGTTTGATGTACTCATCAATGTCTGATGCGATGAATCCATATAAAGTGCAGGGTTAGAATTATATAATCAAAATTGAAAAGAGTTCAGTCACTCTCCCGGTCTCTCCAAACGTAACCTACAGCCCTTATGTCTTCAACTAGAAAAAATATATGTTTTTCCCCTTCCTATTGCTTATTTGGTCACTTGATACTTGGTTTAAGATATATTTGGTTTGGACTCCCAAGAAGAAATGTTGCATTGTGTCCATAGCTAAAAATCATACTCCTTCATGTTCGAGTTATATCTTATTTTTTGAGCAAAAAAAAAATTATATCTTATTTTATTAAAAAAGAGAATTTAACTGTGGAAATATATCAAAACTATAATTGCTAAATTGATGCTAGTGTGGAGAAATTATTGTTTTGTCAAATAGTAGCTATAACTATAGGGCTCAAGCGCAGTGGAATTCGAACAAATCACTAGGTTCCATGATATGCTACTTGGTACAAAGTATTGTCAATTTGTGGCTATAACAGCACAATAAAACTGCAGAATAGTGGAATTTGAACAAACTGCTATTTCCTGCGATCCACGATTGTCAACACCGAGAGAATGATACCCTACACTTCTAACATCACTTTAGATTTATTGACTTGTTCGTTCTCAAAACCGGCCAAAACTTTAAAGGGGTGTCTTGATTCAACGGTTGAGTTGCTACTGCGTGACTAAGAGGTCACAGTTGCAGAATCAGTCCCTTGTAAATGCAATCTAACTTGTAACGCAGCCTACTAGTACTATAGACTTGCAAGAAGTTGATTTTGCCCTAGATTCGACTATATCATTAGCTTTGTTGAACCAGGTTATTTTTTTGTTAGACCAGCCAAAACTCTGATGAGACAAAAAGTTGATATATGTATCACCAAAGCCCAGCTACCTACTTTATTTCCTCTGCTTTCTCATCACTGTTTCTCCAATTGTATCCTGACCTGGTCAATTCAGACATATTTGGAACAATGCTTATGATTCTCCTTAATATGCAGGCTATCCCCTGGCATTGAAGAGTTAATCCAAAAACTAAAGGCTAATCGCAAGCATGTATATCTGATCTCAGGAGGCTTTCGTCAAATGATCAATGTATGAATAATAGTTGTAATCATTATTTTATTTTATTTATTTATTTTAGACTAGGAAGAGTATTTTAGTAGTTACTTATACACTAGTATAAAAAATATTTGTCTCATGAAAAATGAATTTTCTCTCTAATTTCCTTGTCGCTAAATTTAGTGACGAATTTAGAGAGGAATTTCACGTTTTTCCTCTCTTAATTTCCTTTGCTAATTTTATTGCTTTTAGTAGTGATAACATATTGTGATTTGGATATATTTTGTTTAAATCATGGTGTAGTTCCACTAAAAATATTTGAAAACCAGTACATGATGTCCTGGCATATATAGAATCTGTCAACATAACAAGTACACAGGTTGCAATATTATTGATTAGTATAGTGTTACTTTTAGTCAATGTTGTCAAATAGGGGCTATAGCGCAGAAAATTGGAACAAATCACTATTGTTCCACAATACGCTATTTAGTACAGTGTGTTATCAAACAGAGGCTATTGGTATGCTATAGCACTGTAGTATAGCGTAATTTGAACAAACCGTCATTTTCTGCGATCTGCAATTGATAACACTGCTTTCAACACACTTCTTGCAAAAGAAGATTAAATCTCCATTCCAGTTTAGAATGTGGAATCAATGTGAGTGACTTGATGAACATAGGATTGTACATTGCTTACCTAGAAGGTGGAAATCTATGTTGAAATTTCAAACAAGATCGCTTTCACTCCTCTCTTTTGCCACCATGCAAGTTTGAAATTAATTTGCAAAACAATGAAAATAAGTTAGGAGCTCATGTCTATATCTTCCAATGTTTATTTTTCCTTTCAAACAGTTTTCACAAGTTTGCATTGCTACGGCATTAAGAATTTTAGGTAAAGTTTTTTGGAATTTGATAAGCACGCTAGCTCTATTCATACAGTCTAATGAATTAGATACTTGTTTTTCTTTCTAATTTCTACCACACTTCTTATGAAGCCTGTCGCGTCAATACTCGGGATTCCACAAGAGAACATTTTTGCCAATCAACTACTTTTTGGAAGCTCTGGACAGTTTCTGGGATTTGACGAAAATGAGTATACTTCAAGGAGTGGAGGAAAAGCCACTGCAGTCGAACAAATCAAGAAGGTTAGTCATGTACTTGTTTAAGTTTTTTAATCTAATTACTACAATGCTTTAAAGCTGACCATTAAAAATTTCAGGATCATGGGTACAAAGCATTAACTATGATCGGAGATGGCGCGACTGATTTTGAGGTAAGAAAATATCTCGGACATCTAATGGTGATTTTATGAAATATCTCATTTTCAATCACGTGTTTTGAAAATGAAACTCCGAGGCTTACTCAAGCACCTACTATTTACTAATATTACGGAGGAAGTGTTCCTGCTAGAAGTTGCAGGGGTAGTTTTCTAGGTCTAGCCGCTCGTAAGTTGCAGAGAGGTGGCTGGTGGGTTAGGGATTATATCGGAGTCGCCTCCTATATAGTCATATAGGCCTGGTTAGCTCCATTATGTTTAGGAAGGTGGGCCGGATCCCATGCTCGGGTATTAGCCCACACGGTTGATCCCACAGTATTCAAGCCTTGATTGCTCTGGCCAAGACATTGATGACTCGTACCAGAGCTGTTTATGACTAGGAAGGCTGCTGGGACTTAGTAACGAGCACGTTATGCTCGGGTGATGCGGGTCAGGCGGTTCAGTTTCGGGCCTTCTAACACACATGTATCAAGAGCCGAGTCATGGCCTAAAATCCACACTTGGTACAGGAAGTTACACTCACCTTTCCTGATATATGTTTAAATGATGTGGACATCCTTTCTAATTTCTAAACAAATACCGATCACCCTTTGACAAAATAGAGGCGTCGTATGCATTGTTGTCAGAATCCCGATCAGACTCGTGAAAACCCATGATTTTGCGATTTCACTCATGCCTACTGATCCAGATCGTCAATGGAACTATGAGTTGAGTAAAATCCCTGTGAAATTGCATGAAAACTTGAAATCGGCATGAAATCTTGTGATTCCATATGATTCTAACCATCCTGGCTTTGAGTCTTTAATGTTTTTGTGACTAGGTAGTTTTATGTTTGACATTTGAGACTTTGTGTCGTTCATGTTTAAGATTTGAGACTTGTCATTTATGTTTGAGACTGGGTTGTTTTATGTTTGTTTAAGATTTGAAACTTTGAGTAGTTTATGCACTATATAATATATATTTAGTATTATTTTTGTTTTTTGTAGTACAATCCTTCGATATTAGTTGCGATTTTATGTTTTACGATCTTGCTATTCACTCTCGATCCTACAAAATTAATTGAGTAGAATCCTTCGATCTTGGTTGCGATCTTATGTTTTATGATCTTGCTATCCCATTTTGATTTGATGCAAGATCTCGATTCTGACAACCTTTGGTTGTATGTCATTTTGACTTATCTTAGGAGTGGTAAGTGCAATTTCACCTATGATGTATGATAACCTGTTTTCATATTCTTGCATTCTCCAACTAACCAAACAACTTTTTGATTAGACTCAAAAAGACCAACGGTGATCTTAAATTGTTGATAGATGAATGAACTTTCTGTCTTTGGTTTTCTTGAATAACATAAACATATGTGATAATTTGTATTTTTTTTTCTTTCTGCACATTTAGGCTCGTAGACCAGGTGGTGCGGACTTGTTCATTTGCTATGCCGGTGTTCAACTTAGAGAAGCCGTTGCTGCAAAAGCTGATTGGCTAGTTTTCAATTTTCAAGACCTTATAAATTCATTGGGGTAACTTTTTCCCTTTTTCGGTTTCCTATTTTTTGAATCATAGAAGTGAGGAAGCAGATGGATTTGGAAAAAAAATGGCAGGAAAAATAAATGTGAAATTCCTCCGCGTGTTATTAGGGAAAGAATTTTCTTTAGATAGATGTCATTTATTTTTTCTCTTTAGTAGATCCTTGGGGGTGTAATTTTATTCGCGCAGATGCCCTTGCACTGCGTTTGTATGTTTCAGTGTGCTTCAATAATACATTACTGATGTATCACACGGTTTTAATAGTATGTTTGGATGTGCATTCAATGCCATTTTCCCACATCACAGTGAAATTTAACCTTGATTTTTAGAAGCTTAGAATTGCAGCTTTTGCTTCAACGTGCGGAATCACCGTGATTAGCCATTTTTCCAAACATACACCAAGTTAATTTTATGAATTACTTTTATGTTTCTAGAATTTATTTACTACCTTTTGCAAGGGTTAAGGATGTTTACTTAAATGCTGTTAGCCAATGCTCAATGCATCATCATATACATGTTTAGAGTTTCCATTCTCCAATATGGATGTTTAATTGGATCAAATGTTACACATTTTTTGACACAAATTCCGACATCTGACACCATATAAACACACGATTTTGATTTTTTATTAATATTTTCTTGCCTCGGGTGATGATGATTACAAAAAGCACTAGCTCGGAGTGTATTGTATACGGTGTCCAACATACTGTGTCGGTTTGTGTCCAAAAAGCAACTATGTTCAAGTATAGACATACAAGAATATCATGTAATCATGTGTTAAATTGTCTTTGATCTCTCCTAAAAGTTAGCTCAACATATATAAAATCTGCACAACCTAAAATATATTGATAATGTAGAGTATTGTGTATTTACAAGGTACACACAAATGAAGAAATAAAGTATAAAAGAAAAAATCAATTTTTTTTTTATTGATATAATAAACAATGTATTTTTGTGTGTATGTGCATAAACAATGTACTAGTACCATTTTCTTATACTCATAGAAAAAGTAAAATTTGATTTAATGGTCGGTCGATTGGGGATGGGAATTTAGATATAGTGACCAAAACTCAATAATCAATTACATATTTGATAATTGTCAACATGCCCCTTTAGTCTATGTTTGGTCACGATGAGTATGTCAGAATTACAGTGATTTATTGTGATTTTTCAAATGCTTACACTTCGTAGCTTTTTCAAAATCTCAATGGATCCCCATGATTCTAGTATATCCACCATAATACTAAACGTACAGTCAATTGTTACTAGAAGCCTACTTTCGAAAGTGTATTTTGACAGCAAATGCGCCAGTGCATTTTATGTAAAGGAGGTGATAAGCCTCAACGCACAACTACTCTTTATATGTAGAGGAAGAAAAGAAACAACTGATAGTTGATACATCCTATAAAAGGAAACTAAAACATAGACTCACACTATGTGGACAAAATTGGGTGATCAATCTGCAACAGAATTTCCTATTATGTAGGCATGGATAACCTAAACTTCCACTCCCTAGAGCACCAATGATGAATGCTTTGTTTAGATTTCACATTCATGCTACTTTTGCAAAAGAAGTTTGGTTTTGTGTAACATCCATAAGTCAAATGATCTTATATTATACACAAGTGTCATTTTTACTATTAGATCAAAAAGTCATATTATTTCTTAGGTGTGACATATGTGCATATATATCGAAAGAAATTGACAGCGGCAGGAATTAAGGCACATGCATGACCGGTGGTCTGTCACTCTCTAGTCTCTACCTTTCTTTGGTTGGTACGATCAATAATCAAACCTTTTCTTAAAGTTGGTAAAGAAACAAACGAGTAATGATAACAGAATAACTCTTCGATAGATGTATGAAAATCAAAAGGAAAATATTGATCACAAAGCTTTAAATTGACAAAGATAATCTAAAATGAGAAAAAAACATCTTGGGCTGTCACAATTCACAAACAATTTATTCGTCTCTTAAATTTAAATATAAGTTAAGACTTAAGCACGTGACAAGAACTCAATCAAAAAACAAGTATATTAGATAAAAGGAACTTCATGACTTAAGATCACGTTAAAAAAATTATCTACTCAATGTGAGACGCATAACATTGTCAACCCCTTTTTTTTGAACTAAGAGTTTGTTACAATGCATATCTATGAATGAGATTTATATGTGAGGATATTATTACTTCACCACGCCCCCACAACATGGAGGTGGATTCAACATTAATCTTGAACTTTCGAAAATTGTGGTGTGAAATAGAGAATGGCTTAATGATTATGTTAGCTAGTTGGTAATTCGAAGGAAAATGAGAGACTTTGAGTTTGGTTTGAGAGAGCAAGGCACAAACAAGTGATAGTTGATGGCCAAATGTTTTACTTTGGACTGATAAGCTTGATTAACACATCGGTATGGTGTGCCAATATAAAATATTGTTAGAATTAATACAAGGAGTAGATGAAGAAATCCCAATTTGGTTGACCTTACTTGTATGTATAGCTAAAGTCATCCCAAATAGAGATAACAATTAAACTCATTCGTTTGGTTCATAGAAAAAATATCCATAATAGTTTGGACAAAAATCCTCATTATTATGAATACAAACACAAGTAAAAGTTGTCCTAATACAAGCACAAGTAATTACCCATTAAAATGAACAAATACAGATTATTAGTATTTTTTTTAGTAGTCAAGTGACTAAAAATTTACATTTTTTTTAAGTTGTATAAGTGTGGTGTCTCGGACTCTCTCGGGTTTGAACCTCAGCCCCTACGCATATTATGTAATGTCTCTACTAACTGAATTAAGTTCACGAGAATAAATTATTAGTATTTTTACCTCGTCCCACAACACACACAAACATATAGAGAAGAGATCAAATTACACCAATGTAATGTTACACAAACGCTTAACATTATTTTAATGGCTTAATAGCAGTTTTAGTCCCCTAACTTTCCCAAAGTTGCGATTTTGGTCCCCTAAGAAAAAAACTACAAAATCGCCCCTAAGTTTTTGTATCTGTGGCAGTTTTGGCCCCCAAGACCAATTTTGACTCGGTCTACACTAACGTGACACATTAAGTGAGGTGCCACGTTTTTTTTTTTGTTTTTTTTTTACTAAAAATTGGCCTTAGGAGCCAAAACTGTTACAATTACAAAACTTAGAGGGCGGTTTTGTAGTTTTTTTTTTAAGGGGCCAAAATCGCAACTTCATGAAAGTTAAGGGACGAAAACTGCTATTAAGCCTATTTTAATTGTTACATATTTTTTAAATTTGACAATCGGATGGTAAATTTATGAGAAGTGCTATACATCATGAGAAAGAATTCACGATGTATTTTATTATGGAGAAAAGCTCAAAGTCCTTCAATTCAACAAGAGTAGAAAAACCACACTACAAGCTATATATACCATTAGCCACGTTTACATGCACTCAATATCTACAACCATATGTCACCATTCCAACTTTATTAACCACCTTACGTGTCTATACGTGGCTGAATCATAGAGAGAAAAGTTCTTCATAAATTGGAGCGTACATATATTATTAGGGAACTTCTACGGTGCACTCACAAAATAAGGTGCACCGGTACTCTTCATTCATAATTTTATAAATAAACGATCATCTTTTGTGTAATAAATAGCTATTTGTCAATATTTATATTTTATAGAATATCATTTTACAAGAAAAAACATCATTTCATTGTTTATAAAAATTATTGTAATTTTTTTTACATATTATCATAAAAAATAATCAATGTTCTCAATTATGAGTTATAAAAATTCAAAAAAAAATTAGTTTTATTTCGTTGACATCTTTGATGAATAAGATTTAGTTATTATAATTATAAGTGATAAAAAAATATATTTTTCTTCAAAAAAACAACTCATTTAGTTATTAATTTAAAGAATGAGTGTACCAATACACTCAAATATGTTGGGTGTACCATAAAATTTGCCATATTATTATTTATTAACAATTATAGTAGTAGGTTTTGTCAATTTCATTATTGCAACAAAAAAAAAAAGAGAGACACAGTGATCACTTATAATTATAAGGAAAATTTACACAAAGAGCGCTTATTCGCTATGCTTTCGTGAATTATTATTCACTACATTTAGCATTTTTCTAAATTTATATCATATGGATCATTCATGAAAAGATTTAAGCAAATGTAAAGTAATTAGATATGTTATTGGAATTCATCAAGATTAATGATGCTCAATAAAAGCGCATAAACATATAATCTTGATGGATCTCAATAAAATATTAAATGGTTTTTGATTTACGTAAATTTTGTATAGATGATCTATATGATATAAACTTAGCATCCGACGGTCAAATTTAAAAATATACAACAAATAAAACGATATTAAATGATATAACATAAGACTTACTTACAATTATGGCCCGGGTGTTTTCACCTACTCATGAAAGCAGTCTTATAATTTCAAAATTCACAAGTTTTGGGTCTTCTTGTGGAGGGATACAATCAAATCATAAGGACAAAAATCCCCAAAAAAAATAAATACTTAATTGATTAATAACTTCAAATAAAAAAATGCTTGTGGAGAGATACAATCAAATAATAAGGACAAAAATCCCAAAAAAAAATAATACTTAATTGATTAATAACTTCAAATAAAAAATGATTTTGATAAGAAATAAATTAACTTATTTGGATTGCATTCTATAGTTGAATTGAATTATTAATATAGTAAATTAATAAATTTAAGGGTCATGTTAACCAGACACTGATTAAACATACTAAAAAATGAAATTATTACCACAAAAGAAAACTGTTTTTGACTTTTTATAAATTAATTGTACAATTTTAATTAACATAAAAAGAAATTAATTAATTAAGAGAGATGTTCTTATTTAACCGGTGCTCCGGAGAACCGGTTAGCATTTTCCTAAATTTAATTAGTTAAGAGAGATATTCATATTTAATAATCAACAATTCTTTAAATAGATTAATTGAAACAACACTATTATAAGTCTGGCCAATAATTGTTTAACACGTAAAACCAACTCAAATTGCTGTCAATAATTGATCATTGATAAAATTTATTCATCATTTGAGTTTAATAAAAAAAAAGTTTGATTATATTTCTTTTTTTTTCATGATTATTTTTTCTGTTCGTTTCTCACAACGAATTAAATTCTTTAAATTGTAAAAAAAAAACACAGATCCAATGTAACCAAAAAAATCAAAGACTTTAAATAAAAACACCGAAAAGACACTTTCATTAATATCAATCAATTACTAGTATTTTCAGTTGCTTTTGTTTATTATATTTTTCTAAAACTCGATATTCTTCAACACAAGTACCGATTAATTTAAAATGTTCAATCTCACTGTACACTTGTGAAGTCTTCACTATTTACGACCAAATACTTAATAGGTACTTTATTGGGGAATTTTTTTGGGGTCTTCTAAGACCCAGAGTCTCACTTAAGACTCATATTCTTAAGTGAATCTCACGCTATTTTTTATTAAAATAATCATTGTATTATTGAAATATAAATGATAAAGAGTTAATGGTGAAACCAATTTAAAACTTTTGTTAGAGTGTCTCCATTAAAGTGACTTGAGTGCTTGTGTACACATAGAACCGATTTAAAAACTCTAAATTGAGGGTTACTATTGTAAATGTTCTGATAATATCATTTAAAGTAAAAAGTATAACTCTCTTAAGAATTAGCCCATAGAAATTATGCAGCGGAATAAATCGAATATGAGATCTTAAAAAGGAGACAAAACAACGGCATCAAACCAGCCAAATTAGTTTTTCCTTTGTCAATTTAAATAATATTTTCTAAATATACAAAGATTTTTTCTTAAAAATAAAAAAAGTATACAAAGATTTTTATGACATGACAGACACAAGGCAAAAAAGTGGATGAGATTTCAGTGATACAGTGTGAACCCTATAAAACAGGAGAGAGAAAAATAAAATAAAATAAAAAAAAACATTTGAATTTCTTCACAAAAAAACAAAAAATAAACATTTATTATTTCTTCGATATAACAAACGTTAATTTTTGTTCATCCGTGAAAACACGTTGTTGCAGACAAACATTGAAGATAACGGTGTAAACAACAACCTCCGAGATTCGACAATACTTCGTGTATCCTAGATTTCATTTCACGGATACTAAGGAATTCTCAAAAAGTAAGCTTTTTCTTTTCTTTTCTATTTTTTTTTCAATTTTTTTTATATTTTTTTTCCTTTTCTTCAATGTCAGAAAATTAGTAGCAAGAAAGATCATTTTTTTATGTGTTATCGTAAGAAGAAAATGTTGGGTTATTAGTTTTGATTGTTTTTGTCAAATGGGTTTTTCTCAGAAAAGGGTTTTGTAGTGAGGTTTCTACTTTCAAAGTGAAATTTGGTTCCTTGAAGTGGGTTGAGTTTGTTGGGGGGTTTTTGTTTTTTATTTTTAAGTTGATTGTTGATTTTTTTTGGGATGTTTGGATTTAGGGGATGATTGTGTGTCATTGGTTGGTTTCTGCTTTTGAAATTGACAAGAGTTTATGTTTTGATTTGTCATAAAAGGGTTTTGTAGTGAGGTTTCTACTTAAGTGTGAAATTTGGTTCCTTGGAGTAGTTTTAGTTTTTTTGGGGGTTTTGTCTATAAAGTACAGACATCGGACACAACATTGACACAGACACGTAGACACGTCGACACTGGATACACATTTGACCAGAGGTGTCGGTTATACAGAGGTTTTGTTTTTTATTTTAATTCACTGAGTTGATTGTTTATTTTGCTTGGAATGTTTGAATTTAAGGGATGATTGTGTCTGGCATTGGTTGATTTCTGCTTTTGAAATTGGCAAGAATTTATGTTTTTTGATTTTTTTTGTTCCTTATTTATGGTTGGTTAGGTTATTCTTAGTTGTTTGATTTTGTTTTTCAGGGACTATTGTTTCTCATTGCTACCACTTGAGAAGTAGGTTCTGAAGATTAGAGTGTTGAATTGAAGGGGTTTGATTTGATTGGCAATATATATGTTTAGTTAATCAGTGATTGTGGTTTTGTTTTCATGGAAATGGTTTTGTTATTGTGAGAACGATTGAAGGCTTTTTTATTGATTCATGGAAAGTTCTTCTCTTGGTTGTTTGGTCTTGATAATTGAAAGAAAGAGGGTAACTTGTAGTGTAGAGTTTGGTTGGTGCAGTGTTGTTATATAGCGGCTTTAGTGGAACAATAGCATAGCGGAATTTCAACAAACTGCTATTGTTCCGTGATATGTGTTAGTACAAAGTGTTGTCAATTACCGGCTATAGCAGCACTGTAGCATAAGGGAATTTGAACAAACTGCTATTTTCCTTGATCCAAGATTGATAACAGAGTTAGTGGATGTGAGAGTGAGGGTAAAAATGGAATGGTTTGTTGCAGCTTTTACTGGAGCTGCTTATTTAGGTAAATATTGGAAAAAGAGTTTGGAAAATGGTGATACCTCTTATCATTTGTCTTCAGAGGATTCAAATTTTGAGAAAGCCGAGTCCTTTAGCAGTCCCTTAACCTCCCTCAAACAACCCCGGAGACGTGAAAAGGGAAAAGATATTTTTTTAGATAGAAGGGGTTCGGATGAGATATTCTCAGACGCGGGTTCCTTGGATGGTTCTTTGACAGGAGACGTGGCTTCTTATACAGGGTTCAATTGTGAAAAAATAAGACATTTTCAGAATTATAATGAGAGTGATTTTCTATCGATATCGAACTTAGCAGTGCCATTATCACCATATGATGATAACTTTAAGGATGGTGAAGGTGGAAATGAGCAAAATACGAGTAGTTTTGGCAATCATGGGTTCTTTCGTCCTGAGTTTTCTGCCAAAGTGATTCCTATCCACAACTCCTTTGGACACAAAAGCTTTCTATCGACGAAACGTTTTCCCAAGCATGTTAGTAGACCATTAAATTCCTTAGAAAGTTGTTTCATGGCTCAGCTATATAAAGAGCATGCCAAAATGGAAGAATATGTCTTTAGTCCTCTTTCATCACCATCTACAACAAGGTTATTTCGTGTTAGCAATGGTAGCCGAATACTTAATAGAGAAAATTGTAGTTTGATCAGTGCATTGACTGGAAGTAAGGAGCATAAGCTGCATAAAGCTGGTCGAGAAAAAGACAAAAATGTAGTTGGAGGGGTTCCTTGCTTGCCCAAAATTGGATCTTTAAATGATACCAAGAAGATGAAACTTGATGCAGTTGATGGACGAAGTCGAAGGTCAAGCTTTTCTGATGACTTGTTTAGTGGAAAACTCACACAATATGGTATAGTTTCTGATTTAAACAAAGCCTCTTTAGCCTATGTTGTGTTTGAAATGCTTGTTCATATATTTGTGAACCTTTACATTGCTGGAAAATGCGGCTAGTGCTGCTGCGATGCCGTTGTGGCGACCTAAAATTCCGTTATATTGCAACCGCAATTGCCGTTGCGGACCGTAATTCAAAACCTTTTTTAGAACTCTTTTGTGTTGAGAGTAACACTGTTAGAATTGAGAGAAAACTCTGATATTTGATTTCATAAATGTGACTTCTGTTACAATCAGTTAAACCACCTGCATTTATAGTAGCAGGGTGATGACCTGTAATAGCAGGTGCAAAGCTAATTCTGACTGGCAACTGCCAGTAGCTGAACAGCTTGCATATAGCTGACATACAGCTGTCATAACTAACTCTTGGAGTTAGTTATAACTAACTTTTAGTTATAAGAGTTAGTTATGAGTTTCTATTACAAGACTAGACTAGTTGCTATGCATACTCTAATTGTATCTGTAAGCAATTCTAGCATACAACTCTAACAAACACACATGTTATTATTGAGGAAATTATCAGTCTTCCAATGCCATAGACTTCTTTTCGTTCTATATTTAGTTAGTATCTTCTTGTATTATGAGAAGAAAAATTGTAATGAAATCTTGGTTACTTGTGTTCACAGGTATGTGATAAAAATGTAGATATTTGATATTTCTATACAATTCACTGATCTCAGATTATGAGACTCATATCATGAGTTATTAAAAAAGCGTTTTGTTTTTTAACTGGTTTAGGTCTTTCGATATTTTTAAGATATTATAGCTCTAGTTTCTCTATAGATGTTGTGAATGTGTTGAGCGAAATCGCTAGAGTCCTTGAGTTAATCAAAATTACAAAAGCATCCTCACATGTGTTCTCGATAGTCAGTTTGGTCCCCGATTTGTTTTTTCGTTAGTTATTTTGGTCCTTGAATGTGTCTTTCATTAATCAGTTTTGTGTATCAAATTACTAATGAAAGATACGTTCAAGAATTTTTTGTAATTTGATACATTCATAGTGATACCACCTGAAACATTTAGGGACCAAAGTGACTATTTACTCAATGACTCGATGAGAATTTATACTTGACTTCTGTTGTATAATATGTTTTACTCTGATAGTATTGCTTATTAACGCATCCGTAATCATCAGATCCGGTGTTTCTCTTCAGTCTTGGGATTTCTCTTGGGATAATAACTTCCAACATGGCAAATAAAAGAGAAATAGTCAAGATAAGAGAACTGTTGAAGCAGAATGAGAACTTGGTTCAAGATCTTCAAGACGAACTCGATATGAAAGATTCAATGACTGTGAAGGAGTTACAAAATGAAAATTATGGTCCACAAGATACATGCGATCATTCCTTCAATGGTAAGGAGCTACATGAATTTTCCCCCGAAAAGCATATTGACAGCTCTCCCAGAGTAGAATGCAAAGAATCATATGATAAAAAGGAAGAACAAAGTTCAGAGTCTATGAGCAAAATTGAAGCTGAGCTTGAAGCTGAACTTGAGAGATTAGGGTTGGACATGAATGTGTCAAGCCTGGATAGGAAATTATCCGAGCTTGTTGAGGTAAGCATAACTGTTATGTTTTCCGGTAACTACACAAGTCTTTGGCACAAAACACTGCCTTGACTATATAGTTTTTTTCGTAGTTTTTCCGTGTATGCACTTTCTCCTTGAAATTGGTCGCATCCTTCACAATGATGGAAATTTCGGAGTGGATTGAAATTGGCCTTTTCTGGTTTATGTGCCTTACATATAGAGATCATATTACTCAATTCCTCAAAAGTTTTCACCTTAACAGCGAGTGCAGCTAGCTGCAGAGGATAACCTAGTTATGTAATATGAAAAACAGATTCTTGGCACATCCATTCTTTCTGATTTCATTTGCAGCATTCATATCGATTAGTGCATGTTTGAATTGGTGAATTTGGTGAAATCTTTGTGCCATCGTGATTTTGTTGAAGCTCAAAAGTGTAGCTTTTGTCAAAAAACAGAGAGACACCTTGATTCTGCCAAACTCACTATCAATTCATATTTCTAGTAGAAATTGGAATTGTGGCAGTAACTGAAAGTTTCACAGCTATAGATACTAATTTTAGCTTTCTTTGTCCAATGTTTCATGCCTTATTTTGCTTTGAAGTTCTAGCACATATGTTTACTTTGAAGGCCATAAAAAAATTCTTTTTCCGGTGTGAAATTACATCTCATATTTTGTTCCATTGCTTCTTTTGGTTCAAGTTAACAATTCTTAAGTGGGACAATGGGTGTTAATGGTGCAAATTTTTGCAGATTGACCCGGAGTTCGTAGCAGATTTCGCACAAGGTGAGTTGCGAGCTGACACGGTCAATGGAGCAGATGCCAATGTCATCACACCTCTTCCTGCCAACTATGCAGTTTCACCGCATGAACTGAGTTTACGTTTGCACGAAGTCATACAGAACCAACTTGAAACACGAGTGAAGGAGCTTGAGATAGCTCTTGAAAATAGCCAGATGAAAGTAAAGTCTTTGGAATCTGACCATGATGTTAGTTTCCAAAAGGAATCTTCTCCCCCTAGAGGAACCTTACTGCTGACCCATGAAGACTGTGACACTATGTCTCAGCCCTTAATTCTCAATCTATCAGGCGAAGCACTTGAAGCATACAATGAAACCTATGAAGAATTAATAAAGATGAACGATTCTGAAGACAATTCACCATCAGCCATCATTCTTGATAGCGACGACAAAGAAGGTCCGCTTTCACATGATTGGAACGCAACAGTTTTTGAATACGATTTCGCGACAATGTTGGAAGGGCAAAGCTCTAGTGAATTGAATGTTAGTGGAGATGAAAGTTGTGATTGTGACAATGAGGAGGTGGAGAGGCTATTGATAAGGCAAATTGTTGAAAGAACCAAGAAAGGTTCTCCTCTTTTTCAAAATGCAAAAAAGATATTGTATTCTATGGATGAAGATGAACAACAACATTGATATCATCTAGTTTTTAGGAATTTAGGAATAGAAAATGAGTAATACTTATTAAATACAGTAAAGATACCTTTGTTCTGACCTTGTTTCAAAATTTATCATGCTTGCAAGGTTATCTTGTCTTGATTATAGTAACTTCTTTTCTACTGATTTATTTTGCTTTATTATTATTTCATCAAGAAACTAGAATGAATTTTGTACAAACAAAAGGAAACTGGAATGAATAAGTAACATTATCCATGTTTGCTTGGAAATGTATTCTTGGGAGTTGCTTCTAGTCTTCTACTACTCTTGTCCTTAAAACCGATGTCTTTAAAAAAAAAACAGACATTGAAGCAGCGAGATGTCTGGACCATGGTTCAGCCACCTTAAACCACTCAAGCCAGACGAAACTGCAATCAAACTGAACCGTACTAAAAACTCGTTTAATGTTCAATCGGTTGTACTATTCGATTCCATTTGGTTTTTCAAAGGAACAGAATGTCTAAATTGCTTGAGGAAGAAACTTAACATGATTTATACATGATTATAATTACCACAAAAAAATTGAAAAATTAAGGACAACTGTATAAAATTTAAAATGTAAATAATCAACCAAGTGTACTCTACTGTCAAAAACAAAAAATTGTGTGTACTCTACGACAACACAAACAGATTTTGATTGAATTGTTTTTCAAAATTGATTATTTTTTGAATAAAAAAAATAATGATTAAAGTGTATTTACAGTAAAATGATTTCTTTTTAGTTAAATAATAAATTTAAGTATAAAAAACATGTATAAAGACAAGCACTACAAATAATAGCTTCAAGTTCTTTTAAAAAGGAAATCATAGCTTCAAGTTAAAATCAATTACTGATAGATTATCAAATTACTGAGAACCTTCAGTGGAATTAACAAATTCAGTGGAAGTTTTCAGACATAAACATTTTCTTGAAGGGTATACCAATCTATCAACTGGAATTCAATATTTTAATTTCTTGCTATATAACCAGGAGAGCTCAAAAACTGCAACTAAGGATCTCAATTTGGTTGAACCACAGATCAACTCAAAGCATGTAAAACAAAATTATATTCCCGATTCATGACAAAAGGAAACGTGGCTAAGAGGAATAATGTTTCTTTCCAGCTCTATATTGCTGATAGATTATACATGCTTGAAGATTATATCAGGAACAAGTCCACCTAATTTTGGTAAAAAGCTAATGTTTATTTTCCGAGATTTCGTCAAGCCCGTTTAGCAAAAGCATCAACTTCATGATCATCATTCTTGAAATTTTCTTGACCACTTTCACCGTATCCAAGTCCTCCAGTTCTATCATATCCACCAGCAAAGCTGCTCCCGGGAGCTGAACTGCCACTGCTATACCCTGTTGCACTTCCAGGGTATGGATTACTGGAGAAACCATTGCTGGGACCAACACCACCGGCACTATAATGATTATCACTCTTGCCAAATCCAGCAGCGGCACCATAACCACCAACACCAGGAGCACTACCATAGTTAACAGTATTGCTTTCTCCACCACTGTAATTGGCACTGTTACCACCACCATAACCACCAACACCAGGAGCACTACCATAGTTAACAAAATTGCTTTCTCTAGCCCCTACAGCAGCACCATAGTTTGCATTGTTAGCACCGCCATAACCACCATCAACAGGAGCACTACCGTAGTTAACAGAATTGCTTTCTCCACCACCTACAGCCGCACCATAATTTGCACTATTACCACCACCATATCCACCAACACCAGGAGCACTGCCATAGTTAGCAGTATCAGCAGCACCATAACTCACATTGTTACCACCATAACCACCAACAGCGGGAGCACTACCATAGTTAACAGCATTGTTTTCACCGCCCACAGCAGCACCGTAATTTGCATTGTTTCCACCATAACCACCAACACCAGGAGCACTACCATAGTTAACAGCATTGCTTTCACCACCGCTTACAGCAGCACCATAATTTGCATTGTTTCCATAACCACCAACACCAGGAGGACTACCATGGTTAACAGCATTGCTTTCACCACCGCCCACAGCAGCACCATAATTTGCATTGTTGCCACCATAACCTCCGCTAGTAGTTCCATCATTGTAAGTGTTTCCATAACCACCTCCGCCATAACCTCCAGCAGCATTACTACCATACCCACCAGCATTACCATACCCACCACCGTATGAAGAGTTACCATAACCACCTGAATATCCACCACCACCTCCACCACCATAAGGTCCATCAAAACCATCACGGGGTCTTTCATTGGCAAAATTTACACCAACTCGGCGACCATGCAGATCCTGAAAACAAAAATTACATTCATAAATAAATAATAAGAAAGGTAAAAGTAATATTGTCCGTTGTTACATATGTCAATTAAATTAACATGAAGTATAAAAAAAAAGTTTGTAAGATGACAGGTATCACTTGTGAAGTTGTAAACTAGTTTATATCATCACAGTTAAGTTACTGAAGGTTTGCAAATAAAACAAAACATGTAGACATGTTAAAAGTTCCTGATAATGACAATTTTAACTGGAGGCCACATGGATATCTTCTCACTGATGAGCCTATCAAATGAATGAACAACAACAGCATGGAACGACAAGGATGATGGCATTATATTCTCTCTATCTATTATGGTATCCACAATGATTAATTATATAGGCAGTACTGGGAAATTCTATATCACACATGTTTACCATACAATGATTAATTATTTATATAATAATAATAATAATAATAATAATAATAATATGTAATCTTACAGTTCAAAGTAATTAGACAACACTAACTCATGAAAATTATCATAATCAAACCCAACCTAATATTGACAGTAGCAGTAACCTAGATAATTAGTCACATAAGTAAAAGCCCTACAGTTATAAGGACAAGAGACAAAAAAGCAATAACACACAACAAATTCAGACACAAGCACTAACTGTAAAAGCACACGAAATTTACACTTAAGCACAGCTCACAAGCTTCATTCAACGGCTTACCTATGTAGTTTCAGCATTTGTATATGTGTACATGGTTATTGAATCAAGAAACATATCGTGAATCGAAAAAACTATTTTCCAAATTGTGAATCGAAATCTTATTATGAATCATAAGATACATTACTAATAAAAATATGATATTTTTAAGTAAAAACATGTGATATAGCTAAATTCTAAGTTGATATCATATATCATGTACAAACCTCAAAATAATTTAAGATTCAAGTCAAATCAAATAACAAAAGAAAAGTGACTAACTATACAATGTTGACAAAGAAAAGTTGCTGACTACGCTAAGCTTAGACAATGTTCAATGGAATCAATTGGGATTCATTATAGTGAATCGGGATTCAACATAATGATGAATCATGATTCAATGACATGTCCAGAATAAATACACACTAGAGATTCATATCGATTGAGTTAAATTTTGTATCGAACCGAGATACAACTCGTACGTATAGTTATATACTGATAACCATGTAGGTGTATGCAATCATTCTGCAGTTCATTACTAATAATACTAAAAATAACAATTTGCGTTACCTGTCCATCCAAGGCCTGAATGGCACTTGATGCCTCCTCAACAGTATTGTAAGTAACAAAGCCAAATCCTTTGGACCTACCAGTTTCGCGATCCATAATTATCCTTGCTATAAAAACGAGATTAAACAGCAATTAATATTGAATTCAATTAACACAAGTGACTTTAGCTTAAATAGCCTCTCAACTGAATCCCCCCTACACAAATAATTGAAGGGAAAAAGAAAACAGATAATCTGACAACTCACCGTCAAGAACTTGGCCATATCTTGAAAACGCATCGCTCAAACTTTGTTCATCAGTATTATACGAAATACCTGCAAACACATGAATTTGCATGATTCATTCTTAATCATTATTATCATTTTCAACCATAAAGATCCTATCTTGGCATGACAGGGTTTAAAACAGAGGCAAACCCAATATGGATTTATCATAGCAGACCTATCTTGCTTTTACAAGAAATTGACTACACGAACAATTCAAATTGAAGACGTGTTTGGTGTCTGGCACGTGTAAGTGTTCAATACCAACACATATAGTTACGTTCAATTACTTCTATTGTCTTAAATTATTTATCAGTGTCTACGGATTAGTGCCAATGTCGTGTCTGGTGAATGTGTTGTGTCGGTGCGTCATAGCTTCATAATTTGAACTGTGAGAACCCCCAACAAAGCTCCTTTTCAATATATATGAAAAATAGACATCATGTGTTTGCAAATTAGAGTAGATTGTAATTAAAACTCACCTCCTACAAACAGCTTGGTATTGGGAGTACCCGAGAAGCACCGTATGGCTTGGAACACAGTTGGGGAAGAACGTAACTTCAACTCAGAAGTGATCTTCGTATTTGCTGCATTCCTTAATAAACTCCCAACTCTACCAAAGAAAGCCATTCGTGTAGCCTGATGGAAATTATAAAAATAAGCTATATTTTATTAATCACATTCAGAATACAATACATGCACACAAAAATTAAAACAGATAATTTATACCCGCCCAAACATCAATAAAAGCAAAATTTTCACACAATCCAGAAAGAAATACCAACAAAATAATATAAAATCCTAATAAAATAAAAAGATCAAACATTTCATCCCTGAAGGAAAAAGTTATTATTATCAAAGACAAAATTAAAGTAATGGACAACAAAAATAGCGAGAAGTTCATCATATGAAGAAAAGAAATGGAAGCTATAATAAAAAACATAAGCTACATTTAGTTCATTCATCACACACAAATGTAATCTATACCACAAAACTCAATGAAACCAAACTTTCCACGCAATCCTGAGAGAAGTATCAACAAAATAATATAAAGTCTAGATAAAGAAAAAGTTGAAACATTTTTTATCCACTCTTTCTGGTTTTGTTTGGGGAACCAGAAGGAGTCATTATTATGATCAAACACAAAATTAAAGTAATGGAGAACGAATATAACTAAAAAATGGAAATGGACAATCTTGACCATTGATAATGTGGAGATCAATGGTCAAGATCTCTACATTACTTCCTCATTTTTTTTTCCAATGGGGAGAATCTTGATGCAACGAAAAAAACTCATCATATAAAGAAATGGAACCTATATTCAGTTCATTCATCACGATCAGAATACAATATATACCTTTGCAGCATCAACACCTCTGATCAAAGACGTGTTTGGTGTCCAATACATGTATGTGTCTGACACCAACACGGCACCAACACATGTGATCGCTGATCACAATAAATTAATACAGATACTCTATACCCCAAACATCAATAAAACCAAAATTTCCACACAACCCAGAAGGAAAAATCAACAAAATAATATAAAATCTAAATCACTAAAAAAGCTGAAACATTTTTCATACACGTTTTTTTATGTTTTGTTTGGACAATGAACATAACAAAAAAAATCATCATATAAAGAAATGGAAGCTATATTCAATTCATTCATCACAATCAAATACAATATATAACTTTGTGGCACCGACACCTCTGATCAAAAGTGTGTCTCGTGTCCGACATGTATCAGTGTCTGACATGACACCAACACATGATTACATTCAATGATTTTTTTTGTCAAATTATCACCGTTGTCAACATGTTAGTGTCGCATCCAATCAATTCATTTTTTGTCAAATTATCACCGTTGTCCACATGTCAGTGTCGTATCATGTGTCCGTGTCTAATCAGTGTTTCATATCCATGAAGCACGGATACGGACACGGACACGACACTGACACGCCGACACAACTAATAATTTGAAAAAATCACATAATTTAGTGTAATTACAAGTGTTGGTATCGTGTCGGACACGCCTAATCCAAGGAGTGTCCGTGCTTCATATACACAGAAAATTTAAACAGATAATCTATACTCCAAACATCAAATAAAACAAAAAATTTCACACAACCCAGAAAAAATATCAACAAAATAATAAAAAATCAAAATAAATAAATAAAAAATTGAAACATTTTTCATCCACGTTTTCTTATGGTTTTGATTTAGGAACAAGAAACATAAACAAAAAATTCATAACATATAAAGAAATGGAAGTTACAACAAACGAGAAGAATGAAGAAAAGGTTGATGGAAGAGAACGTTACCTTGAATTTGTTGTTCTTAGTTGAAGAGAATTTTCGCTTGTTTTCTCCACTGTCTATAAACCCTAGCGAGATTTTGCAAAAGGGTTTAAGGAAGCGTGAAATTGATAACAACCTTTGATTCGTACAAGGGGTAGCAAATTATAGCCATTGGATGAGGCTCGTGCAAAAATGAGTGTACGTGGAGGGTATATTTGTCAAACTAAAATTAAAAAAGGACAATGTTAACCGGTGCCCGGGGGCATTGGTTAAGCAAACAAAAGAAGTTAAATTTTATTGAAAAGTGGTGTAATAATTAGTTGGTCAAAAGTAACACTTTATATTTCCAAGACAATTTTTCTACTCTTGGATTCCTTAAGCAGTGCCCGGGGCACTGGTTAATAAGACCCATTAAAAAATTAATTATTTTTGTGAGAATTTGTACCGTCGTTTTAGCATATGTTAGTTTGGGTAGCACTTGGGTGCCTTTGGCTTCGGTGCCTTTCGGTGCCTTTGTCTCTATCTCTCTCCTAACCAATAATTCTCTCTCATCAAAATAATTTATTTTAATCATTCCATCATCACTCCCTTTCCTCTAAAATACACTAAAGTCACCCAACACAAAGTCACTGAAGTCCCACCCTGTTAGTTTCACCGTGATAATCAGAAGCAACAAAATTCAGCTTCTACGTTGATGTGGTTTTTTTATCCCTAAAAAACAACGTTGATGTGGTTTTCGACGTACGTTTGGTTGTTGTAGTCGACCAAACAAGCACTTAGTTGATGGACATATTATAATATGTTGCAGTTAAAATTCAAACTCTGATTTTCTTATTTATTCGTTTTAAAGGTGAAATTTTAGTCATTAGACTACTTAATGCAAATTTTTTTTTTTTTTTTATGTCAAAATACTTGTGGAAATCATCCTCCAAAGAGCAAACTTTTCACTTTATAATACGTGTAACTGGTATAAGATAAGAAACAAGTGAGAGATAGATATAAATATAAATATAGTTATATTTTTTTTGTTTAAATACATATTTGGTTCTACAGTAATTAAAATTGATTCTGACTAAATTGATTTTTGAATGAACTCATTTTAGTTAAATGTTAGTTGAATGTAAAACGATTTATGTTTGGATATATGGATGTAAAATTGTATTTTTAGCAATTGATTATGTTTGGGTAGTTTACACCAAAATTTCTTTTGGTTGTGTAATTACTGTCAATAAAAATAAACTCTATGACATGAAATTAAAAATCAATTTTGCCCGCCGTGAAAGTTAAGAATTGTAGCTTCAAGGTTAACGTGAGTCAAGAGCCGAAAGCCCACAAACCTGTGATCAGAAAGATAAACGTAGCTTATTAAAGAAAAGGAAGGTAAACGTACTTCCAAACACACTTAACCCAACTCTAATTATTGTGGAGGAAGTCATCAGATTTAGCTTATAAGATATGCAAATACACTTAACCTAAATTTTGTATTCTACTTGGCTATTTATTAGGTGATTGTTCATCCAACCCTTTGAAAATACAGGATCCAATGGGAAGCTAACTTTTGATAGTGTGTTTTGACATATTTGACCATATAAAGAGATGATCAATCACCTATCTATATTTGACTGGCTTTATCTCAAGGAAGTGATGATTCAAATGGGATTTTCTAGACAATTGGTCCGATGGATTATGATGTGTGTTGAAATTGTTGACTATTCTGTCATTGTTAATAATGAGATGGTGAGTCTGATTATACCAGACAGGGGTTTGAGACAAAGAGATCCGTTGTCACCCTATTTATTTATCTTGTGTGCTGAGGGTTTATCCGCTCTTATCCGTAAAGTTGAACGTTGCGAAGATCTCCATGGCATATCTATTTGTACTCATGCACCCACTATTTCTCACCTTTTGTTTGCAGATGACTGTTTTTTATTTTTCAAGGCAAATGAGAAGGAAGTGTAGGTTACGAAGAATATTCTTCATACTTACGAGTTAGCTTCGGGCAGCCTATTAGCCTTCCAAAATCTGAAGTTTTCTTTAGCAGTGTCGTTCCAACGCCCTTGAAGGAAGTAATTACAAAGATATTAGGTTTCAGAGCGGTGATGGGAACGGGAAAGTATCTTGGCCTTCCATCCACGGTGGGTAGAAGTAAAGAGGAAACTTTCAGATTCATCAAAGATTGTATTTGACATAAAATCAATATTTGGAGCAGCAAGTGCTTATCTAAAGCTAGCAGATAGGTTATGATTAAATCGATACTACAATCTATCTCATCTTATATTACGAGTGTCTTTTTACTACCAAATAAATTAGTTGATGCAATTGAAAAAATGATAAACGCTTTTTGGTGGGGTAATGGTGGTAATATGCGTAGAGGGTTACATTGGATGTCTTGGGAAAGGCTATCTGTTCATAAGAATTTTGGAGGCATGGGGTTTAAGGATTTGACATCTTTTAATGTGGTATGTTAGGCAAACAGGGTTGGTTGTCTCACGTTTATTTAAGGCTAAATATTTTCCTAATTCTGACTTCATTGGGTCTAATATTGGGCATAACCCAAGCTATGTTCGGAGGAGTATTTTTAGTGCCAAAATTGTGGTGAAACAGGGTGCGCGTTGGAGAATAGGTTCTGGTGTTAATATACCTTTTTAGGCGCTCCTTGGCTAAATGATGGTTTGTCTTTATCCACAACTAATCCAATTTTTGAGCCTTTGATTCAGGTGAAATTAAGTGAATTTATTGACCAAGAATTGAAGATGTGGAAAGCTCCCCTTATTCATAAAGTACAAACTATGAAATTGCATATGAGAAAATTAAAAAAGAATCTGGATAGATGGATTTTATGACACGATGGACATCATTTCGCGGTTGAGTTCAATGTTGCGACTACAAGCTAGCTACAAAGTTTTAATTCATTCTTAAAAATGTGTTTTTTTTTGTCTATAGTGAATGATGATGGTGACATCCCTCTTCAAAACAAAAGGGAACTTATAATGTGTTTTTTTGGTAGGTTTTGACTGCAGTGAGGAGAGGGAGGGTGAATCAACAACTTTTGGAGAAGTTAAAGAATAAATAAAAAAATGGTGTTTTAAATTTATATTGAAGGGTGAAATAGACAATTCAAGCAAAATGTAGGGGTGAAGGTATAAATGTTGTGGTATAGGGTAAGATTTCCTGACTATTAGTCCACTAGTATGATTATGGGCTTAGGAGTGATCTAATTATCTAACCTAAGATAATTGCTCTTTAGGCATATATGATTGCTCACATGCACCTTAAACTTCTGAAAATATATGCACCTAGAGTTATGAACCGTTCAACTACGAACAATAGTTACAAAATGTTCTGTTGTGCATATATGCAGAAATAGAAAACACAAATCACCATTGCTTTGATTTCAAACATACATCTTCCCTCCCTACTCCAATAAATCAAACCCCATAAAAAATCTTCAAACTCAAGCAACAACATGCTCAAAATCTTTTAAAATAATACAATGTGAAATTTATATGTTAGGATTTGTTAAATTGGTTATTATGTCAGGGTTTTTGAAGTTGAGTAATATGATTGTGATTTGTGGATTAGAAGGTTGTTTAGGTAATTGTCGATCAATCATAATGATGTTTTTACCCTGAATGTAGTTTAAACTAAGTATTAATGCAATGTGGTAATTTAAGAATTGAAATAACACAATGAAATTATATATTTATTTTGGGATATAGGTGTTTGATGAAATGCTTACAAAATGTTTTATCAATATTTTTTACAAATATGGCTAACAATTTTGGTTGACATAGACTCAATAGACAGTACCAACAAACTCTATATGCATAAAGCGTGTTGCAGTTAATCCTCCTAAATTGAACAGACATAGGCAGCAAACTCATAACAACGAAGAGTCAACTCCTCACTTGTGATTGGTCCCATACCACAACTGCATGTCCAACATTATAAGCCTCAACAGTATGACGAGTTGCCACAATTTAGGCTCGCATTAATTGACACTGACTAAACACATGGTCATCGTGGTGGCCTGCACAATCAAGATAGGGAGACCGCCCTTACCTTACTTAAGTGTTTAAAATAATGTGAAGATGAGGAAAACATGAAAGAAAGGTTAAAGAATTTGAAATGAAGAAAAAAATAGAGTAAAATGCTTAAGTTTTATACTTTCTAGTTTTAGAAATTTAAAATGCAATGAAAATATGCACAATTAACTCAAGTACTCAACAGTCATATCAACCAAAATTTAGCTACCGACCATATTATATGAGAATAAATATTTTAGAAACTTTTTGTTAAGGGTTTTTAGCAACTTTTGTATATGCATATATTTCCGCTCAACAAAAATCTATGCATATACTTTTTGACACATTTATATATACATGTATAATAAGGATCATGCTAACAAATGTCCTAAAAAATTTAAAACATAATTTTTTTTAACCTTTTAAAATAACGGTTACACACTTTTCAAGATTTTATTACTAGACATTTGTTCCACTAACAAAAAAAAACTAGACATTTGTTAGTATTTTCCATATAATAATTATAAAAAAATGAAAAAAATTTGGGGCCTAAGGTGAAAGCCTTGCTGGAGTTGGAATATGCACAACCTTGGCCCAGGGCCATATGCGTAAAAGTGCAACATTTTTTAAGTAATACATACATACATACATACATACATACATACACACACACACATATATATATATATATATATATATATATATATATATATATATATATATTATGTGTAAATATTTAGATAGATGTTACACTTTTTAGAACAATTTATGTTAATATTTAGAGGGGTGACAATTTTTGGTAATAGTGTTTCGTAAAAGTATTTTTTTTATTTTATGCATTTGTACAAAAAGAAGAAAGCTAGAAAAAGAAGAAGAAAATACAAAAAAAATAGATGATTTTATTTAGACCAAATATTTAATTATTTTTGTTGATTTTCTTTGTCTAATTTAAAAATGTTAAATGGTGTAATTTATAATTTATCTAGAAAATAATAGAACATGATGAAATTTTATGTGATTATTTATAATTTTTTTTAGTATTAGACTGATAATAAATAAATAATACGTAAATATAATTGAAGTTAAATTTTACAACCACTTTTTATTTTTAACCTATATAATATTTATTCTCACATGACATGTATGGCTCAAAGAGTCATAGTTAATATATGAAGAATAAGAGAGATATGTATTGGTAGTTCTTTCCCTAAAAAAAAAAGTATCGGTAGTTCTTGCATTTAGTTGGTGACATGTTGTTTGTGATTGAAATGGATGGCTTCAAAAGTCATATTTAACATACGAAGAATGAGGGAGATATGTGTTCTTTGTAAGATATATTGGTGGTTCATACAAGTAGTTGATGTTGTTGTTTAGGAGTGAAGTGTGCGACTCTAAGAGTTGTGTTTAATTCTTGAGAATGAGAGAAAATAAATTATGTATGATTTATCTAATATATATTAAAAATTGATATTTTAATTCAAAACTAATAATATATTAATTGTATTTTATTTCTGCCAATTTCACATACTGGACGATTGTTTAAGCCATATGCCCTTCTAACCAGCGGCGAAGCTAGCGAAAATTCTACGCTGAGGCCAAATATAACAAAAATAAAATATTAAGACTATTAGGGGGCCAAAATCGCAACTTCGTGAAAGTCAGGGGACAAAAACTGCTATTAAGCCTTATTTATAAGAACTTACTATCCATTTCATTTATTTCTTACTATTGTTGTTGATTTTTTTTTCTCTCTATAGTTGTTATTGAGACTAAAAGTATCAAACCTATACAAATAAATCTATCAATGATGTCTTGACCAAAGAAAATCTACTATCAATGATGTAGTAATTTTTTCATTTTCTAGTTTTTTTTATTTTCGACAACCAAACTTGTTTGGAGTAGCTCAATATTTATTATTTGGGGTAGCTAAATATAAATAGATACTAACCAATTCAAATTTTTTTTTTTGGGGTAGCAAGGGCTACCCATCTTATTGAAGGGAACCGCCCCTGCTTCCAACCTTCTAGTCATGGGATTGAAATTGGCGTAAAGGAAAGATCAAAATTGTGTTTTATCTGTTCTTTAATTAATATATACCACCTTCGTTGGTGGGGAAGGTTTGGGTATTGATACCTTGCATCCATAAGACATGGGTGCAAACGATAATGAGAATTTGAGTGTTTCTACTGAAGAGTGCTGTAGAAAGGCTATTCATGATGTATTTGGGTCCAACTGATATCTGGTTCAACCAACAATGAACAACAAAGGGAGCATTATCCTAATACACGCTTGGTTGATTCATGGAGTTATGTAATGACAAAATTGAATGAAATTGTCACCGATGACAAATCAAATCCCTACATCGCTCACGGCTTGAAAATTTTGAGGCAATTGTTTGGAAGGGAAATGAAGCTATAAATATTGGGCCTCAGTTGTATACCAATGAGTAAGAAAGAGCGACTTATATCAGTTATCTGAGGAATTGTGCTGCTGCTATGAAGGAGCCCTTCAATGAAGTGGTTTCAAAGCCCAAAGAAAATAATTTGAAGAAGGGTTTTTAGGTTCACAATACCAATTATAAGGGTAGGTTACATGTTTAACATGAAGATTTTATTTGAGTTCGTTAACTTTCTTGCTCTTTTTATTTTTCTTTTGGTTTCTTTAATTTTTATTTTCTTGTTTTCTTCTCTTTTCCGAGTTTGGCGTTGGCCTCCCAGTTTTGGTTTAACTTATATCACTTAAGAGTGTTTTATTCTGGTCCCCTTCTCCTTTTGTACTTGT
>Ga0228711_1000489_pt1 | contig 48742 bp, 16 predicted proteins | sample MedpolnodulmetaG_2_FD_177996 | JGI IMG/M metagenome (GOLD analysis project Ga0228711, IMG submission 177996) | Root nodule microbial communities from Medicago polymorpha collected in Santa Monica, California, United States - brown nodules | ecosystem: Host-associated > Plants > Roots > Nodule...
TTCAAAAAGATATATTTTTTAATTCCTTTCTCTTTCATACTTTTCTTTTTTATGTGTGTGTCTAAATGACACATATTTATGCTTGTGACCAAGCAAGTGTTTCTCCCAAAATTAATTACAAAGTTTCACCAGCCGCCCCCTTAATATTTTTTTTTACCAGCAGCGCTTTAAAAAAAAAGTTTCACCAGCAGCCGAAGTGTCAACTAAGTAGAGGACCAAATTGGTTGGTCACAGTTTAATCTATATTAATATATAAAGATATAGTACATAATTTGTTTCATCACTTATTTATTTTAAAAGATGAATTTTAACCACTTGACTATTTGACAAAAAAAAACAAGATACATGATTTTTTTGTCAAAAAAAAAATGAGATACATGATTTTTGTTTAATTTTTTTATCTTTTAATTAGACCTTTTATTTAAATTATTCTAATTCAAATTTAATCTTTTTTATATTATTATTTAAAATTTTAATTAAAAACATTAGTTAAATTACGTAACAATAGTAACAATTTCACTACCATAGAAACAATATAAGATAAATTTTTATTTTATCATGGTAAATTCAAAAAAGAAAATATTCAAATAGTATAAAATAAGCATACAGTTAAGCACAATAAAAGAGCAGAAGTCCGTCTTATCGTTTGTTTAAATAAAAATGGTCTAAGTACACACATATAAAAATACTTATTTAATTATTTTAAAAATATAATTAATGGAATGAATATGTATTTTATCTTTTTCACTTATATGAGTGCTCAAATTATTTTGTTGTTGTGACCAAACAAGTGTTGTTCTAAATAGAGATGATTTAACTCAAAAATTAGTGAGATGAATTTATTGAAAAAATAATTAGTGCGATCATTTTTAGGTGTTAGGTAAGTGATAAGAATTAGTTTTATTACCTTAAGTTATAAAGTTTAAAATCCCTAAAAAATGGTTGTTAAATGACAATTGATGGCCACTTAAATTAATAAAAAATTATCCCTTTCTCAACATTTTCTTAAAACTCATTAAAAAAGTTTAAAAATAGATTTGACAAATATATAATTTTTTGTGTATTTCTTTCTCGTAAATAAAATCTCTCTATTTCTTTTTGACAAAAAATCTCTATTTTTGCTTATTTGCAGTTTATCTCCCACATTTTAAAATAAAAAATATATAGATAATTTCATAACTTTTTAAATTTTAAAAAAATTTCCCCTCACGTTCGCTTTAAAAAAATGGAAAACCATAAAAAAAATGTATAGATTTCTTAAAAAGGATCCACTATCACATTAGAGTGACTTGTTTGCTCATTATATAATTTTGCTTTTTGGTAATATGCTCATTATCAACATAGTCATCATTAAAGTAAGGGCTATGTTAACTTGTGCCCTTAGGGCAAAAGATAAAGAACACAAAAGTAAAAATATTTCCTCAAATTTTGTGCGTTCTATTTATTATAAATTCAAAAATTAAATTGAATGCACACTTTCCAACATAAAGTTACTATGTTGGGTTCCTTATCTTGTGTTTTAATGACACAAGTTAACATTTCCCTTAAAGTAATGATCAAAATTCACTAACATGTAAGGTTTATAAAATAGGGAAATGCTAACCGGTGCCCCCGGGGCACTGGTTAAGGATACTAAAAAGGGAAATTATATAGTAATTATTGCATTGAAAACTGTGTAATTAATCCATAAATAAGTCAACAAAGTTTCCTTTTATGGTAATAAATTCCTTTTTTTGTATGCTTAACTAGTGCTCCGGGGGCACCGGTTAGCATGACCCTATAAAATATTAAATATTTGGAACCATATTTTCAAAAGTTGAAATTGAATTATCAAAATTGTGAATCAGATCAAAATTGCATTTAATTCTTGAATTATTTTGTTTAACTCTTGTATTTTTGTTGACCAGTCATTTTTTTATTGTTTTGTTTGTGTTAATCCTCCGTTTTTAGGGGAAGGAGGCGATAGTTATCGGAGTTCGGCATGAGGTAAGTAAAGTTTAACAAAAAATTGTTTCAATCAGAAATCAAACTCGGGTTCTCTTGAAAAATTCGTCTTTTAATGGAACTCATTAATCACTTGGTTAAATGGGATGAGAGGTGCAACACAACGACTTCTAAGAAGGTCGCCCATCCTAGTACTACTCTCGCAAAGCAAGCTTAATTGTTGAGTTTTAACGAGATCCAGTGCATTAGCGCTGCTATGATTGTACCTTGTTGATCGGTTGTTCTCTTGTATTTTTTTGTGTTTTTACTCCATCATGTCATTTTTGTTTTTCTTCCCTTCAAATATATGATAGTGCAAAATAAATATATTTTAACTTTTATTACATTTACACCTATTAATTGACAACAAACAGAAAAAACTATTAGCTTGTTCTTATAAATGTTTCACTCTAGAATAGATGTTATATAATAAACCGAACTTCATCTCCCTTCCTGCATTTTCCCTTCAAAACATAATTGTTATATTGTTAGATTCCACTTTGGGGCAAAGATGGGTAGTGAATATCATACTTCACACATTTTTTTCTTTCCTTTTCTTGCTCGTGGTCATGTGATACCAATGGTTGACATGGCCAAATTATTTGCTGCAAAAGGTGTCAAAGCCACAATTATTACTACACCCCTCAGTAAACCTTGTATCTCCAAATCTATAGAAAAATCCAAACTTAGTGGCCACAATATTCATATCCAAACTATAAAGTTTCCTTCCTCAGAGGCTGGTTTACCAGATGGGTGTGAAAATATGGACTCAATCCCTTCACCACAATTCTTTACTAAGTTTTGTATGGCCACAAAGTTGTTACAAGAGCCACTTGAGCAACTACTACTTGAGCAACATCCAGATTGTCTTGTTTCTGACACGTTTTTCGCATGGACAACTGATTCAGCTACTAAATTTGGAATTCCTAGACTTGTGTTTCATGGTACTTGTTTCTTCTCCTTGTGTGCTATCGAATGTATGAGACTCTATGAACCTTTCAAGAATGTTTCTTCTGATTCAGAAACCTTTGTTATTTCTAATCTTCCCGGTGAGATTAAAATGACAAGGCTGCAGATGCCGCCTTTTGAGATATCAAAGGAATTTGAAGGAATGTCTAGGTTATTACAGGAAGCAAAGAAAGCAGAACTGAAGAGTTTTGGAGTGGTTGTAAACAGCTTCTATGAACTTGAAAATGTTTATGCAGATTATTACAGGAAAGTACTTGGAAGAAAAGCATGGCATATTGGTCCTTTATCTCTTTGCAATAAGGATATAGAGGAAAAAGCAAATAGAGGAAGAGAAGATTCTATTGATCACCATGAGTGTCTAAAATGGCTTGACATGAAGAAACCTAATTCAGTTGTTTATATGTGCTTTGGAAGTATGGCAAATTTCTTAAACTCTCAGCTTAAAGAAATTGCTACGGGACTTGAAGCATCCGGGAATTTTTTTATTTGGGTGGTGAGGAGAAGCAAAGAAGATGGAGAAGATTGGCTATCAGAAGGATTTGAGAAAAGAATGGAAGATAAGGGACTAATTATAAGAGGTTGGTCCCCGCAAACGTTGATTCTTGAACACGAAGCAATTGGAGCATTTGTGACTCATTGTGGATGGAATTCAGTTTTAGAAGGTGTAGCTGCTGGGGTACCTATGGTTACTTGGCCTGTTGCTGCTGAACAATTTTACAATGAGAAGTTGGTGAATGAGGTACTTCAAATTGGTGTACCTGTCGGAGTTAAAAAATGGGTTGGATTGGAAGGAGATAGTGTTCAATGGGATGCAGTGGAAAAAGCTGTGAAGAGGATTATGGAAGGTGAAGAAGTAGAGGAAATGAGGAAAAGAGTGAAAGTGTTGTCAAAGTTAGCTAAGAGGTCTGTGGAAGAAGAAGGATCATCTTACTCAGATTTGAATGCTTTAATAGAGGAGATGGGTTTTCTTAGGCATTGAAATACCACACAATAATGTTATTTCTTCTATACATATATATGTTGTGTGTATCTTCTGCCATGAAGTTGCTTTGTTATCTCAATTTCAATGATTTGAGTTAAAATCAAATAGTTAATTCAAGTACTCGTTCCGTTCAAAATACATGAAAATGAGCGACACTGCTGTATGGGGTGCACGGCTGTGCAAGAGGTGCTAATGCAAGTCTGGTGTATGGCAGCAGTTAGAACATGATATACATAATGCAGCAGGATTTGTGGAGATTATTTTATTCTATGGACACACTCAATAAGAGAAATAAAAAAAGCTGGGAGGATTATATACAGTTATAGCGTTATATTACACGATGATCTGAATGTCTTATGGAAGATGAATTAGTTATAGACTTATAGTTAGTTAATAACAGTTGAAGTCGGTTTTCAGTATGTCTGTTAAATCTAAAATTGTGGATGGTTTCAGAAATCCGTACCATAGTCATTCACTTTTAGCTCAACAATTTTGACATAGAAATTTCATTATTCGTAATTAAACCATTGTGTTTAGATGGTAAAGGAAGGCTTATTTCCTGAATCAAATCTATACCAACAAACAAAATTCATTCGGGGAAGAATATGATTTGCATAAATCCTAAATACATTTGGGGAAAAACACATCGGTACTGATTGACAACGCCCAAGTCAATTTTCCCAAGAAGATCTCTAACCATCTTTCCTCTCCTTCTTTCTAACCTTCACAACCCTATTTGCTTCGTGTATGATTCGTGTTCTCGTTTGTAGACTCTTTGATTGTTTCTAAATCTCTTGAGGTTTGCAGGTTTTGAATTTGCCTTCAACGCACCGGGGGCGTCTTAAACAAAGGTGTTGCTGGTTTGTCGGTAGTCAAACTGTTGAAATTTTGGGTCTAACTAATCATTACAAAATTGACTTTTGAGGCGAGGATTGTCCCCACTTATAAACACATTGAAAGGTTATCTTCTATCCAATGTGAGACTCTTAACACAAACTGTTCCTTTTCTAAATCTGATGCGTCTCAGATGTATTAGACTGATATGCTAGAAGTTGTAGTGGCTAGAAATCGCCGCGAGTTTGATTTGTTTGGCGGTAGACTGTAGGTGTTATTCGATGCTCATCATATAGCACACCTCCCATTTTTATTTCGCAAATTCGGTTTCGCACTCGTATGCAAGTTCAATTAGTTGTGCTAATAGTGTAAATTTGTGGCTTACGTATATCTCTAAGATTGTTTTGTTTTACACATTTAAGTTGTTTTCTCATTTATCTATACCATATCAGATTTTATGTCCCTCTACTCTATCATTAAATCTCCCTCTACTCTATCATTCTTTTTATGTTTATTTTAATCTAATTAGGTTTTTTTTTTGTTTTGAGGGAATCTACTTAGGATGTTACAAAAATATATGGACCTCATTTGCTTAAAAAAAATTCCCAACAAGGCAAAATTTGTGTTAACCGAAATAACTTACAAGATTAAAGTGACTCATTTTAATGTTAAAAAATTAAGTTGAAACTCAATTATTTTAGAAGGCAAACTATCCCACTAAAATTGGTACCGAAGAGAATCGAACATAAGACTTTGAGAGACAAAGTCACAAGCCAACATCATCAGACTAATTAAAGAGACAACACTTCTGTAACTTTGTGGTGCCAATATCATGTGACATTGGTCAACCATAGTGTGACAAGTGGTTTTCTTCTATCTTTCATAAGAAATTTTTGTTTTTTGTTAATTTTTCAAGTAAAGGATGACACATGACACATTGTGGTTGACCAATGTCGTATGACATTGACACCATAATGTCACCCGAGAGATATCCCTAACCCAAGTGGGTGGCCAAAAAGGAATTTAAGTGTTTTTATCTTTCGATTATGCTTTTATATGACCAATTTATATATACATTGGCACCATAATGTCGTCCAAGTGATGTCCCTAACTTAAGTGGGTGACAAAAAGGAATTTAAGTGTTTTTATCTTTCGAATATGCTTTTATATGACCAATTTATTTATTTATTTTTAGTTTTTAACTCTTTAACTTGGACAGAAGTTTGCATGACCAATTTATTTATTTATTTTAAATGAAATCTATACTAAGTATATACTAATGACATTTTCATGGGTACGCTACATTTTTTGGTACATTGGTACGCTATTTTTTGGGATACAACGTGGGTGTGCTACTTTTTTTTTTTGTTGAAAGAACATGGGTGTGCTACTTTACTAAGCTAAGAATCTGAACACTTTTGTGTATATTCATATTTATGAAAGTCATTGGTACATTGGTGCACTTTCATGAAAGTCATTATCCCTCAGTTGAAATTGTTGATATTTTATCATTGAGAAATGATATTTGTACATCCACTCTGTGACAACTTTCTCTCTTATACTGACAGTATCCTCTTATTTTCTCTCTTCCTTTTTCTCTCTCCATTGTTTTTAACCAATGAAAAGAGAGAAAAAAGAAGTTGTCACCAAAAATTGTATGAAATGGTTGTTCAAATATCACTACTCTTTATCATTTTCGTCATACGATTATCATGTGGGGTTAGAGGAGAGACTAAAGGATCATTATATTGGGTCAAGAGCAATTTCACAATTGAGTTGAACACTACATGCTAACATAAAAGCTTCAAACATTGGGATTATGAGTCATCTCTTACTTATATGTTGCTTAACATTTGTTTTTTTTCATTGTGGGACTTCAAACTTACACTTGATGCACAACAATCGGCCCCTCAAGTGTAAATTCATCCATTCATTTAGGTATATGATAACAAATGCATTACACTGTTCTAAGTAATAAAATAGTAAGTAATCACCCCCATAAAGATTGTTGTTTTTACTAGGTAATAACTAAACTTATAATTAAAAACAATAAATTGGGAGAAGTTTACAAGATTGATTGCCAAAATATTAAAAGAGCTTGAGCCAATTTTTTTTTACTTATAACTCCCTTTATTTCTTTCTTGGATTAGCACATGTTCCTAGATGAAATACTACCTAAGGTTTATATTCACGACGTCTAAAAAAGTAAGGCCTACTTCGTCACTGGTTATAGACCCTTTCACGAAGTATTACTCGGATTTATCTTCTTCAGTTTCAAAATCTTCAAATTTTCACAGCTTTTAAACGCGAATAAAATTGAACTCTCTAATATATAATTGGTCAACTCTAGTGAATAAAATGTATAAAATACCACAGGCTGAAAATTAGGTTCCCGATATTGATTGTTAAGATCTTGAATTGGATTCACGCATTCTAGGGTTAAAGAATTCAAACTTTTGCTTTTCTCCTTCGCATAATCAATCCATCCTCCCACGTCCCCATGGGTAAGATTTTGAATGAAATGTTCAAATCGACAACTAGTCAAATCACCATGATGATGACATAATACAACATGAACAATAGCATTATAATTTTCAGCGTCTTCTTCAATGGTTTGAATGAATATTGATTTTAGCATGCGTGCCACATCAAAGTCAAGGTGTGATGCATGCTTCCATAAAGGCACCCATCTCTTTGAAAGGATGCTGCTTCTCACGGCCTCGTCGACGGGAAGATAAGAAATTATGGAAGACAAAATCTCATTCGGTATAGAACTTGTGAGATGCAGTTCTCCATGATTTTTCTCTCTCTCGTTTGTTGTTGATCTTGTCATTTTTTTGTAGGGAATCAAAATTCTTAGGATATGTCACTCTTAGTGAAATACTTGTGTAATAAAGGTTGTCTGCTAGTATTTCAATATATGATAAGATAGGATACACACAAGAAGATTGCTCCTTAGCCCCCCTCCAATATCTCTCTAGGCCCCCTAAAATTACCAAATTAACCTTTACACTTAAATATTTGTACCTCCGATATGTACCTTCCGGATGCATATTTTTACATTTTCACAATTAACACATACAGTACTTATGTTCCGGATGAACAATGTTCAAATTTCCATATGCTTTCTTGTCGTATTACAATTATAATAGGGAATCATATTCCAAAGTTTTTTTTATTCCCCTTTAAGAGAGTATAATGGGCCACTTTTAAATATTGTGCTGCTACTGCTATTGTAAATACTTGTTGTGAAGTTGGCTAAAATTACCATTATATGTTAAGGCCTAAACCAAATTACGTCCCCTAAACAAAATTGATCTGGGCGGTCATTTTGTTAGGGTGTTAAAATCGCAACTTCTTAAAACATTGGGGGCCAAAACTGCTATTAAGACTTATTGATAAGAAAAAATTGTTACATTTCTTTAAGTTCGAGTTGTTCTTATATTGATTCTTTAAGTTATTTTTCCTAAAAAAATCATTTATGTTACATTATGTTTGCATTGTCGGCATATGTATTAAGTTTTGTTTTTTAAAAAAACATATGTGACATTTTAATATTAAAATAACTCACGTAGACATCTCATATTCATCCTGTTACTCTCTTCCATTTACTTTCTCCATCCACTTCTTCTTCTTTAAATCAAATTGAATGCTCAATCAAATTTGTAATTTTTTTCTCCTCTCAAGTTATATATATTTCCATTACATGTTTTATTTATGAAAGTTTTTATTTTCATTTATAATATAGAAACACTTTATTGTTTATAAATTAAATAAATAAATTTGACTTCTTTGAAATATATCTAGTTAAATTTGAAAATTTTCACATGGACTAGAACTCAATTAAACATTTTATTATCTAATACCGTCAAAGTTTAGTTACATTATCAATGACTAGCGTTTAAACAAGCACTCCGCTCTTTTTTTTTTTGACAACCACTCCACTCTTCTTATTGCACTAATGTGTATATATTATGAATGATAGTTTTTATTAAATTTTAATTATAATTATAGGTGTAAATAATAAATACTTAAGATTGAGGAATTTTGATCATTCTTTTTCTAACATGAGATTGCATCTGATCCATTGGTTCCTTGATCAAACTTGTCTTGAATATGATGTGCTGATGAGATATTTCTTATCTCAATCTCAAATCCTTTTGATTAATTTTAAGTCCTTCATAACACATTTGATGTTCAAATTCATCTTTCTTTGGATAAAATTATATTTGTGCATTTATAATATCTTGTTCTAAAGAACATTCAAAGAAACTTGTAAAGCTCCCTTCTCATATGGGTTCATTTATTAAGGCGTTGTTTGCAATTAGTTTGAAAAAAATAATAGGAGTGAATAGAAGAAATAAAGGACTTTGAGAGCGGAGGTTTTGGGGTTCATGTTTTATATGAATTCTTTAAATTAACGTATGATGTTATAATATTCTTAAAATTAAATAAATTAATTATAAGCGTTAATTTATCATTCTTTTAAAAAAAAACACTCTTTCAAAAAATGTAAAAAATATCTCCATTTTTCCCTATCTTTCACACCTCCAAACTGATCATCTCGTCTCTCCCTCTCCTCAATAATCCCAAACAAAGCCTAAAGCTTCATTAACCATTATATTGGCAACGGGTTTGGCACGGTTGTGCTAATTTTATTTTATTTTCAATCGAAAAAAAAGTGTGCAAATGCAGCAAATCAAAACATCACATCTATGTTGGCACCTTTAGCCACTACCACCAATATAAAATATACTTAAATCAAATATTTTAGTTTAGTTCAAATCATTGAAATTTAAATAACAAGCAACTGCAATTAGACAACAATAGTATTGTTGTGTGCTATTTCAATGCCTAAGCAAACTCAACTCCTCAATTAAAGCCTTTAAATCTGAGAAAGATGATCCTTCTTTTTCCACTGCCTTCTTGGCTAACTTTGAGAACACTTTCACCCTATTTCTCATTTCCAAAGCTTCTTCTCCTTTCATTACCCGCTTCACAACCTTCTCCACTACACTCCATTGAATACTATCCCCCAATACCACCGATCTACTCCATCTTTTATTTCCAATAGGTACACCTATTTTAAGCACCTCATTCACCAACTTCTCATTGTAAAATTGTTCAGCAGAAACAGGCCAAGTCACAAAAGGTACCCCAGCAGTCACTCCTTCTAAAATTGAATTCCAACCACAATGAGTTACAAAAGCTCCAATTGCTTCATGTTCAAGAATCAACATTTGAGGTGCCCAACCTCTAATTATCAGTCCCTTATCTTCCATTCTTTTCTCGAATCCTTCAGGAAGCCATTCTTCTCCATCTTCGCTGCTTTTCGTTACTACCCAAATAAAATTCTTACCTGATGCTTCAAGTCCTATAGCAATTTCTTGAAGCTGGGAGCTAGAGCAGTTTAACAGACTTCCAAAACATATGTAAACAACTGAATTAGGTTTTTTCATGTCAAGCCATTTTAGGCATACATGCTGATCAATAGAAGCTTCTTTTCCTCTATTTGCTTTTTCCTCTATATCCTTGTTGCAAAGAGATAAAGGACCAATATGCCATGCTTTTCTTCCAAGTACTTTCCTGTAATAATCTGCATAAACATTTTCAAGTTCATAGAAGCTGTTTACAACCACTCCAAAGCTCTTCAGTTCTGATTCCTTTACTTCCTGCATAAATTTGATCATTCCTTCGCATCCCTTGGAAGAGTTGTCATAAGGTGGTAACTGCAAACTTGTCATTTGAATCTCACCAGGAAGATTAGGAATAACAAAGGGTTCTGAATCAGAAGAAACATTCTTGAAAGGTTCATAGAGTCTCATACATTCGGTAGCACACAAGGAGAAGAAAGAAATACCATGAAACACAAGTCTAGGAATTCCAAATTTAGCAGCTGAATCCGTTGTCCATGGGTAAAACATGTCAGCAACAACACAATCTGGATGCTGCTCAAGTAGTAGTTTCTCAAGTGGTTCTTGTAACAACAACTTTGTGGCTTTCAGAAACATAGAAAACAAGTCTGGTGAAGGTAGTGATTCAACACTTTCACAGCCATTTGGTAAACCAGCCTTTATGCAAGGAAACTCTATGGTTTGGATATGAATATTGTGGCCACTAATTATGGATTTTTCTATTGATTTTGAGATAAAAGGTTGGTTGAGGGGTGTGGTAATAATTGTGGCTTTGACACCTTTTGATGCAAATAATTTGGCCATGTCAACAGTTGGTATGGTATGACCATGAGCAAGAAAAGGAAAGAAGAAAATGTGTAAAGAATGATATTCACTACCCATTTTTTTTCTTCACTATTCAGCAAGCACGGTAGTAGTGCCTTCTAGGGAAAGTGCAGGAAGGGTGTGTAGAATATAATGACAATCAAATTGGTTTAAATGCACTGTTGTAGGTTGTCCAACCGTTTTTTTTTGGCTTTCATGGCCATTAATATCATTGATTTCTCTACGAGAATGTGGCGACGGTAATGAAAAAATTCATTTATTTTGGGTATTGTTTGTGAAGTTCCATCTTTTTTTTTTTTGTGAAGTTCCATCTTGTTTGATCTAGGGTGCACGAGTTGACACGCAGTTGTGTAAATCTTAAAGAACAAAACTGGATATTACTTCATCCGTCCTAAAATATAAGCAAATTTAAAAAGTAAAATTTACTTATATTTAAAAACGGAGGGAGTAAATTATATTGTAGGTCCATCGAAAATTTGCATTCAAAATATTTTATCACGGTAGAACAACTTTCTTCTATCAATCTTAATTATCCAAGATCTTTTTTCTATTAATATTTCCGACAGGGAGAAGAAGTTCAATTATTGGTATGTAAAATATCTATTCTAGAGTGAAACATTTATAGCAGATTAATCCATTTTCCCTATCTAAAGTACAAGGTATTAGTTATTTTAATCAATTCATTTTTTCTTAACAGACAAGACATGTGAAAAATTTGATATCCTTTGCGAGCAATGGTCGAATTTTCGATGATAAAGCATACGTGGAACATATATACACACATATAGCTTACATTTAAGTTTTTCATTATCACTCCCTCCGTTCCAAATTGTATGTTACTTTAGAAAAAAATTGTCTTAAATTGTATGTCACTTTACAATACCAATGAAACATTAATATTACTTTTTTTATTATATCCTTAACTATTTATTACTCTTTCTTCTTTTCAATTCTTTCATTTATTTTTCCCATATCATTTATTGAAGACAATTTTGTAAAACAACTCATAATATCTTTTTCCCATACAATATTAATTACATTTCTTAATATGTGTGAAATATCTAAACCGTCGTAAAATTTGGAACGGAGGAAGTACATGACAAGAGAGTGGAGAATATTAGCGTAATAAAAGATATTTTTACCCAAAAGAAAAAAAAGAAAAATCTTTTGTACTATATATATCATATATGCGAGGGATAAAAAATGACATGATAGGAATCTTCCTCGAAAAAAAAAGGCTAGGAAATAGAAGCACAAATTATAAGACTAAGATCAAAATGTTAAAAATTTAGTGTTTGAAATAAAAGCTAATACTTACTAATCCAATAGAGAAAGAGGCTAATATCAAACTTGTTAAATAAAAGTGTCCATTAAATAAAAAGGATCTCTACTTCATTGGATAACAATTTTATGATTAAGATTATTTTGTGTAGAAAATCGTGGGCATCACTTGGGTGACATTGTGATTGGTGACATTGCCGCACTTGGCCAACCACAATGTCACGGGTGACTTTTTTCTTTCTCTTTTATAATTTTTTTTGTTTTGTTGTACACTTGTGACATTGTGGTTGACCAATGTCACAAATGTCACCAACCACAATGTCACCTAAGTATTTTCCGAAAATCGTAACTTCTGACAGGATGTTAATACCAAACTTCGGCAAAGGCTACGGTGGAAGACCTCTTTAGGTCTCCTACCGTAGAAGACTTGATTTTTTTTTTTTGCAAAATGAATATCAACCATTAGATGTAGTTGAATTTTTTTGAATGGCTAGGATTTACAGGTCATATAACTCACTAAAATTGTATTATTTGAACATCTATATTCATTTGGAAAAAAAGTTGTTTTTGACATTGTTGGTAAAATTGGAAGAAAGCTCATAGAAGCTCCAGTAGATTTTTTGTTGTGTTTGTGAATTATGGGCTGTTAATTTAGTAAATTAAGCATCCATTTAATGGTTAATTAAAATTACACGAGAATCTTTTGATAAATGGTCTAATATTTTGGGTAAGTAAGTAATACAAACATTTAGTAAAATTGTGACGAGATGATTTAAAATTCATACATTTGAAACACTTTTTTTTCTCCATAAATTGATTTATAATTTTTGATAGAGGGAGTATGTTGTCCTTTTTTGTAGTGTATTCATTATTTACCTTCACATATATATTATAAACAAAAGTGTTATGTTTGGACGAAAAAATAACAAAAGTATCCAGGGAATTAAAATATGTTTGGAGATAATTTTACAATATTTTATACATTTTTGCACAATATCATTAAAAAAATACAAAAAGTGAAAGAAAATTTTAGTGGAACTAAACAAGAAGTTGATATATTTATAGCGACAAAAAAACATATTCAACCCTAAAAAATATTTTACTTGATTATAATTATTTGTCAACATATTCTTTCACAATAAAGTCACTTTTGTACGGATATTCTTTCACAATAATGTCACTTTTGTTTTAAAGTATCTCTCAATTATGTTGCTACATGGTTATTATGCAATTAAATATGGTACTATTTTTTAAAACAAATATGCAATTAAATATAAAATTGGTCATTTATATATAGACACTACGTTACCCATTGTCAGTCAAGTGGAATACACAAAATATAAGTTACCTAACATTACCCTTCACTTAAAAGAATAAATATGTTATTTGAACAATCATTTATATGACAACTTTCTAGACAACTATAAATGTATTGACACGAAAACCAAAACAATAGAGAAAAAAAGTAAAAACATAATGTAACTATGGGGTAACACTTGGGTGCCATTGATTTTTGGTGTCATTGATGCCTTTGTGTTTATCTCTCTCTTAACAACTCATTCTCTCTCATCTAAATAATTTATTTTAATCATTCATTCATCATTCTCTCTCACAAAAAATGAACCTATGTCACAAATGACACCAAAAAACTATGACACTCAAGTATTTCCCGTAACTATAAGAGTGAAAGTTGTAACAAAAATTATTATAAAATAATTATACAAATATTATTTTTCATAAATTAAATATAAGTTACCTCAAATAATAGGTTACTAGTATACAAACCTCTAAAGAATGGTCATTTTAGTGTTAAAAAAAAAGAAGCTTTTTAGACATCTCCTACGGTAAACCAGCCACCAAACTTCTCAAGACCATCTACAACCATGGTTAGCTTCCCGATGCACATGAATCAGATGATTCGTCACGGTTCTTATAAATTTCTTGTTGATCTGAGGAGGAACGTTTTGAATAACAATGTTACCTCCTAACTCCTACATTAGGAATATGATCAACAAATGATGAATTGACAATAGCTTTAGAATCTTGTCTTTGTCACCCTTGGCGGTAGCATGATAATAACATGCAACATTTAGATTTTTGTTGGGAGGATTTTTCTTTTTGTTTCCCTATAAACTTGTACGTGTCTGCTTGAGTGTCACACGTGTTTAAGATAATTTATTGTGTATTTGGATTTCCTTGGTTTTCGTTTGACAACTAGTCAATCCCGGTGGTGAGATTAATCATTGTGCATTGAAGTGGCCCTATTAGTTACCTCCTGTTAAGATAAGTCAAATATTATATTAGTTAAATTAGGCAGGAAGATATTATGATAGCAGTAAATGTAAATTAGTCAATTGTACAGTGTGTAGTTAATTGGCAGCCGTCATTCCCTTAATAGAGGAGGAATTATAGGGAGTCTTGTGTATATATGTAACATTGCATTACTCTATGAAAATATATATGAAATTATTCTCTGAAACTTTTCTATATGGTATCAGAGCCAACACTGACTTTCTCTCTACAATATAGGAATCAGTGTTTGTTGGTTTCTTTGAATAATTTCTTATGGCTTCTTCCGAGAATGATAAACTGGAGAAACCGTTACCCAATTCTTCCGCTACGATCCACTATCATGATGCACTAACCCCGGAACGACTTGACGGCAGCAACTATGTCGAGTGGTCGTTGAATGCAGAAAACAAGATCAGAGGCAGAAAACGTTGGGGTTACATCACCGGAACAAAGGCTGCACCAAAAGACCAGGAATCAGAGGAATATGAAACATGGGAAGATGAAAACTGCTTGGTCAAGTCTTGGCTTCTGGATTCTATGACCAAAGAAATCAGATCCCTCTTCATTCGCTTAACTACGGCAAAGGAAATTTGGGAAACCGTGAAGGAGACGTACTCAGTAAACCAAGATGCATCAAGAGCATATCAATTGTATCGTGAGGTAATCTCTACTCAACAAAATGGTGGATTTGTTATTACATACTTTAGTAAATTGCAGAGGTTATGGCAAGAGTATGATGTTATTAATGATTATACCATATAATGCCCTAAAGATGTTGAGAAGTATAACAAGATGGTTAATTCCCAACGAGTTTATGTTTTTTTGGCCGAGCTGGATTCACATTTGGATGGAATTCGTGGTCGTATCCTTGCTACCACTCCGCTCCCAAATGTTCAATCAGTGTATGCAACTGTTTGTGCTGAAGCAAATCGCCAAGAAGCTATGCTTGGTAGTGAGCCTACTGAGGGGTCTGTTTTCTCTGTGAAGAAGTATCCCAAGAAAGGAGTTCGTAAGTGTACCCACTGTAATGGTGATAATCATGTAGTGGAAGCATGTTTTAAACTCCATGGATATCCGGATTGGCATCCAAAAGGAAAAAATAATTCCAGCAATAAGGCAGAAAATATGAAGAGCCATAATTCTACGGCTGCAGGATTTGTAACCAAGTCAGGTATATCTAACTCTGCTCTTAATCTTTCTGTTGTTACTAGGGGTAAAGATTGGATAATCGATACAGGGGCTACTGACCATATGACTTGTGAGCGTCATGTATTTACTAATTTTTTCTCTAGTGGTTCTAATTCTAAAACTATTATTATTAATGCCAATGGAGTCTCATCTCCTATTGAAGGTGTTGGTACTGTATCCCTTTCACCCTCCTTATCAATATTTGATGTCTTATTTGTTCCTACTTTGAATTGTAACCTTCTCTCTGTCAGCAAATTAATCAAATCACGTTCTTGTGTTGCTATGTTTTACCGAACTCATTGTCTTTTACAGAATATACATACCAAGGAGAAGATTGGCAGTGGTAGAGAAAGTGAAGGACTGTATTATCTTGAAAATGTTTCACAACAAACCCATAATGGAGCATTGGCTCATCTTGCAAGTGAGTACATACAAGATAAAAATAAAAAGGAAATTTGGCTATGGCATAGACGATTAGGACATCCTTCTTTTAGTTATCTAAAGAAATTATTTCCATCGTTATTTCATAAATGCAATATTTCAGATTTTCTTTGTGAAACTTGTGTAATGGCTAAAAGCCATCGTGCTGTTTATCCTTTAAGCAATAAAAAAAACCGATTTTCCTTTTTCGTTAGTACACACTGATGTTTGGGGTCCTGCCCCACAATCTACGCATAATGGGAAAAAATGGTTTATCAGTTTTGTTGATGATTGTACTCGGGTAACTTGGGTATATTTGTTAAAACATAAAAGTGATGTGTATGATGTGTTTCGCTCCTTTCATCAAATGATAGTTACACAATTTAACACATGTATAAAAGTGATTAGATCTGATAATGGCGGGGAATATTTTAAAAAGGAATTAATGGAGTTCATGAACTCTAAAGGCATTTTGCATCAAACTACATGTCCTTACTCACCCCAACATAACAGAGTGGCTGAGAGGAAAAATAGACACATATTAGAAGTGACACGATCACTCCTAATAGATGGTAATGTTCCACCTCATTTGTGGGGTGAGGCTATGAACTCTGCCGTTTACTTGATTAATCGAACCCCTTCTAGTGTGCTTAACTTTAGAAGACCTCTAGATGTGTTGTCTGATCATTGTGTTCTTCCTTCCATTGTTCATTTACTTCCTCGTGTTTTTGGATGTGTTATATATGTGCACTTACACCCACATCAACGTACAAAGTTTGAAGAATGAGCTGTTAAATGTGTCTTTGTTGGGTATGGATCAACTCAAAAAGGTTATCTTGCTTACCATCCCACATCAAAGAAATTTTATATTTCTATGGATGTGACATTTCATGAAGATAATTTTTTTTATGTCGATTCTACACTTCAGGGGGGGAATGAAAATGAAGTGCAACATAATGATATTAGTTTATTTGACATTTCAAATGTAAAATTATCTTGTGAAGATCACTCTGCAGGAAGTGACCCAGTCTTAAATATGGACATTCCACTTTTAGATAATACAGTGTCTTCCGATCATATCCAACTAGCTCAATCTTCTCCACAGGTTCAACATGACTCTTCAGAGGTATCTCTTTATCCTATCCTTGATAATACACATACAGATGAAGTTGATCCTGTTTTTAATTCTGAAACTGATCATGAAATTGATCTTGGTTTACATGAGACCACCATCACACCTAACACTGAGTCGGCTACCGTCCAATATATTCTTCCACCCCGTTCTAATCGTGGTCAACCTCCTGTCAGATATGAACCAGACCCTCAATCCAAAGCTAAATATCCCATTAGTGATTATGTGTTAACTCACAAGTTATCTCGGTCATATGCATCATTTGTATCTCAATTATCCTCAATTTCTATTCCTAGTAATGTACAGGAAGCTTTGGCAGATCCTAGATGGACCGAAGCAATGGCTGAGGAGATGACAACTTTAGAAAAGAACAACACTTGGGATATTGTGACTTTACCAAGTGGGAAGAAACCAGTGGGGTGCAAATGGGTTTTTACAATAAAACACAAGGCTGATGGAAGTATTGAGAGGTATAAAGCTCGCCTAGTTGCTAAAGGTTACACTCAGTCTTATGGTGTAGATTATCAAGAGACGTTTGCGCCAGTAGCCAAGCTCAACACTGTGAGAGTACTTTTGTCACTAGCAGCAAACCAAGATTGGCCTCTTCTACAATTTGATGTGAAAAACGCTTTCTTACATGGAGAAATTTTAGAAGAAATTTATATGGATTTTCCACCGGGTATGGAAGATTCCATGATAAATTCAAATGGAATGAAGGTTTGTAAATTAAAGAAGGCTTTGTATGGATTAAAACAATCCCCAAGAGCATGGTTTGGAAGGTTTACCAAGTCTATGAAGGCTTTTGGCTATAGAGCAAGTAACTATGATCATACCTTATTTTTGAAGAAAGGAGAAGGTAAAATTACAGCCTTAATTATCTATGTAGATGATATGATAGTTACAGGAAATGACCAAGATGAGATTTATAGTTTGCAAAAATATCTTGTATCTGAATTTGAGATGAAACAACTTGGAAACCTCAAATATTTTTTGGGTATTGAAGTAGCTAGATCAAACCATGGTATTTTTCTATGTCAAAGAAAGTATACTATTGATTTATTATCTGAAACTGGGTTGCTTGGGTGTAAACCAGTTGATACCCCAATTGAACAAAATCATATGCTTTTTCAATGTTCAAATTCAACTAGCATAGATAGAGGGAGGTACCAGATGCTAGTGGGAAAATTAATTTATTTGTCTCATACACGTCCTGATATTACCTATGCAGTAAATGTTGTTAGTCAATTTATGCATGATCCACGCAAGCGTCATATGGATGTTGTTGAGAGGATTTTGAGATATTTGAAGTCTACTCCCGGAAAAGGAATTTTATTCTCAAATCATGGAAACTTAGAGGTTGAAGGGTACACCGATGCTGATTGGGCAGGGTCAAAAAATGATAGAAGGTCTACCTCTGGTTACTTTACGTTTGTAGGAGGAAATCTTGTAACCTGGAGGAGTAAAAAACAACCGGTAGTAGCAAGATCTAGTGCTGAAGCAGAGTTTAGAGGCATGGCACTTGGGGTATGCGAACTTTTGTGGGTACGAAATGTTTTGTCAGATATGGGTTTTAAACCAAAGGAAGCTATGAGGTTGTATTGTGATAATACATCAGCAATAACAATTGCTCATAATCCTGTCCAACATGATAGAACAAAACATGTAGAGATTGATAGACATTTCATCAAAGAAAAGCTTGAAGCTGGAGTAATTTCCTTTCCCTTTGTTAGATCGGAACTGCAGTTAGCCGATGTTCTCACCAAAGGAGTGACAAGCAGAGTGTTTAATGAGTCATTATTCAAGTTGGGAATGTGTGATATCCATGCACCAACTTGAGTGGGGGTGTTAAGATAAGTCAAATATTCTGTTAGCTAAATTAGGCAGTAAGATATTATGATAGCAGTAAATGTAAATTAGTCAATTGTATAGTGTGTAGTTAATTGGCAGCTGTCATTCCCTTAATAGAGGAGGAATTATAGGGAGTCTTGTGTATATATGTAATGTTGCATTACTCTATGAAAATATATATGAAATTATTCTCTGAAACTTTTCTATACCTGCATTCATTGTTGTATTACCTGCCACCAGATATGCTGGATGCAATGGCGTACGTGACGGTTTTTGGACATTACTCGATGTCTTAGTGATGTCAAAGATCAAAGTTTGCTTACACTCCCAAGAGAGATGTCCATATCAGCCAGTGGGTGCATATTATGTGAAGAGCTTCATTTTCTACACAATACTAGTGACCTTTGATCCACAATTTCCCCATCACGGGTTTACATAGATCAATCATGATGCATTCTGGTGCAAATCTTCCTCTCCTAACATCAGGAAGAATCCTATCTATGATGTCTAAGGTTGACAAGGGCGGGAAGTGATCGATGATGCATAAAGAATGACAATTGATGGCTCTAAATTCACATTGGAATAAAAAGATACATGAACAAACCGAATTCACATTGAATAAAAGGAATTTTGAGATTGTGAAGGTACGAGATTGTATGGTTGAAGGAAATCTTATAAGAATTATATGATACTACTTATATTAAGATGCATCTTCATTTCGGTAGTCTATACCATACGAACTCCATAGTTAAGCGTGTTTGACTTGAAGCAATTAGGATGTGCGACCTTCTATGTAGTTTTCCAGAAAATGTGAGAGTGAGGACCAAACATACATAAAAGACCCGTGTTTATTTGTAGGGTCAGCCGGTAATACTGAAAGCATTATAGTGAGTTACTAGTGGTATCAAAGTAGAACTCTCCCGATACGATGTGATTCGGGGACGAATCAAGAGGAAGTTTGTGGGCGTGTGACGCCTAAGGCCAACGTGGGTGGAGAGTAATTTTCGGTGCACGAGGCATGACAATGAGTGGCTCTTGAAAGCTTCTAGTCAAAATGGACACGTAAACGAAGTGAATTCTCATCGAAATGAAAAGTGTCATGAGGCCATGCGAGTATGAGACTGCATAGTTGAAAGAAAGAATTATTTAGTATTGTTTATATCAACAAGATGTAACTTCTTTTTAGTAGGTCATATACTATAAAAACGTCATATTTAAGCGTGCTTGACTTGGAGCAGTTTTGAGATTGCTGACCTTCTTTAAAGTTTTTCGAAATGTTTGTGAGTGAAGGCAAAATATGTTGAAAAGAATCGTGTTTGTTTGTACTGCGGATCGGTAAGACTTAAAGTCGTCTACAATGTTAGACTATCAACTTCAATTAAATTTTCAACTACAAAAATAAGAGCCAACAAAATGTTTCCATTGTAAAACACCAAGTTAAGACCTTCTCTATTTTATTGGTTTGGGAGAAATAAAATCAAGTTACCATTTTTGAATTGTAAGGTAATGGTCAAAAGTCATCCATGAACCCTCTCCATGACATTGTGTTTATCAGCAGTTATGTGAAAAGATCCTAAGATCATCACTTTCCACATTTGATTACATTGTATGTGAAATTGAAGAGTACTTTAAGGCGCGTGAAAAACTTTGTGATCAAGCTTTGCTGGCATAAATTCACAAGAAACGAGGAGTGTTACGAGAGTAATTCAATTTCAATAGTGTTAGTTGATATTTAGTGGTAGTTAGAGGTTATATTTGTTAGTTAGCTGTGTTAGTGAGTGATATCAAATGAGAATTAGCATTAGTATAAATGCATGTGCTTGATTTGTATTCAATAATCAATTCAATAATACACAGTTTATGCAATTTCCTTTCTTTGTGTGTATATCAAAATGTGAGTGTGAGTCTATTTTGAACAGTGTTCTACAAAGACGCTAAATGGGATAGAGAAAAGGTGTGGACTGGAAATAAATCTGCATCGAGTCATTTGAAGGTGTTTCGATCATTATGCTATAAGCATCCACTAGATCAACAAAGAAAGAAACTACATGACAAGAGTGAAGTCATGATTTTGGTTAGTCATCATCCTATTAGGCTAGGACATATAGATTATTTGATCCAGTAAAAAGAAGAAACAAATTAATAGCAGCAGAGATGTGATCATGCTGAAAATGAAAAATGGAAATGGAATTAAAGGAGCGTTGTGGAGTCCGAAGAGCGACGAAAACTGCAATGAGCTAAACGTCTAGGACCCATTGAGGATCAAAATGTAGGCAAGTATCCAGTAGACTTGATGGCTTTGTAGTGTTTGATTATAATGAGATATGAAGTGATGGTGAACTAGTGCCTTTTGCAATGTTTGTAAATCTGAACTACTAAGTTTGAAAAAAGGCGTGAACAAGAAAAAGCTTGGGAGTGTGACAAAGTTAGCAAAGGAAAAATAATGTTGATGTTTTGGAAATCAGGAGATCAACTAGGTGACATCATGTCAAAACCCTTGATGGTTTTTTAGAAATGTTCGAAGAGTTGAGAACATTCTGAAGTGTAATTTCATTAGTGGAAAAATTGAATTAAGGAGGTGCATTGAATGAATAAATCAATTCAGTTTAGCTAGTAATTGTTAGAGATAGTTATACCATGTACTAGTATAAATACATGTAGTGATTCCATGATATAAAACTTATTTTGTTTCGGTGAATGTATTGTGATCATTTTGATCTTATATGAGACCTTGATTACATCAAAACGTAGTTAACTCATCAAAGTGTGTGCGCATCATCATCAATTATTCTAATCGAGTACTAGTATCTCTAGAATTTGAACCCAACAAAAATAAAGATAAGCATTTTTTTTAGATCTTATCACGCACAGAAGGTAGGGAGAAAGAAGTTACATGTTCAATTATTCATACAATAAACATAATAGTCTAAACAAAGAATTTATGAAAAATCTCCCACGGCCCTGGATAAAGATATGCCTTTGCCAACAACTATTGATGCACTTCCAAACTCTATCAATTATTTATGGAGTTCAATTAATGACAAACCTAAACCTACATTATAGCATAGCACTACTAGTTGTACTTAATAAAAAACAATTAGTACGATAAATGCATGATTATAAAATTAAGTAAATATACTTAATGTTTTATATTTATCAAACCTAGTTTTGGACCCACAATTTTTGTATACGTGCAGCATCCTTAGTGGACCTACAAACGTGGTCCATATGACCATTTCATTTACAGTAGCCACGACCTTTGCCTGGATACGTGACCCCTTCTCAATTTCCTCCGCAATTCCTCTGTCTGTCCTTCCTAACTTCGATACAGCATCTGGCCCCCTCTTCCCGTACTAGCAGTAATACTACTGGTCCTACCACTACCACCCTCAACTTGATGATTAATGTAGATTCGGTTAAAAAGTTTCACAAGAGAAAAGAGATATTCTACTCCCGTCACAATCTTCAGATTAAACATGTTTCGATGTCGGACACATATCGTAAGTGATATTAACACGACACCAATACATATAATTATATGATTTTATCAAACTATTAGCAGTGTCGACGTCGTGTCTGATGTATGTGTTTATGCTTCGTAACTGGCCACATAAACCTCTACATAAGCACAACACATAAAGATAGATGGGAACTTCTACGGTACACCTGCAAACTAAGGTGTACCGGTACTCCTACTTCAAAAATCTTTAAATTAAATATTATTTTTATGGAATAAAGAGCTATTTGTTGATATTTATATTTTAGAAAATGTCATTTCATAAGAAAAAACATCATTTTAATGTTTATAAAAATCATACTAATTTTTTTTACATTTTATTGTAAAAAATAATTAAAATTCTCTATTATGAGTTCCAAAAATTCTGAAATATTTTATTTTATTTCTTCGACGTTTTTGGTAAATAAGATTTAATTATTATAATTATAGGTGACATAAAACAATTTTTCTCTTCAAAAAATAACACATTTAACTATTAATTTATTAATTTGGTGTACCAATACACCCAAATTTTTAGATGTACCATAGAATTTGCCTAGATAAAATAGTACTATTACTATATAGTCCTAATAAACGAAAACTTAGCAAACAACCACTCTCTCTAGTCTCAAAAAAATGAAGAGCAATTCAAATCCTAAGCTTATACTCCTCCACCCATCTCTTCACAAACAAGCTCCAACAACACCCTTTCACTCTCACCGTCTCTGGTTTTTCTTCTTCCTTCTAACATTCTTCACTATAGTCTTCACTCTCACTCTCATCACCACCTTCACCTCTTCCACCTCCTCGGCCGCATCCTCCACCGCCTCTCCTCTTCCACCCTCCGTAACCAAAGCCCTCCTCCACTACGCTTCCTCTTCAAACTCCACCACCAAATCCATGTCCTTTGCGGAAATCAACGCCATAACAACCACTCTTCACCTCACACCACACCCAAACTTTCTCATCTTTGGTCTCACCCATGAGTCACTACTCTGGTCTGCACTGAACCAAAATGGTCGCACTGTTTTCATCGATGAAAACGAATACATGATCTCAAAATTTGAACAGTCAAACCCAGGAATAGAAGCTTATGATGTTCAGTTCACAACCAAAGTTAGTGAGTATCCCAAGCTTCTTTCTCATGCAAAAGCAAAGTCTAAACACGATTGTAAACCTGTGCAGAATCTGTTATTCTCAGAGTGTAAACTTGGAATCAACGATTTGCCGAATCACATTTACCAACTGTCTTGGGATGTGATTCTTGTTGATGGGCCAAGAGGGTACTTCCCGACAGCTCCGGGGAGAATGTCGGCAATCTTTACAGCAGCAGTGTTGGCTAGGAGCAAGAAAGTGGGAAAAACCAACATATTTGTTCATGATTTTGGAAGAGAAGTGGAGAAGATTTTCAGCTATGAGTTTCTTTGTGAAGAGAATTTGGTTAACAATGTTGATCAGTTAGGGCATTTTGTGGTGAAGAGTGGAACCGACAGTGGTGAAAGTTCTGAGTTTTGCAGAAACTTGAGTTCCCCGTTGTTGTCTGTGTCGGTGTCAAAGGATGTTGATTGAGGAATTAAAGTAATCTTCTGTTTCTTTAAACAATGTGTAAAATTGTGTATTTTGTTTTTTTGTATTTTTTAGTAGGAAAAAAAAGTGTAATTTAATTTGCTTTACAATATTGGACTGCTTTTTCACCTCAAAAAAGGGGTGAGAACGTGATAATGGAGCTTAACTTTACAGGTTTATTTTGTATTATCTTTGGGCTTGTAGCTATGATTGTTTTTCTTTTTCTTTATTTTTGGATAAATTGAAACTTTTGAGCTTGTGAATTTGCAAGTGGAGCCAATGAAATGCGAGTATATTTGGATTCATTTTACAAAATGAAAATGACAGCGATTCTACGAATTAATGTAATGTAAAAGGTAGACTTTAAAATTTTAATAAAATCACAATAACATGTGTCAAATAAAATAAGATCACAATACCACCACAATCTCTTTCATGTGCAACATGATTCCAAACAAATCTTAAACTGCACTCCTTCAAATTGCTCTACGTTTTTCTTACAAGCAAATTGATCTGCCTTCCTTTTGTCCCATAATATTTGTTAAATTTGACAATTTCACATAAATAATTAAGAAAAAGTGATAAATGAAAGTAAGAGAATAATAATAATTTTACTAAGTTATTCTTCTGTTTTTTGAGGGAACTAAGTTATTCTTCTTATCATTGGTATATTCTCATTAATATTACAATAAATCTAGAATGGCAAAAAACAATCCTAAGCTAACAGCCAAAACAGTAGCAGTCGTGTATTCATTTCTTTGTCATGTTGAATATGCTCTCCTTTTTATTTTGACACGAGTTGAATATGCTCTTTTTGTTTTGAGTATACATAATTTAAAAACAGGTACTCTTCTTCATTTTAACAATATAATTTGAAAGGTTAATAGTGCTTTACCTCCTGTAATATATGACCCTTTTGATTTTGCTCTCTGTAAAATAACTTTTGTAGATTCCGTCCTTGTAAAATAAATATTCTTCAGGATTGTCCCCTGGCCCCTATGACTCAGCAGAATCTCTTACGTGGCGCGGGCGTGGATATTTCTTTTTATTTTTCATTAATTTTTTTGTTGGCCACATGTATAATTCATTTAACACCTCATATTTAATTTAAAATAAAAGAAAAAACACAAAAATTAATTAAAAAATATGAAAATTAATTTTCAAAAATTGAAAAAATTAATTTTCAAATTAAAAATTTCAGATTTTTTTTCTCAAAAAAATAAAAAAAATATGGAACTTAATTTTCAAAATAAAAAAATTAGAAATTATATTTTGTAAATTAGAAACACATATTTGATATTAAAAAAAAGTTCAGATTTCTTTTCAATATAAAAAGTCTAAAAAACTTGTTTCAAAATAAACCTTTTCTAGAATTTTTTCAAAAAAATTATTTTTTTACCAGAATATTTAATTTTTTTACAAAAATAAAAATATTTTTATTTTTTTATAATAATAGATTTTATCTTATTTTTTTGAACTTATTTTAATTTCAAATTTATTTTTCTAATTTAAGAAATATATTTTCCATTTTTTTTGATAATTAAGTTCCAGAGCTTTTTATTATATTAGAAAATATAATCTGATTTTTTTTTTCTTTTTTTTCAAAAATTAAGTTTCAAATTTTTTAATCATAAATGCCGTGTAATATGTTTTTTACACGTGTCATCCAAAAAATTATTGAAAAATAAAAAGAAATATCCACGTCAGCGCCACGTAGGAGATTCTGCTGAGTCATAGGGTCAGGGGGAAATTCTGGAGAATCTTTATTTTACATGGATGAAATCTAAAAAATATATTTTACAGGGGGCAAAACCAAAAGTGGTATATATTGCAGGGGTAAAACACTATTAAACCTAATTTGAATTTGATGATTTACAACTTTTTATATTTCTCCTATATTTTGAACTATAGATCCAAGATATTTAAATCATATAATTTTTGGTATGATATGATCTAAAATTACATTTCATATACTCTATTTTACTTCTCTTAGGAGAAACTCATACGTTTATAGGCTTGTCTTCAACGTCTCATTTAATTCCTTCATCGACTCTCCAAGTAGGTTTATATCATGTGCAAAAAACATACATATTGATGCTAGGATATGCTTTGTAAGTACATTCAAAACTAAAGCAAAAAGATAAAGATCTAGAGTCAAACTTTGGCGCAATCATATTGTTTTGGGAAAATCGTTAATGTCTCCATTATGTGTCTTCACACTAGTCGAGACTCCCTCGCATATATCTTTTATAACTTGAATATATATAAACCTAACCACTTTCTTCTTAAGGGGTTTTCACTCCAGCAACTCTATCATACACCTTCTCCAAATCAATGAAAACTAACAGTAAGTTTTTTTTATTCATCGATACTGTTGCTCATAGGTGTCGATGCAGTGACCCTTTCATATTTGACATTGTACTCGAGTTATACATTGAGTTGCTTCCAGACATTGACCTAGAATTCACACTATTATGTATTTGATCCATGTATAAAAATTCGACAATTGTAGATGTTGGTCGTCAAGACCTAACACAATTCTCACCTTTTGTCTGAAATTGTGATGCATAACAAGGCTACCAGGATTCCTATAACATGGTAACAAAAAAAACTAAACAACTATTTTGTATGCAAAATAAAAGAAATCAAAAAATATCATCAATAATACTACTATTAAAATAAAAATATAAAATTCATCAATAGTGCTACTATTAAGATAAGAGTACATTAAATATTAAATACCTTTTTTTCCTATTTTTTTTATAATGCTTTAATTGAAGAAGAAAAACATTATGTATTGCAAACGTTAATAAAAAGAGATAATACATATCCGGTTACTTTTAGGTAACAAGCAGACTCGTATAAGTCTATTATGAAGATTGAGTTTATCATTAAAGACTTAAGTCAAATATAAGATTAATTGGTTTAAAGACGTCTTAGTTATATTTCTTGATGAAAGAAAAATGTGTCTTCATCATTTGTGTGTAAAGTACACACTAAAGAAAAAGGTTATTATAATATGTAATATCTATGTGAACTCGAGTCACAAATGTTCCTACTTAATCCTTTGACAAAGCGCCCAAGAGGAAATTAATTTGTGATACATTGAGAAAAGAATTGGACTTGCCAATCAAAATTAACACATGATGAAAACTAAACTTATGTAATTGGAGTTCCCATAAACAAAGTTTATATGTATAAGAACAAGTTACTTGTTAGTTGTGTTAGCATAAAAAATTAATCAATTTTTATTTTCGTCCATTTCCCATGTTATGAGTAAGTTTTAGACACTGCATTATAAAAAGGATTGTAGGTTTTTTTTAACGATTTTCATATCCCTTATAGGTTGTGTATAAGTGTCAAGTGGGGTCACATGTAGGAGATACTGACAATATCTTTAAAGCAATCGTGAAAAAACCAGCCACATGTACAATTTATTAACTCACAATAACGCGAACAACAAGAACTAAGAGGGTGTAATGCTATTGATAGACTTCTAATATATGTCAAATGTATTTTATTCATATAACTTGCTATACCAATTTTATTGTGTGATAAGTAATATCATTCTAGTATTAATTCACATAACTTTCTACACATGATGTTACCTAGAAAATTACTTTCCAATTTTCTTTGAAACTTTTGAAATATGCACGTAATTGTTGTAAAGTTATATTCTTTTTTGTGGTTGAAAGCTAAACATACATCCTTTAATTATTGTTATCATGACTGGTGGAAACACCTGCTACCTTGTATGTAGTGGTGGGGCTAGGATTATTATAAAGTTTGGGCAAAAAAAAATTGCAACACAATTTTTTCTCTGCAATTTTTGAGATGTAGGTCTCTTTCACTCATTGGGTTTGGGATAAATTGCATTTGCAGCAAATAATCAACATTCAGAGGGGTTTACATAAAAAATTGCAAGCAAATAATAAAAAAATCTAAAGAAATTGCCCAACAAAATATATACATAAAAAATTGCATAAGTTTTGGGCTAGAGCCTGGGCTACTGCCCAAGCTAGCTAGGCCTTGGCTCCGCCCATGCTTGTATGGGTGTCTACTAGTGTCATTTTTTGTCTAATTTGCTGGTGCCTCTTTCTTTGGCCTCTTGTAATTTGTAAACTTTGATCGGTGTTGTTCTCTTGCACTCTTTGTTTTTAATATATACCTCATTTTGATTTGTGGAAAAAAAAATTGTTGCAACTTTTATATATATATATATATATATATATATATTATATTCTCATATTTTTAATTTATAAATATAGAAAATATTTTATTAGAATTTTTTTTCTTATTTTCATTTGTGATAATATTTGACTTAGTCAAATTATTATGGTCATATCATAACTTTGACTTTCTCTTTTGTCAATTTATGTTTGACTTTCTCTAGCCTCACTAACCATTTTTTCTCTTTACATGACTATCTTGCCTATTTAAATGAGACACGAAGACTAACGCGGAAACACTTCTCTTTTTTAATTCTGCTATGGGTTTTTCATCTTCTTGATAAAAAAAATTCTAGTTCATCTGTTTCCTCGTTTTTGTCTATTAAATTTTGGAACAGTTAGCAAATTGCACATAAAATCCTTGAGAACATTGTCAGTGGGTACTTATCTCACTATTTTCCTTCTTTTTTACGCTTTATTCTCTCTATTTCCTATAAAAGAAAAATGAAGAACAATTCAAATCCAAAGCTCATACTCCTCCACCCCTCTCCTCATCACAAGCAATCCTCAACAGTACCCTTTCTCTCTAACCACCTTTTTCTCTTCATCATCACTTTCTTCACTATAATCTTCACTCTTACTCTCATCACCATCACCTCTTCCACCTCCTCCACCGCATCCTCCTCCGCCTCTCCTCTTCCACCCTCCGTAACTAAAGCCCTTGTCCATTACGCTTCCTCTTCAAACTCCACTACCAAATCCATGTCTCTCGCGGAGATCAACACCATAACAACCACTCTTCACCTTACACCACACCCCAACTTCCTTATCTTTGGTCTCACCAAAGAGTCCCTTCTCTGGTCTGCACTGAATAACAATGGCCGCACTGTTTTCATCGACGAAAATGAATATATTATCTCAAAATTCGAACAGTCCAACCCAGGAGTCGAAGCTTACGATGTTCAGTTTACAACCAAAGTTAGTGCGTACCCAAAGTTGCTTTCTCATGCAAAACAAGAGTCCAAACGTGATTGTAAGCCAGTACAAAATTTGTTATTCTCAGAGTGTAAACTCGGAATCAATGATTTGCCGAACCACATTTACGAAGTCTCTTGGGACGTGATTCTGGTGGATGGGCCAAGAGGGTACTTTCCGGCAGCTCCTGGGAGAATGTCAGCAATATTTACAGCGGCAGTGTTGGCTAGGAGCAAGAAAGTGGGAAAAACTCACGTATTCGTTCATGATTTTTGGAGAGAAGTGGAGAAGATTTTCAGCTATGAGTTTCTTTGTGAAGAGAATTTGGTTAACAGTGTTGATCAGTTGAGGCATTTTGTGATAAAGAGTGAAACCGAAAATGGTGAAAGTTTTGAGTTTTGCAAAAGTTCAAGCTCCTCGTAAAATTGTGTACTTTTTTAAGTTTTTCCTTTTTAATATCTCTTAAATTCTAAATAATAAAACAGAAGTGTATTTTTCGTTTACTCTGATATTCTTTTCCAATCTACCTTATCACTGTCTCTATGGCATGGGTTAGAAAACATGTTCACGAGTATCCTGTTGTATAAATTGAATTTCACATTTAAATGCCTCCAGGGAAGGGAATGATTGAAGGAATTAAATTGGCGGGGACCGTTATAAAATCCAGATAATTAAATCCACTTTTTTCTTGTCTTGATTTGAATTTGAGTCTCAAGCTATTTACTCTATGCATTGACATATTTGACCTTATCTACTCAAGTATATTTGTGAGACTATTTTTAAAAATTTATGAAAACAACTTACGAGGATTTTGACAAGTTTTTTTCAACTTAATTGTGTTTATAAGTTATCTAATATAGTTCATAAAAACAACTTATAGTATGTATAAAAATAATTTAACGTTGTTTTATCTTTTGTTATAAAGCTTATGCAAATTTATACATAACCACTTATTATGATATACGGTTGTGTTATGAGCTGCAAATAAACTGGTTATCTAAACGACTAAACGAGCCCTTCCTTGTTGTCTTTGTTGAATATGCTCTCCTTTTTATTTTGACATGAGCGCTTTCTTTGTTCGAGTATAAAGTAATGAAGAAAAGAAAATATTTTTTATATAAAGTTTAAGGGTAAGAATCATTTTGGTCCCTGAATGTGTAACGAGTAGTCATAATAGCCTCTCAATGCATCAAAATTTTAAAATGGTTCATGATTGTGTACTTTATTATTCAAAATAGTCTCTGATATTAAAATAATTTATTGTTGACATTAAATCTTTTCATACAAAAACTGATATGATAATAAATAAGTACTTACATGGACTAATATGACAATAAGTAAGTACATTAAAAGACTAATATGACAATATTAAGGCAACATTTTAAAGTAAATGACTATTTTGACTAACATAGTGCACAATCAAGAACTATTTTGAAATTTTATTATATTGAAAGATTATTGTGACTACTCTTTACACATTCAGAGACTAAAATGACTATTACCCCATATTTTAATGAAGAGAATATGTCTTTGTAAACTTAACTTAGTTGATAGAAACACTGTTATATGCAAGAGACAGAGTTCGTACCCTGGACGTTCCACTCATTCACTTTAAAAAGCGAATTTCTAACCACCAATCTACTTGACAAAATGAAAAGATATGTCACCTTAAGTTTAAAATCGGATTTCTTACATCTATAGTAGGTGACTCTGGCCACTAAATTACTTAACAAAATGAAAAGAAATATGTTTATCAAAATAAGCAAAGAAATCATTATTAAAAAGAGATGGTAAGTATCCCCATGAGCTTATCTCAATCGATAGGGATATTGCATATTATATGCAGGGGCTGAGGTTTGAACCCCAGACACCTCACTTCTCCACAATTAAATTGTATGAGCTCTAACCACTACGCTATTTGACCAAAAAAAAAAAAAAAAAGAGATGGTAAGTCCTTGAAAAAGAAAATGAAAAATATGATAAGTGCTATTTTCAGCTCAATCGGGGTTGTGATTTGGGTTACGGGGTGTCGGTGACGTTCTTGTACTAGTTTTTACGACAAAAGTGCAGCGATGCAAAAAATAAAAAATAAAACAAATTACATATCTTTTTCATCTTATAATTTTCTCAAATTTTGTTTTAGCATCAAAATTATTACAATTTTATTTTTAGCGTGTATACATTTTATAGTCCATTACCGGGCATGTTTGTCTGCTTTTTTTACTATGTTAATGTGTGCGTAAATTTTATTATGTTTATTTGTGTAATTTTGATTACAATTTTTTAATTCTTAAATATTAATAGAAATTATTCGTACACTGATTCATCTACAAATTATTGTTAAAGCATATAATAAAATCATTTATCAACCCGACGTATTTTAGTTTGCATGTATATAAAATAGAAATAAAATTACGATCATTTATTGTTTATTCTAAAAATAATTAGTTAAATGATAACATAAATGTATAAATGTCTTGTTAGGTAAAAGAAAAATCATATGATTGTGATAAAAGAATATCTTTAACAACTACATTTTTGGTAAAGTCTTCATCTTCTCCTTATAATTCTTTGATGAAAACTTTTGTTAAATTTTGAGAAACTCATATTGGTAAAGCTACTTATAATTTGATTATGGTTAAAAACATGTCGTGAAAGATAGATTCCAACATCGAGAATCGTATGCCTTTGTGAAAAGAGAAACTCCTTTTTTTTAGGATTTAATGATTATAGTGATCAAGAGAACATGAATCAATGAAAAGAGAAATAAAAATTTGTTTTGTCAACTTGATTTCATAATCAATCATCCAAGAATAAATATTTTATCGCAATAGGACTCGCATATGATAAGAGTCACTATTTTTCTCTTTAATTGCTCCTTTAAAAATATTTTATCTCAGTGTATCGATGAGAAATTTCTTTTTCTTATTGATTATATTTATAATGACATATACTTGATGTAGTTTCCTTCACTTCTCACACTACACCTTCCATTTCTAATTTGAGTGTTGTTGTTCTCATATCCATTGTTTCTTAGAAACACATGGAAATGATCAAAAAAACCCAGCGGCAGTTAACTATCGTCGATTTTCTGTTTTGAAGCCAACGGTAGTAAACTATCGTTGGTTTTTTTATTTTATATCATTTTCATGTATTTCTAAGAAACAATGGATGTGAGAACAACAATTTTCTTCTAATTTTCCGAATAGGCCCAAATCATTTTAACTGCATTGCATCAGCTAGTCAATTATATACTACAGTGGTTAATGATTAGCTCAGTTAATATGAACAATGCATAATATACATAAGGTCCGGGATTCAAACTAGGACAAAAAAAATTAATTTCAATCTTTCCCTGGCTGGAGTATATGAACCTTGGAATAGCAATAGTAAAAATAAAGTCATCAATTTTGTCCATCTTGATAGATACATCTTTTTTCTATATTTTCCATGTTCCAACTTATACCAAGAACTTTGAAAATTAATGTGGTTGTAATTATTAGACCAATGTCGACAGAATTTAATATTGCTATATATGACAGAAGTAGAAGGAAGTATAGAAGTCAAATTATAAAATAGAAATTGGAACATTTCAAAGCATACAAATTTTATTGAAGCATACACCCTCAAATCACTATTATAAGCACAAATTTACATTTTAGATTCATTCAATTAATGATGTATATGGTTTTTATTATACACCACATACATCATTTAATGAATGAATCTAAAATATTGTATTTTGCTTATAATCGTGACCGGAGGGTATAGTTGTGTTCCAGAATTTGGAACAACAACCCAAAGCACACAAATCACACACAAAGGGGTTAAGGGAAAATTTGAAATTTGGACTCCACCAATACACTTGACTGTCGTTAGAGGTTTTTTTTTCCTACAAGTTGACTGTCGATTAGGTCGATTAAGTAATTTTGGGATGTTAAAGATCAATTTTAGAAGTGAAAAAGCAAAATCCGAACAATTATTAGGCATCCCAATCATTAATCTTTCATTTTTCGAAAGACGTGCTAATTCCTCTATCCCATAATGATTGCAACATGGTGATAACTAGAGTATCAATGGAAGAATGATGAGTAATTTATCTCAATTAATGAACATACATCTTTTTAGATGGTATTCATGAACTATCTTGACTCTACCAATAAGTTGTTCATTTTCATTGGTTGGTGGGTAAATTACCACTATTCTTCAAAAGTAACCTAGAAAAAAACTTTGGAACATTTGCAACAAATATTGTGTTGGATTGTATGAAAGAGAATATTGTGAGGATTGAGGATTGTTATAACATTTTCATAATTATGACTCATTTCATAATTATGAGACATCTCATATTTTTTACATTAAAAACCCATCTCACATTTTGTACTCAATGGTGAGATTGAGATATCACACGATAAATATGAGAGAGAAAAAAACTTGAGAGGATTCATTCTCATAGACTCTCAACTACCATCACCATTAGAAACTTTAATTTCCTTTCATGATAACATAAAACACTTATACATGACTAACTACTCAAAAACATTTACATAAAAACTTGAGTGGATTCATTCCTTGCTTTTTGTTGGCATTGCTTTTTTAAAGCTAACACAAGCATGCGAGGTTTGGTTAAGTGTTAATCAACTTACAACACATACCTTGTCACCTAATTTCCTCCACAAAGCACTAATTTATAATAGATGTGCAACAAATAAATATGATCATTAGGGTTGACATTAGTAAATGTGAGGGTCACAAATCTTTAAAACGTGTTGCATATTTGGAAGCTCTCTATGAAGTACTCCTATTTTATCACTACCAACTACACATACCAACTTTTATTCAATTGTTTAACCAAACTAGTATCAAGTTAGTTAGCATTGAGCAATGATCAAGATTTTGTTATGCACAACACACCACTATTGGATTAAGCTAAAATGTTTAATCTAAAGTGAGTTACAAAACAACTCTTTTTCTCTCAAGAGCAGTATATGACAACAAACGTCTCTTATTACCCCCTCTAGGTTTCGCCCATGTTGGAATTTGACATGGTATAACCGTAAACGACCCAGAACCTATACAAGTTCTTGGAACCGCAAAAAACTTCACACACTCCTCCATAGGTCTCTGATCAGGAAGATCAAAAATACAATTCTTCTTCACATCAAGGACACCACTTTTTATAAGCTTCCTACACAACGGTCCAACTCTATTAAAATAGTTATAAGACAACGTTAAATTCTCCAAATTCCCCAATGCACAAACCACTTCCGGAACCTGACCGTACAACATGTTCCTAGCAAAGTTTAACTGTTCCACCTTCTTCAAGCATCCTAAAGAAAATGGTAATGGACCTGTTAAAAGGTTATTACCAGCGTCGAAAAGTTGGAGATTTTTAAGGAACCCTATTTCATATGGAAGACAACCTGTTAATTGGTTGTTTAGTAATAAAACTTCGAGTAATGTTGATGAGGCTTTTCCTATGGTACTAGGAATTGAACCGGTGAATTTGTTGTTAGCGAAAGTTAGATAAGAAGCTGTTGTTTCACCTATGTTGTTGGGAAGTGTTTGAAGAAAGTTGTTGTTGTTGAGAAAAATTGCACTCAATGTTTGTATGAAGATTTGTTGAGGTACTGTTCCGGTGAAGAGGTTGTACCTGATGTCTAAAAAGGAAAGTGTTGGCATGTTTAGGATTGAGGTTGGAAATGTTCCGGAGAGAAGATTGTTACTAAGATCAAGTTCGTATAGGTATTTGAGTGATGCTATTTTTGGTGAAATGGTACCTGAGAAATTGTTGGAGTTTGCATGGAAAAGAGCTATGTCAGGGAGTTGATCAATGAAATCGTCGAGAGAAGGGGCGGTGAGTTGGAAGCCGTTAAAATCTATGGAGGCGACGGTGGTGGCCGAGAGATTATCCGGCGGGTTGTCGCAGTAGAAGCCTTTGTAGTTGCATATATTTGGACCAACCCATGTTAAGGTAATTCCTAATGGATCAGAGGTTATTGTGTTTTTGAAGGCTTGAATGATTGGGAAAACTATAGCAAGTCTTTGGTCTAAAAAATTTAAGAGGTCAGGGACTAATGGGGATAATATTGGAGGGAGTATTGGGGATAATATTGGACCAAGGATTTGAGAATTTACCAAGTTGAAACAAAGAAGGAAGGTGATTGAAAATGAAACTAGATGTTGTTTTGATAAAACCATGCTTTCAAAGGGAATTGTGGACATGGATGAATCATAGACTTTGGTTAATGGTTTATATAGTGAGATGCTATTTTTCATAGTAGCGTAATGAAGTGATACACATAATTTTTTCCTTCTTTTTTTGGTGTGGTGGACTATTAAGAATGATTTCAATAATGTTCCACATATCGCACTCATAAGTCATAAGTATGAATATAAGGTGCTACCCACCAGGACTTGTCTTGGAGATTTGGTAAGCTAGCATTATGCGCACACCACTGACTTTAAAGCTCAAATGTGAACACATATAACATATTGCGGAGAACTATGATTAAGGGGGAGCATGAGTACATGTACATTGAGATATACTGACATGTATACATAAAGTGTGCTTCTGGATAATCAGGGTGGGTCGTTGTGATTCTGGCACATCTATCATGTGATATCAAACATACACTAAACCATTTAACAAAAGCACGTACCGGTGTTTATCTACTTCAAACTTCAAATTAAAGGATGTTAAGTGCTGTAGTTGCTAACAGCCAAATGTAGAACGTGCTTTAATTTGCTGTGCATTAAAGCAACTTTCAGTTATTCTTTCTCACAAATCAATCCCTCCATTATGGTATGTGGTAACCATTGCCAATTTACCACATACTTTAACCACTGCTTTTTGGGTAAGAACCCTTTTTTTTCATTAGTATATCAATTGATTAAAATCATTTATCTAACCATCATTCATACTCACTCTTCCCACCTTCTAGGAATTTCTATTAAGGGTTGAAGAGGAGACTTAATCACATGGTCAAGCTAAATACAAAATCAACACATTAGAGTTCCTATACAATAATGCTTTAAATCAAGATCATCACACGAAGTTACATGCCAAAACATAAATGAATTGCACATAAACCAAAAATAAGCAACCATAATACACCACTATTTTATTCACATATTTTTCCCAAATGTATTTGATTTGTTTCCCATCTTATATTTCAGGTTAAATGTATTCTTTTTGTCTTATCCATGATCGGGTTTTCATTTGTGTGCAACATCATATTTAGGCTATGTTTGACAAGGTCAAATCGCTAGTTTATAGCGGATTGCTTATAGCATAAACCCGTACTATTTGATAATGATTTTCTTTCACAAGCTTATAGAATTTTGTTTTACAATCTTCTAACATTTTTTAGATACTTATTCAAGTAGTGTCGGAGTTTATATTGCATCATTCTTTTCTCATTTTTACTCTTATTATCTCAATTAGAAAGTTTAAAATATTTAGCATATCATTTTATATTTATGAGTTAGTTCAGCTACTAATTTTACTTAACATTTAAATTTAATTTGCGTAATCCACTACATTTTACCAAACATATCCTTAAATGAGCAAGTTAAGTGTTTAGTGAGCCCATGAGCCATTAATTTTGGCTCTTTTGCTTATCTTAGTTTGTAGGAAGGTACCCCTCCATCATTTCTAAAAGAGTGATGCTTAACTTCCCAAATATTTGTATCATGACATGTTCACCATAGACGTGTAATTAATTTTTGTGATATATTCCTTCCCACTATAAAGGTTTTTCTTAAATAAAAAAAAAACTTTGTATGGATGCACTGCATAGACAGGCAAAAGACATCAAATTTTCTAACTCTCAAACAAATTTGGATTGAATGCAGACAAAATTGTATGCGGTTAGAAGAGATATTGTCGTCCGATCATGATCAACGAATTTTCTACGTCTAAGTACATGCAATCATAATCCCTCTCAAACAATGCATCCAAGCCCAGCAATGGGCTTTTTGTCCAAGCCCACATACCATTTATCTGAAGTGCATGTTTATAAACATATAGGACGTAATCGTTTTTGGACAGTTGATCTGGCATTCAATATGTCTTAGAAACACAAGTAAATAACTAAAAAAACCCAGCGACAGTTAATTGCTGCCAGTTTTCTAGTTATAAAATCAGCAGTCTGGGGGTATTTTAGTATTTTATTTGTGTTTTTAAAAGTTTATGATGTTAAAATAGCAATTGTGCGTTAATGGCCTCTCTAATATTAAATGTGCAATTTTCACCCCCTATTTTACCTGTTTGTTGATTTCATATCCCTTAGTCAAGTGTTGACCAAGTGGAGCTAATATGAATTTTTATTTTTTTATGAGAAATTGATTTCAAAATTAAAAAACACAATAACCCCTTTCTTCAATACCAATAATCATTCAAAAAAATTCTATTTAGTCTCCCCATGGATATAAACTGAGTAACCAACCTTTCTTTTCTCCCTTTTTATAACGTGAGCCTCCATGCTTGTTCCCTAACGATCTCTTCTCAATTCTCCATGTTGTGAATTCGAACAAAACTCACACTGATACTTTGATGTGGGGAGAAAAATTAGAAGCAACCAAAGCAAAAGGATCACGAACAATAAAATAAGATAAGAAGAACACGATGACATTTATTCACCCAGTTCGACCCAAATTTGACTTACGTATGGAGGAGAGAGATCTCTCCAATTCACTAGCAAAAAGTTTCTTACAAAGATATACAAGGGTTACAAGAAATTAGCCTTGAACAATAAACCCTAATTTCTACTATTTTCCCGAATCTCTTACATAGACCAAGATACTCGATAATTTATCCCTAGGTGTTTCCCAACACTAGTTTCTATACCAAAAGAAACCAATCCTTATCCTTTGATTTCCTAAGGATCCCCCTCTTTTGGTAAACCCTAGTTTGCCTCACTTTCACCTCTTCCTTAAAAAAAAAGAGAAGAGAAACAATATATATATATATATATATATATATAGAGAGAGAGAGAGAGACTTGGCCTCCATATTTTCTTTTCAGTTTTAAGTCATGTGGGGCTTCTTAAATATGTATATCAACCAATACTAATAATCTCCACCTTGATTGGAAATGATACACCTACTTTCGTTGTTATACTCCCCTTTATCTTTAAATCAACAGTGATGTCGTTTTAACCATCAACCACCTTGTTGCTTGACCTTGAATCCAACTACACTTTCTAGTCCCACAAGATTCTACCTTTACTCTTTAAACCTCATAACATTTTCCTCTCTCTTAAAGATCCTTGGACCCAACTACACTATTCTTTTAAGGTAGTTTCATAAGTTTTCGCCATAACCTCTTCAACCATAGAGTGATCAATTTTCATCCTCCTTCCAACAAGACACCACCATGCATCTTCATAAACCTCTAAGGCAACTGCAAATTTTCCAAAATTACCATTGTACCCTAACTCAGGACAATACGACTTGAAGTGAACGATTTTTTGACAGTTGAATCAGTTATATTTCGACTTGTCACCACCTTTTGGGTTTCCACGATTTTCTCTACTCCCACGTCTTCCTCTTGAGACACTCAAACCTTCACCCCTATCACCAAACTTCAACTCCTTGGACTTGATTAACTCCTTGTTCCTGGCGCCATTTGGAATTTCTACAAGGTGACATTGCCTTCTTTACCATCAAGCTTAGTGAGAGTAAAGCTTCGTCTTCATCCTTAATTTTCACTTTAATGTTCACCCAATCATCAAGGATTTTGTAGAACTCCTTCAATTGTTCTATGATGGTTTTTTTGACTCTACTGTCCTAGTGAGTACTTTTTTTTTGTTTTTGACTCTAATGTCTTGGTCATATACAACGATTTCAACCTTAATAGTTAGTTTATAGGTGTTGTTAGATATTAGTGTAAAAATAGCTAGTTTATATGTGTTGTTAGATATTAGTGTAAAATAGGTTTTCAGACTTTATCAAACATTTAAAAAGGTCATATCATATCTTAAAATTAGTCTATGATGGATAATAGGTCAGACTCAAACCTGTAATTTTTGAAGTAAGTCAAACTTAAACCTTACAAAAACCCGATCTAGCTTAACCCATTTTCCACCCCTACATGAGATAGAAGGAATATTAATTTCAAGAACACTGACGAGGACTAGTTTAGCTAGTTGGGACAAAAGCTGTGGTAAATAAAGCGAAGGGAATTGTCCTGAATTCATCCCGATACAGCCATTAACCAATTAAAATGCGGCCTTTACGGAATACACGGAGGAGAGAGAGAGAGAGAAAATCCAGCATGAGTGAGAAACCAAAAATTGCACTGTATTTGTATTCGGGAAGGCTTCGCTGTTTAATTCCTCGGGAGATATAGCAATTTTCTTGTTATCAATTCCAATGATAAAAAAACATTAATTAATATAATTAAAAAAGAGACATTAATAATGATAATAGTACTTTTTTTTTAAGGAGATAATAAGTACAGTACTTGTTGATATTAGTATAATAGAGAAAATAAGTAATAGTCTTATTCCCTCAAAAAATAAGAAGTAATAGTTTTATGAGCATAACTCAATTAAGAGGAAAATAAATAATAATATACAGAAGTCGGAGTTCAAGCTTAAAATTCTTTATTTATTCATTTTAAGAAGTAAAATTTTAATTACCATGGTATTAATTTATTTTTTTATTGATATTAAAAAATGACATTAAAATGAGATACTTTGTTGCCAAAATGATTTATAGATACGAAGTCGACAAGAAAAGAGTACCAGTTTATTTTTTTATCCAACAATCGCATTATCTAAATTGGTTTTTAATGGCAAAGAGGGAGCCCGGCCCCATCAAAAAGAAAACAACTATAAATCACAGGATGAAGATAAGAAAATGTGGAAAAAAAGGGGAAATAATAAACCATGCCAGTTGGGAGTTTTATTTTTTTGTAAGCTACCAATTAACTCCTATCTTTGTCCCGTTTGTCGTTGGCACTAATTATTGACTTGCGAAGAGATTAAACCCTTGTCTTTTTGTATTTGACGGAGAAAGTTTTTTCCGTTAACCATTCGATTTTTAATATTTTTTTTAGTAATTTAGAGTTCGGTCACGAGATATTTAATGTTTGATCAAGAATTATTCTTATAAAGAATCAAATTTATATTCTTTCAAATGATCCATCCTAAAATGGACCTATTAACCATTTAGTTCAATCACTTGATTAAAGAACCTATTTTTTGTTTATGAGAAAAAATATACTCCTATAATTGTTGATTGGTTATAGGATAAACTTGTGATCCTACATATGCATATGTTGAGTATCTGTGAATGTTCAAATCGATCTCTAGAATAAAAGGAAATGTAATCAAGCCTCTGAACTAATATTTTTCTTTTATAATTAGATTTTTTTCATTACATTTTGTTAGTCAATTATCGGTCAAATTTCAATAGAATGATATGATTAAAAAAAAAAGAAGTTTAAAGATCTCATTATAATATTTTAGCTTAAGAACCTATTTACAAATTCTCAGATAGTTTAGAGACTTTATATTTTTAGCTTAATATTTTTTCCTCACTATTTTAGGAGAGAAATTAGATGGGGGGTGGGGGGGTTAGAGGGTAGAAATAAATGAGAGAATAAATAAAAAGAGATGGGAGAGTTGAGAGAATTTTATTGTGCATTTTTCTCCTATCCTCTCTCTCCCCGTCTCTTCTCTATCCTCTCTATTAGGGCTGTTCTAAATACACTTTGGATGAGACAAAAAGTCATCTCATTCTTAAGCTAAAATTACTTGCGATTTAATTTTGTTCTGCATGACCGATTTTAAAAATTTGAAGCGGTCCAATTTAAAACAGTTTAATTTAGATAAAATTTTTAATATCTAAATTATAAATTGTAATTTTTGTTACTAATATTATAATAACACGGTAAAATATAAGACTCAATGCGAACTATAAATATATTAAAATATAATATTACAGAATGACAATGGTCAATTATGTTTGAAACCTATGAATTAGTAAAAGAATAGATTAAATTAAACTAATAAGTAATATTAAAAAAATAAAACTAACAAATAATAGATTGTTATTTCTTTCAAAAAAAAACAAATAATAGATTATTGCAATATATTGCACTAATAAAAAATGAATAAGCATCTTATATGTATGTAATTTGGTTCACTTTGAAAAAATTAATCCAAAATCTGATCCAAACGATTGTTACAAAAGAACATTTTAAATAATATAATGTTCGATTTTGTGCAGTTTTTGATTTATTTATCGGTTTGGGATTTTAATTTGGATCGGTTTGGATATGAATATCCATACCTACTGCACTCTCTTCTCTATGGTCACTCCTCACTACCTAATATGATGTCCCTCATCTTTTTCTCTCTTCTCACTACCATATCTTATCTCTTTCTCTCCTGTTCTATCTCTTTCTCTCATCTCATTTTGCTATATTCTCTTCTCCCCTACTCTCTCTTTGTTATAGGTTCTCTCTATACTCTCTTTGTCGTATTTCATCTCTCTATTCTTTCTCTCTTTGCTATAGACGAGAGAGGAGAGAATATATTGAAGAGACAAAAGTAGAGAGAATCAAATAAGAGATGGTAGATAAGATAAAGAGAAAAGAGATGATGTGGATATATGAGAGAGATAATATTTATCATATATCTCTCTCACATATCTCCTTCTCAAAGAGAGGGTGAAATATAACCAAGAGATAGGAGATGAAAGGGTAGACATGAGAGAGAGAGAGAGAGTAGAGGGAAGAAAGAATAGATGAAATCGAGATAGGAGAGATATACCAGGTATATATTCTCTCTATATCATCATCTATCTCTCCTCTCTAAATGCTTCACTCTCTATTGTTATTGTCTCTCTTCTTTATCTTGAATGTTTGATTCCATTTCTAGGGGGGTCATAATTGATTTTGAAGGTGAAAAATTGATTCTATCATATTTGGTTGCTTTTGAGTATAAATAATTTTGCCTCTAGAACTAATTCTATTTGAAGCTACAATTTGTAGTTTTTGATTCTATAATTGATTTTTGCACACAAATATATAGTTCAACTCACTTTTACATGATTGTATCCAAACACAAATTATTTTCATTTATCCAAACTCAATTATAAATTAACGTGTGTAAAACAGTCAACTAAGTCAATTATTTTAAAACATAGAAAGTACATATTTTAATCAAACTTGAATAATACAGATGCTGTAATTTTGTTCTAACAAGTAAATGCGTGAAACCAATGTCTGAACTAAACTCTAATTTTTGTAGTTAAAAAACAAAACAAAACCTTAATCTTCTTTAATATACTAATAAATACAATGAAGTACACCCTACATGATACAGAGCATCTTTGGTTATTATTCTCAAGCTAGAAAAAGCTCAATCATCAGCTGCTTAAATTGTCATCTACCTAAACCGAAACATATATACTTTCATTTTTAAATTTTGGCACTCATCATCCACCTTTCTCTATATCATAATTTATCTTAAATACTCAATTAAAAACATATGGGTTGCACCAAACTGTTGGAAAGTCAATGGTGCCAAATTGGATAACAAGTGTTTTATTCATGAACATATACGACATACAATTAACATAATTCTATGATATGAAAATAAGTACCTTATTTATTGAAACTCAAGAAACAATGGTACAGTAACGATACCTTATGAAGCAATGACACTGACACAAATATTAGAGAATATAGACAAAACGTAGACATCAGTAATAATTTATAAACATAAATACAACTTAATGTAACTATACTCGTCGACTTTGTGTCTGTGTCAACAACACTTGACACATCTTCGATTTGAAGTATCAATGCAATGCAGACGACGAATCACCACAAGACAACTTGATCATGGTCTCAACCTATGTGGTTTGAGAGACTTGTAAGTAACAGGCTCAGTGGCCATTTCTTGAGAAGCAGGGGCATTGTTCTGTTTGTTCCCCCAATGTGGCTTGCAAGGAACATAACTCAAACTCTGAGGATTTGAACAGGGCTTTATCTTACATTGAAACTCATAACACTCTTGTTTTGATTTTTGATTTGGAAGTCCAGGGATACAATTATTACTAACATCCAATATCTTAGACTTCAATAAACTCCAACATGCTGGTTCAAGTTTAGTAAAATAATTACCCGCTAAAGACAAATTCCCATTATTTTTTATCCCAGATAAAACACAAACACTCTCAGGAACAGTACCATAGAATTTGTTATTTGCCAAATTCAGAAACTGAATCTTTTCCAAACAACCAAATGAAGCTGGAATAGGACCAGTTAAAGAGTTTTGACTCACATCAAAAACTGTTGCTTTTTTAAGATACCCAATTTCATATGGTAAACAACCTTCAAATTTATTTCCTAGAAAAAGCACTTCAGTTAAAGTTTTAGAAGCGTTACCAATACTTCTAGGAATTTCTCCCACGAAATTATTGTGTGCAAAAGTTAGGTACCTTGCTGGGGTGGACCCAAAATTCTCAGGTAAACATTGACTGAACTTGTTGTTGTTGATGAAAATTACGTCAAGATCTTTTTTAAATAACTGTGATGGAACTGAACCGGTGAGTTGATTAAACCTGAGGTCTAGAAAAACTAGTTGTGTAGAATCAAGAACTTCTTTTGGAAATTCTCCCACAAGTTTGTTGTTACTGAGGTCAAGTTCGTAGAAATATTTAAACTTGGTGATTTCTTGAGGGACATTACTAGAGAAATTGTTGGAATTAACGTGGAAGAATGTTAATTCTGGTAGTTTGCTTAAGATAGAGTTTAAAGGTATGGTGCCACAGTTTTTACCTTGGACTCCTGCTTGGTTTAAGTCTAATCCAGCAACTGCTTGTTCCTTTGTATTTGGGTATGTGCCACAAAGAATTCCACGGAAATTACAAGGGCTTTTTACGCTTTCCTTCCAGCTGTTAGTGTACCCATTTGGGTCATCAATTTGTCTTTTGAAATTGAGAAGTGCGCGCCGGGCTTTTTCTAGTCGGCTAACGGTAGTAGGAGGGCACGGCGGAGGTGGAGGAGGAGGGCAGCTAGATTCAGGGGAAGGAGCAGGGTCAGAACCGCCGCCGATGATGATTTCTAGTGTTTCTCTTTTTGGTTCTGCTGTTAGGCCTAGTGCTTCACTTTCTGAAGTTGCTATATGCTCTAGGGCTTGAATTATGGATTGAGAGTGAAGCAAGAAAAAACATGTTATTGCTAAGAATGAAAAGGAAAGGGACTTGGTTTTTCTCATTTTGATTTCTAGACTTAGCTTAATGAGATGAGTGAGATTAAATTTTGGTTTGGGACTATAGTATATATGGTATTGCCTTACTAGTATTGTGTAACTTTATTGCATGACTTTTGGTAGTAGAAAAGTCAAGACTCGTGAGTTTGAGGTTGATATGTCCAAAAAAATACAAAAATTGTACACACTTGTGATAAGCTGTTGCGCTTTCTTTTTCTTTTTCTGAGGACGAAAATTTTCATTCTATTATTATTAATGGTAGTGTGGTCTCTTGGAGGCTAATCAAGTCTCAGAAACTTGGTTTTAGGGATGTGGACAAAGACATGTTGTGTGGCCTACCACGTGAATTTTTAATATCTAAGTGCTTACATGCATGACACTTTAATTTTGAGAAATGTATTTTCGTTCTTTTTCATAAGATATTTTAAAAAATATATGTACGTCAATTATTTATTTATTTATTTATCAATATAGCTGTAGTTATTACATTTTTTCTATAAACAAGACTAATAAGTATATTTGTTAAAAAAAGAATAATAAACATTATAAAAAGGACATAAACTAAATATCTATAGTCGAGGGTAAATTCTAGTAAAAAGAATATACTTGAGGATAAATTTGTAAAATCAATATTAGCAAATGTAATTTTTTTTCTATAGAAACAAATTTAATTATTTTTCCGTCCTACAAAAGTGACAAATCTGCATTTTGCATCCATAAAACAATCTCAAATGAATGTCACTTTTAACTTTTTAATTATGTAGTATTGATTACTCTATTCAATTGTAATTTTTTTTAAAATAGTTCAGTGGCTAGAGCTCACACATTTTAAATGTGAAAAGTGGTGTATTCGGAGTTCGAAACCTGACCCCTGCATAAAATATGCAATATCCCAACCAACTGAGGTAAACTTACGAGAATACAAATGTACTTTTTAATTGCTATTATGTTATCACTCAAAAATTAATATATTATTCCCTTATTGTGTGTAAAATAAATAAGTATATGTTCCCGTAAACATAGCTCACTTGACAGGGGTGTTGCAACATGCAGGGATCAGAATTTAAATCATAAATTTTCTAGTTACTCATCTTAAGAAAGTGATTTTTAGCCACTAAATTACTTGAGAATAAATAAATAAATGTACAATTCAACCCACTTGGGTTGGCCTAGTGGTATTTGATGTGGTATCAAAAGTAAGTATTTTTGTTATCGTCTCCACAGAGACTGGTGCAATATTCTAAGCCGTTCAACAATTGATATCGTTATGAGTGATGGAGTGTTGATAAGTTTTGTTTCATAAACTAGAAAACTATGAAATTTTAAACAGTACGAAAGTTAACAGGGAAATGAATATGTTGGGATCAAACTTTATCAACCTACTTATACGTATTCTCGGATTAGTATTGCGGATTCTAATCATCAATCGACATTATCACATATTGCTCAACAGCATCATTCGTATCCAAATGATGTAGTGATTTCTATTGGGTCGTTCAATCGTCGATTTCCCAAACTATTAAACGATCCAATAGTCGATTGTATCGTTGTATTGCTGATTTCCCAAGCTATTAAACGATACAAAAGCTTTGGGTTCCAATATTCAAAGTCATTATCAAAACCTAAATTCCATGTATAGAACAAAAGCTTTGATAGAAGATTATTCTAACCTTAGATTCAAAAAGTATTTTTCAATGACAATTCAAACCCATAAGATTGTAATGGAAAACAAGAATAACCTCAACATCATAAGATAATTAAAATCAAACAACATCATAATCAAAGGAAATACATACTAGTAGAGTTGATTACATTTAATCCCAACAAAAAGAGTCTAGAGCTACTCATTGTCATGGTAACCTTACTATGAGAAAAGAAGAGATGGAATGGAAGCAAGCCATGATGTTCCAATGATCTTGTGAATCCCTTCAATCCTTGTTCTCCTTGCTCATTATGGGTCTCTATGTGTTTTTCCCTGTTTCTCTATCCCTAAAATGACATAATATCTAACAATAATGTTTCTGAAATGAGAAGAAGAGACTTTTATACTTCTGCAGATTTTATGCTCTCGTCCAGGCAAGAAAATCTCACCCGGGCGAGATGACCTTGCTTCCCCAGTGGCTTTCTGCCACGTCAGCTTTCACTGTTCCAAACCGCCTTATCCTGCCAGGCAAGATTTTCTCGCCCGGGCAAGATTTCTGATCTTTTGAAAACTCGTCTCTGGAACTACTTCCCGTTGTGGCGAGATCTGCTCGTTGTGGCGAGCTTACCTTTGCATTTCTTCATGTTTCCTTGCTTTTTGAGTGTCCAGGCATGCATTTTCCTACACAAAAGTTTGGTATTAAATGTAGAAAGCATAAATGAATGATTCTTTAATATTTGTGAGCTTTTCATTAGATAACTTGCAAAACAAGTAATCAAAGTGTCTAAAATGCACTTTCTATTTAACTGTTTTCTGACACTTATCAGTATTGGCTTGGGCCCTGAGAGTGTGCTCCTCCTCAAAGTCTCAAGTTCGATTCTCCATAATGCCAATATAGATGGGCTAATTTAACTTCTTCAAAAAAAAAAGGTACCATTCATGTACATGAGAAGTACTATACTAATCACCTTTTTAGTTCATGTAATTTAGTATATATAATATTATATTTAAGAAGAAATGTAGTATTTAAGTACTAAAACTAATTTCTACTTTCTAGTCCTTCATTGAAAACATTTGACTTTTGTGTTCCTGCTCTGCACATTCCACTTTGTGTTTCTCGCGGGTATACCACATCCCATTTTGAACAGATTGGCTCTCAGTATGATCATGTAGTCGGTGAGCTCAAGAATATATGGTCTTAACATTTCAACATCAAAGTTTTAAATTAAACAAAATATAGAAAATTGTCTAACGATCTTACTAAAAAAACTAAAATTAGCAAGGAAAATTAAGAGAGAGAAACTATAGGGTTGAAGGTGGTCCCATCGGGGGGTGAAGTAAGACGTCTGTTTTGTGGAAGGATTTATGTGTTGTTAGGGAGGGGATAAGAGTGGGTGAGCGCGAGTGGTTTGAGGAAGGCTTGATGCATTGAGTGGGAAATGGTAAAAGCACTTATTTTAGAATGATCCTCGCATAGAAGGCAGTTCTTTACATTTCAACTTTAGTCGTCTTTTTGAGTTAAGTGTTCATAATAGTATTTATGTAGATGAGATAAGGAGGGGAGGTTAGGGCCAGGGGTTATATATTGAAAGTAGAGGGAGAATACTTTTTGCTTCATATTCTTACTCATAGTAAGCAGCTTAATCGTGATTCTCATTCAGATAATTAGTTGGAATAAAGGTGTGCCCCCTTAAAGTCTTGTTACTAGCATGAAGAATTCTAAACAAGAGAATTCCAACAAAATATAACTTGATTCATCGTGGCATGATATGGGCATTCTTTATTTAATATATTGCATTTGGCTTCTTCAAAAAAGGAAAAAAAAATTACTCATAATTAAGTTTTTTTTTACGAAATTCACAATTAAGATTATGGAAAAATTATTTTAAAAAAAAATCAAAATAACAGTATTTAATTTACCTTATAATAGAGTAATTCACAAATAAGATATTAACTATTTCAATTTTTAAAGACTTCTCTCAAAAGATGCAACAATGGAAGCTCATGGAATGTGATGACACTAGGTCATATAACACTTTTGTTATAGTTTTTATGTAATTTTGGTTGAGTTCAGGTGATTGTGCATGAGTTAGAAGCTGCAAAAAGACTGATTTTTTATGCTGAAACAAAGGATAAATCGTGCTCCGATTTTTAGCATCGGGCTACGATTTTTCTGCAACTTTGAGACATTTTGTCTCGTAAAAAATCGTGCTCCGATTGGACAAAATCGTGCTCCGATTTGGCAGACGCTCCAGTTGAGTTTTGAGTTTACTGAAGCCATTGTGCTCCGATTTTCAGCATCGGAGTACGATTTTAGCGTTTCTGGAAATTTTCCTATAAAAGGGAAGTTGTTTTCTGAAGGAAAGGGTTGGAATTTTGGAGAAAGAAACTAACTTTTGGAGCTGGAGATCTGGAGAGAAGGTGGGAGACCATCAAAACTCATATCTGGTTACCAATTTCATGTAATGAATCCTTCTTTCATATTAGTTATTT
>Ga0228711_1000491_pt1 | contig 48721 bp, 31 predicted proteins | sample MedpolnodulmetaG_2_FD_177996 | JGI IMG/M metagenome (GOLD analysis project Ga0228711, IMG submission 177996) | Root nodule microbial communities from Medicago polymorpha collected in Santa Monica, California, United States - brown nodules | ecosystem: Host-associated > Plants > Roots > Nodule...
TTCATTTTATCAATTTTTTATAGTGTGCTTGTAATAATCGAATGAAATAAATCAATCACATATGCTTTTAAGAATTAGAACATCTATGTTTACGTCAAAAAAAAAAAGAACATTTTTTTTTTTAAAGAAAAAATAGAACATTTATGTTGACAAGTATATATTGTAAATAAAATATAATATTTATTTTTACGAATTTAAATTAAAAGTTTGCAGGGAATTTAAAATACTATCCAAACACTTTTTCGAAGAATTTCTTCCCTGGAATGTTGTTCCTGGAAAAATCATTCCTGGGTTTAATTTTTGATACCTTGAAACAAACGCCCCCTAAAAAAATAAAAAATAGAGGGATCTACTACATGGATCAAACAAAGCTAGTTCCTCAAAAATGCGCCACTTAAATGCTATAGTTACACTACACCACAAGAAAAAGACATCCTGTAGCATAAGCACCAAAAACACTAAATATTTTACATCACACCTGATATCTTTCTGTTGACATTAAACTGGTTCATAATGTTATTTTCTACCATGCTGTAAGACAATAAAAAATGCATGTTAGTTTGCAATCTTTATTTTATCTTTCTGTAACAACAGGAATCAACTGGATCTTCAACCCCGGTAATCCTTGTGGTCAACAAGATAGATTGTAAGCCTTGTGCAGAGACTGAATGGGACAAAGGAATGCGCAGTCACAAAAATTTCAGCAAACAAGTGTTTACATGTGCTGTAACCAGTCAAGGATTGCAAGACTTAGAGAGGGCAGTCTTAGAGATTGTGGGTATGGATGGCATTGCAGCTGGGGGTCGTAGATGGACCGTCAATCAGGTATGATATCATATTGACTTTCTGTCTCTCTCACAAAGTCTAGCTTCAATTTTTTTAACCTTTTCATTGGGAAGGAATCAATCAGGCAGTGGGAGAGCCTGTTACCACGAATCTATGTTTTGGTAAAATCAAACTAGATGTAAAAGGCGAGTTTATGCTTACTTTTGAAAATGGGTAGATGTAAAATAACAACGACATAGCTGGATGCAAAGTCTAGCTAGTTGCATTTCTCTATTTTCTATGACTAACAAAACATGCCCCAAGTGTTGATCTGTTTGATTGATGCTGCAGAGACAATGTGAACAGCTTGTTCGGACTAAGGAAGCACTTGTGAGATTACAATCATCAATACAGGAAGAACTACCTATGGATTTTTGGACAATTGATTTGAGGGATGCTGCATTGTCACTTGGACAGATAAGTGGGGAAGATATATCCGAGGAGGTTTTATCAAATATATTTGGCAAGTTCTGTATTGGTAAATAATAATACAGTTCCCTCCCTACATGGTGCTAAGTGATTTTTTGCATATTTTCAATCTTGTAAAACTCTATCTGGGCCAGTACACGTACCTCCATGGATTTAATATTTTAAAGCCGTGGGGATCAGTTTTGTTGTATAATTTTCCTGCTTTTCTCACCAAATGACCTTTTCGACTATGACAAAATAGCCAGTGCTATGTATAACTATTTTTGGGAGGAATTTTCCCACCCTCGTATCAGTCAGTTTTTGTGCGATCCGAAAGTGTACTACTTCTAGACAAATGAAGATTTTGTGTCATCCATATGTGTATTTCTAGAGTTATGTATAGTTTTTTTTAGAAATGCTATGAGTAAAGTTGCTTCCCAGTTATTTTTGTAATACAAGTCACAATGATGCTTGAAATGATTTCTTGAAAACTAACCAAATTCTCACTATTAGGCTATCTTAATCTTAATTGCTTGCTTATATGTTTTTTTATGGGTGCTTATCGTCATCTTACTAATACATATTTTTGTGGCACGTCGTCATCTTGCTAATTATTTTTAATCAGTGGTTCAAATGAAAGTAAAATATTACGAGCAGAAGGCTAATCCACTGAAGAATGAACTGGAAGATTGATCTATTATGTTTGATACTGTTGTTGGTGTTTCTTTTGCAACCTAATGACAATGCAGGGCAAAAGAAAAAATGAAGTAGAAGTAAAGCTTTTTAATTAGATAAAATTGCATTGACCTAGAGAAAAGTTATGTACTTTGAAGATTGCCTAGCACTTTTTTTGGTGCAGTTTTAGTCAAAAGACTAACCTCTAGTTTCCTTAAGCTCTTAAATCTTTACTTGGTGGACACTGCCTACTTTGAAGAATGCCTACTTCATCACTTATGATCCTCTTTCATAGTATCAGAAACACTAATAAGCATGGTTAGCACAAAAGACTTGAAGAACCTAATAAACATGAGCTGAACTATGGTTCCATACGGACAAAAGAAAATCTCACATCAGACGAAAACAAGTAAAAGTGTATACAAGCATATGGTTTTGCAAAGAAACGAAATGAAAGGTGAAAATATTGCAAAGAAATGAAAACGAGCATATGGTTATGATACATGGGCAACTCAACATAGAATTATTTTCAGCATTACATTAGCATCTCTATCATTATTACCAAATCCTCATACACCTAAAGAAAGCACATCAAAACCAAAGTAATCCCAAAAATCACAAGAACAAGAAAACAAAAACAACAATGATGAACATTGTAGCTTCGAGTGTTAGTAATATTGTTCATTAATGGTATTACAAGAGAAAAAAGTCAAATGAAATACACATCAACAATGCTAATCTAATCAATAGAAACCAACGAGGTCTGAAACAACAATTCTAGTGTTTGAGACAATGAGAACTTATCTTATACCCTGTCAAGTAAATCCATTCATTTAACAAACTCAAAAAAACAAAAATATTATATTCATCATCATCCAAAATTAACACAAATTTAAACCCAAAACCGTGAACTGTGTGATAGTGTTTCCAACGCAGAGCCCCGTCACCCTTGCCGCCACCAAGCTCCCTCCGATCACCGTTGAGGTACGACTTTTATTCCTAAGCATCTCATTTTTCCAAATCCAATCCCTTAAACTGATCGTATTATGTTCATTTGCGACGCCAAGTAAATAGTGAAAAAGGGTTTATCAATATTATAATCTGCATAATCTAAGTAACCCTTTTCGTTTTGGATTTGTTCTACTTTTGAAATCAGCGGAATTTGAACTCAATATTTCCCTATTTCGCTTTGTACACTAAACCTGTTTGATTAAATGCCTTAATGTGTTGTTGAATAATAACCTCACTCTGAACCTCGCTTTTTTAATTTCACATTCTGTTTAAATCATTACAGTTTTTCTTTTCATGATCTTATTATTTCACGCAACACTAAAAATTCAATATTCATGAGTTTAAGTTTTGGGTTTAAATTTGTGTTAATTTTGGATGATGATGATGATAATATTTTTGAAGTTTATTAATTTTTCTGGATTTGGTTATGAAGATGATGAATTTTCTGGGTTTGAGGATGAAGTTAATGAAGGAGGAAGATGAATGTTAACGTTTTTGAACAAAAGTTAACAAAATGGATTTATTTGACTGACGGAGGAAATCTATGGGACCATATTGGAACAAAAATTAATAAGGGGACCAACATGAAATCTCATAATTAGTTAAGGGACCATTTATGTAATTAAGCCTAAATATTATATAATCTTGTTATATATTCGTTTTCTGATTAGATTCTAAATATTTCGGTGATAGTATGTTATTTGAGTTGATATTTGATTCATTAAGAAAATTGAAAATTTGCAGTTTAGCTCATCAGAGTTAATACGTCTGATTTTATCTGGCTATTTTCTTTACCTTGAGGGCATGACTTGTGTTTGTTGTTAGTTCTAAATTGTTTACAGACAGTGTTCTTTTTAACTTTTGAGTATTACGTATGGATTTCTTACTGATTACCATTGCCAACGTCATTTTGATTTTCATGAGTTTAAGATCCTGCCTCTCACTAGAACTTCAATATACATTGTTATTGCATTTTGATATTTTGGTTAATAGAGATAGCAGAGCATAGTATTTGATGATAATTGACACTTATGGGCATAACTTGTTACAGCTATTGGAACCTCAGAGATCATGGACACTCAGAAAAGCCAAGCTGAAAAGCCAACTTCATCAGCTGCTGTTGCCACTTCTTGTCGAAAGAAGAAACATGAAGAAGCCTCATTCTTGGAGGATGTGAAGGATCACATTGACGAGTTTATTCATGCTTCTATGGATGAACACAAAACCTGCTTTCAGAAAACAATTAAGAAGGTTTGTACTTTGTAACAAAGTATCCTATTAAATTCATTTGCACCACATTCTTTGTCATTTGCTGATATAGTGTGGTTCTGGATCAATTTCAGATGTTTGGTTTGTCTAAGCTAGTTGCTGAAGCAAATTCCAAGGCTGCAAAAGAAGTAGATAGTTCTTTGCCTCTTCAGACAGTTTTAAAAGAGTAAATTTGTTGTTTTTTAACCACTACGTTTAACCGAGCCATGTGGTAATAATCCACACATATTTTTTGTTATAATTATGTTAGGATTTAAATTAATGGAGAGAAGCTGTTCTATTTTATAAAAACTTCATTCATGAGTTGTTTCTCTTTGTTTCTCCAAAGAAATGGAGTGCCCAGTCACTAGAATTTTAGATATATAAAGGTATATAGACACATTACTATAACTCCTGAGATGCATTTTGTCTTTAATACGCCACAAACTATATGTTAATGCAGCTTTGCGTTTTTCTTTGCATTTCTATTGGAAAACAGAGACGTCTTTAGACACCACAAACAATAATAACACAACTTTCCCTCAGAGACTCATCCTTATGCTCCAATTATTGGTCAGATCAGATCCTTCTTAACTCAAGCTTAGAATTTGAGTTTTCAACACTTTTTGTGTGTAAGAAATTCTTATAGCTTGTTTGTTTGTGTTGTGGGTCATCGGTGCCGTGTGTATAGAACACGTTTTACACAGCAGATGTTGTGGTGGGTCATCGGCGCTGTATGTATAGAACACACTTTATGTAGATGATGGTTGCTCTTTTGGTTCTCCTATTTGCTCTTTATCTTGAAAAACAACCTTCGAAAGTTATCTTCCGAAACCTTTAAAAACACAAAATACCAAAAGAGTAACCATTTATGCAGATTGGTTGGCGAAATTCATAACCACAACCATATGAAATATGGTTATCCCCTATTCTTGCATTTTTTTGTTGTCATTTATTTTCCATTCATAAAAAAATGGAGGGAGTAAAATAAGTCTCAACCCTCAATTCTCCTCACTTTCTTTGCCACTTCATCAATGAAGGATGTTGGCATTGGAAATATGTTGGCAGTGCACGAAAATTTGAAGATATTTTGTTTGGTCAACACTGAATTATCTTCATTGCACCAAAACTTGAGGTACCAATGCTAGCATTGAACACGCATGGTTAAAACTTCGATTCTTTTGTCAAAAAAAAAAAAACTTCGATTCCAAGAATGGAATGGAAAACAATGCTTAAAATAATGTATGGTCTAGAAATTCATCTTTTAAGATGAATAAGTATGCTGTCTGGAGTTTGAATATGATCTTCGTATATATTATATAATGTCATTATCAACCAAGCTAGTTAAGCTCACGAAGATATGTATGACTTATTTAAAATAGGGTTCATCACATGAATAAAATAGAGTAGAATAATTTATTTTGTTATGTTGATTTTAATTTTATATTTTTTATTAAATTAAATGAGTTTAACAACCGTAGATTTTACACATATACTCATATATGATACTCCCTCCGTCTCACAATATTAGTCGTTTAAAGTTTGTGCACGATTATTAAGGAAATGATTAATTGTGTTGAATTCAATAGTAAAATTAGTATCGTTTACTATAATTCTCTTATTAATTGTAGTTAGTGGAATAATTAAGTTGAATGAAATTCAATAAATAAGGGTATAATAGTGAGAAAAAATAATAAATGCTGCATTGGTATTTTAAAGTAACAATTATTTTGAGAAATATAAAAAATGTTAAAAGACAATTATTGTGAGACGGAGGGAGTATAACCAATGGTAAAAGTGCTACACCAAATTTTGACGTAACTTTCTTTCTCTTTTAATTTTGCATCCATTGAAATTATTTACAATGCTGCTCTTCTTTACGTAATAAAATAATTGTTTTGCAATTATTTTTGTGTAAAAATTGTAACTTTAAGTAATTATCACTTTTTTTACGTAAGTAATGATCACTTAGAACAACAAATAGTAACATAAACAATATTGAATCGGTAGTCATAGTTATAATCTTGAGAGAGAAGAAAATATAAAAGGAGTAAAATAAAAAGTGAAAAGGAAAAAAAAGATAGGAAGAAAAATTAGAGATCGATAAAAGAAAAAAGAGGGTCAGGTTTGCATGCTAATAAGTATAGGTTGAATTTGACGGAAGGTGATAGACTCTTACAAAGTGACAAATTAATGTTTAAAACTTGATTGAGATCAGATATACTCATATTTACTGTTCAACACGTTTTAAATAAAATTACCTCCGACGAAAAGAACCGATGTATTTAATATATAAAAGTGGCAAAGTCTACGATGCACACAATTGTTTTTACATGGATCAATAAATCTCACTAATAAATTAAATACAATGTTATCAATAATGATCTAACAATAAAAAATAACCTTATGCATGCTTCGATAATAATTTGTTTGCGGATATAAAACCAATTAAAGTTTACCAAGAAAATTGATATACTTGACAAGGCAAGAGAGTATTGCCTAAAGGCAAGAAAATCACAAGAAACGAGGGTTTGAATTGTGATGGATTTAAAAAAAATTTCTCGTGTTCTTAAAATAAGGTCAAATTAAAATATATGTAAATTGAATGGTAAGAATAGAGAAAACAACACCGGAGATTTTTATACTGGTTGACTTCAACATTGGCAGCTACCTCCAGTCCTCCCCTTACAGGGAGAGTTTGCCTCAAACCTTGGAGGACTTAATCCACGATAATCCAAACCGATTATAAGTGTTGGAGGGCAGTTTTAGAAACAAGTGTTTTTAAAAAACTAGAGGGAGTTTACGTGTTGTTTAAGAAAACCTCCAGAGAGGTCAGTGTAATTTTTGCTATTTAAAATGACAATAACAAATAATAATACAAATACTACTAATAATAATAATAATAATAATAATCATAATAATAATAACAATTGATTTTTTTTTTTGAATCTAACAATTGATGTTAATAGCACTCCTTTTATAAGTAATTTTTTCTATTTAAAATAAGAATATCAAAAAATTGATTTACTTTATAAAAAAAATACTTTGAAACCACTTATATAATCTAAATTTTGGTGTCTACATAATTTTGCAGTTACTCATCAACCCTTCCTTTTTTTAAACAAACCGTGTTTTTTTATGCTGTGATAGTGTTCAAAGTTGGCGAAAATGTCTGAGTTTTCCAAACAAAACTTGTTGGAAAGCCTGATATTTTGGCCTAAAAAAATTCATAAATCCACGGCCAATGAGAGACTATAAATTTGTTGAGAAGCATATGTGACTGCCCAAAACTTTGTTGTTCATAAAAAATAATCAATATTACAAATTATTACATGTTTATTCAGATACACGCAAAGAGTCAATCAACCAGCAAATAAATAGACCAAACATGGTGAAGCTGGTTGTGATCCCTAACTGCATAAATTAAATATCTATCCAAGACTGAAGTCATTTACAGTTTGATCCCTCAAGTGAAAGACCATTTTCCGAGGGACGCTGCTATTTGATGATAACATCGTAAAATGGATACATTTCGATATGGTCATGTATCAACGACGTGAACACTACAACATGAGTGCATGGGCAGATCACAAGAGCATTCACTATCTACTAGCCAAGTACCTTGCGAAGTTCGTTGGTCAACTTATCGCGACTGGATGCTTCCAACTGCACGTGAAAATTCAAATAATCATGTATCCATGTTCCGAAACATGATGAAGCAAATGATAAACGTAAACAGTTGATGTAATAACTAGATAATAACAAGTGTTTTTTACCTTGCTTAAAAGGGCGGCAAGACCTTGAGGTAGAGCTTGTAAATCTAGAGCCGAGTCACCAATATTTGTCAGCTGAAGCAACAGTCTCTGGACACGCAATTCCTTTAGTTTATCCTCGTAATTTGCTGGATCATCCCTCCATCTGAAGAAGGCTTCATCATCCAACCAAGCATCATCACTACCTTTTGCAATATCAGAATCCAGATACCATTCTTTGAGCAAGTTCATGGCAGAAACATATGACAATTGGTCACCAGCAGCATCTCTCACACTGTTGATCAGTGAGTGCTCACCGATTCTCCTGTACAGTCTCCGATAGAAGACAGAACGCGAGTTACGCCAATCAAGGACTTCTCTGATTACACCCTTTGCTTTCATTCTTAATGAAGTATCATGGAGTTCAGCAAATTTGGTAGCTATCTGAGTATACAAAGGCAAAAGCTGTTTCTCACGGAATCTAATCTGCTGCTGCAGAGAATCATATGCACCAAAGTCCTTGTTACTCTTGGCTTCAGAAAGTTTGTCCTTCAAAGTAATCAATTGTTGATCAAGTCTTCTCATACACTCCAACAATTCTCTTGTTCTAAATTTGATCTCAATCATTCCTTCCGGCTCAAGGACGTTACCTTTAGCCGTTCGCTCAGCATACATTTCAATGTGGTCGGAGTTGATTCGGCTGTCGACAACAACCCAGGCCCCGCCTCGGAGTTCACCCATCATTGGGATGTATACAAATATGGGCTGTTTGTATGTCCTAAGGTTCTCCACAATAGTCGAACCAGCCTGAAGAATTCCTTCAAAAAGGTCCCTTTGTCCACCAGAAAAGCCTCTCCAGTTTGCGATAATGAAAAGTGGGAGCTCTTCTCTGTTGAAATCCAATATCGCTTGGGCCGTCTTGGTCGCTGAATCAGGAAACCACACTTGCCCGGCTTGAGGAACAACCCTCTCATGAGAATCAAGTTGGCCTGGATCAGCAGGTATTATTTGCATAACTGTTTGTGTTTCCACCGCAACAATTCCCACTGGAATTCCTCCAAGCTTTGCCCTTCCTGTAACAACCGTCCTAGCCCATCCTTCTAGTGTCTCCACAAAGCTGTCCTTGTCAAAAATACCTCCCAGCCACTTTCCATTGACATCCAGAGTTCCAGAAATGGCAGCACGAGGATCGCATGAATTTTCCGGTAAATACTCCACTTCCCTCTCTGGGGGATCAAGGGGCTTTACAATGGGAAGTGCACCACCTACATGAGAAGGGACGTAGCTAAGCCACTTCAAAATAGAAGAAACTCCTTCAAGGTCGTCCGAAACAGTGAGATGAACGACTCCATTTGTTGCCATGATTTTCGGTCCACCAAGTTGCATGTGAGAGCTGTACACCTCCCTACCAAGAAGTTTGTTTAATGCTGAAAACCCGGTAAGAATTATAGGCTGATCAAGCCTCTGTATACACCTCATCCCAAGCCTAGCAAGATAAGCACCAATTCCAACAGTCCTACCGGTAACATATGTCAATGTAAAGGTTTCCTTGTATGCCCTTGAATAGGCACCGGCAATGGCCCCACTACCACTCAAGTTTTCAACTCCCAGTCCATCTTCTTTGCCAACAATGGTATCTATAACCCATCTGGTTTCTCCACTTTCAAGCTTTAACTCATGTGCCATCACTGATGATCCGATTCGAGCATAATCCTCAGGTGTTAAATATACATATTGAAAACCATGCTCAGGTTTAGATTCCTCAGACCAACCAACTTTGAAACAAGCTTTGACTTCCTCAGCAACACCTAAACGGGCACCAGAATTTGCTGCCAAGTAAATTAAAGGTATTTTCTTTGCACAGGCAAGATCGGTTACTGCTCTAAAGAATGCATCCTCTCTTGGGCCAAAAGAACCGGCCTTGAAGGTAACGTCATTTGAAACAACCAATATTGTCCTTCCAGATGGGAATTCAGGCGTACACATTTCCATCAACCAGGCTACCATGCCAACATCATTGAGTCCAGGAACACGCTCTGCAGGAACAAGAGAAGTACCCCAACTACCATCTTTCTCAGAAAATTTAAGCTCTGTTACTTTTAGGAGATCCTTATCATTGGCTTTTTGAATTCCTGTCTGCTGAATTGACCAGGACTGTTCCAAGGATGTTTGAAATGCCTGCACAAAGTATTTCTCGTCAGATAACCTAGTTTGACTTGACTCGTCATCCACTCATTAAAAGGAGATGGTGTACATACGCAAACAGACAGACAAAAGAAACATGGACTAAATTTATTAAATATCACTTACAAGGGGAAAATCATAGCAGTATGTGGTGCTGTTCTTTCTTGCTGCAAGACGTTTTCGGTCAATTACTCCCAAAGGTTGATAGTTTTCATTCACTGGTACACCATGCAGCGGACCCTTTACAGTGACTGAACTGTAGACCACTTTATGAGTGGTGGCATCCTCCATCTCTCGATATATCTGAATTTTAGAAATCATGAAAATCAAATCAATATCTTAGAAATCATGAAAATCAAATCAATATCTACAAATAATCTCCATTAATATAGATAGTGAAAGTTGTGGCATGCAGGAAGCTTTCCTCGAGACTTTTAAGAAAATAAAAACTTACATGTACAGTGCATGTATGACCAGTCACATTGTTTACAATGACCCTCCAAGCACCATTTGCCTGTCCACATGCTGTAATCCAGAGCTTGATTTCCCACACAAAAACGCCTAATCTGTGCATTCTTACACCAACAGAGGAATGGATTTCCTGTGCCAGTTCTTCCAAGATTGCCTCAACTGTTGTTTCTTCTTGGCCAGCTTCTATGTTAATTTTCCTGATATCAACATCCAAAATGTAAGAACCAGATGAAATCTTCTTTACTACATGCTAATAAAAGAATGTATATATATGGAGAATTTTGTAATCATAATTACTTGGAATAAGGCACAAGATCATCTATTTGCTGCTCGCGTATGATATAGAGGTACATATGAGCATGTTCAGATTTGATGGTGGTATTGTGTGAGTTAAGTTCTAACTCCTCCATTGCGCCCATTAGGGACCTAAAAATGCTCCTCGAAGTATAAGACATAGCCAATTGGGTACGGGACGTTTCTGCATCCAGTCTTTGATAAGAAGAGTATCCTTCATTTGTGGTTGGCTGTCTGATAAGTGTTCGAAGAAACATTCTTTGAATTGGTTGTGGCTTGGTATCCACAACCGTGTAGAGGTGCCATTGACGATCTCGAGATGGTGTATAGCGAATATTCTCATAGCACTTAAGCTTGTCCTATAATCAGATAAATATTTATGTGTTAAAGAGCAAGTACAAGTGGAATATGCTTCTTTCCCACATTCTAAAATAAAACGAGGACCTGAAACGTGAAATAACTAACCAGTTCAAGATAAATGGATAGGGGAGGTTCAAGATGGCGCAACAGAGGTTCCTCTACATAATATAGCTTTTCAGATGACCAGTGAAAGGAATGCCTCATTGGAGCACGCCCTTCATCCCTCTGTATGATACAGCTAATATCTCCAACACCTGCAGCATGTATTATGGACCCTACTTCCTGCTCTCTGAGTATTTTGGCCAACTTATCAATTCTTTCTTGAGCCTGATCCTCATCACCACTGCAAAAGACCAAAAAGTTAAGCTATACTATGATACAGCCATTGGTGCTTTGACAATTAAAAAAATAATAATACAAAAAAAAATCAGGTTCAATATTAATTTCAGAAACTGTACCTGTCTTGAAGTAAACTCATTTGGTTGTTGATGCCCACTAATCCAATATGCATCATATTACCATGGTTACTTGAGTCACCAGAACCACTTTTAAGTGGATCGTGAAAGTTATTGGTTGCTTCTCTTAATGCAGCACTGATAATTGCTGGCAAAAATTGAAGAGATTTAATTACAACCATCACTCCCCATTTCTTCTCACTATGTTTCTCCACCACTGTTTTGTCTTCAACCCCATTCTTCCTTTCAACGTGTTCTTCTAAGAATTCCCATGTAGCAATAAGGCCAGATCTGTGCCACTGCATCCTGATGCTATCTTTGACAAGATATGGCTGATAGAGCCTACGGATATAAGTTTCCACAACTCTCCTTTGAAGGGTGTGATCACTGTGATCAAATAAGCCAACAAGGGCATCTTCAACAGCCAAAGGAGCGCTCACAAGGTCCTCCATTCTGTCATTAATGGCACTCTTCCTCTTCGGAGTATCAATATTTTCACCATCCTCGGTAAACATTTCTAGTTCAGAAAGACTTCTAGCAATGCTGGATCGAAGTTCACTCAGTTTAGTTTGCTCCAACAGTTGACTTGCCTTAAGAGCCAACTGTATCAAGATGATCACAAATCAGGATTTGAGTCAAAAAAATTTACAAAAATTAATTAAAAGAGACACTGTGACTCCTTAAAATATAACATAATGCAGATCATAGAACCCTCTATATAGCAGGACTAACCTCAGAATAAACTATATGGTTGAGTTGGGAGAATCGGATTAATTGATCCCTATAGGCAGCAGGATTAGGGTAAACCAGTTTATCCATTAGTCGCAGTATCAGCTTGTTTTTGCTTTTGACACCCTGAAACCCAAGAAATGCAGTTAATATAATTTCTGTTCCGTGTCAGCAGGATGTCAAGGAAATAAATCACTCGAGATGAGAAGTTAAAAAGTTCATACCTGATGAGAGAGCACGATATCTACAATCTTCAACAAATCTTTCTTGTATTGAAGACGGAGTCGTTCAATTACATCAGCCTAGATATCAGAGAAAAGGGAAAATGTTGTGAATATTGAGAGAAACTGAATGATTAGGAACACGTCTTTTATATTAAAAATAGCTTCTTAGATTCTAAGTAGCTGAATGATAAAGCAAAACTTAGTTCGATGAAATGAACATGGAAATGAAGAAAAATAAATAACTGAAAATGTTAACTGAAAATAACAGAAAAAAAAACCCAATCACGCACTTTGAACATCATCGAGAAAAACTAATTTGGCAGGTAGAAGCCAAAAGGTCATAGCAGATTAAATTGCGCAAATAATATTACTACAAGCTATCATATAATCATACTAACCTGTATATTATCACTGAATAGTTCTTCAACAGAAAGATACTCTTCAAATAGAGACTGAACAATTTTATGAGCATGGCTCTCTCTTCCACCCTCATAAGACTTTACAAGACTTGTCAGCGGTTCAACTAGTCTTTCTAAGGCTCCTTTTTCGTTTTCAGGACAGGAGGAAAGATGAGCCTGCAGTACAAAATACATCCCATGAATTTATTTATTCATATTAAAAGGGGAAAGCATCAGAATGAGCAATTCCGGAACATCAACTCACTTCAAGGATTGCCTTCAATAATTTGGCAGGGAAATCAATAGTTTGGGAGCTTGAAATAATTTCGAACTCCTTATATTTAGCTTCCAACTGAAAAACCACATACATTAGTTTAAACACTAGTTCAAGGGCAGGTCAGATCACGTCAGAAAACATTAAATTAAATGGAATAACTGGCAAGGTGTCCCTTTACCTCATTTCTTAGATCTTTGGGAAGACGGGTTGCCAAAACTCCAAAGCACTCTTGCCATTGAAGGAAAGGCAGTTCAGGGCTGTCAAGGCAATTGAGCAAACTTTGCACAACCTGAGACAGATATCTAGCTTGTTAATAAGAAAGGCATATACAAGTCTCGAATAATAATGGAATCCAAAAATATTGACAGATTCCTTTGTAAATGAATCAAGGGGAAAGATTTACTCACTTCATCAATATTGTGCTCATAGCCAGCAAGAATCATCCGTGCAGCGTTTAAGCTTGCTGCACATTTCTGATGAACTCTACCTGAAATGGCAGTAGGAGGACCCAGGATAGGGAAGCTCCCAGTGAAGGGTTCTGCCTTTCTTACTGCAGAAGGATCGTCTAGATCAAGCTTTGCTATAAGTTCACCAGCCTGCATGGCTTGACCTTCAGCCATTCTGAAATGAATAATCCCAGAAGCAGGGGAAAGAAGAGGCATGCACATCTTCATGACCTCAACTTCAGCATATGGTGTGTCTGCATCAATGTGACTATCATCCGCAACCAAATATCTCAGAAGCTTGCACGGTGTCTCTCCAATTAACTTTGATGGATCGTGATCATTCTGCATATGAAAGGGGTTTAGTTACCTCAGCAACAATGAAAAGAAATAGAATTTTTAAAGGTAGAAATAAACTAGTTTTACCTGAAGCAAGCAAGTCCTTCCATCTATTAAAAGCCGAGTTCCAGCTGCTTCTTCCTCTGCATATATTACATGACTGTTTCCATCCAACTGTAACAAGTAGGAACCACAGGTTAAGAAATCAAGAATCAGATACAGAACAAGGACCAGTATAAAATACCAAAGGGAGTGAAGTCCAGGATAATTCGGTGGTGGTGAGAACTACAAAAGCATAAATACATGGGTGGTTCAGAGAACAATACTTGCCTGCATCAGCAAACCTCCATCACGTAAAGTATGTATCTCCGCTTCTATCTCCGATTGGTTCAATTTCAATTTATAACTTCCAGGTCCTCCTCGTATCATGTCAATCTAGAAAAATGTTTTGGAAAATTATTTATGCAAATTGAGCATTGCCTATGATAGCGTAAGTGAACAAAGGTAAGGGAATTACAAAGAATGTCCATACCGTATATTTGCTTCCTTCAATGCTCAAAGAAACTTGAGAATGGACAAGAGAAATGTGCTGGCATAATTATCAACAGAAATTAGTATCACTAGAAAATCAGAATGGAGTTAGATCCACTAAGAATCACATGTTCCTCCCATTTGGATAAAATACCTTAGGAGGGATTTGCCCCTTTTCAAGATAGCCAACATAGTCTGAAACCAAAGCTGCACTGCTAGCAGAAGCTTTCTGCATTAATTGGAAGCACAGGTCATCAATTCAATGATGAGAAACTAACAAAAACTCGAGGAGAAAAATATGTTAAAAAAACGTTTGCTTACATAGAGTGCCCCTCCAACAACAGATAGATACCAGGGAGGCCTCTCTGCTCTAACCCGCATTGCAATTCTACTGTCTAGCCATCCTGTGTGAATTTTGTTGTCTCTATAGTCTGAAGCCTGAGATAAAATATTGTAATAATGTCACTTCTGCAGAATAAAAACTTGCCATAAAACTAATTTGTCATCATGGTAGAGATTTACATTCAGAAGATCAATTGTGTAATCAACGTTGGTACGAATTTCTCCTCGGATTTGAATTTCCTTCAACCCCAGTACCATATTTGCAATTGCTAAAGCTCTAGATTCTCCAAAAGCAAAAACATGTCCTGAGGTAAAAACATAGGATATAAGCATTTGATAGAAGATAAGCTATAATATTGGGAACTGTGTAAATACACGTATGCAAGAAAAAGAAAGAAATCATGAGTTGCAGTTTGTCGTCATCATTTGAAGATCACAAATAACAGTTACTACTTACCAAATTGAGAATCTGAGAATTCATGAATTCCTCCTCCGGACTGCAAACATATAATTGCCAAAATTTAGTACCTCGACATTCAAGTTAAACATACAAAATTGAAGAAATAGAAGACTTACCTTAACAGAGAAATAAGCCCACACATTTGGCTTACTTTTAAAGCTGAGCTCCTGTACAAATATTTAACTCAGTACGTGTTACGGGATGAATAAAGTAAAGGATGAGATTGCTGTTTGATTTAGTGGTTAACCTGCACTTTTCCTCCTGTAGGCTTAAAACCATCATCGGGGTCCTCGCTGGTCACTCGCACAGCCACACAATGACCTTTTGGCTTTGTAGATTGTGCTTTGTCAAAATCAAAAGGGGTAGCTAACACTGATGTTTTCCTCCAACCATCATTTCCCCCACCATGTTCCATCCCATAGAAACGCCTAATCTCTGTTAAGTGATAGTGTGAGGCACATGAAAAATATGTAAGAAATCAAGTAAATAAGAAGAATGCAATAATAGTAAGAAATATATATATATATATGTGTGTGTGTGTGTGTGTGTGTGTGTGTGTGTGTGTGTGTGTGTGTGTGTGAAGCTGTACCAGGAATTTGCCAGAGTGGGATACCCATCCCAACTGCAACTTGTGCTGCTGGCAGATTTATCTCAGCTATCCATTCAGTAACAGGATGCTCAACCTATATATCAACAAATGCAAAACAAAATATAAGTGCTCAAATTCCTATGTCAACACATAAATTTAAGCATTATCATAAGGAACACAGTGCTTCTGTGTCCATTTTCGAACAGAATACTATACTAGCATATCAATCATAAACAACGGGAGAAACCAGAGTCAAAAGAAGAAGCAATCAAGGTATAAGAGAAAAACAAATTAATTACAGTGTGACCTAAAAACAAATTCATTACGGTGTGACCTAAAATCAAGGCAATAGTACAACACCTGTAGTCGAGGGTTCAACTCTAAAAAGTAGTACTCGCCAGTTTCCATGCTATAAAGATACTCAACGGTAGCTGCCCCAACATAATTTACAGATTTAGCTAATCTTCTAGCCGCCTGTTCAAGTTCTTTCACCGTTTCTGGAGGTGCTACAGTAATGGGACCCTCTTCAATAATCTGTTACAAATAATTGATTATGTCATTACCGAGATTCATTCCACCATGACAATTTGGTGTAGTAACAGAGGATTTACATACCTTTTGATGCCTTCTTTGAACACTGCAATCACGGCTGTGCAAAGCTGCAACATTTCCATGCTGATCGCAAATCAATTGGACTTCAAGATGTCGGCTCTATTTGGAAACAGGAGAGATCGTCAGAATATAATCAAGACTCCAGGATTGATGCTCATTCAGATCAAAGTTCAGTGGTTTATCTAACCTGGGAAGCAACTTTCATTATAAATATAGGCGAGCCTGGAACTTCACCTTGAACTTGCTTGAACAATGCCCTTACCTCATCATCATTATGAACCTAAAATATACACATGTCTGTTAGTTTCTAAACTTTTCTGACAAAACACACCAAAAATATGATTGGCACAAGATTATCAACATTGATCTATGTAGCAACGAGATTTCATATTGAAGTTTCTCCCCCTGACACTGACACATGTAGTTTATCTCAAATTATTATCAGTTTCAACATGTTAGTGTCTGTGTCAGTGCTTCATAGGCATGATACTATATGATTTTCTACATGCTACAGAGTTGACCACACAAGAAGCAAACCTTTCTTATGCCTTTACCACCACCACCCCAAGATGCCTTGATCATTGCAGGGTAACCTACTACTTGACAACTTGCAATTGCTTCTTCTGTTGTATAAACACATGCTGCACGGTAAATTTCATCAGGAATAGTAATCAAGTCGCTATCTGGAGGAATTTTCACCTGCAAAAAAATTGCAAAGTCATGAGTTGCGAACCCCATACAAAAGAAATAAACTAAAGCGGGAGATGAAACTTACATGAGAACCACTCCATGGAAGGGTTGGAACTTCTGCTGCCTGAGCAATCAACGAAGAACCAATTTTGTCTCCCAATGCTGCCATAGATATAGCAGGAGGTCCAAGGAATACAATTCCTTTTGCTTTTAATGCATCTGGAAGCTCAGGATTTTCTGATGCATGACCCCAACCAGGCCACACCGCATCAACGTGAGTTATTTCAGCAATCTGGAATGTACATTGCATGGCCGTCAGCAAAATTTATAAGTTATGTAGGTCAAAATAATCGTAACTACATAAACACCGAAATCTCACATGAAGCAGAATAGTACAAAACAAATAAACATGTCCAAGTACAAATTTCTTTTCATGCTTTGTTGCACATTAACTTGACAAAATCGACTTTAACAATTACTTGGAAGTATCAAACCTCAGGAAGCCAAAATCACGCACCTCTAGAATAAGCTGCACATTGGCGTAGTTATTGTTATTGGTCCCACCAGGTACTTCCACAAATTGATCGGCTATTCTGATATGTTCTGCATTGATTCTCATGTCCTCTGGAGTTGCCATGGCAACCAACAAGATAGCTTTTTCTGTGCCAAACGTTTCGTAAGCCCAGCTCCTAACACTACGTATAAACTTGACTGCTGCCATTCCATTGTTTGCAATCAATATGCTATGAATCGGCTTGTTTCCTCCAAGGGCATTGCAGTATTCGTCTACTTCAGTTGTAGTAGCAGGGTGCCTACTCGGTAGCACACCGTTTAAGTATCCATTTCCACGCCCTGCGTTAGCCATTATTGTTCTCCTTCTAGCTGTCTCCAATATACTACACAGTAAAAATAAATAAAAAATTTAAGTTAGTTTTATTTTTCTTTGCTCCAATTGATATTGCTTCTTAACTAATAGAAATCCAGAAAACTTTCATGAGAATTATTCATGTAGAGCTTTCTTGTATAGAAGAAACTCAAGATAAAACATATAAACAAGCAATATAAAAATAAAAATAAAAAATCCATCTTAACTTATCTTGCAAGATTGATACAAAGTAAAAAGAACAAAATAATTAAAAATTGTTAGGTTCTGTTTGGTCAACCATAAATGGACTTGCTAAGAAACTCAAATTTTGTAAGCACTCATAACTATAGCTGATAAGGTGAACTCATTTTGTAAAATCAGAACATTACCCATTAATCCTATTACAAATCCATCAATCCCAAACTTAAAGCTTTCACTGAAGTATAAAAACAGCCAAACACAACCTAATACTTCAGCATCTCTGTCTTTCTCTCTCCATCACTCTCACTTTCAGATGCAATCAGTAATCCCAAAAAAAGCAGAATCCAATGATTGCAATCACCCCCACCTTGTGATTTAGCATACCATAGAAAATTTAAACCAACCCACTTAACAAAAAAACAATTTTTTCAACAATTCTAAACAAATTGGGCATAAAAATTTTCCCTTTTTTCCTTCATAAACAATACCAAATTCACCTAAGCATAGTACTTTCTAAACTTCATCAGCACAAAAAATAATCAACACTCAATCACTAAAAGAAAAACAGATAAAAAGAAGAAGAAATGGATGAAAGACACAAACCTTGGAATAAAAAATCAACAATTTTGTAATATTTAATTTGCTACAGAATTTTGTTGTAGGTGTTTGAGAAAAACAAGCATTGAATTGAAGAGGTTATAGAAGGTGAAAAAAGTGTTGGGATGAATGCATGTAAATGATGATCATGCAAAAACCAACCAAACTAAGAAGAGGGTAGGTTTGGTTTTGGTTTAACGTTTGATGAATGTCTTGAATACTACGAATTAAGATAGCACGTGGTACTTGTCTCTGCCACAACACCTCTCTCTCTCTCTCTCTCCTAAATACTACTAGCAGTAGAAGTAGTTCCCAGCTACCCACTTTCTCTCTCTCTTAATATGGCTGCTATAAGTAATTACTATTCAACACTGTAATAATAATTTGTGGTAGTAAAAAAGATTGGATATTGATTGGTACTAAGAAAAGGGATTGTGAATTAAGAATGAAATGCACGTTGTTGGTGTATAATGATAATAATTGAATTAAGAATGATTGAATAAATAGTGTTAAGGGGAGTTGAGGTGGTAGTTGAATTGATAGTTTTGTTTTTGTATATGATGAAATGATGAAGTGATGAAGATGTGTGTGGGGGTGGGTGCCTCTATTGACTATGCGTTTGCTGGCGGTAGCACCCACCAACCCTTCTTCCTATTCAGTCAAATTTGGATGGATAAATGATACAATTTCATTTCATCCCAACAACAACATTCATCACCCCCTTTAACTCTTTCTTTCTTTTGCCTAATTCATGTTTTTGAGTATTTATTTATTTTTATAAATAAACGTTTACATTTTACATTAATGTGTTTTTTTTCCAAGTAAATATGGAGAATTGAGGTGTCTGGGGTTTAAATCTCAGCCCCTCTATACATTAATATGTGTTTGGTTATTCTTTTAAAAGAAGTATTTATTTATTTTTATAAATAAAAGTTTACATTAATGTATTTTTGGCTAAAGTCATAATTCAATTCAGAAGTGTAGAATTGACTTCAAAATATTTGGTTATTCTCGGATAGACGGATTTAATCAATTTTGAATCGAGTGGATGTTTGGACCGTGGTAGTCTCATGAAACATTGTGATATTCAAAAGATACATATGTAGCTTTAACAAAATCATAGTGGCTCCTTGTAATTTTGACAAACTTCATATATCCAACATATACTAAACTTATGCTTGGTATTATGGTGGGTATATTTATAAAATCATGGTGGATCATTGTGATTCTGACAAACCACTCAAATATCAACAATATATCAAATCTATGTTTCGTATCACAGTGGATTGTCATGATTCTAACATAATCACCGTAATACCAAAACATATGTTAAGCATTTGTCTAGAATAGTGGTGGGAGGGTAGGTAGACTCATGTTTTTATAAAGTTACAACTAGTAGCTTCTTGTTTTCCAATGTGGAAAGAACCTCAACACATCTTTTGTGAATAGAAGCTAAACCAAACACACTAATTCTAACTTGAAGTAAAAATTGTGTAAAAAAAATTGAAGTAGAAATTTGAAAAATTTATTTTAGAATTGATTTTTCCTTCAACTTATTTTCATGCAGAATCAATTTTTATATAATCATTAGAATCAAACAATTTTTATCACTATATAATCAAATACACAAGTGAGGTTTGTCATATCCCCTCATCCAATATCAAAAAGAATCATCAAATACTTAAGAATTTAATGTAAAATTTACATATAACCTATCAATTGCGCGACTTCATACATAATCTTAAATCAATGTAGGAACATTGTTGCATATGTGTTAATGCCATGTTGTCGTGTACTTTTCTTTTCTTGTACAATGTACTTTTTACTTTATTATTAACTTTAAGGTATAATAATGTCATTCAAAATAAAATGAACTTCTTGGAATATTGATGCAAAAGTGAAACAAAAAAAAAATCAAGAGTTGACCTTTTAAATATGTATAATTTGTCATGCATGTGAACTAATAAAATCTTAATCGTTAATTTATATCATCAATTATTAAGATTAGTTACTTTACTCTTTAAAATAAGTTGCTCATTAAGGAGATATGGCTGTGTTTGTTTTAAAATAAGAGCATATGTATGATTTTTCCTGACAAAGACATGAAATTCAATATTTTAAATAACCAACAATATTAATGATTAGTTATTATTTTTTAAAACAACCATTATTAATGTTGAATAATGAAAAATAATTCGCTTAAATAAGTTTAAGGGTACTCCTAAGTTTGATGAGAAAGAATAATATTATAAGAATACTATTTCTTGCACTTACATAACATCCGTCGCTATCATTTCTGTATATAAAAGGGGAAATTTTTATTCTCCCATTTCAAACATATGACATTTTTGGTGTTGAATGTTTGATGTATCATATCATTTATATGTGATCATCATAGCACCTGTTGAGAAGGTTGGGGAAGTGAAAGCAAGAGGCTGGACTATTTAATAATAAAGAAAAGAAGGAGATGAGTAAGCATAGGTAGCATTTCATTTAATTAAATCGGTGGGAGGTTTGATATCAATGTTGATTATAGCATGGGTTTCGATTATAGTTGGGAGTTAGGTTTTATTCATGTCATCCTTACCTCCCTTATTGCCTACCTGGGGCTACTACTCTTTATTTTATTTCTCTGAGTTAAATATGTCCTCTCCACGTAGGCAGGCTTAGGTATTCAATGGAGAGTTGAACAATTTAATTAGGTGATATTTTTGATAAATTGTGAGTAATTTACTTCCTAGGTTAGATTCTGAAACAAAAAACATGAAGATCACATGTCGAATGAAAGAGATGAAGAAGTTTGATGTTCTTGAGGTGAAAATGGTAGTTTATTGTAAGAAAAAAAAACCTATCAATGAGACCTACATTATCTCTTGATAAATTGGGGGTAACTTACCCCTAATGACAAGTAGGATTCGATTCTCGAACGAAAAATATGAAAATCACATGTTGAATGAATGAGATGAAAAAGGTTTGATGTTCTTGAGATGAAAATGATACTGATTGTAAGGATTAAAGATGAAGAAAAGAGTTTTTTTTTTTTTGATAGAAATAAATTACGCCAAATTCATCAAAGAATAATACAGAGAAAGAAAAAACCATTTAATTAAGGCCAACTCAACTCACACTTGCGTCATATTTAGCATAGATAAATAAAAAGGTGTCTAAGGTGTTCTTTTAAGGGATACAATTCAAATGACATACAAATTATCGTAAAATAAATTTTTTTTAGGGAAATGATCTTAAAATAATTATTAATATTTTTGCATTTTCCTATTGTATTCTGTGAAGTGTGGGACCAACAATTTTCCCATGAGATATGTGGTGTGGATTCGAGTTAAACAAAATCGAGTTTTTATGTTGCGGTCTGTTTCAGCCCCTACCTTTAATGTGGCATACCATTATATGTATATATGATTTTGCATGTTTCAGATATGGAACACAGTAAAACAAAAGAACTACCATGATTGTTTCTGTTAGGTGAGAGTGGATGGCGAGGAATGAAACAGAAGGGAGAGTGGGCAGCCGCGATGGCATGGTAGGGGCCGTCATGCTAATGGCTCCGGAACATCTCATGTCAATGAGCCTGAGGCTCGCCCCAACCCGAGAAAGAAGAGGTGGAGGTGGAGAAAGTGTATGATGATGAGCAACCACAAAAGGAGGTGGAGCTACAACCGATGGATGACTATCTTGGTGGCCCACATTACTTGTCTTTGCTCATCATGTATCATGTTCACGTGGTCAAGAGCATGTCTAATGGAGTAGTAAGATTCTATAACTTTAAAGTTTTGTGTAATATTTTTAATGTGAACTATATGCTATGTTTTTGTGTCCATGAGATGGTTTTCTGCCATTTCACATCCATACATTGTAACTCCGTTGGAGGATGTTCATATCCCGAGGACACATGTGCAAGAGGCCCTTGATGAGATTGATTATGAGGAGGAAGGAGACTGTCAGTGACTATACATGACTGTAAGGTTAGGGCATATCAGAGCCCATGTCTTAGCCATCATGAGCGGCGGTGTGCTGGATCAAGGGAGTGCAATTTTGCAAGAGGTTTATGGAGGGAAGATTTATCGTCGTAGGTGTCATAGTGGTGGTATGGGTCGTGGGGGTGGCCATGCTACCTAGTAGTTTTATGTTGATGTAACAATTGAACAATTTATGCTTTTAATTTGTGTTTGAATATTTTGATGTAACCTATGGATATTGTGCTACTTTGTACAACCTGTGTTTAATTTGTGTTATTTCATATTGTTTCCCTCAAAGTATTTGCTTATAATTTGAATGTATGCATGTTTAGATCAATCCGGATTTGTTGTTTTGCAAAAACAAAGGTATCAACCAAAATACAGAGGTTCTGCTTCTAATCTAAAATGTGTGTATTTTCACACTACAATTTGCCTCTAAAATGGTCTTTGGGGGGTTTGGAAAATTTCAGATTATATATTATGAAGTATTATAAAAGTTTTTGGATTTTACTTTCCAAACCATATATTTAGAAGCTTTGGACAAGCATCAACATAGTTCTTTGCATACCTTCAATTTTTACACAATTTAGATTATAGCATTTGAAGCAATGTTTGGATAATAGAATCCGAACAAATGGAATTTTGAAGAAAAAATAGGGTGCGCGAAAAACAGTTAGTGTGAGAAAAGTAATGAAAAATATTATGACCTAATGGAACCCAAATCTGTCAATATAGAGGCCCAAAGAGAGATATTTTTTCTATCAATACCCCCATCAATATTATTTAGTGGAAAGAATATGAAAACGTGTGTTATTATAAAAATATCTAAAGAAAATTTTCCTAATTGATTGGGGTGCCGAATAATACAGCATGTGCTCTATTGTGTGTATTTAGTTTTTTTCTTCTTCTTAAGTAGTGTGTATTTAGTTCTTGTTCTCTATGTTTGATTATCCTGGAATTACAATTGCAAAACAAAAAGGCAATAATACTAGAAAATTATATCAGAAGAAATCAAAGATAATTATTCCGGATTTGAAATTTAAAGAATTTACTGCAAATGATATGTTTACAGAAATAATCTCAATTTGTCTTTTAAATAAATCAAATCAAATTACATCTCAAATTACCCCTTTCTTTAGTGAAAATTCAAGGAGAAACGTGAATTTTTTACTGGAAAATATCTTTGGTTTTATCTAAAAAAAAATAATATATTTGGTAATTAAAGATAATAAAGTCATTTAGAATTAGAATCACCAAGTGCAGCTGGCACCTCTGAAATTGAAAATATCCCCGATCGTACATCCTTGTTTCTACTCTAACCTAAATTTTTCTCCATTAAAAAAATTCATCTATAATCGTTTGTCTAAAATTATAAAAATTCAGCTTTAAAATTGATTATGATAATTGGTGAATGGCTAGTTTGTTTGTTTGTTTTAAAGTTTTGAGACCACGAAATGGGTAGAAGGAAAGAAATGCTCGCTAGACACCCAAAAATCAATCGACCAGCTTGAAAGATGAAAAAAATAAAAATAGATGAAGCATCTGATAGATATGATATGTTAACGATGTGATAGGAAGAGAGTGATAGAGAGTAAATAATATCTTGAATAACTGTATAAAATTTTGGGATGTTCAATTATAAGAGTCGTTTGATAAAATATTATTTTGTCTTGTGTTGGCATAAAAACAATTCGCCATTTTCGTTATGTTGATCTTTATGTGCCACATATCATTGTAGTACTTGTGTAACAAATTCAATTAATATAAATTCTATGAAAAGTACTTTTCTTCTACTTATGTAACGAATCATATATATGATATAGCATACAAATTTCATAAAATTGCATAAAATTAAAAAGAAAAATAGTGAAAGTGAGGAACCTGATAGGTTGGAGTTTGTCACTGTGGGAGGGATTGGAAACAATAGAGACTGCGTTATTTTTGCCATGAAGATTCAAGAATTGTACTCCTCGTCGTTGATGATTTGAATTCTGCAATTTCCAATTGACTTTTGGATCCAAGTGACCAATCTTAAGTCGGAACATAGATGTCATTGTTAGTAGATCAGTCACTTGTTTCCAAAGCACAAAATTATAAGTGCCTCATCAAATATAAGTGATGGAAACCCAATCTAAACCCTAGAGAATGTGATTGACTAATATTATTATTCTAAGTAAACTCTTCATATAAATCTTTACTCAACTATTATGGAATAATAAAAACCCATTAATTTTTTAGTAAATATAGAAATCATGGATGTCAATAATCTCATTAGTTGGCTACTATCATGATTTGATTAGATGATTGGCCCAAGAAATTAATTAAATGATTAAACATATTCGCAAAGTAAAAATATTATTCGATAGAGGAATATTTTTTATATAAATAGAAAAATGTTATTTGTTACAATTACAAAGAGTTTTCAGTTTTGTTTATGAAAGATGCAAACAAAAGAGTTTTTTTTTAAACTCTGCACACAAAAATTGTAGATTGCAATTCTTTGATTTTAATATTTAATTTTTTTATGCACATATGTTAAAGGTCAACAAATATTTTTTATTTACCTAATAATTATATGAGTGTGATTTTTTCCGTCAAAAAAAAATTATGAATGTGATTTTTATTTTTATTTTTCCCCTTTTTTCAATAATTTTAAAAAGTAAATGAAAACTAATTATAAGATAATATAATAATAATGTATCGTTTTATAAATAATCACCAAGTAACCTATAACTTTTTTTTTGAGAGAAGTAACCTATAACTATATAGTATTATCATTATTTTTTTAGAGAAAGTATATAGTAGTATTTTTATTGTTTTTTTTTTACAAGATTATTACTTGTTGTTGTTGTTATTATTATAGTTATTATATAAAATTACTTGTTGTTGTTGTTATTATTATATTTATTATATAAAAAAAATCATAGTTTTGGTTGAAACAATTTTTGGTCAATGGTCAAACTTTATTACTGAACTTTGGATTACTATGGATCATTTTTTCTAGAAACTGGAGAGTTAAAAAAAAATCTGTCTAAAAAAAATCATATTATTTTTATATTTATGTAAATGGAAAAGGAAATCGTGTCAAAATATATGAAAACAGAAAAGGTTTGTACCCAAAAAGGAAAACAAAAAAGGAAATCGTAGAGGAATAAATGCAATTAAAGTATTACTATATTGAATTGTAATACCATTAAAAGATATTACAACTGTTTTTGACTGGCACTCACTGCATGCGTTATATGCATGAACATAATTTCTCTATTAATTATTTTTTAATAAATAATTGGAGGAAAAAAGTGTTATAAAAAAAAGGGTTTTTCTAACCTGTGCAATCATGCACAGCTTAAGGGGTAATAAATGTATAATTTTTGGGGTTTTCCTATGTCTCATTAATGAGTCAATTAATTAGTTTTTTTTCTTTTTAAAAAGATGTTTGTTTTTTCTCTCCTATTTTTTCTGAAATGCTAACGAACAGACCTTCCTTCCTGAGTCTTAATCTTCGTCAATTTTAATCAAGCATCCCATGAATTGTGATTCATCCATTTCCCCTTAACCTTCGTCAGTATTTCTTTTTTCCACTAAACAAAAATCAATGTCAAGGATTGCTATTCTTTCCTCTCTAATTTACAATATTTTATTTCATTTAAAATTTGATTGTAGGGTAATATATTGATCGATGGAACTTGCATATATGACCGACAAAAGTTGAAATTTCAACGAGCTCTATGTATGTATGGGTCTCTCAAAAAAAAAACTAGTTGTATGAATGGTAAGGGCACTTTGATATATTGTTCATTGGCAATTGTCAAAATAAGAGAGAGCATTTCACGAACAAAAAAAAGGAGAGAGAAAAAAAAACAACTTTTAAGAAAATGTTAATTAAATGACTCATTAATAAGACATAGGAAAACCCCAAAAATTATGCATTTATTACCCTTTAAGCTGTACAAAATTGTACAGGTTAGAAAAGAAATAGTAATGGACAATCTTAAAATTGAAAGAGTTTTAATGTATTAATAAATAGTCATATAAATTGCTTGAAAAAAAAGAGTCATATAAATCAATTGAAAACATAATGGACAAATTATGAATCAGAAAAAGGTACCTGTATTATTTGTATGGTTGCAGATGTGTGTGACGGTGTGGAATAGCACTTGGGTGACATAAAGTTGGTTGACATTGATGATATTGGTCAATCACAATGTCACAATGCTTGTGAAAGAGAGAGAAATACAAGCATTGTGACATTGTGATTGACCAATGTCACCAATGTCATCCAACTCTATGTCACCCAAGTGCTACCCGACTGTGTGTAATGTGCAGACATAAGTTTGATAATTTTGAAAAATTAGAATATCAAATTAGCTGACTCACATGTTCCACTTGTAAATATGTTGAGTAATTTGTTGCTGTAGGCTATAATCTTTTCTTCAAATTATCCGACATGCTTCACTTGTAGATATTTTCACCTACAAAACAACTAGTATAGAGGTATATTAATGTAGATAAGTTGAATTGCCAAATTTTTATTGATTTTGCATAGAAACTATCAGATCTTATTATGAAAATTGAAGACAACTATTTTTTTGGCGAAAAAAATATATAGTATTGATGTAGTCATTGTATTTAGTATAATCGGATGATAGATCGGTCAGCATATTGAACATACCTGCATTTCTAAGGTGTAGATGAGAAGTCTGTCAAAATTGAAAGATATATAGTTCCAAAAAAAAAAGTCAAAGAAAAACTTTATTATTATAACCAAAATAAGCCTAAGTGGTCAAATTGAATTAGGGCTAAAAAAGAAAAGATTATTTTGAGTGTATCACACTATTGCATGTTGTAGTTGGTTTTGTGCCGCACTAGAACGATGTAGGTCTAAAAACGCTTCTTCTCATTCTTGATAATCGGTTAACCTTAGAAAATACTCTCATTCCAAAATAACTCGTAAGTATCACTTTCAATTTTCAGTTGGCTTTTAATTGATCTTCATTCTCTTCTTCTTTTTTTTTTTTGGAGAATCTTTTATTTTTCTTTTAAAATGCGTAAAATTATGAAATGAATATTTTCATAATATTTCTCTTATAATATTCTGTCTTTGAATTATAGAGATTTTAGGAAATCTCCTATTATAGTCAATCGATGGAGATTAATTTATTACCATATATTTTTTTGAAGGATTATTACCATATATTGTATTTTGCAATTTACAATAATATTCTTTATGGTGATTCGCTATTGTCCATTTAGGTTGCTGGGTATTTTATAAATTTGAAAAGGCTTTCATTTGGAGATAAACTGTGACAGATTGTTCTGAAAGATTAGCCCTAACACATGAATTATAAAGTTTTTTTTTCCTGAAAGATTAGCCATAACTCAGGAATTATAAAGTTTGTTTAATCCGGTATCTTTGTGCGCAATTGCAATGACTAAGATTTTCAGGGTTTTATTCAAACTCAAGACCTCTCGTTAAACCGAAAGATATTTATTATCATCTCATCCATGTGTTCTTGGATAAAGATGTGAATCAATGTATGAAATGTTAGTAATGATTAAGTATGTTCTCCAAACTATTATGTTGTATGTTATGAGTATTTTTTTTTCTCCCTACCACGATAATCAATGTTATTTTTTTATCAAGATAATCAATGTTATTGAGAAAATGTTGAATGTTTTTGGCGGGGTCATATGGTTAAGCTACTCATAGAAGTATACATTGACTATCTTGGGACAAGCTTACAATTCACAAATTTTTTGGAGGTATGAGTTTTAAAGATTTGACAACTTTTAACTTAGCAATGTTGGGAAAGCAAGGTTGGAAATTACAAACCTAACCGGATTGTCTAGTATCTAGGATTTCTAAAGCTCGGTATTTTCTAAGTAGTAACTATTTTGAATCCAAACTTGGAGGCAAACCAAGCTTTGTTTGACAAAGTATACTTTCCGCAAAGAGAGTGGTCAAAACATGTGCAAGGTGGAAAATAGGTTTGTTTGTGTATATCCCTGTTTTTTATGCTCCATGGCTTAGAGATGGAGTGTCTATATCAAGTGAAGACCAACCACTGCCAATGGGTCAACAGGCTCACGCACATATGTTCATTAAACATGAAAATCATATGTGGAACCATCACTTGGAGCAACATTGTTTTGATCATGCTACAACTCAGAGTATTTTGAACGCGCATTTATTCCCATCGGTAGTAGAGGACGAGATTATTTGGAAAAAGGAAAAAACTAGGCATTATATGGTTAAAAATGTATGTTGTTTTTGTTTGGAGGAGATTGCGGATAATTCTTATTTGCAACGACCTGACCAATGGACGAGTATTTGGAAGTTAAAGTTGTCTCCAAAGGTGAAAAATTTGATTTGGTAAATATCTTGAGGTTGTGTCCTAACAAGGGCGAGGCTCAGAGATAGAGGAATAAATTGTCAGACAGAATGTGTGGTATGCACTAGTAATTACGAACATGCAACACATATTTTATTTGATTGCCTCATGGTCGTGAATGTTTGAAAGACTTGCAACTTATGGAAGGTTATAGAGAAGGAGATGTGGCAAGATTATATAGTCAAAACTATTGTTAGACCAAAATTGGTTAATTGAACAAAGCTCTCAAAGTTTTGATGATAACAAAAGCTAGCAATATACAAAAGCATACTTGAGAACAATTAGAATTCTCTAATGTGCGTTTAATAGTGCAGGAAAGTTTAAGTACAAGTGAAGCACTACATCTGCACCAAGTCAAAGCTTTGGACATGAAGTCAAAGCTTTGCACTTGGTCAAAGCTCTGGACTCGTGTTGCTTTCTACGCTAAGTTTTTGGAAGCTCTGGACCTTGATGAGCACTATGTCATAGATAAAGACAAAACTTTGCACCAAGATTAAGGTCAACTATTAAAGTTAATGCTATTGTACAAATCTTATGAAGTAGGATCCTATGTACCAAGCATATGACACTGTAAAACTTCATCGGTTCGTGCAACAACTAGTGTCTAAAAGAAGGAATGTTTATTCTAACTTATTCAAGGGAATAAAGCTCATTACTCATTTAAGATCATCATTGATGAAATTTAATGACTGGAGTGTTGACTTCCAAATCTCCATGACATCTCAGCATTCATTCAGGTGTTTAAGACAGTGATTTCTTCCACAACGGTCATCTACTTAATCTCTACATAAAGGACCAATGTTGATTGAAGAAGGTTACAATACCTACAACATTCAAGCATATAAAAAGTCTAACATGTTCTTGAGTTTTAACATTATACATAAGGGTAAAACATGTATTTTATGTAAAATGTAGGGGTGAAGCTATAAATGTAAGGGTATAGGGTAAAACTTTCGTGTCTTGTTGGGTATGACACAATGATAGCGATTACTTGAGCCTTATAGTTAAGGAACAGATCCGAAACAAAATAATAAAGGGCCAATTTGTCCTGATTAGAATTTTAAAAAGACAATTTATTTTCCCATTTTACTCTCTTTTCACACGCCCTATTGTATTCGAAAAATATTTATGTTCGGATTATACAATCCGAACATCTTACCCTCAAGATATCCAAGTCGGCATCAATATCAACATATACATATAAGAAGACTACACATAAAAAAAAAAAAGTTTAACAATTAACTAAATAAGGATTGCATTATTATACCTAAAACATGGTTCGTATCCAACAAGGTGCTTAGTTTGATAATGACATCCATTAATAATTCAGTAGGTTTATACTTTATATTTCGCAACATTAAGTTCCAAAGTTGTCGCCCAATGATGAAGGAAGACAATTGATCAAGCCATAAAAGCTAAATTTGTTACGGCTAGCCGTAGTTTGTGGCTACGGCGGGAGACCTGTTTAGGTCTCCTACCGTAGGAGACTTGAACCTTTTTTTTTTTGTAAAATGGATGTCAACCATTAGATGCACTAAGAATATTTTGAATGGTAGAGATTTGCAGGTTACTTGACCCACTAAAATTCTATTTTTTTAATATATATATTGATTTTGAAAAATCAAATTGATTTTGGAATTATATTTAACAAAGGGTGTTTTTGGAAATGTTGGAAAAATTGAAAAAAATCCCAGCAAGCTTATACGCTTTGATTAATTCTGATTTAGTTTTAGTGATAAAACTATATAATAATTATAAATAAAAACAATATTAGTAATTACATATTATGTATTTTTTTAAAGAATATTATGATATTTTTAAATAGGAATAAATATATCTTTGATCCCTATAAATATATTAACTTTTCATTTTAGTTCCTCTGAAATTATTTTTCAATTTTTAGTCCCTATAAATATTTTAATCATCAAATTTGGTCTCTATTTTTAAGTCAATTCATGTGTAATATTTGAATTTATCCAAAAAATGTGTAAAATTTGTATTTTTTTTAACAAAATTGTGTAGAATATTATTGTAAATATCTCTTACAAAAATTAACTCAAACTGTGTTAATTAACTCTAATAAATTGGACCGTAATTATTCCAACTAAAAAATATTAGAAATCATTTAAAAAATAAAATGATATGTTTTATGGTAAGAGCAAAGTAATATAATGGACATGAAATTATTATAAGAATTATTTATATACTTTTTTACCTCCTATACTAGGTAAACAATGTGCATCACCTACAAAAACAAGTCATTTAAGTTGTCCCAAAAAAAATATGGGGTCTCCCACGATAGGAGACCTAATACGGTCTCCTACCTTAAACGGCACCTCATATAACCATTATCGGTGGACTCTTATTCAACATCTTATATATAGCTGTTAATAATATAAGTTAATAGTTCTTGTTCAAAAAATATAAGTTAGTAGTTTCTAAACTTACTTATGAACAAAAAAAAAACATAGTTTTGATACAACCTATATGGAGCGTACAATTTTTTTGGAACTTTAATATATAAGTTACAACAAAATTTCTCATAACAATAGTAAAAAAAATTAAGTCGTGCATGACATTCGTACACACTAGTTAATTTAGTAACTCTGTGAGATCCATACACATTCAAATATGACGAGTTTGCCAAAAAAATTACACTATTGCTTGAAGACAATATAATGAGTTTAGCCTTCAACAAGGATAATCAAAATCAAACAAGACATAGTGTGATTTCAACCACCAATACGTTTGGAGCTTCACCTTTTCTGCAAGCACCACAAGATGATCTGACTTGTTTTGGAAAATTCTTTTATTACGGTCTTTTCAAACAACAAAAATCACTGAAATCCAGATAACCAATCCTTGTATTTTTGGAAAAGCCTCCAATACTGCGAAACTGATAAGAATGAGTGCAAATATTGCCATTAAAAACCGAATCAATTCCTAACCAATTTGAAACCAAGAGCCAAATGCAACCGTATACATCACATTGAAAAAATAAGTGGCCTCTGTCTTCGAGTTCACCATACAGGGCCGCACATGTAAGTTGAGAAGGTACGCTCTTAAATTTTGAATGATTTTTTTACAAACGTCATAGAAATGGCAAAACAGATCAGTCCATACTGTCCCACCTCGTCGTTAACCCGTCTAAAAACGGACAAGATGAGCCTGAAGATGAGAAAAACACAAGAAAAGTGGTTGTATTGTGTTGGTCTTTTCAAAACTTTTTCTAAGTGTTTGTGGAAAGTGAAAACTAGTCAAAGTCAAAAGTTGAAAGCAGGGTTGAGTTCATAGTACGTAAGAGGCGGATAAAATCAAAGAAAGAGAGATAATATGAAATGTTTATACCTTCCGTAACCAAAATATCCGTCATCTAAACCCATTAAAATATCAAATTAAAAGTTTCAAAAGTTTTTTTTTTACCGGCAAACTTTCAAATGTTAAGAATCTTACTTCATCTCAAACTCAAAGCAAGTAAAGCACAAAAAAGACTTATAATGTAAAATAATTAATCAATATTTGAAGTGATACTTGAGTGTGGTCCCAAAGTACAGAACAACCACACGACACCACCGCATCTATTTAGGCTAAGGTCACTTCTCTTTGCGTCCTTACAAGTAGTGGTTCCCTTTGTTTTTCTGTATGCAAATTAATTGAAAAAAATGGGGTCTCTTGTGTCTTTTCTGTTCTCTCCAAATACTCCAAAAATGAATCTGTTTCCCATCGCTGTTGCATTTGTGCAAAATGGGACCTACTTCATGCATTGCTGACTATGCCACAGATTCCCTCCCAATGCATCCTATTCTTCAATAATCATAATTAAACAACTAATTTAAATGCAGTTAATAAGCCAATAATTCTCTATTTTCTATTGTGCAGGTTCTCAATTATGCTTTCTTTTTTTGTGAAATCATTCTCTTGAACATTTTTGTGTGTCAGATTGTTCGAAGGCAGAGAGGGAGAAAAATCTAACTCGACTCTTTTAGATGCCTTCTAATCTATGACCCTTCTTTCCATGCCAAATTATTTACTATCTCATGTATAAAAAATATTTTTTAACTTTACATTGCAAAATATTTAAACTTGTGCAAGCATTGACTAAGTATTTTACATAAGTAAATTTTATTAATACTATCATTATTTACTGAAAATTTATTTATGTTGTTGTTATTTTAACTAAGAGAAGTGCTATATAGCACGATATGTTGATGGACGGCACAAAAATTAAATTAATAGAAAACAAATAAGGGATAGAGAAAACAATGGTAGAAATTAGAAAACAACAAACAATCATTCAACCATTTTAAACATGTCTAGTTATGAGTCATACACTTATTTTATCGTGCTAACTATGATTATCCTTTTAACTAATCCCCTAAACTTAACTCTCCTTTTAGTGTATCACTTAAAGAAGAAAGATATCATTATCAAATCAAACAATTTAGTTTCTTTTACCTTTATTATTATAAAACATCGCTTCTATTTACCATTTTCTTAATTTTAAAGAATGTACTTTTAGGCAGGCAAGATTTTAATATCTTCACATGAATATTTCATTATTGATTCTTTTAAAACAAATTCTTCAACCACTTGCTTAAATCATCAAGTGGATTTTTTTATTTTTTGACAAGAATATCATCAAGTGGATAAAAGTACTAAATCTTTGAAGTGCGCTATGCGCTATAGTATTCCTTTAATTCATGTACAACTGTTCACGATTTGAGATGCTTGCAAGTTGAATCCGTTTGATTCAGTGTTAAGAAAAAGAAAAAGAATGCTCTACGTACGATCTCAATCAGACGCTCACCCTGATTGCATGCAAGTGATTGTACGCAGTCTATGACTTCATGGAATCCAAGTTCCATGTTGTGAGAAGTAAAATTTTATATTCATGGTAAAATTAACAGTTGAGTTATTTAAACATTAATACATACCGAAGGTTAAATTATATTTTTGGTCATTTAAGTTGTTTTTATGTTAAGATTTTTTTGTTAAAATTGTTTCTTAAGTAATAAACATTAGACACTTTGTCCTCGTGAGCTTAACTCAGTTGGTATAGACAGTGCATAAAATATGCAAGGTCTAGGGTTCAAACCCCGGGCACCACAAAAAAAAAAACATTAGACACTTTAATCCTTTACACATTTTTTTCTCTCTTAAATTATAAATAAATTAGATATTTTAATCACTTAAGTTACAAATGTTAGATATTTTGTTCCTTTAAACTATAAATGTTAGCCACTTTGATCCTTTCTATCAATGTTTAATCTTTTAACCTAAGACATTGAAGTGACTAAAATTTATAACTTAAAGAAATTAAAATGTCTAACATTTGTAACTTAACTGAAACTAAAAATTTTACGGGATCAAGGTTTCTGACTTTTGTAACTTAAAGACCAAAATGAAACAAAAACAAACTTAAGGGACCAAAATGAAATATAAAAATAATGTAAGAAACCAAAAACTTTGTAATTTAGTGTGCATTGTAGCTGTCTACAATATTACTACCACAACTTTTGTTCCACAATTTGAGATGGACGACACTCAAGTTCTCATTCATCATATCTTACACCAGAGATGAATTATTCACTGTTTTAGGTTTGTGAATTCAAATTATTGCTTTTGAATGACATTTATGCAAAAATAAAATTTAGAGTACTCTAATTCTAAGATTCTTGATTGAGAATTTAAATTAGATCTAAAGAAGTGAAAGGAGAATGGAAATGGTCAAAATTTACATATTTATGTCAGCTATCTCGATATTAAAATGTCATGCATGCTTTTTATTAACAAGTTTTTTTTTTGAAGGATGCTATTAACGAGGCTTGTTAAACAAATTAACAATACAAACATAATGTAACATTAATAACAAATTAAAAAGAAAAAAAACTTGACCAATACCAGAGAAAAGTCCAATTTAGTTAATGGATCGCAAGGGTATTTCTGCCTACTTCTATAATATACACAAAAAAACAAATTATAAAATTTGGATATTCATGAATTATTTCTTAAAAAGTAATAGGCTTAAGCATCAACATTACGACTATGACACATATGCTTATGTTAATTATATACAGTAGAAAGATTCTATGTGTTAAGCACATCATGTGGATTTATTATTATTGATTGAACAAGAATAATAAAAAAATAGTAAACTTTAAATAAAAAAATTGGGGGTCAGGACTCAGATTACGCAACTTACCTGTTAAATATAATATATATTTTTAATTTTTAACATCTCAACTCAAAGAAAAAGGGAAGAAGATCATTGGAGTGATGACACCATATAAAGACTTCCCAAACCCATCACCATCTTTAATTTCCACACAAAATATACAATTAATCCACCATTGAAAATTGCTAAGATGAGCGCATTTTCTCTCTTAATATTTTTTTTTTCTTTTTACACATTATGATGATTCAAAATCCAATAGAAAATACAACAGCTGCTTCAAAATTACTGGCCTAATAAGAATCAAAGAAGTGGATAACCACTCTAGCCAAGATAAATATCACAAAGCCAGAACCAAAAGGAAAAAAAAATCCAAGAGTTCATAGAGAAAAAGAGGGAGCTAGGTATATATAAATATTTAATTAACATATTTAATTAATAATAATTTACCCAAGGACATATGGTAATTAATATTGCATGCCATCAATCAATATATCCTTGTTTGGATATATGCTACAAATTTGTGGCAACCACTTTAGACCCAGCTGCAACCACAACTTGTTTCTTTGATACCACAGAACACTTATCTTTCTTCTCATCTTGATTCATCTGCTGTTGACGACACTCTAGACTGCAGAAAGCACTATCTCCTCTGCAAATTTAATTTTCATAAATTAATTTCCAATTATCACACACCCTTCTATATCCACACGAAATTAATAATAATAAAAAAACTTAGTATGTATAATTAATAAAAAATAATCTTGTGCAGATATCTCATATCATAAAATGTTGCAGAGACATTTGTTACGTTAGGGCACAAGTTTGAACTTGCAATTCTCCACGTCTTGTATCGAACTTAGTATTGTATAAGTTTCGACCAAGACTTTTAGATGCAAAAATAAAAAGTAGAGAGAGATTATACTTGTACATGTAGATGTCTCGACCAGGAACCAAACGGCGTTTACATAGAAAGCAAGAGCGTAAGAAATCAGTGTTGTGAGTCATATCAGCTGAATTTCTTCTATGGTTTCTAGGTGATACCATGGACATAACTCTGCTCTGATCTGAACCGTTGATTCCAGGAGAAGTTGGTGGATATGGACCGTACGGACCAACACCAGGTCCATGACGGTTGAAAAGGTTGTTGTTGTTGTTGGGATCTTCTTCTGTTGTTACTGTGTTCAGATCGAAGGTTATCTCTGACATGCTCGTTGTTCTTTTCATTGGAGGACGAGGTCTCTTCCCTAACATCATCTTCTTGCTTCTTTTGTGTTACTAAAACCTAGCTTGAAGAAGAAGAAGAAGAAGAAGAAGAAAGAAGAAGAATGATGAAGAAGATTTTCTATGAGAGAAAGAGAGAGTGAGAGAAGAAAAGAGTGAAGCTTAAGGGGATAATAAAACAATAACCTAAAACTGAGGAATGAATCTAAGCCGTTGATTTATCATTAACAAGGAATGAAATCTCACGTCAAACACTTCCTTTTCAAATACAGTACTATACCATCCTTTTCAATTTAATTATTAATTATTGTAACTATTCGAGCTGCATTATTGTTATGATTATGATTTGGATAATATTTCTTAGACACCCTTTTTTTACATAGACACATTTTACCACCTCATATGAGAGTGTGTAAGAGACATAAAAAATGAGTTTTTTTGTGTGCGTGGGAACCACATAAACACATGTCATAATTGTATGTGAGTGTAGAAGTGATATATGCCACCTAAGATGATTTATGCATCACAGCCCTTATGATTATTCGAGTTGCATTATTATTATTGTTGTGTTGTGTCGTGTGTGTTAGTTTTCTTTTTGAATTTTATAATGTCAAATTGCCAATTGTACTGGAATCGGGAATTGGGATTCTTTGGATTCGAGTGTCCAAAATAGAAGTCACTTTGTGTGAGTCTTATTGGCCAACCAAATGTTCGCATCATTGTACGAAAGATTGAATGGAATCTACCGCATATAGTAATAGTAATTCAATATTTTTCAATGGATTCAGTAAGAATGTGCTCATCTTCATCGTAATTAATTCCATTTTATTTTCACTTTCTTAGGGTTTATTTTAATTTAATATAAGGAAAAATGCATATTAAAGTGAGTACAGAGAGTATTCAAACTCATTACATCATTGTACAAAACTAACATTTTATTCTTATTTATAACCGTGGGAACATTGAATATGTGTGTGAATTAAAACATTGTAAAAGACACATATCGGTGATACAGACAATAATGGTGTATATACATAGTGGAGGTAGAATATTTAGGGTGTGCCTTAAGGCATAGCCGTATTTGAGATAGGGTGAAGATGACGACCGTCCTAGACCTTAAAAATTAAATATAAAATATGGCCTCCAAAATTTAAAAAAAAAGTGAAAGTTGTAATATTATACTTTGAAAAACATAGAAATGAAGACTTTGAATCTAATATGGTTGTTGTGCATTTGATATAAATAGAGCCGACATTTCCAACAAAATGTCGTAGCTTTAGAAAAAGAATACGATGAGAATGATAATGATGAGCAAATACAATCACCTGAGGAATCTTTTAGAGTCGGTCATATTTCGATGGTTCTTGATATGATAATAACATTGAAAAATAGATTTGAGCAGTTAGAAGTATTAATTGTTGATTTTTTTATTTGACGCAAGAACCTTGAAATCATTGGATAATGATGAATTACAAAAATCTTGCACAAATTTTGATGTCATGTTTTGTCATAATAATTTGTCGGATGTCGATACAATTTTTTTTCTCTCTATATTGAAAGTATGGCAAATATCTTTGTCAAATGTGTTGATGTCGTCATTTAAATTTTTTGAGTTTGTTAAATGTTTCAATTGCATATCAAATTCACTTAACTATCTCGGTGATTGTTGCATGTGTAGAAATAAGTTTTTTGAAGTTAAAATTATTGAAAACCTTTGCAACTAGTGACTTTGTATCTAGAAATGTTCATAGGGTCCAAAGAACAGTTTCGACCCAGGCCACCAAAATCTTAGAAACGGGTCATCCTCGAGGGATACCTAGTTTTGTAATTGGAAGGCAATGCAATCAACTTAACCATCATATGTGCGTGTCCCGCTGCCAATCACCTAGCTTGGCTTTGTTTGATTTTTGATGAAACTGAAACCTTAAATTATTATTTATTTTTTAGAATATTTGTTTTCGATGCACATTACACCATTGTGTACGTCAATGTTTGCTTGATACACGACTGCGTGCGCCATGCATGTTCTAGCTTACTCTTGCGTCAACCTTAAATGAGGCTTGATCAAGTCGTTCATTTCCCAACGATCGTGCAATCTGAGCCATCCTTTTTTATTGTTGTTTTGGTTTCACATTATTAAAGGGTGCTCAAATATGATTTCAACTCATACTAAAACTCGCATTTTCGAGTTTTCTCTTTTCTCCTTCTTCAGCTCGATACACTCTCGAGCCATTTCTTCATGTTTCTTAGTACCATATATGAGGGTGTATTTCAAGCTAAGGTAATACATAGCTAGACTGTTTCATCCTTCAGACGTCATGATTGAAGGTATGCTTGCATAATTTTTGGGCAGGTGCCGCAAAACTTCTCAAAGGGATCAGTAACCTAGTATGTACTCATCTAGTAATCTCTTCGGTAGCTAAAAGGTTTTTAATTTTCCTTTTTAATTTGCTCACGAGCTCATCAACTCAAAGTTATGGCTTTAGATGACCAGTTTAAAGTAGCAATTATCATAGAAAAAATTCTCCTTCATAGAAATACCTCAAAAATATTATTCTAAGACACCAAACCAAGAAATTTTCTCTAAAAAGTATGATAACCCACCTCTGCTTTGAGGAATAGTCTAGAAAGGAAGATAAAAAATGTGGAGTGTTAATTTGTTGTCTCGAACAACAATGCTAGAAATAAATTCACATGTGTTGCCCTGAAGCCGGTTTATAAACCTTTCAAGAATCAAAACCGCACCATGAATAAAAACTCCAACTACAACAAGGAAACCTTTAATGATCCAAAATGTAAATCGACAACCACCTTCAAGAAAGAAATGACACTAGGTCACAATTCACTTGCTATAGTTGTGGGAAACGAGGTCATATATATGGCACACAAACGTAGGAACATGCCAAGCTCTACTCCGGAAGGTCATACTAAAGTACCTTTTTTTTTTTTAAAAAGGACTTCAATGAATTTATAAAATAAATTTAATAGAAATGGTCCTAAATAAAATAAAATAAAATAAAACTATCGCATAGTAATTCAAAACAAGATCAAAGAAAATTGCGCTCAAAAAACACTAAATGTTAAGGATATCTTAAATTATAAATTTATCTTATTGAAATATTAAATATATATGTACTTATAATGAGGCTGCTAATTTACATTCACCTAAAAACATTAAGGTGTAAATTAACAAGCTACATCCACTAATATTTTACTAAAACACCCTTTATTTCTTTTCTAATTAAATTTAAATAGAATGACAGTTTTGTAACTATTTTAAGAAAGATTCTTAATAAAAGACACAAAAAAGACAATGACATGTTTAAGGTACAAAACATGTACCAAAGACAAACTTTTAAGAAAACAATATTTGGAATGACGAAAGTGAGTGTAAATTAGTGAGGTGGGTGTTAACAATTTGATAAAATTTATAAAAATGAATGTATATACTCAAGTGAGTATAGATTGCTAACTTACATCTTAGTGTTTGCTATTTTAGGTGGACAAAATTTAGTGCAGTGCTATAAACACTTTTATTTTTGTTCCTATCACAAAAAACAATGTTAGTTTTTAAATAATATAATTTTTAAATTATTGGTGATAATTAGGCTGTGAACAACAACAAAATCTTTATAATATTTAATATTTTTTTGTCCTTAATCATAAATTGTATCACCATCAAACTCATCATGCACTGTGTTTCCTCATCAAGCTACTCTATTTTATGGAATGGAAACAAGTTGCCAACCTTCAAACCTAGCCATGGTCTTCGTCAAGGTGATCCGTTGTCCCCCAATCTCTTCATTCTTTGCATGGAAAAGCTCTCCGATGCTATCAATTCCGCCGTCAACCAAGGAGGATGGAACCGATTCAAATCACAAACAGGGGTCCGCAAATATCTCACATCCTCTTTGCAGATGATGTCCTCCTCTTCACCAAAGCGGAAAGCTCTCAGTTTCATTTCATTCACAACCTCTTTGAAAAATTCAGTCGAGCATCGGGTTTGAAAATTAATATCTCCAAGTCAAGAGCCTACTACTCTTCAGGTATTCCTCAAGGTAAAATCACTAACCTCACCTCTATTTCCGGAATTCAAAGCACAACCTCTCTTGGAAAGTACTTGGGTTTCCCTATGCTTAAAGGCAGACCAAAGAAAAGTGACTTCAACTTCATCATTGAAAAAATGCAAACTCGCTTGGCATCTTGGAAGAATAGACTCTTAAACAGAATATGTAGATTGACTCTTGCTACATCTGTTTTATCCTTCATCCCTACTTACTATATGCAGATTAATTGGCTTCCTCAGAATATTTGTGATAGTATTGATCAGACAGCTAGGAATTTCCTTTGGAAAGGCACTAACAATTCAGGATTCCATTTGGTGAATTGGAAGAAAGTCACTAGTCCGAAGCATATTGGCAGTTTGGGTATCCGAACAGCTAGAGAGGTCAGCACTTGCATGCTTGGGAAACTTGTTTGGGATATGGTTTAATCGACAAACAAACTGTGGGTTAACATCCTTTCTAACAAATACACAACAGGTCCAAATACTCTCCATGCCACCTCTAACAGTAGTAGCTCTCCCACTTGGTCCTCTATTATTAAAGCCAAAAATGTTCTTCGTAGTGGTTATATTTGGCGTCCGGGTTCAGGATCCTCCTCTCTATGGTTCCAAAACTGGAGCTCCCATGGTCTTATTGGTTCACAGGTTCCTATCATTGACATTCATGACCTTCATATCACCGTGAGAGATGTCTTCACTTATAATGGTCAACACACCCAGGCTCTTTACACTAACCTCCCGCAGACTATTGTAGACTACATAAACAACACACACATCAAGTTTAATGAGAGGGTTGAAGATACTTTCATTTGGAACCACAACATTAATGGTACCTACACCGCTAAAAGTGGATACTCCTGGCTCCTTGGCAACTCAAACTCCACCTGTAACACCTCGTTTTCCCAACAATGTAAATAATACATATAATCAGAGCATTCAACATTAAACGAAATGCACACTACATTAAAATATAAATAGAGAAAAATTACTATTTAATCAAAACAACTTTCTCAAAACTCAATTACATCGCAACGGAAAATTAATTCATTATTCAACAACATTGGCACTACGGCCTCAACGTAAACAACTTTAATGAAATTCTAATTCAAATAGTTTCAACAACATAGTTCATGAATAATACGTAACAATGGAAAAAAATGCAAATATCCCTATCTCGTTACGTATCAGAGCGACCCTAAGACGACGCATGAGAGAGTCAACTCACAACAACAGCTAATCCTGGTTATCTGCACGTTACCCACGTAGAGGCAACATTCAAACAGAAGGGGTGAGATTCACATTCAATAATAATAAGCATATAATTCATCAACATAATTTAACAACATAAACAACAATAATTAAACTACGTTAATGCTTCACATAATTTCTCAATAACAACCCATTAATTATTTCTACAACTTGACAACACGACGACAACACCGACAACTCAACATCAACGACAATGCAACGACAACAACATCAACTTGACAGTGCACTATGCATGTGGTACCAATCAGGGCATCAAGCCCCCAATTTATAGAGCATAGACTCTCAACTTATAGAGCATAGGCTCTCAACGTGGTATGAATGATCAAGCATTCAACAGGGCATCAAGCCCCCAACTTTATATGAATGATTATTCTTGGACTCAGCAACAAATGCAACAACGACCAACAACTTCAACGACATCAACAACAACTTACAACTTTAACGACATTGGCGACAACAGCGGCAACGACAACAACAACGACTTCGCATCATAATTTCATAATTCATCAATTATGAACAACATCATGTAACATCATATTCATCAATATATACATTCATATAATAATTCATCAATTACAAACAACATCATGTAACATCATATTCATCAATATATACGTTCATATAATAATTCATCAATCAAAATAGTGAAAGCTAACAAAATTATCTAAAACTTTCATGTTTACACCAAAGGCCAATTCAAAACGGAAAAGGGCATAAAATAGTGAAATATGAAGAATCCGATTCACCAAAATCGTGTCACGATTTTAGAAATCGTGGCGCGTTTTTATGTCTAGAAATTACTGAACTTTCTGCAAAAATCGCGGCACAATTTTGACAGCATCAAGTCTAGAAATCGGTTTTTCAGAAAGTGCGATTTCCACCATTTCGCGCGTAAAATTCAAACCGTTAATTCGTTTTCAATGCCATTTTCACCTACGCGCTCCTGACACTTAGCTCTATCATAATCAATCAAAGATTTCAAGTTTCAACTGTCCCAAAACAATTTTCCAGAACCTCAAATGAACACTCAATTTTCAAAACCTAATTTCTCTAATCATCAAAATTTAACAACAACAATCATGCTAAACCTGTTTCAGAATTATAGAACCTACAATTAGAGAATGATAGTCCCACCCTTACCTTAAATTAGGTGATTGATTTCTACAACCTTCTCTCAGACTCTTCTCTTGGCTTCTCTTGGTTTTCTCCCTTTTCTCCCAAAATCTTGTTTTTCCTCAAAACTTGTCTGACTTCTCAGTTTCTATTTCTCTTAATCTCAACATATTCTCTTAATTCTACTTATTCCAATTATTTCTAATTAATTCTAATTCAGCCCCTTAAAGTCTAATTATTCTAATTTCCAACATATCCTACTAAATAATAATATAAAGCCACTTAATAAAATATTAATACACAACAACATGTCACTTATCAACATAAATCATATAAGTCATATAAAAGACTCTAAACTCAACCAAAATAATCAAAAAAATAAATAGGGCGTTACACCACCACCACTCATTCTCCTATGGGTTCTTGGTCTTCGATATGGAAGCTAAAAATCCCTGAAAAATTCAAATTTCTGGCCACGACGCGGTCCCTACTCTTTCCTTGCTCAAGCACCGCCACATTGCTCAATGACCTACCTGTTCGAGATGTGGTGATGACGAGGAAACGTTGTTGCATTGCCTCCGAGACTGTACATACTCCAAAAAATATGGCTCAAGCTTGGCTTCACGGATCAGGTTTTCTTCTCCGAAGAAACTGCGTGTGGCTGGGTTAAAATCAATGCTACAAGTGCGGTTTCAACCATCTTCCTTGCTGGTCTCTGGTGGACATGGAGACACTGTAACCAGATGTATCTTAGTCATGAAACTTGGTCCCTCACTTGGATTCATTTCCACATTCAAATCTCGGCTGAAATAATTAAGAGCACCTTTCATACCGTGACTGCTCCTCATCCAGACCGTATGGTTCGTTGGAACAGCGGAAACTTCAGTTGTTTTGTCCTAAATGTGGATGAAAGCTGCTTGGGAACTCTAACTCGAGCTGGATATGGTGGCATCATCCGGAATTCTGCTGGCCTCTATCTCTCGGGTTTCTCGGGCTACATCGCAGCAACTACTGACATTTTGTTCGCCGACCTCACTGCAATCCACCGTGGTCTGCTCCTGGCTATAGAATCAGAAATTGAGGTTCTAGTCTGCTACTCCGATTCGCTGCTTTCTACAAAGCTTGTCACTGATCATGTTTCCAATTATCATGCTTGTGCTGTTTTAATCCAAGACATTAAGGGCCCGTTTGATGGTCAGTATAGGATAGAGGCAGGATATGATATAAAGCTGGATAGAGATAGGATATGATAAGGACATGATAAGCATTAATCCTATCATGTGTTTGATGCGCACATGATAACAAACAAAATATCATTATAATTAAATGAAAAAATTGCTCTCATAATTAATTAAATATTGTAAAAATGGCATGTTATTAATTATAATAGAAAATACATGCTATCATTATTTAAAAAATAACAATATTTTAAAAATGGAAGAATATCAAGATAATAAATAAGGAATGATCTTCTAATCCCATCAGGATAATTTTTAACCCAGCTTATACTCAGGATAGAAATTACAAAGGAAAGTCAGGATAGGATAGGAAAATGGTTTATTTTATCCTATCTCTAGGTGCATCAAACATGAGATTTAAACATGATATGATTAATGTATCATATTTTGTCTTTATATCCTGACCATCAAACAGGCCCTAAATGTATTCTCTCCTCAAGAAACGTCTCCATTCAGCATTGTCTCAGAGAAGGAAATCAATGTGCTGACTTCTTAGTTAAGCTTGGAACCACCTCGAATGAGGAATTTCCTACTCATGTTTCTCTTCCAAGCGACCTTCTCCTTTTGATCAGGAACGACGCCATGTGAATTTTTTTCCCTAGAGCTTAGGCTTTTTTTTTCCTTTTCTTGTTGTCGCTTTTTTTCTTTTTTCTTAGCCTTGTAACAAAAAAAATATCATAAATTGTATTACAATTCAACATTCAAAGTCAACGGCGGAGTTAGAAAAAATTGTTTGGGTGGGCCTCTAAAAGTTTACTAAAAAACTCAGGTAATTTAAAAAAATAAATTACATAGTTTACTACCGTTAGGAATTACGATTTTTTTTTTTTTAATACAACTGTTAATTGGAGTAATTTTCAGTTGATAATACAATATATATAAAGGAGATTTGAAACCCCAAAAAATCAGAAGGTCTCTAAACCTTCGCTACCCAACCAAGTATAAGCATGACAAAAATCACATATGTCACTTTTAGAACCGCAGAAAATCAAAACCGTTGAAAAATTGTTTAAAAACTCGTAAAATAGACCTATGATTTTAAATTTTTTAAATTTTCTAGGTGGGCCACGACACCAATTAGTGAGGATTTAGATTTGTCAAACATTAAAACCGCAATAAAATTGTTTAAAATATCGTAAAATAGACTTACAATTGTTAATTTTTTAATTTTTCCGGGTGGATCGTGGCCCACCCCAACCCATGAAGAGCTCCACCTCTATTCAAACTAACGTGATTTGAGAGGTAAACAACACATCTTAAGTAAGTGGTAAAAAAAATCACCACTTGTGTGTGTGAGTTTATAATGGTTTTGCCATTTCGTCTATCTGAAAAAGAAAAAAAAAGAGACAACCCTTAGATTGAAATATGTTCTACATTTATATATAAATTAATCTTCACAGTTAAGAGTCGGGGATATCACAGATACTAGACCATTTAACAACAATTACGAGTTTTCACCATGTTAATTATGTTTTTTTTATTTAGATTTATAATACAAATTTTCTTGAAGTGATTAGTTATTGCCCTTAATGATAAATATTCTTATACCTAGACATCCAAAGTGATGTGGTCTGAGTGGTAAACAACCGGTCTTCTTGAACAAAAAAAAAATGGGTCTTAACCAAATAATCAGAGATTAACCATTTGAAAGAGACGATCCTTAAATTTTAATATGTTCTAAATATTTAAATGAATTGATCTTCACGTATAGTATCCATTGATACATATACATATAATATAATACAAATGTCCGCTCCATATTCATGCGGGTATCCGCTAAATGGATAACCCGGGAATTTTAAGGTATCCGCGAATGTTTGCTGATATCCACAGATAGTATTTTCTTTATAATTACCTAGAATTTCGCTCCCAATTAACAACAAAACTTCAAAACAAAACAAAATACATAAGGTTCATTTATTTCAAACTTTTACAACGTTATAAATTCATCAAAACATGGGAGATTTTATGTATGGATATCCACAAATACATTTTTTTTTTCCATCCCTACTTGAGGGGGATATATTTGAAAACAAAATACTACTATTGAACACCAATTGATAGTTTTCCAAATGTTAATCATGCTAGCTAGTTTTTATTTACGTTAATTATTTTGGAGATTCATAATCTGATTCTTAGTGACAAGTTATCATGATTGGAATGAATTACTTCTTCAATGATTTATTTGAAAATTTAAATATATATTATACAATGCCGTTCTGATCCACACCCCATAGCTCTTTGCAATGTATCTACGAAATTCTGTCCAAAGTCTTTGCTAATCGCCTAAAAAAAGTTTTATCCAAATGTATCTCAAACACTCAAGCCATTATTATACCAGGCAAATGCTCTTGCTGCTTTTAAATTTATCTGTCATAGGAAATGCAAGACTAGAGGCAACAAGGGTCTTGTTGCTTTAAAACGTGACGTTATAAACTTTTAACCGGGCCAAATGGAGTTATTTATAGGACGTGATGCAAGAATTGGTTTTATTCCTTATATTCAGAATGGTCAGATCATTCAGTGTGTGACATCCTCCATAATAATGAGGTCCCATCATTGGTGCTCATATATATCAGTAGATGAAACCCCATGAATCAGTCCCTTATCTTTGTGGATGATAACTTTCTTTTTCGCAAACTACCATTTCTGAAGGTTCTACTCTGAAAATCTGCAATAGCTTTTAGCCACAACACTGATATTACTTGCCATGTTAGGCACAATCCAAGTTACACATGGATGATTATATTGAGTACAATTCTCCTTTTATCTCTAGGTTATAGGTGGAAAATTGGTGATAGAAGCAACACTAATATTTGGTCTAATCCATCGATTCGAACACGAGATAATTTGAGGCGTACTACACCCTCAACAGACCAACCTCTCAGACATGAGAATGTCCCATATTTTTAATCCCGACAAACGATACTTAAAATCGTGCATTAATTGATACAATCATGAACCCTCAGGAAGCAACAGATATATGTAAAATCAGGCTGCACTCTAGAGTTATGCAAGGCTCTATTGTTTGGAAGGCTTCACCTAATGGCTCCTATACATTCAAAACGGCCTATATATAGGTTGTATGTGAATCTCACAACCCATGAAAGCAATAATCATGCAAGTGGTAAATGGTGTAAGATTTTGACGTTGTAACTCCGACCAAAAATTAAGCATTTTTGTTGGCGAATGTTTTATGGTTGTCTCTAGCTACCAGTTTTAATTTACATAACCATGGGATACAATACCAAACTGAATGTGTCATGTGTAGTTGTACAATAGAAGAAGACATGCACGTTTTACTTGATTGTGTACACTCCAATTGCTAGAAGGAAGTGAACCTTTGGAGCAAAATAAAGCAACATTTATTTGTGAGTGACAACTTTTCCAGCATCATTTTCACCATTATTGCAGGTCTTGACGTTAATGCCAGATCTTGTTTCACATATACTATTATTTGGAGCATTTAGCGTACTCACATTGCTTGTCTTTGGAAGAAAAAAACCAGTTATGCAACTAACACTTGTAGATTCACTTTAGATACTGTTTGTGACTGCATGTGGTGCAACAATGCCCTTGGGGACCCTTCAACGCCATCTCAATGCTTAACTTTGGTGAAGCCAAGCAACAACCAGCTTAAATGCAATGTTGATTGCGCTCTCTTCTCAACAGAAAGGTTTGGTGTTGATATTGGTTTTTTGGGAGTAGCTCATAATCTTGCTAGAGTGTATGTATTACAGTCAAATCTTGATACTTTTTTATCATCCTCCAAATGAAGTGAGTTACATTTGTCTAAAAAAAATTACTTTTATTTACATGTTTTGTCGTCCCTTCTACGAAGGAAAAAAAATCATATTTGATTGACTCAATTGTAAACAATTTAATCATCAAGATCGAATTATTATATGAAATTAGAACATACTTACTTGGAAACCATGATCACCGAACTCGCTGAGATTTGAGACAAGAGTCTTCCTTTGCCTTTCACATGCTCCGGACTTAGGGTTTTCGATGGGGAAAACCGCTAATGAGCAGAATAGTCAGAGTGATGGCAAAGGGGACCTAGCCTCTCTATTTATAACCGTGCAACCCTAGGCACCACCCATCATGGACCTAGTGTTTGGGCCTACATTATATTTCTACACAAATCATATTAAGTGTCCAAAAACCTGATGTAGCATATTTACGTATATCAAAAGTAAGTATTTATGTATCGTCTCCTCAGGGACTAGTGCGACATCATGGATTGTTCGACATCGATTATCATTTTAAGTTGATAAAGTAATTTGTTTGTTT